>WNGR01003906.1_pt1 | contig 16197 bp, 15 predicted proteins | sample 5407581 | NCBI WGS metagenome assembly WNGR01 (sample SAMN13153383, study PRJNA577476) | soil metagenome | isolation source: 80 cm soil or saprolite under Garry oak tree replicate 2 | place: USA:California | collected 2016-06-15 | reverse complement strand
GCTGGTAGACGCCGGAGAACGCCACGAAGCGCCCGCTGAACGACGGCGCCGGATCGGTCCACAGGACGCGCATCGCGGCCAGGTACTCATCGGTGCGGGCGCCTCGCTCGGCCATCTCCACGCCCAGCGCCCGCAACTCCGGCTCCACGTAGCCGACGCCGAAGCCGGCGATCAGCCGGCCCCGGGACAGGGTGTCGATCGATGACAGCTGCCGGGCCAGGAGCACGGGCTGACGCTGGGGCAGCACGATCACCCCGAACCCGAGCCGTACCGTCGCGGTCACCGCGGCGAGGTAGCTCACCGCCACCACGACCTCCAGCCGGGGCTGCTCGCCGTCCCGGCCGGGCAGGGCGATGTGGTCGCCGACCCACAGCGACTCGAACCCGGCCTCCTCCGCCAACCGCGCCCGGCGGGCCAGCGTGTCCGGTTCGATGCCGCTGCCACGCAACAGCCCGTACAGACCGAATTTGAGTCCATCCGCCACGTTCGCTCCTTCATCCGCGCTCGTACTCGTACAACCAGGCCAAGGTAGGAGATGTGGAGCCATCCGGCGAATGACTTCTTCCCGCAGTTTGCCTGCGAAAGACACCTGGGTGGTCCTTCTCAGGTCGAATCCCCGGTAGGAGCGGAATTTCCTGCTTGTAACTCTTGACTTAAATCAAGTAGGGTCCGCCAACCATCAATGCAGGCTGGAGGGGATGGGCTTGATGGGCCAGGGGCATGGAAAAGACGAGTTGATTGAGTTCGAGGCGAAGGTGCATGTTGACGCGAGGGGCGCGTGGTGATCCCCGTTACGCGCGACCAGGCCCTGAGGGAACTCAAGCAGCGCTTCGCTGATATCCCCTATTCGCTGGCGGATAGCCTCATTGAGGATCGCCGCGCTGAGGTCCAACGTGAAGAGGATGCCTCGCCCCCGCTTGGTTGAACGGGGCCGAGGCATCGAGCTGTTTCCGGGTAGGGACTCCTACGAAACCGGCTCCAGTTCGGGCTCTGGGGTGGGTGTGGGGGTTGGGTGGGTGGCTTCCATGCGGAGTTCGGGGAGCCAGTGGAGCCAGGTTGGGAGGTACCAGTTGCGGGTGCCGAGGAGGCGGAGGGCGGCGGGGACGAGGACGGAGCGGACCAGGGTGGCGTCGATGAGGATGGCGACGGCGAGGCCGAAGCCCATTTCTTGGAGCATGACGAGGCGGCCGGTGGCGAAGCCGCCGAAGACGGCGACCATGATGAGGGCGGCGCCGGTGATGATGCCGCCGGTGGTGCGGAGGCCGAAGGAGACGGCGCCCGGGTTGTCGCCGGTCTGGTCGTAGCGTTCGCGGATGCGGCTGAGCAGGAACACCTGGTAGTCCATGGAGAGGCCGAACAGGACCGAGAACAGGAACAGCGGCAGCCACGACTCGATCGTCTGGACCTGCTGGAAGCCGAGGACGCCAGCGCCGGTGCCGTGCTGGTTGACCAGCACCAGCAGGCCGTAGGCGGCGCCTGCCGACAGCAGATTTAGCAGCACCCCGAGCGCCGGCACCACCACCGAGCGGAACACCACCGCGAGCAGCAGGAACGACAGCCCCAGCACGAACGCGAGCACGATCGGCGTGTAGTGGTCGGTGAGGTGGAAGAAGTCCACCGACTGGGCGGTCTGCCCGCCGACCAGCACGCGGGCGTCGACCCCGGCGAAGGCCTGCGGGATCTCGACGGCGCGGAGGTGGCGGATGGCGTCGGCGGCGGCCGGGCCGTTGGGGTCGCCGGCGACCGGCACCGAGATCAGGGCGAGGTCGCCGGCGGTGCTGGTCTGCAGGGTGCTCGGGCCGAACGCCCGGTTGCCGCGCAGGTCCGCCCGCAGGCGCTCGATGGCGGCGGTGACCGGCGCGGAGCCGACGTCGCCGCTGACCACGACCTGCGCCGGCTGGCTGAGGCCGCCGGAGAAGTCCCTCGCTAGAATCGTGAAGGCCTGCTTGGACTGCATGTCGTCGGGGAAGGTGCTGACGCCGGAGAAGCCGGTCTTGATGCCGAACACCGGCAGCGCCACGGCCACCAGCACCCCGGTGGCGAGGAGCAGGCTCAACACCGGGCGGCCCATAACGCGGTTGGCGACGCCGGCCCAAAAGCCGCTGGTGCGGTCAGGATTTTCCATGCGGCGTCGGAACAGCACCGGGACCCGCAGGGCGTTGACCCGGTCTCCCATGAGGGCGAGCAGCGCGGGCAGCAGGGTGAGCGAGGCCAGCACCGCCACCAGCACCACCGCGATCGCGCCGGTGGCGAGGCTGCGGAAGATGGTGGTCGGGATCAGCAGCATGCCGACCAGGGCGAGGACAACGGTCATGCCGGAGAAGAACACCGCGCGGTTGGCGGTCGCGCCGGCGGCGGCGACGGCGTCGAGGCGCTCGCGGCCCCGGGCGCGCTCCTCGCGGTAGCGGGAGACGATGAACAGGGAGTAGTCGATGCCGACGGCCAATCCCATCATCGTGATCATGTTGGTCACGAAGAACGAGAACTGGAACGCCATGCCGAGCAGCGCCACCAGCCCGAGGGCGACCACGATCGACATGATCGCCAGCACGATCGGCAGCACCGCAGCGGCCAGCGCGCCGAACACCAGCACCAGGATGACGGCGGCGGCGACGATGCCGATGGTCTCGCCCTTCTTGAGGTCCTGCTCGGCGATGGTGCTGGAGTCCTTGCCGGCGGTGCCCTGCCCCGCGACCAGGACCTGGAAGCCGGCCGGGTGCTGGCCGTTTGCGGTCACGCCGAGCAGCTGGTCGGCGTGGTCGCTGGCGTCGTCCAGCGAGCCGGCCATGGTCACCGGGACGAGGATGGCGTGCCGGTCGGCAGAGACGAGCTGCTGACCCTTGGCCGTGGCGGCGTAGGGGTCGGTGGTCTGGGCCACGACCTGGGGGCCGAGCCCGCGGACCGCCTGCCCGAGCTGGGCCACGTAGGCGCGGAAGGCCGGGTCCTGCACCGTGAGGGACGCGGAGCGGACGATGACGATCTCGGTGTCGCGGCGCGGGCCGGTCAGCTTCTGCTCCAGGAGCGCCTGGGCCTGCTTGGAGTCTGGGTTGTTGGTGAAGTCAGCCTGGGTGGTGAGGGCGCCGGCTAGGTACCTGGAAGTCAGCAACCCCCCGACCAGGAACAGCGCGATCCAGATGCCGATGACGGTGAAGCGGCGCCGCGCGCTCCAGCGCGCCAGCCCCTGCGGTGAGAGTCTCATGCCATGCTGCCCTTCTTCCATGCGTGCCGTGCAAGTGCAGATATCGACCTGCAGATACCGACCAGTCGGTATGTTCTCAAGTCAGACAAGTTCCCGATTCGCTGCCGATGGCGCCCCCTCTCCCCTATCGCTTGCCGGCGGGCCGGAGTATCTCGAAGAACAGGTCGAGGCTGCGGACGACGCGCTCACGGAAATCGGCACCGCCGCTCAGCATGCTGGAGATGTGCTCAGCCCCCATGACCAGCGTGACCAGGACCTCGGCCACGGCGCGCGGGGCGACGTCGGCGCGGATGTCGCCCTCGTCCTGGGCGCGGGCGATCACCGCTGCCCCGAGGTCAACCCACATGGTGGTCTGCTGCGCGGTCTCCTTCCCGAGGTCGGGAACGTCCTCGCGCAGCTCGGTGCAGAAGATCTGGAAACTGGAATGCTGGTCGCCCGTGTGCCCCTTCATGTCGCAGACCACTTCGGCGATCGCGCGGAGCTGGTCGGTGGCGCGCGGGTGCTGCGCCGCCACCTGCATGACGCGCTTGGTCGTCTCCTTGTGCTGGTAGTCGACGACTTCCAGGGCGAGCGCCTGCTTGGAGGGGAAGTGGTGGTAGAAGGCGCCCTTGGTGATGCCCGCAGCGCGGATCACGTCGTTGAGGGAGGTGCCGTCGTAGCCGTGGGCGAGGAACTGCTCGGTGGCGACCGCGAGGATGTGGCGGCGCGTGGCCGCGCCCCGGTCGGTCGGGGACGCGGGGCGGCTGGACGCGGGCGTACCCTTGTCCGCCTTGGTCGTGGTGCCAACTCTGCTCGTGGTCATCTCATCGGGCACCGTACAGACCGACCGGTCGGTGTGTCAAGATCCAGAGGGAGGGCGGATGCCGGAACGTGGCAAGGCACAGGCGCCGGGGACGCCGCTGGTGCGCAAGCTCGGCATCAGGCCACAGACGACGGTGGTGCTGCTGGCCGCGCCGCCCGGGTTCGTGGAGCTGCTCGGGCCGCTGCCCGACGGGGTGGTGCTGGGCAACCGAGTGCAGGGCCCCCTCGACCTGGCGGTGCTGTTCGCGACCAGGCGGGTGGCGCTGCTGCGCCGCTTCGGCGAGACCGCCGAGGCGCTGGCGCCGGACGGCGGCCTGTGGGTCGCCTGGCCGAAGAAGGCGTCACCGGTCCGGGTCCCGACTGACCTGGACTTCCGCTCGGTGCAGCAGGTCGGCATCGAGGCTGGTCTCGTCGACAACAAGATCTGCGCTATCGACGCGGTCTGGACCGCGGTGCGCTTCGTGGTGCGGTTGGCGGACCGTCCAGCCCGGGCGGCCAAAGCGGCCAAAGCGGCAGGGTCAACGTCAACGTAAGAAGGATGGGTCAGCGTGCCGCTGGAGGGAACCGCTTCCGTCTGCGGAGGCCGATCACCAGGAGGGTGATGGCGACCGCGTCAGCGGCCAGCGACAGCAAGATGAAGGTCAACCCGTCGCCTTGGAACAACGACAGCACCAGCAGCGCCATCGCGCCCGCCAAGGCGAGCAACGCGGCGGCGGCCACGGGGGACCCGTGTACCAGTCAAGCCTGAGCAGGGGCGGTGGTCAGGTCAGTCCTCGCGGCGCAGCCGGTCGACCCGGTCGCGGCCGTTGCCCATCTGGTGGTCGGTGGTCGGGTCGCGGAGCGCCGAATAGGCGTTGTTGACCTGGCGTGCGCCGGTGGGGATGGCTGGCAGGTCGTCGGCGCCGGGCAGCGGCCGTGAGTTGGCCCCAAGACCAGGCGGCTGCGGCGGTGCGACCGGGCCGGACGGGGCTGCGTCCTCGAGCGCCTTGAGCTGGCCCTCGACGAAGCCGCGCAGGCGTGCCCGGTAGTCGCGCTCGAAGGCGCGTAACGCCTCGATGGAGCTTTCCAGCTCCTGGCGGCGCCGGGCGACCTGCTCGGTGGCCTGGGCGATCTGCATGCGGGACTGCTCCTCGGCGACGCGGGCGCGGGCCTCGGCGGACTGGATGCGCTCCTTGTAGCGAGTCTCCAGGCCCTCGGTCAGCTCGCGGGCGCGGGCCTGGGCGGCCTCAGTGACCTCGCGGGCGCGCATCTGGGCGGCCTCGGTCAGCTCGCGGGCGCGCATCTGGGCGGCCTCAGTGACCTCGCGAGCGCGCAGCTGCGCCTGCTCGGTCATGTTCTTGGCCCTGGCCTCGGACTCCCCCACCATCGACTTGGCCTTGACCTTGGCCTCCTCGACGGTCTGGTCGGCCATGCGCTGCGCCATCACCAGCGCGCGAGCAATCGCCTCCTCGCCGCCACCGCTGCTCGGGCGGGGCGGAGGTGGCGGCTCGTGGTGCTGCTGCATCGGCATCGGCATCGGCATCGGGGCCGGCGGCGGCGGCGGCGGGGGCTGGACGGCAGTCACCTGGCCCTGGGGGCCGGCGGCCTGCTGCTCACGCAGCCGCGCGATTTCGTCCTGCAGACGGGTGAACTCCTCGGTTACCTGGTCGAGGAACGTGTCCACCTCGTGCATGGCGTAACCGCGCATGGCCTTGGTGAATTCCTTATGTTGAATGTCCAGCGGCGTCAATGGCGGCATTTGCGCTCCTTACTGCATGGGGTCGGTCATTGTACCCGAGACACCACTCGATCGTCGGCTTACCACCTAGCTACCAGTCACCACCCGCCCTAACAGGCCGATGAGTACAAACACGATGATCGGGGAAAGATCGAGGGCCACAGCACCGACGCGCAGAGGGGGAAGGAGACGCCGGATCGGTCGGAGGATGGGTTCGGTCAGGTCATACAAGATACCGTAAATGATGGCCATCCCTGAAAGTCCCCGTCCACCGGTCAGTCCAATGATCAAGTCGAGCACGATCCGGCCGAGCAGAACAAGCCAGTAGATCGTCAGCAGTACCGAGATGATGCGCACAGTATCAGGCCTGGTTGAAGAAGCCCCGCTCTTGGAGCCGGCGGCGCTCCTCGGCGGAAACTTCGACGTTTCGTGGGGTGAGTAGGAAGACCTTGTCGGCGACTCGGTCGATGCCGCCGTCGAGGCCGAAGGTGAGGCCGGCTGCGAAGTCGATCAGGCGCTTCGCCGCTTCGGGCTCCAGCTCCTGCAGGTTCACGATCACCGCGACACCGGCCTTGAACTTGTCGCCGATCTCCTCGGCGTCGTTGAATCCAGCGGGCTGGATGAGGTGCACCCGCCCAGGGCCGATCGCGGAAGGGATCGACCGGATTACCGCCTCCTCTGCGTCGTCGTACTGGGCATCACGCCGGCGCGGGTCGTCGTTGACGTCGCCGCGCACGCGCCGCACGGGGGTCCCGCCAGGCTGCGACCAGCCCGCCGGACGGACCGGGACCTCGTCCAGTTCCTCGTCCTCCTCAGGGGGCTCGACCAGCCCCAGCCAGACCAGGCTTCGTTTGAATGTCCCGGCCACTACTCCTCACCTACCTTCCGTGCGTACTCAATCCTACGACGTCCATCGTGACCATACCGGCCGAAGCAGCGTTTCGGTCGCTGCAGGCGTCTGCGGTTGCGTAAACCTCGTGACCGCAATCTTGGCTTCTGCGTACGCAGAAGTCACGAAAGCACGATGCGGGGGCGCGAGATTCACGGCTTTTGCAACAAGCATCGGCGCGAATAGGTTTAATGTGGCGTGCGTCCCGCCGTCCCGCCTTGTGGTCATTATTTCCCTTCTTTTTTCGGTCGGGAGCCCATACGGGAGCCCATAGGGGAGCCCATACGGGGACCGAAGATGGCAGTGCCGACGCGGACGAGGGTCGAGCCCTCCTCGACAGCGACCTCGTAGTCGGCGGTCATGCCCATCGACAGCGCCCGCATCCCGGGGTCGAGGCGGCGCGACAGGGCGACGGCCCGGCGGAACAGCGGGCGAGCCTCCTCCGGGTCGGCGACTGGCGCGGGCATGACCATGAGCCCACGCAGCTCCAGGCCCTCCACACGGCGGCAGGCGGCCACGAAGTCCTCCAGGTCGGCGGCTGGCACGCCGTGCGCAGCAGCGCGGCGCTCCAGCTCCACCTGGACCAGGGCGCGCGCCACGGTGCCGGCGCGCATGGCGCGGCGGGCGAGCGCCTCGGCGCCGGGCAGCGAGTCCAGCGAGTGCACCAGCGCGGCCACCGCGATCAGCACCGCGGCTTTGTTGCGCTGCAGGCGGCCGACGAAATGCCAGTGCGCCTCGGGCAGCAGCGCCGCCTTGGCGGCGAGGTCCTGGGCGTAGTTCTCGCCGAAGTCGGCGACGCCCGCCCCGTAGGCGGCACGCACCGCCGCCGACGGGTGCAGCTTGCTGACGGCGACCAGGGTGACCTCGGCGGGGTCGCGGCCGGCGCGCTCGGCGGCGGCGGCGATGCGGCTGCGCACCGTCGCGACCCGCTCCGGGATCGCGGCCAGACCGGGCTCGGGCGCCTGCGGTGGCGGGGCGGTCATGGTGGTCCTGCCAGGACGATCAGGCCGGCCTGCCGGCCGGTGCGGCCTTCACGGCGATAGGAGAAGAACCGCTCGGGGTGGTGGTGGGTGCACTCCCCCGTCACCGTCACGCGGGCGGGGTCGAGCCCTGCGCGCTCCAGGGCCTGGCGGGCCGCGGCGGCGGTATCGACCGCGAGGTTGCCTGCCCGGGTGGTCGCTGCCGCGAGTGGGTAGCGGTCGCCGACAGCGGCGGCGACCTCGGGGCCGACCTCATAGCAGCAGGGGCCGATCGCCGGGCCCACCAGCGCGACGGTCGCGGCCAGGTCGGCGCCGGCCGCGACCAGGGTGGCAACCCCGGCCTCGACCACCCCGGCGGCCAGGCCGCGCCAGCCGGCATGGACCGCGCCGACGACCCGGTTGGCCGGGTCGGCCAGCAGGATCGGCACGCAGTCGGCCACAAACACTGCCAGCACCACGCCGGGCTCGGTGCTGACCAGCCCGTCGGCCTCTGCGATGCGCGGCTTGCCCTCCGGCGGGCCGCCGCCGAGTCCAGCCCGGGCGGCGGTCACGACCCGGTCGCCGTGGACCTGGTGGACGGTGGCCCAGGGCATGCCGGCAAGGCCGAGCACGGTGGCGACCCGGCGGCGGTTGCGGAGCACCGTGCGGACCTCGTCGCCGACGTGCAGGCCGAGGTTCAGGCTCTCGAAGGGAGCCTGCCCGCTGCCACCTGCCCGCCCGCTGAAGGCCGCCACCACGCCCTGCCGCAGCAGGTCCTCGCCGACCAACAGCGGCGGCTCAGCGCTTGAGAAAGGACGGGATGTCGAGGTCGTCATCGCCGTCACCGCTGCGCGAGCGGATGGGCTCAACCGGCTGGGTGGTCTCTTCGGCCTGGGCCTGGAGGGCGGCCTGGCTGGCACGGCGAATCGCCGCATAGCGGGAGGCGGCGCTGGACGTCGGCCACACCGACTCCTCGCGTTCGGGCTCGGGCCGTGCGTGCCGTGGCGCCGGCGGCTCATACGGCTGCTCCCCGGGCTCGGAGTGGTCGAAGCCGGCGGCGATTACGGTGACCCGCACCTCGTCACCGAGGGCGTCGTCGATCACCGCACCGAAGATGATGTTGGCGTCCGGGTGGGCGGCCGAGGCGATCACCTCGGCGGCTTCGTTGACCTCGAACAGGCCGAGGTCGGAACCGCCGGAGATGTTCAGCAGCACCCCGCGGGCGCCGTCCACCGACGCCTCCAGCAGCGGCGACGAGATTGCCTGCTTGGCCGCGGCCACCGCCCGGTCCTCGCCGCGTGCCTGGCCGATGCCCATCAGCGCGGTGCCGGCCTCGCGCATGGTGGCGCGCACGTCGGCGAAGTCGAGGTTGATCAGCCCGGGGATGGTGATCAGGTCGGTGATGCCCTGCACGCCCTGCAGCAGCACCTGATCGGCGAGCTTGAAGGCGTCCAGCATCGAGGTGTTGCGCTCGGCGACCTGCAGCAGCCGGTCGTTGGGGATGATGATGAGGGTGTCGACCTCTTGCTTGAGCGCCTCGATGCCCTTGTCGGCCTGGCCCGAGCGGCGCCGGCCCTCGAACGAGAACGGCCGCGTCACCACCCCGATGGTGAGGGCGCCCTGGGCCTTGGACAGGCGGGCCACCACGGGCGCGCCGCCGGTGCCAGTGCCGCCGCCCTCACCGGCGGTGACGAACACCATGTCCGCGCCCTTGAGGACCTCCTCCAGCTCCTCGGCGTGGTCTTCGGCCGCCTGGCGGCCGACGTCAGGGTTCGACCCGGCGCCGAGCCCGCGGGTCAGCTCGCGGCCCACGTCCAGCTTGACGTCGGCGTCCGAGGCGAGCAGCGCCTGCGCGTCGGTGTTCACCGCGATGAACTCGACGCCCTTCAGGCTCGCCTCGATCATGCGGTTGACGGCGTTGACGCCACCGCCGCCGATCCCGACCACTTTGATCACGGCCAGATAGTTCTGCGGCGCCGCCATCATCTAAGCAACCTCCTTCGCCGTTGCGGCCTCCGCAATGGCGGTCGTCGTTCCCGCTCAGCCCCGCGGCGCCGCTGGCGCCGATCCACCCCGGCAACCGGCGCAGCCGGTCGTGGAGGCCAGGGAAGCGGGGGGGAAGTTGCCGAGGGCCCCAACCATCGATCCCAAGCCGGAGCTTGTGCCGACGGCTTCAGCCTCAACCTGAGGTCGAACACCATGTCTACCTCGGGTTTTGCGGCACTGTACCGGCGGGTCGGGGGTCGGTCAACCATTACCGAGCACTTCCTTGCTGTTTGCTGGTCGTCGTTTGCACGGTTGGTGTCGCCGGGTTGCGGACGTCGATGTGCACCACCTGCTTTCCCTGCGCCCGGAGTTGCTGCTGGATCAGCAGGACCGCGGCGTCCTTGGCCGCCTGCTGGTCGGCGAGCCCGTAGAGCACCCGCGCGCCCCCGCGGAGCTGGAACTCGAGGCTGTCGATCGAGTGGGCGGTCACCGCCACGACCTGCTGACGCAGTGCCGGCGCCATCTGGTCGAGGGCGCGCAGCGCGTTGGCGAGCGGGTTGTTCGGCGCCAGCCGGGTCCCGGGGCGGCTCCCGGCAGGGAGCGGCACGTCCGCCACGTAGGGGAGGCCCGAGGGGCGCTGCCGGACCGCCGCCAGCACGGTGCCGTCGCCCGCGACCAGCCAGTAGCCGCCGCTCCCAGCCGACAGGGCGGCGGTGGGCTGGCGCTCCTGGATCACGATGCGGAGGCCCGACGGGTACTCGCGGGTCACGATGGCGCGAGCGACGCGCGGCAGCGCCTCCAGGCGCCGCTGGATCGCGCCCAGGTCGATCGGCAGGTAGGACTCGCCGAGCCGCACCCCGCTGGCGGCGATCACCTGGTTGCGGGTGAGCGCGGCCTCGCCCTCGACCCGGACGGCTGTCAGGCCGAACAGCGGCGAGCGGGCCAGCGTGACCACCCCGACGGCGAGGCACAGCAGCAGCAGCCCGGCGCCGACTTGGAGGCGGCGGCGGCGCACCCGGGAGGCGACAACCTGGCGGCGCCGCTCGCGGATGCGCCGGTCGGTGAGCAGCCGCCGGGGCCGCGACGGCGCCCGGGTCGAGGGCGAGGCCGGGGTCACCCGGCGTCCTCCGCTGCCGCTGCGGTCCCTGCGGCGGAGGTGAAGTCCCCCACCAGCTGCACCTCGGTGCGCAGGGTGATGCCGAGCTCGTCGCGGGCGCGGCGCATGGTATGGCGGATCAGCGCCAGCACGTCGGCGGCGCGGGCACCGTCGGCGGCGACGATGAAGTTGGCGTGGATCTCGCTGACGCGGGCGCCGCCGTGGCGCTCCCCCTTCAGCCCGAGCAGCTCCACCACGCGGCCGGCGGCCATCTCCTCAGGGTTGGCGAAGACGCTGCCGCAGTTAGGCTGGTTGACAGGCTGATTGTCGCGCCGCCAGTGGCGCGCCTCGTCGATCTCGGCGCGGACGTCGGCTTCGGCGGCGGAGGTGAGCACGAAGCGTGCCGCGGTCACCACCGCGTCCGGCGGCAGGCCGGTGCGCCGGTAGCTCATGCCGATGTCGCCCGGCTTCAGGCGCCGCGGGGCGGCGGCAGGATCGGCGAGCGACACCACCTCGGCCCATAGCAGCCAGTCGGCCAGCTCCGAGCCATGGGCACCGGCGTTCATGCGGATGCCGCCGCCGACGCTGCCGGGGATCGCCACCGCGAACGCCAGCCCGCCGAGCGAGGCCGCTGCCGAGCGGGCCGCCAGGCTCGGCAGGGGCGTGGCCGCGCCCGCCTCCAGCTGCTGGCCTTCCACCTCGATGCGGCGGAAATGCTGGCCGAGGTGCAGCACGATGCCGGGCCAGCCAGCGTCGGCGACCAGCATGTTGGAGCCGCGCCCGATGATCAGCAGCGGCAGCCCGGTGGCGCCCAGCGCCTCGCCGAGCGCGGCCAGATCGGCGATCGACTCGGCGCGCAGGAACAGCCGCGCCGGGCCGCCGAGCCGGAAGGTGGTGAGCGGCGCCAGGGGCAGATGCTCACCGAGGCGACCCGGGCAGCGCTCGGCCAGCAGCGCCCGCGCCGCCTCGACCCGAGACGCCTCGACCGGCGCGGGTGGCGGGGGCAGCGGCGGCCAGGCCGTCCCGTTGCTGCTCACCCTTGCCCCTCAGGTTCAGCTTCAGGTTCAGCTTCGTGGTCGACGGCCTCCAGCAGCGGGAGCAGCTCATCGGGCAGGTTGGTGATGTCGCCTGCGCCGAGGGTGAGGACCAGGTCGCCGGGGCGGACCACCGCGGCGACCTGCTTGGCCAGCTCAGTGCGGTCCGGTGCGTACAGCAGCTCCAGGTCGGGGCGGGCGGCACCCGCCGCCACCGCGACCATGGTGCCGTCGACGGCGGGGTCCAGCTCCTCGTTGGCGCCCGGGTACACGTCGGTGACGATCAGCAGGTCCGCGCCGGTGAGCGAGCGGCCGAGCTCGGTGGCGAGCGCCTTGGTCCGGCTATAGCGGTGCGGCTGGAACACCACTACCACCCTTCCCCACATGCCCAGCCGGGCGGTGCGCAGGGTGGCGGCGAGCTTGGTCGGGTGGTGGGCGTAGTCGTCGACGACGGTGATCCCGCCGCACTGGCCACGCAGGTGGAAGCGCCGCGCCATGCCGGCGTAGGCGGCCAGGCCGGCGCGGATGGCCTCGAACGGCACGCCGAGCGCCCGGGTGACCGCGATCGCGCCGAGCGCGTTCAGGACGTTGTGGCGCCCGGGGATGCGCAGCTCGGCCTCGCCGAGGACCGCATCGCCAGCCCGCACCGCGAAGTGAGAGCCGTCGGCCGCCTCGACCAGGCCGACGGCCCGGACCGCCGCCTCCTCGCTGAGCCCGTAGGTGACCACCGGGCAGGGCGCGACCTGCGCGAGGGCGAGCGCGCCCGGGTCGTCGGCGCACAGCACCAGCACGCCCTCGGGGGCGGGGGGCAGCAGCGCGACGAAGGCGCGGAAGGCGACCTGGACGGCCTCCAGGTCGGCGTAATAGTCGAGGTGGTCGGCCTCGACGTTGGTGACGATGGCGACCTGGGGGCGCAGCTCCAGGAAGGAGCCGTCCGACTCGTCGGCCTCGGCGACGAAATGCGGCCCGGAGCCGGTGGCGGCGTTGGAGCCGCTGGCGAGGAAGTCCCCGCCGACCGCGTAGGACGGGTCGAGCCCGGCGGCCTGCAGGATGCTGATGATCAGCCCGGTGGTGGTGGTCTTGCCGGCGTTGCCGGCCACGGCCACGCCGATCTGGCCGTCCATGAGCAGCGCCAGCGCCCGCGCCCGGTGGATCACAGGGATGCCGAGGGACTCGGCGGCGGCCACCTCCACCCGCGCGCCGGGGCTGCTCTGCGCCACGCCGGTGGAGGTGATCACCAGGTCGGGGTGGCCCATGCGCCCGGCGTCGGCGCCGATCCAGATCTCGGCGCCGAGCTGGCGCAGGCTCTCCACCAGCCGGGTCTCCTTCAGCTCCGAGCCGGTGACCCGGTGGCCCCTGCCGAGCAGCACGCGGGCGACCGCGCTCATGCCGACGCCGCCGATCCCGACCAGGTGGACGGTCCGGCGGCTGCGCAGGTCCGGCCGTGGGCCGACGACCGGCAGCGGGGTCGTGTCTGCCTCTGAGGCTGAGGGCGACGGGAGGTGCGGGTCAGGCATCTGGTTGACTCTCACTATCTGGCTCTGGGTCTGGACCGGGTTCGGGCTGGGGCTGGGGCGGCTTGGAGTTGTTGGAGGCGTGGGCCTGGGTCGGCGCGGGTTCAGGCGCGGGAGCGGGTACTGAGGCTGGGCTTTCCGCTTCGGGTGGGTTGGGGAACTCGGGGGTGGCGTGCTTCTGCTCGATCGGCGGGTAGGCCTCCAGGCGCTTGGAGCGGCGGGTGACGTTGTGGATGACGTCGGGGCCGAGAGGCACGCGGACCGCCTCGAACCAGCCGGTGTCCTCGCGGCTCTCCGGGGCGGTGGCGGTGGCGGTCGCGGTGGCCAGCAGCTCCTCACGCGCGCCCAGGCCTGCCGCCTCCAGCACCAGCGCGGCCAGCTCCTCGGCAGCGGTGGGGCGCGCCAGCGCCAGCATGGCCGTGCCCATCCTGGCGAGGCGCTCCGGGTCGGCCAGCAGCGGGCCGGCGGCCTTGGCGAGGCGCTCGCCGTCGAGCAGGCGGTCCTCGATCACCACCGCACCGCCGGCCGCCGCCACCGAGCGGGCGTTGCCGGCCTGGTGGTCGGCGGTGGCGTGCGGCAGGGGCACCATCACCGCCGGCACCCCGGCGGCGGTCAGCTCGGCCATGGTGATCGCACCGGCGCGGGTGACGGCCAGGTCGGCGGCGGCATAGGCAAGGTCCATCCGCTCGATGAACGGCACCACCCGGACCAGCAGGCCGTGGCTGTCGATGTCGGCTGCGGCCCAGGCGGCGCGCACCATCTCCTCGTCGCGGCGGCCGCAGGCGTGCAGGATCTGCAGCCCCTTGGGGTCGGCCCAGTGCGGCGTGGCCGCGACCACGGCCTGGTTGACGTGGCGGGCGCCCTGGCTGCCGCCGAACACGAACAGCGTGCGCCGCTCGGGCACCAGCCCGAAGAACTCGCGGGCCTCGCCGCGCAGGCGGCCCCGGTCCAGCCGTGCCAGCTCCGGCCGCACGGGGTTGCCGACCACGACGGTCTTGCCGGCGGGGAAGGCCTCGGCGGCGTCGGCCACGCCGAGCGCGACCGTCTTGGCGACGCGGGCGGCCAGCCGGTTGGCGATGCCCGGGATGGCGTTCTGCTCGTGCAGCACCACCGGCACACCGGCGAGGCGGGCACCGACGGCGACCGGCAGGGTCACGTAGCCGCCCATGCCGGCGACGGCCTGGACGCGATGGCGGCGCAGCAGCCGCCAGGCGGCCAGCGTGCCGGCCACCGCCGCGAACGGCGACAGGACCGTCTCCCAGGCGAGCCGCCGCGACAGCGGCAGGATCGGCAGCAGGTCCAGCGGGAACCCGGCCTCGGGCACGGCCTGGTTCTCGATGCCCCGGCTGGTGCCGGCGAAGCGGACGGTCGCGCCCGGCAGCAGCTCGGTGAGGGTCCGGGCCAGGGCGAGACCGGGGAACACGTGGCCGCCGGTCCCGCCCGCGGCGACCACGAAGGTCCGGGTCTGGGCAGGCGTGGGCGCGGGGGTGCTGCTGGGGGGGATGGGGTCGCCGCTCATCGGTCACTCTCCCTGGAACGGTCGGCGGAACGGCCGGAGGAGCCGGGCCGGCGCGCTGGCGCGGGCGGTGGCGCTGACGCCGGCCGCCGGGCCGTGGGGGTGGATGGTTTCGCTGGTGCCTTGGCCTGCCCTCTGGCCTGCCCTTTGGGTTGCACCTTGAGCTTAGGTTGCAGCTTGGGCTTGGCCTGCACCTTGGCCTTGGCCTTCGTGGTTGTCGTCGTCCTGGTGCTGGTCTTGGTCTTGGCCCTTGCTCTCGCCTTGGCCGGCGGAGCGCCAAGGGCGTGCGCTGCCGCCGCCGTGCCGGCGGCCGTGGTGGCGGGCATGCGCTGGCGGCGCCCGGCCGCAGCCGCAGCGAGGGTCGCCCTGAGGGGGGCGGGAGCCTCGGCGACCTCCTGCCGGGCGACATTGAGGAGGATGCCGATCGCGGTGAGCAGCACCATCATGCTCGACCCGCCGAACGACACCAGCGGCAGCGGCACGCCGGTGATCGGCAGCACCCCGACCACCGCGCCGATGTTGACCACCGCCTGCACCACCAACCACAGGGTCACCCCACCAGCGAGGTAGCGGCCGAACTGGTCGGGGGCGCGGCGGGCCACGCGGATCCCGGCGTAGGCGATCACCAGGAACAGCGCCACGATCGCCAGGGTGCCGAGCAGGCCCAGCTCCTCGCCGATCACCGCGTAGATGAAGTCGGTGTGGGCGTTGGGCACGTAGAACCACTTCTGCTTGCTGGCCCCCAGGCCGACGCCGAACCACCCGCCGGAGCCGAGCGCCCTGCTCCCCTGGATGAACTGCCAGCCGCCGTCCTGGTAGTCGCGGGCGGGGTTGACGAACGAGAAGAAGCGCGAACGGCGGTAGGGGGCGAGCATGATCAGGCCGAGGCCGCCGCCAAGGCCGGCGACACCCATGGCGGTGAACAGCGGCAGCGGCGTGCCGGCGATGAACAGCATGCCGAAGGCGATCGACGACAGCAGCATGGTGGTGCCGAGGTCCGGCTCGGCCATCACCAGCGCGGCCAGCACCAGCGTCACCGGCAGCACCGGCACCAGCAGGTGGCGGACGTCGCCGATCAGGCGGCGCTTGCGCGTAAGCACGTCGGCGGAGAACAGCAGCAGCGCCAGCTTGGCGAACTCCGCGGGCTGCAGGGTGATGCCGAAGCCGATCGGGATCCAGCGGGTGGCACCGTAGGCGGTCACCGCGCCGGGGTGGACCAGCACCACGAACAGGCCAAGGGTGGACGCCACCAGCAGCGGTGCGCCGAGCCGGCGCCAGTGCCGGTAGTCGATGCGGCTCACCACCAGCATCGCCCCCAGGCCCAGCGTGACCCACAGGAGCTGCTTCTTGAAGTAGGCGTAGGAGTCGTGGAACTTCGCGTAGGCCAGCACCGAGGAGGCCGACAGCACCATCACCAGCCCGATCGCCAGCAACGCGCAGACCACCACCAGCAGCAAGTGCTGGCTCGGGAACGCGCCGATCCCGC
>WNGR01003905.1_pt1 | contig 16198 bp, 16 predicted proteins | sample 5407581 | NCBI WGS metagenome assembly WNGR01 (sample SAMN13153383, study PRJNA577476) | soil metagenome | isolation source: 80 cm soil or saprolite under Garry oak tree replicate 2 | place: USA:California | collected 2016-06-15 | reverse complement strand
GCCTGAGACGATGCGCTGGCCATCTGGCGAGAATGCCACAGACGAAACCGGACCCGTGTGTACAGTAAATGGGCCTGCCTCTGTCTCTCCCGTAGTGGCGTTCCACACATGAATTGTTTCATCGTCCGAGCCTGAGACGATGCGCTGGCCATCTGGCGAGAATGCCACAGACGAGACCCAAGACGTGTGTCCAGTAAATGGGCCTGCCTCTGTCTCTCCCGTAGTGGTGTTCCACACACGAATTGTTTGATCGAAAGAGCCTGAGACGATGCGCTGACCATCTGGCGAGAATGCCACAGACTTGACCGAATCCGTGTGTCCGGTAAATGGGCTTGCCTCTGTCTCTCCTGTAGTGGCGTTCCACACACGAATTGTTTGATCGAAAGAGCCTGAGACGATGTGCTGGCCATCTGGCGAGAATGCCACAGAAAAGACCAAAGACGTGTGTCCAGTAAATGGGCCTGCCTCTGTCTCTCCCGTAGTGGCATTCCACACACGAATTGTTCGATCGTCCGAGCCTGAGACGATGCGCTGGCCATCTGGCGAGAATGCCACAGACCTGACTGATTCCGTGTGTCCAGTAAATGGGCCTGCCTCTGTCTCTCCCGTAGTGGCGTTCCACACACGAATTGTTCCATCGTCCGAGCCTGAGACGATGCGCTGACCATCTGGCGAGAATGCCACAGACAAGACACAATCCGTATGTCCAGTAAATGGACCTGTCTCTGTCACTCCCGTAGTGGCGTTCCACACACGAATTGTTCGATCGTCCGAGCCTGAGACGACGCGCTGGCCATCTGGCGAGAATGCCACAGAAAAGACCGAAGTTTGTCCAGTAAATGGGCCCGCCTCTGTCTCTCTCGTAGTGGCGTTCCACACACGAATTGTTCCATCTTCCGAGCCTGAGACGATGCGCTGACCATTTGGCGAGAATGCCACAGACTCGACTGAAGTTTGTCCAGTAAATGGGCCTGCCGCTGTCTCTCCCGTAGTGGCGTTCCATACACGAATTGTTCCGTCGTCCGAGCCAGAGACGATGTGCTGGCCACCTGGCGAGAATGCCACAGACCAGACCGAACCCGTGTGTCCGGTAAATGGGCCTGCCTCTGTCTCTCCCGTAGTGGCGTTCCACACGCGAAATGTTCGATCGTACGAGCCTGAGACGATGCGCTGGCCATCTGGCGAGAATGCCACAGAAAAGACCAAAGACGTGTGTCCAGTAAATGGGCCTGCCTCTGTCTCTCCCGTAGTGGCGTTCCACACACGAATTGTTTGATCGAAAGAGCCTGAGACGATGCGCTGTCCATCTGGCGAGAATTCCACAGACGAGACCGAATACGTGTGTCCGGTAAATGGGCCTGCCTCTGTCGTTCCCGTAGTGGCGTTCCACACACGAATTGTTCCATCATCCGAGCCTGAGACGATGCGCTGGCCATCTGGTGAGAATGCCACAGACAAGACCGAATGCGTGTGTCCAGTAAATGGGCCTGCCTCTATCTCTCCCGTGGTGGCGTTCCACACACGAATTGTTTTATCGTGCGAGCCCGAGACGATGCGCTGTCCATCTGGCGAGAATGCCACAGACGAGACCGAATGCATGTGTCCAGTAAATGGGCCTGCCTCTGCCTCTCCCGTAGTGGCGTTCCATACACGAATTGTTCGATCGTTCGAGCCTGAGACGATGCGCTGGCCATCTGGTGAGAGTGCAATGGAATGGACCCTACCCCCAACGTCTGAAATCACCATCTCCGATGATGGCCATTCAGACAATCGCCCACGTTCCACGCGTAAGATTCGAGGAAATGTACTCGAATAATGTGCAGAGACAAGAGAACCAGTCGGCGCAAATGGTAGAGCAGAAAGATAGACATGTGTGGCACTCTTTGCCATGACCATTCCGAAATACCGTACAAACACAGAGGCATCATTGACGAACGACCTGAATTTCTCTAGGTCTGTTTGAGAAACTTGCTGCAACCGTAGCAATTAGTTGTTCGCCTTCCTCATCGAATCAACAATTCTACTTACACCTTGACTAGACGTTAGCCACACATTCAGAGCCGACAACGCTGCCGAAGCAAGGCCCACGTTGCTCGTCACGCTAAGGGCCTCCAGCCAAACGAGAAATTTCTTCTCAAAGAAAGTTCGAAGTTGGACAAACAGATCAGCTTCGAAGGCAATATGTTCCAAATGGTCGTCCCAGAAACGACAAGCATACAACAGAGCAGGTGAAATGTGTTTATCAACGCGGGAGCGAAGGTCTTTGACGTCTTTGTTGGCAAAATATGATGACTCAAGATTGCATATGTTAAATTTGAGGTCTTTGAGCAGTAGACCGAGACAGGAATGGGCCAATTGACGGTGAGCATCCTGAAGGCTAACACAAAAATCGCCACTCTTCTCTTTATTTGTGAGGAAATCGCGGAATGATGTATGGAGAGGAATGATGGGAAGGGTTTCCTCGGATGAATTGACATTACTCAACAACGAGCCGAGGCGACGGAGCAATATAATAACGGCATCGTCGTCGTCGTCTTCGTCGTCGTCGCCGTCGAAGGAAGCGTGTTGTCGCAGAGTGGTCAGGGAGCGGATAGTGAGGGGTTCAATTGAAGTAATGAGCTGTCCCATGACAGATTGAAAGAGTAGCCGCGATTCTTGTTGTGTGAAGTACCCTTCAAGGACATCTTTATATAACTCGTCCAAGGGATCCCGTCCATGGCGATCTGCAGTGAGTCTCAATAGATGCTTTATGCACTTTTTCTTGCTGAACCCAAAGAACTCGGGAGGGTTTAGGATGTATCCACGTGCGACCGCTGCCCACTGAAATAATCCCTCCGCCCTTATTGCCAGCGCTTCGCCATATTTACTGAACTCGTTTGAAGAGAGCTTCTCCTGAAGAAAGGCGAGAATATCGTCGTGTGTTGTAGCAGCCAGCTCAGAATCATTCGTGTATTTGATTTTGATGCTGGCTAACCTGTCTCCAACAAACGCAGACTCGATGTCATGCTCAGGTCGCGAGGTGATGAGCACACGGAAATTTGATGGCAGTTTAGAGAGGGCTTTAGGAAGAAATGTGTGTAAGCCGTTTTCGCCAGTTACATCCCCACTCTCGTCCAAGGCATCGATTACGACAAGAATAGGACCAACGATGTGCAGATCCTTGAGTGGTTCCAGGATAAGGGATTCAAACAAGGTACTATAGTCACGGGTTCCAGCTCGAAGAGAGGAGTTGTCCTTTACGACCCTTCCCAGCGCGGTTTTAAACGAAGGATAGCGGTCGGAGAGATCGCGAGCTAGAGTCGTGAAGAGGTAATAGGCCTCCCGTTTAGATTGCTCCTTCCGCAAAAAGATAAAGGATGACGTAAGACGATGCAATTTGTCGAAGCGACGTGCGATCTCATGCGCAATCGATGACTTTCCCGTGCCCGCTTGCCCGAAAAGAACGAGACCACGCTCCGAAGCGGGATCGTTTACCCAATTGACGATGAAGTCCAGGAAGGCCGTGCGCGTTCCCGTAAGACAGCCCTTGCCGGGTGTGAATCGCGAGCCTGTTCCATATGGGATTTCTCTGATATTTGCAACTAGTTCTATAACGATTATCAGATCGATAACCCATAAAACCGACAAGCCATCAGGACTACGTACCAGCGTCTGAAACTTGGCTTGACACCCACTCAAGGCGAGTAGATATCCAGTCGACCTTGGCTGAAATTATTCCCACGTCGTCCAGAATCTGGAACGCAGTTATCTCCGTGGTGATGATACCCTGATCCAAGAAAGCCCTTCGATGTTCGACAAGGGCGGCGGACAGGTCCTTAATTTCTTCGGTGGCTCCACCGGCCGTATTCTTCAACGTCCGCTTCCCTAAAAATCATACGTTTACACCGGCCAATGGTGGAGACGAAGACAACATACAGAATTGTTCGTCCTTTGCATACGATTGGATAAAGTCACTGCAATTACAGACATCCTGCAGCATGATAATCAGGATTTTGGCCTGCTTTGAGCCGAGCTTGATGGATTTCAAAGTGTCTTCATGGTGCGCGAAATCAAACGCGTCGTGCATGGCTTCAAATAGGGTTTGGACATCGTCGTCACGTTGATACTGTGCTAGGAGTGTCTAGCACCCGAAAAAACATAGCATAAGTCTCCTTCCGACAATAACGCAAACAGACGCACCTCGGGGATGGCTGAAACCAAGTTATATGCCATCTTTGCAAACGGGTGGAGCTGAGCGCAAAAGCCAGCTCAGTCGAGGAAAGGCAAAATGGATATTGGACGCACTTCCGCAATTGGGCTTACAGTGTCCATCACCCACTTGATTCTACTAACTGCCCCTTTCCATTTATTCTTTCTGTCAATTGGCTTCTTGGCTTCATCGGCGCGACGGAGAGCAATCAGAGCCTTCTCGTTAGGCAACATCTCTGCCCGGCTATCTGGCATAGGAGTGCCAGTCCCGACAGGAAGGGGATCTGATGAGAGAAAAAGAGGTTCTGGGGCGGTGGACTGAATGGGTCCCCCGGAGTCCGGGGCGAAAGAGGCCTTAGTAGATCCTTCAGCGGGGGAGCCGTCTCCTTTGGTCGGTATTTCGGGGGGGTTGTTGGGAAAGATTGGAGAGGCCATGTTCGATGACACAGTGATCGTCAAGTAGAGCGTGACCGGCTGCGTCGAGTTTCCAGCTTCCCCATCGCCATTACTAAGAACAAACGGGACGTCTACCCCCGAGATGTTCGGTTAGTCGAACAAGCGAGGTTTCTAATAAGATACGAACCACTTTGGGATTCGACAGGTATCGACGTCTCATGGGTTCCGATAACGACATCAGAGTGTAAGTACCGCTTCTCATAAAGACACAGTGTAAGATGTGAAGACCGTTGTGTAGAACTGAACAGAACTTTTAGCCGAAAAATAAGATTGAAAAAGGAAAGTCCTACAAGGCACCCAGCATCTGGTTCCAGTGCACCGTCTGTCCATCAATCTGGACGCTCAGGCTTTCCGTCTTCTTGATTGTTGTATGACTGATTACAGTGACAAAGAACCGTCTCTTCAAGCCAAACTGTTTCTTGATACGTGGAACATTATGCGCTCGGAGAACTAGTAATAAAGAGAATAAACAGTTATCACGGCATCAATGAGTTAGGATTTAAGTACATACCGGTCACCTCAACACGTAGCTGGGATAGGTTTCCCTGCGATTCAACAATTTGAGTGCTGTCAAAGGACGGTTCTTGAGCGAGCATCGCTACACAAAAAGAAGGGATCGACGCACCCTCTTCCTGAGTTTTGCGATGCTGAGGGACCCGGGCTGGAGCGGTGGGTCACTATCAAGGAAGTAATTGGTCAAAGGCCATCTACGCACGAATTCGGGGACATTTGCCGGTGTTCCACATCTTGTACAGCGACCATACTGGATAGAAGTGTGTTTTGGAGGTTACAGTGATGGGGGTTAGAGTGAGCGTGCAGTTCGAGCGTCTAGGTAACCACGCGCTGTCCGCATGATACCGCCCAACCAACGCTGTGGGATTCCGAATGCTCCCACGGTTGTCAAGGGTGTTGTGCAGGCTGGGGATAACAGATACCGTACTGCTATCAAGTTTGCGCTGACGTGGTCACTATCCAGGCAGTATTTATGACTTCAATTAAACGAAGGGGACCTGACCACACCACCCAAGGGCAGGACAGAGCACGCCACGCGAAAGGTAAAAGATATGTGCACCGTGCAAACAAGCGCAGTGGCTGTGAAGATAGAGACGGCACGCATGTGTTGATAGGGAAAAAGTATTATTCGTAAGTTAGTGCGTGTGGGAACACGCGGAGCAGGCGTTCACAGGGGGGGCGTCAATCCCGATGTGTCAACATCAGATCCTGATTCGTCTTCGCTGTGTCATCGCTTCTTTTAAAAGAGGGATGATCCTTCCCTCGTTGGCGTTCACACCCCATTCACATGGCCCATTCAGGATCCCCAGACGAACTCGACACACTCATGGGTAGCGACAACCAGCAAGCCACTGACCCGACCAGGCAGGGTGACACTCCCGCCTTCTACATCGCGTTGGTATGTCTATCAGTCCTCTTCTTACGTTCTGTCACGACCCCTTACTGGCGTCACTCTTAGACATCAGCATTTGTCGGTTGTCGTTTCCCCACAGCCTGCACGCCTCTCACCCTTTCAACGAAATACAGGTTTTGGTTCTCTCAACCTGGACCATCATTTTGTCCAATGACCCAAAGAATCTTGCCTGGTTCTCTTTCCACCCCACTCTCAACACCTTCGCTGTTGCGTGCTTCACCTTTGGTCCGCCCCCTCCCCAGTCTCTCTCGGCCAAGGCTAACTGTATGCGCGCATATAGGCATCCTCACCCTTCAGCCAACGTCCCAGCCAAAGACCAAGGCCGCCGGTCTCGGGCGCCATCAGATCGCGATGATTACAGGCTTCCTGGCTCTTGGTCTCGGCTCATCGGCCATGTGGTACAACAAGGAATCTCATGGCGCTCCTCACATTACCACCTGGCACGGTGTACGCCCGTCTCTACTTGATGCTCTCCCCCTCTCTTCCTTTCGCAGGATGCTTACAGCGCCTTTGTTCTAGGCCTTCGGATCGATCTCCGGCTCCTGGGTCCTGGTTCAAGTTTTACTCGGTGCGGGGAGCGTCTGGTTTGGAGGCGCAGCGTTCGGAGGGGGTCACAAGGCCAAACTGGTGTGGAAATACCACAGGCTGTCTGGCTATCTCCTTTTACCTTTCCTCCTGACAACCGTCCACCTTGGCGGCGCTTGGTCAACCTGGATGACCGCAAATAATGCGTTTGTTGTCCGTCTCGTTGTCTATACACTGGCCCCACTTGGCATCCTTGCCTCCCTCTATTCTCGTGTCAGGTGCGAAGTCCCCTCCGTGATATCTCGTAATCCATTTGACAAGCCTTCCCATTCAGGCCATCCAAGATGAAGTTCTTGTAGACTGTCAAACCATTGTTCATGATCACGTCTCGTTATTTCTTGTAAAGCAGTCGGTACTGTAGTAGGTAGCACTTGGCTCGTTTGTCATGAGATTCGAAAGAGTGCGAAAAAATAACAAAGAGTGCTACGGCATGAATCGAACGTCTGGCTAGACAGTGGGTGTTCTCACGGATGGTTCTCTTGCGTTCTCATCTTCCGCGGTGTTCGGCGTCGGCAAATCTGGTTTCTCAGCAGACGTGGCGGCTATCGTCGTCGGCCCGGTAGATGGGACCACAGGCACCAGTGGGGGGGGTATAACGCTTCTCATGAATCCGGGCATGAACTGCTCAACCTTCTCGTGTGTAATTTGCCATAATAGCCGATTCGGCTCGTCTCGTGGGTCCCCACGTTCGTCCACCATGGGGGGTACAAGTATGCCCGCCGATTGCATGACGAGAATTACATTCTTGAGTGACTCGGGCACAGCTTCCGACTGGACAGCACGGGCGATCCGTCAGCTTTCCATATTGGACATTTTGAAAATAGAAAGGCGGGGGCGTACCAGCTGGTCACTTTGGTCCGTACGCATGAGTTGGTCTAAATAGTCGAGGACTTGCACCCAGCGCTCAGTGACGTCCTGGCCCGTCACATTGTCGTTCATATCAAACCTCATGAACGCCTTACACAGCAACGCAGACGCGCGCAAGCGACTTTCCGTCATTTCTGCGTCACTTGGGGCAGCGATCAGCGCTTCGAGCAGTGGGTAGAGCACCCGTTGGAAAACTTCTCCAACGTCAACGGGGGGCACGGCGACAAGCGGTCCAAGGAGCGCGCGGGAGAGCGACGAGAGCGCAGAGTAACGAACTTCAGGCGAAGCAGAAGTGGCATGGCGGGACAACGAAACCAACACTGGAAGAGTGAGATGATGGCGACCTGGGCCGGTGTGGAAGCCAACAAAGAGTCAGCTAGCGAACGAATGAATATATTCGGGTAGGAAATTTTGACTGACGTTTGTCGTGCGCCTCTCCCCGGTTTTCCGTCAAAGAAGGTATGCACTTGAGGATTTCGAACAGGAGATCGACAGCCCTTCGCCCACGGTCGACGATGGAGGAACTGAGGCCAAGTCAGCAAACAATGTCAGCACGGCCGCAAACCTTTTTACCTAGATGGGCCAGGTTGAGGACGCCGCCTAGCGTGCTGATGCTCTACTTCGGCCACGATCCCAGCAGCAGTGACAAAGTCATCGAGCACAGAGATGAGGCCAGCGACATTGTCCGCACAGATACGTTGCTCGGGACCTTCAGCGGTGAGTCGCTGAATGAGATCAAATGACACGCGAGCCGCCTCGAGGTTCGAAACGCTCGAACGGACCAATGCCAGAACGATGTTCCACTCGGTTTGCGAGCTGATGACCTCGCGGTGGTTTTGCACGATGAGGATCAGCCCCGAAATGACCTGCTCTGCTACCGAATTCGCTACTGCTGGCGGGAGACCTCCAAGAAGGTCAAAGGAGAGGTATATCTGGTCGCGCAATTGGTTTGGCTGTTTTGACCGTGTTGTCAGTCTAGGTTTTACGACGACGCGTCGTTAACTCGCCTTAGCAGCCAAGATAAGGCAAATGCGCATCACGGAGACGACAGCCCGCTCGACGAGAAGAATGCTGTATTTTTGAGAAGATTTGAGTAGCAGAGACAAGTGCTCGAAAACTATGGGCCTAAGCAACAATTAGCCAGGTGTCTCCTCATGATGGCGGGCCTCACCATAGCTCTTCTATGTGTGCTGGTGTCTTGCAGACAATGCTGACCATCATCTCGAGTAAAAAGACCGAAGCTGGGTCATACGGCAGAGGTCGAGGCGACGCGTCGGCAGGGTCGGAAGGGGTATCGTCCGAATCGTGTTGAAGTCTTGCATTGGTTCTCTCATAGGCCAGAGCCTCTAGTGACCGGACAGCTGCAACCAAGGGGTCCAACTCCAGCTGCCTGTGACGAGTCAGTAATGCGTGCTAAGAGGCGATGCCAATGCATACATGATCTGCGCGTATAGTTCTTCCAGTCGACAAGTGGAAATGCAATCAAGTGCACAGAGGGTGTTCTCGATATCGGCAACAGATGCACTAGGAACAGGATTGTCTTCTGCAGAGCTGTACGGTGTCATCAAATACGAGGAAAGAGTGGACAGAAGGCCGTCGCTCCTCGGTGCTGATCGTGTCGGCTGACTACTGCTTCCGCGTAAAGGTATCATAGAAACACCACCCAAGAAATCCTCCATCTGAAGCATTCTGGTGGGGAGCAGCGAGTGAATGAACAGGTTTAAGAGAATTTCAAAGACCTGCATAACATCAATCACCTGAAAGAGTAGATGGACGAAGCGACGGACCTGAATCCAGCCTTCGCGAATGGCGTTACCGTTGCCGTTCATGATATTGAACAAGACGACAGCAGCGAGTTGCCCCTTCAAGTGGGCACCAAAGTTGACGGCCAGTGAGGAGACGGTAATAGATTGCCCTTCGACTTCCACCACCGGATACACGGGAACCTCGGACGGGAGGTTCTCAGAAAGAAGACTCGTTGCTTGGGAGAGCGAAATGACCACATAGTCGAACACTTCCGGAAGTTGGAAATGACCGGCAAGAGTCGCGCATTGTCGAAAGCCTGCGATCGCACGTTCGATAATGTAGTCATCGTCAAAGGTCATGAACGCAAAGGTGATTGCGGAGATAACAGGTTTCCACATGGATCTGAATAACTCCTTGTCGAAGACAGGGGAGTTACAGATCATGAGTTCTCCTAGAAAGCGGGGGTGGTCTCAATACACGGAGATATGCACGTCACTGCATACCGGATTGTCTCGAGCGAACAAGCAGCTCTTTCCAAGCAAACTCGAAGCCTAATTGGCCTGTATGCTCCTCAGGCATGACTATCTCCTGTTTTCTTATTGAGTCGTAAACAGCTTGCTATGAAGGGCTTGAGTAATATCGCCCCGATACATTCACCATATTACTCACAAGATATTCGGGCGAGAAGTCGGACCCATCGTTAACACCTCTCAGATTTCGCTGGTAGTCTTCTATGGTCATGCGTTTCTGAGAAAGAAGTTGCAGCCAGGACGAATGTGCTATGGCCATGTGTATTGACTTACCCGAACTTGCGGATTGTGTAGATCGGTGTTCAACATGATCACCGAATACGCAAGGACGTAGACCGCGTCCTGGCTTTTTATCTCGGCTAAGAGGTGGCGTGAGCGACAGGGCCGCGACTGCATGTAAAGAAAACGAGACCTGGCTGAGACGCAAAGTAGATCTCGGCGAATGTCTCGGTAATTCTGGCAATCTGCTGGGCTTCCCCTGGTAATCGGAACGTTTCCAACATTTCTCTCATCGCGTCCGCAATAGGTTTCTAAATGGTGAATTAATGAGTGAAGGATGAACATACCTACAACCACGAATGATTTACGCACCTCGCGAAAGTCGAAGAGACTGATGAAAGCCTTGAGAACCTCAATATTCTCTGGCTTCGAGATAAAGTCTCCTAAAAGTTTTTTGTCTAGCCGAGTGCTGCTTTTCAGAAACCGGGCAAGGCTCTGCGGGTGAGTAACCCCTTCGGAGAGGTCGTGGTAGATGAGGCCGTTTTCTTCAAGGAATGCGAGGCCTCCCTTCGGTTTATTATTGAAGCGAGCAGCACCAGTCAAAATGAGCCTCTTCTTGGATTTTCGTCGCATCAACTCCTCAGCGGAGATATAACTCTGAAAAGGATCAGAACATATTAGGACATGCACGCGTACCGGGCTTGCGTTGACGAACCTCAGGCCATTCTGTGCTCGGCTGACCACCTGGTCAGCATAGAGCTATCCGCTTAATTACAATCACTCACAACAGTGGCGCGGGTAGCCATAGCATTGATGAAGGTAAGAAGGACGTCCAGGCACAGGTGCTGGGCACTCAAATATGAAAACGGCATTGATTCCCCGTAATAATCGGTGTATACTCCCTAGAAAATCAGGAAAGCTATGAGCGACGAGCCAGTCAATTTGTCTTTTCGCGTCGACCTTAGTTAATAGGTCCAAGACTCTGTCAAACAGGTTTTCGGCATTAATATCACAGTCGTAATTGCTGAACAGTTCGACCAGGTAGCCAGGATGGCTCGATATTTGGCTAAGGGTCTCCAGCAGCAGATCCCGCGCCCCGCCACGGGCTGGTATGACGGATGGCTTGTTCGGTGTGGGACTTTCATTTTCGGTGTCAGCGACGAGCTCGAGGCTGGGGGAATGAGACCTGGGAGTTCCAGGACGAGGAGAGAAAAACCCGCTCTTCGGCACTGGCGTCCCGAGGCGACTCGGCTTGCCCGTCACCGGAGGTGCGAGCCGATCTAACGTATAAGCGAGAAATAGTTCTTGTTGAAGTTTCAGGTACTTTCGCATAGCGTTCATCATGGTGGATATGGTACGGAGTGTCAGTTGGAAAACGGAGGAATTTTCCGATTGGGCAAGCTGGAACAGGTACTTGCATCCGTGGTCGAGGATCATGGCGCGTAGAGTAGGAAAATCGCCTAACCGCGAGCTAGACACCTCAAAGGACGTGTTTAGTACGCCTAGCGCCAAGAGCCTCGTCGAGTCTGTATGGACGCGGTCATGTGGGTCGAGGATGTTCACCAGAACCCGGAGAAGCTCAACGATCGACGGCAGTCCATCTTAGACAAAGTTAATGCTGGGACAAACAATTGACGGAAAGAGCAACGACATACACCCTGAGTTCCGTATCCCGGAAACATCCGGCGGGCCCTGTGCAGTGGGGGTAACTGGTTGACTACCAGTTGCGCCGTCACCTGATAATTTGTCTGTAGGTGGTGGGAGTTGGTCTGTTCCCGAGGGCGGCACGCTCAACAGCTTTTTCTCCTCACTCTCAGGGTCGAGATCGTGTAGTTTTGAGAAGACCGTTCTCACGAGCTGGTGCATCGTAAGTTCCGCTGAACGTCGCAGAGCCTCTGTGGACCTGTGAATACGCAGAGGATGGGAACGAAAGGGGAGTACTGACCGCTAAGTCTCATTTGGACACATGTTGCAAGGACAGTCTCCAGCATTTCACACACCTCAATATCACCGATTTGTGGGCCCCAACTTCCACACATACAGTCCTCGATGACGGTCAGTATCCGAAGCAATACGACCTCGTCGCCGGAAGAGTCGCTAGCCTCAAATTTGCAGTGAGAAACAGCTGAGCTGAGCTCTGCAAGGGCGACATCGACGGATGTATCGCCTTGCAAGAAGAGACCGCAGGCGAAGAAAGAGTGTAAGGCAGAAAGAGCAGCCGACGCAATTGGGCCCGTGGATAAAGGCGAGCGAACGATGGCGAGGAAAGGAGCGAGAATATCAGGGAGAGGAATAGATGAGACGTCTGATGACAGGCAAAGTTTCATTCAGCAAAGCCTCCGTGCACGAAGTACATTGCACATACCCTGCGCACATCTAAGAGTTCTCTTCAGCTGTTCAAAACCCAACATGAGATCCTCCTCCATGCTCCCTTGCTGCGGTACTGCAGCGGTATTAGTGCCCGGCCGTCGGAGTCCGAGGTTGCTTGCGAGAGCTGAGTCTCTGGTGTAAAATGTCTGCGTACTTGAAGACCATCTGGAATTCTTTCGCATTACAGAGGTTACGGACAGGACCTCAGAATAAATGATGTGGCCATAAGAGTTGGTGACCATCTGTGAGGCGACCATCGTCGACAAGGTAACGCGCAGGTTCGTGTCAGACGCGATCGCAGCGTAGCTTTGAGCGTAGGGTGATCAGGGGCCCCTTGTGTAAAGTACCAGAATAGTATAACCTGTTTCCCAGTTTGGTTCAGGTGAACCCCTGCCACCTTCGCTCGTGCATTCATCCGGATTATATAATTACAAAAAATACAACTACTGCCCAGTTCCGCTTGGCGTATCTGCAGCACGAGTGGCCATCGCAGCTTGGCCAGCAGCGGTAGCAGCCAACCTCGAGCGTTTTCTTTCGGCCTCTGCGCGTCAGCCATAATGAGTAGGACTCAGACAGAAGATGACTCGATGACTCGGTCTTACCGGCTTCCTTCTCCTGCTCAATCTCTTGGACGATGCCTTCTATTTGCGCTAGGTCCAAATTCTAACAAGCGAAAGTGAACCAGGTGCAGACGAAGGATGTAGGATGCCTGCACTCACGGTAACCTTTCCGTAACTTTCCATAACACTGATCTCGATATTCTTCGCACCGGTCTGCACAACCTCCAGGAGACTCTTTACAGTGAGTTTGATACTCTCATCACGTGTCATGTCATCTTTGTGATTCTTCTCTAGAAACTCTCTAACGGTTTTGGAAGACCTGCCGATAGCGTTGGCCTTGCGTTGACATGAACTGATGAACATAAGGGGTGGAAGACGGGGAAGACGCACCTTCCAGGCGCTGTAGATGCCACTGGGTTCCGTTTGGTATAGCCGAGGTACTGTGTCGTTCGGGTCAAAACCAACGATGAGGGTCGAAATACCAAAAGGTCGAACGCCTCCGGATTGCGTGTAGCGCTTTTGAAGGGAGAAATTAACTGTGGGCGAGGCTTGTGCGAACCGATGAGCTTACCTGCTGAATGCCCGCGATATGTCTAGTAATGTACTCGACGGTAACGGGATCTTCTACTGTAAGGCGGTGGCGTTGGCACTCCACTCTTGCCTTGTCAATCAGTACGCGTCCGTCAGCGGTAAGACCTAGCCAAAACCATCCATGGTCGTTTCTCCATTCCATGGGTTGAAGACCGATATGTACTAACCAGCGAAAGCAAGACAGATGTGATCATCGAGCATGACAACCTTTCTCACTGTTCGTGGGTCTTGTAATTGAAGGACGGACTTCTTCTCGACGCCCAAGACTACGACGTCCTTTCCGCGCACACCGACCTATTTGGAGTGAGATCGATCGAGATCCATGGAGACGACGGTGCGTACAGCGCAGGTTCCCTTTCTCACTGCTTCTTGGGCATATTCGACCTGCAAGACATGAGACGCGGGTCAAGGGCTGAGGCGTCAGGTGCGTACTTGGAATAAATGGCCATCAGGTGAGAAAACGGTAAGGGCTGCAGGAGATATTTAGTAAGGTGGTAAAGAGAAGTGACATCAGTGTACAAACCGCGATCGTATGACCTAGACATATCGTTTTGATGTTGAGTGGGCTGCTGAGAGAAACGCGAGAGATGAGATGGAGACGCGTAGGCCCAGTTGTTAGATAATCCGGAGTAAGCCGAAACGCGTTCCTGTGGAGGATCTAGCAAAGTGTCATGCGAGGTACAAGGACAGGATGTTGGCTCAGGGGTCGCGACTAGACTCATCATCTGGTGCGCGTCAATCTCCTCCTACTTCTGGCAAGGACTGCTCGCACCCTTCTGCTAAAGATGGTTTCTGGTACCACTCCCTAGACAGGGAACCCCCCTCTAATTACACCCCTGGTTCTTACTCCGTCAACCTACTACGAGAATGATGCTCACCCTATCTTCAGGCCTTATACCACTCTTGAGAAAAACTCTCTTGGACTCCGTGCAAAAAGACGCGACTCGCCGTGCTGTTCTCTGTTACGAGAAGGCAGTGCATATATATCGCGAGATTTGGGATGCGGGTTGGGGATGTGGGTTCGTACTTTTACCCACTGAGATACGGGTGGCTTCACGAGTTTCCAGTTATAGGAACTTCATGATGCTATGCGCCGCTTTGATGGATCAGCCCACACAAGTGGCGTATTCCTTACTATTGAGTGCCCAGACACCCCCGAGCGTCAACAGTTTGAAGGTTCTAATCGAAGAAGCTTGGAACCATGGTAAGCACATTCGACCATCCGCACTGTAACACGCTGCACGATATCACCTCAGGTTTTGACCCAGAAGGTGCAGAAGGGTTCAAGGGAAAACTTGTCGGCCGCAAGAAGTGGATCGGGACCGCCGGTACGATTGGACTCAAATCATTCTATCGTTTGGCTGATGTCCGCGTGTGCAAGAATTATACGTGGCATTCACGTACAGAGGGATCCCGTATGTTATGTCTATAAGCAAGACGGAGACACCAGTCTTACTGTGCCTCCAGATCTCAACTTGCAGATTTCGATACCCCTCGTGGCAGTAAGTTGCAGGATATATCTCTACATACTTACATCTGGACGATTGAATGCCGGTTCCTACAGAAGTGAGCCCATTGCTCGATTGGATCAGGCAGTATTTCGACGCCAACTCTCGAGACCACCAGGCATCCCCGCAAGAGTGGTGGCGAGGGGCTACCCCCGTGGTAGTAACGGACCGCATACCACTCATTCTCCAGTACCAAGGCCACTCGCGCACTATCGTTGGGTACGAAATAGCGAGAGGCGGCGCCACCAATTTGCTCGCATTCGATCCTTCGGTGTAAGCAGCTTTTCACTTCCCGGATGCTTGGCTGGCTGCTCATACTGGCGCACTAGGCGCATGACACAGCTGCGTGGCAGGGCCCTTTCATCCTACAACTTGTCCAGACAGCGAGGTGTTCAGCCCAGTGAGAGCAAGTACAGCACAGGCCAACACATCGTGCAGTCATTGAAAGAGCCTTTCCGGTCCCACAAAAAGCGGCATGCCGCTACCCCGGGTGGGCACCGACACAGGGACGGTTCTGCGAAGCGACGGTGTGCCAGTCCTGACAACGTCATTGTCATTGAAGACTCAGAACCTGAAGAAGGTGCATCGAACGTTGACCCCCAACGTCACGACAGCCGACAGCGCACGGAAGTCGACAAAGGGCGTGCGAGAACAGGCGAAAGCGGGAAGGCATTGGACCCCAAGAAGGTTTTGAAGTTGTTTAGAGTCGACGAGAAGAAACTTGCGTGAGTCTCGCATAATCCACAACGTGAAGTACAGCACCCTCACAGTAAGGTAGGAAAAGGAGCAAGTATCAGGTGCTCTGGTTTCCCATGGAGGATCCATTGACAGAATCGGATAAACAAGCACGACGGGAGGTGATAAGTGAACACGTCTGCTAACTGGCTTTCACTGTGCGTCATTGGGGCAGTAGTAGGGGCGAAAGACCCTCGTAATCAGGCACCATCGGTGTTGCCTTGCTGGTGCCATATCAAGGACTTTTTCTTTTTCACTACCACTCTATATTTTATTACGCAGTGCATAGAATATCACATTTTAGAGTACAATATTGCGGGCCACGATATTAATCGGACGTGCCTATGGGTCACAACACCGACGCCATCGCGATGTCTACATCGAGTCCCTCAGTGCTGGTTCCCCATGGAGAGTTAG
>WNGR01006722.1_pt1 | contig 16200 bp, 12 predicted proteins | sample 5407581 | NCBI WGS metagenome assembly WNGR01 (sample SAMN13153383, study PRJNA577476) | soil metagenome | isolation source: 80 cm soil or saprolite under Garry oak tree replicate 2 | place: USA:California | collected 2016-06-15 | reverse complement strand
GCCTCGATTATGTGCGCACGACCATCCGCGAGACCGGCATGCCCGGCGTCGATCCGGTCGATGGCGGCTGGCTCAAGGTCGCCAAGAGCGACGAGGCCGAGGACGACCTGGCCCAGGTCAGGCTGATCGGCCAGGACCTCGGCGGTGCGATCGAAGGCTGGCCGACCGAGCGGGTGCGCGAGGTGCTCAGGAGCCGCCATTACTTCCATGCCATCCACTATCCGACCGCGTTTCACATCCACCCGCTCAATTATGCGCTCGGATTGGCGGCCGCGGCCGAAGCAGAGGGGGCGCGCATCTTCGAGGGAACGCCGGTCATGTCGATCGACGCGGACGGGGTGCGCAAGCGGGTTGTCACGCCATCGGCTCGGCTGCGCGCCGCCCATGTCGTGCTGGCCGGGAATGTCCATCTCGGCAGCGTGATGCCGAAAGTTTCCGGCACCTTGCTGCCGATCTGGACCTACGTGGCGACCACCGCGCCGCTCGGGCCGCGGCTCGACCACGCGATCAGCTATCGCGGTGCGGTGAGCGACACCGAGCTTGCCGACAATCATTACCGGATCGTCGGCGGCGACCGGCTGATGTGGTCGGGCGGGATGACCACCTGGCCGGCGAACCCGCGCCGCTTCACGCGGCGGCTGCGCGCGGACATCGAGAGCGTCTATCCGCAACTCGGCGAGGTCGAGATCGACGAGGTGTGGTCGGGCGTCTTGGGCAATGCGCTCCACCGCATGCCGCAGCTCGGCGAACTCTCGCCGCGGCTGTGGCTCGCCAGCGGCTTCGGCGGCCACGGCCTCAACACCACCGCGATGGCGGGCAATGTCATCGCGCGCGCGATCGCCGAGGGCAACGACATCTGGCGGCTGTTTCTGCCCTTCGATCTGGTCTGGGCCGGGGGCCGCATCGGCCGCCTGGTCGCGCAGGTTCACTACTGGTGGTACCACGCCCGCGAGCGCCGCAAGGCGCGCGCCACCCGCGAGCGCGAGGAGGAATACCACCGCGGCGAGGAGCGCGAGGCGCAGGGCGCGCAAGCGGAGGCGGGCGCGCACGAGCCATCCGAGGCGCCGCGCCCGGCCGACGAGCCCGTCGACCCGGCTACGCCGGCGACTCCCGCCGGTGCGGAGCCGGTTGCGATCGGCGGCGAGCCAGCGGCCGGCTCAAGCGCCGGCAGTGCAGTCCCGGCGCCGCAAGATGACTGGCCAAGGCCTCTCGATCCTCGCCGCACGCCGTAGCAGCTGCGGCGCCTCACGATCCATCCGGGCAACGCTCGCGGGCCGGTGAGACTTTAGTCAACGCATCCGCCGCCAACGCGGCCATCGAGACAATGTCGATATGAGCAGCGGTCTTCCGGGCTTCTTCGAAGGCACTGAAATGCCGACCGCCGGATGGTGGGAGGCGCTATGGCCCGATCCTGCCGGGGTGCTTGCCACGGTCGGGGTGAAACCCGGCGTGGAAGTGATTGATCTGTGCGCGGGGGACGGTTGGTTTACGCTGCAAATCGCCAAGGTCGCGCGCCACGTCGTGGCGATTGATATCGACCGCAATTTGCTGGCCGTGGCGCGCCATCGCCTCGCAGAAAGCGGCGTTACGAATTGCGATTTTGTGGGAGGCGACGCCTATAATCTCGCCATGCTCGCGCCGCGCCCGGCCGATTTTATTTTCATGGCGAATGCCTTTCACGGCGTTCCCGATCGCCTCCGACTGGCGCGTGCCGTGCGCAATACGCTCAAGCCGGCTGGCCGCTTTGCCATCGTCAATTGGCATCGACGCGCGCGTGAGGAAACGACGATTCTGGGCGAACCGCGCGGACCAAGGACCGAATTGAGGTTATCGCCGGAACAGACCATCGCGGCCGTCGAACCGGGCGGCTTGAAATTGGCACACCTTGTCGAGGTGCCGCCCTATCACTATGGCGTCATGTTCGAGCGGTCGGAAACCTAGTTGCACTCATGCGTAGCCAATGTCTTGATTCGGCTGTGGGGCCTATGCCCCGCCAAGTTACTTTCCTCGGCGGAGCTATTCCTGACGGTACCGCACGAAAAATTATTGCGGCGCCGAAACCGTTTCATGGCAGATGACGCATGGCCCCCATTTGGAATAAGTTAGCAGCCTTGGTGGAGGAACGTCATGACAGCCACGCTTGCGTTCGATCCGAAGGACCTGGAGCTGAAGGTCAAGGCGATGTACCGCAGCGTCGCCGAAAATCCGCATGGTGAGTTCCACTTCGAAATGGGCCGCGCCATGGCCGAGCGCCTGGGCTATGCGCCTGGCGATCTCGACCGCATCCCCGCGGAGGCGATCGAGTCCTTCGCCGGCGTCGGTTATTACTTCCATCTGGCCGATCTCAAGGAAGGCGAAACCGTTCTCGATCTCGGAAGCGGTTCGGGCATGGACACCTTCATAGCCGCCCTAAAGGTTGGCCCGTGCGGCAAGGTCATTGGCGTGGATATGACCGACGAACAGCGCGCCAAGGCGGAGCGGCTGCGCGACCGCGACGGATTCAAAACCGTGACCTACCTCAAGGGATACATCGAAAACGCTCCGGTGCCCTCCGGCTCCGTCGATGCCGTGATCAGCAACGGCGTCATCAATCTTGCGACCGACAAGTCCAAAGTCTTCGCTGAAGCCGCGCGCCTGCTGAAATCAGGCGGCCGATTGGCGATCTCCGACATCGTGACTGAGGTGCAGTTGCCGGAAACCATCGTGTGCAACTCGACCCTGTGGGCTGCTTGCATCGGTGGCGCCGCGCAGCAGGACAATTATCGCAGGTACGTGCAGGACGCGGGTCTGCAAGTGGTAAAGGTGGAGGATAATCGCGCCTACCAGTTCATTTCCGACAATGCGCGCGGTGCAAGCAAGAAATTCGGCGTGAAGAGCATTTCGTTGCTTGCTGCAAAGGCGTAATTGCGGCTGGTGGAATGGCCGTCGCCGCGACCAAGACGACAAGGGAAAGGGCAACCATGATCGTATGGCGCCATTCTGGCATTCTCATCCTGGCATCCGTGATTGCATCCATGTCCACGGCCCGTCTTGCAATGGCGCAAAACTGGCCGACCCGGCCGGTGACCATGGTGGTGCCGTTCGCGGCCGGCAGCGCCTCCGACACCGTTGGACGAATTCTCGGCGCTCGCCTTTCCGAGGTCTTGGCTCAGCAGGTGATCATCGAAAACGTCGGCGGCGCGGGCGGCATGACCGGTGTCGCTCGGGTGGCGAAAGGGGCGCCCGATGGCTATCAATTCGTGCTCGGCGGGATCGACACCTTCGCTCAGAATCAAACACTTTACAAAAAGCCGCTCTACAACGCCTCGACCGATTTCGCGCCGATCGCGCTGATGGTCGAGCAACCGCTGGTGCTGGTTGAGCGCAACGATTTGCCGATCGCCAATCTGCAAGAGTTCATTGCCTACGCGAAGGCGAACCAGGCCAGGATGCAGTATGGCTCGGCCGGCGTCGGGTCCGGATCCCACCTCGCGTGCGCGCAGCTCAACGCGGCGATCGGCGTGGATATCACGCATGTTCCCTATCGCGGCTCGCCGCCGGCCATGCAGGACCTGATCGCCGGCCGGATCGACTACTTCTGCGCCCTCGCCGCCGCCGCGATGCCGCAGCTCGCAAGCAACAGCATGAAGGCAATCGCAGTCATGACCCGCAGTCGCTCGCCGCTGCTGCCGAACCTCGCGAGTGCGCACGAGCAGGGCCTGACCAATTTCGATTCCTATTTCTGGAGCGGCTTTTTCGTGCCCAAGGACACCCCCGCGGCGGTGGTCCAGCGCCTTCACGCCGCGGCCATCGAGACCATGAACACGCCTTCGGTGGCGGAGCGGCTGAAAGGTGTCGGTGTCACCATTGTCGCGTCCGATCGCCGGTCACCGGACTATCTCAAGCGATTCGTCGCGAGCGAGATCGGAAAATGGGCGGCGATCATCAAGGCGAGCGGCGTAAGCTAGAAATCCGCCCCGGCGCCCGGTGTGGTCCACACGCCCTGGGCGCGGACCGACGGGCCGGATTCGCGGCCCCACGCGAGGGGCCACATCCTGCCGCAACGGCTCTTTCCAAAGGCCGGGCCGAACTGGTAGCATATTCACCTTCGGTTTGCGCCGGAACCCGTCCAAAGCCGGACTAGGAAAAGGGGGAAGCCCATGAAAAATCTGCTCGTAGCCGCAACTGCCTTGGCGTTCGGAGCCGCGGCAGGAGCTGCCACTGCCGTACAAGCCGCCGATGCGCCGCCGTCCTGGGCCTACGGCTTCGCCGCGCCGCCGCCACCTACGCCGCCTGCCCCTGCCGCCAATGCGCCGGCTCCGCCGCCTCCGGATAACGTCACCAAGCTCAACCTGCCCGGATCCAGGCTTTCGTTCACCCGCGCGCAGGTCGCCAATCGGTATGGTCCAGCCGACTGGTACCCCGAGGACCATCCGACGATGCCTGAGGTTGTTGCCAAGGGCAGGGAGTCAGCGCAACCGCAGATCTTTGCCTGCGGCTTGTGCCATTATCCCAATGGAAAGGGTCGTCCGGAGAACGCGGCCGTCACCGGCCTTTCATACGAATACATCGTGCAGCAGCTGATGGATTTCCGCAGCGGCGCCAGAAAGACCTCGGATCCGAGAAAAGGCAACACGGCCTTGATGGCCGGATTTGCGAAGGCGATGACCGACGACGAAATCAAGGCCGCCGCTACATACTTCGCATCGATCCGGGCCACGCCGTGGATCAAGGTCGTCGAGAGCGCGACCGTGCCGAAGAGCAGACCCCAAGGCGGCATATTCCTCCCGCTCGAAGGCGCCGAAGCCGGGGTTGAGCCGATCGGTGCGCGCATCATCGAGACTCCCGAGAACGTGCGCGACACCGAGTACCTGCGTAACCCGCGGTCGGGCTTCATCGCCTATGTGCCGCCGGGCAGCCTCAAGAAGGGCGAGGCCTTGGTCAAGGAAGGGGTCACGAGCAGCGGGGGCAAGGTCGCCGCCTGCACGATCTGCCACGGACCTGATCTCCGCGGAATAGGCCCGGCGCCCACGCTTGCCGGCCGCTCGCCGAGCTATATTGCGCGGCAACTCTATGACATGCAGCATGGCAACCGGAACGGGACCTGGACGCCTCTGATGGCTCCAGTCGTCTCCAACCTCAGCACGGATGATCTCCTGACGGCGTCCGCCTATCTCGCCTCGCTGCGGCCGTAGGTCACGCGCGACCAGGAACCCCCAATTGTCATCCTGGACGGCTCGCGCAGCGAGCCGTCCAGGATCTATCTGTCCGAGCGCACCGAGCTATAGGCCGGGCTCTCGCTTCGCTCGGCCGGGACGACAATTCCCAAGAGTCAGTCACTGGCATATTGTAGGGCGCAGCCGCCTCCTGCGCGCGCTGCAGCGGCTCAGCATCATCTCGGCGTCAGAACGGAGAAGCTTGCCTCAACCGTCTCCGCGACTGGACCTTCGGAAGCGGCGCATGACAAAGACACGTCATCGCCGATCATCGCGTGTGGCTGGACCATCCGTTGCAGTGAGCGACCTCATGGCGGCGGTAGGGTGCCAATGACTTAACAGGACCACCGCGTGGAATCACGATGTAGCACTTGCTGTTCGTGGTCCAAGAGCAGGCGTCGGCAATTACGCCATGCTTCCGACATAGCGCGCGAGCTTCCGCCAGCGGCAGAACGATCTCTATGACCGCCCCTCTGTAGGGATGAACATACTGGGGCGGTGGCTCAAGGACAGCGATCATGAGATGGCAACTTGTGCTTTGTCACTGAGTGTTTGGGGGATGTCCGAAATGCGAAGTCTATCAGTCGATGCTGAGGAATGCGCAGCAAGAGTAATATTTACGTTAAAATCAAACGTGAATCAGAGCCAAAAATTGCACGCCAAATAACGGCCATGGCTTGGGCGTGAAGTCACGGACCCCTCGCCCTACTGGCCTCGCCGCTTGACCAGCGCGGAAGCGTCGCAGCTACGCGCGCGGAGCCTGCTTGCCGGCGAGCACGGTCGCGATTGGGACCAGCCGCTGGCGGCCGGTGCGCGTGCCTTTGTAGTTGTCGAGGAATTCGAACGTGCCGTCCCGCAGCTCGAGGACCGCCACGTCGGCCGGCGCCCCCACGTTGAGCGTGCCGCGGTCGTCGAACGCCGGGAACACGCGCGCCGCATTGACGGTCGCACAGGCGATCACCTGCGTGAGCGGCATGCCGAACATGAGGAACTTCGACATGACGTTCGGGAAGTCGACGACGCCGGTGGTCTTCGACATGACGTTCCAATCGGTGGAGAAGGTGTCGGGCCAGAATCCCTGCTTGGTTGCTTTCTCCACCGTCGCCCAGTCGAAGTGATCGGCGACGCCGTTGCCGAAGTCGAAGATGATGCCGCGCCGGCGCGCGGCGGTCACGTCGGGGAAGAGTTGGCCCTTCTCGTCGAGGATGCCGTTCGGCGCCGGCGCATACATGTGGGTGACGATGTCGCCGCGCTTGAGCAGCGGGAGGATGGCGCGCATCGGCGAGTAATTCTGGCCCACGTGGATCATCACCGGCATATTGAAGGGCGCAGCCGCTTCCTGCGCACGCCGCAGCGCCTCGAGATCGTTGGTGCCGGCGACGTTGTTCGACATTCGGGCCTTGACTCCGACGACGATATCGCGATTGCGAGCAATTGCCCCTTGCGCCAAAGCCACATTGGCGCGGTTGATGTCGTGCAACTCGCCCCCGGGGGCGACACCGGTGCGCGCGATGTTCACCAGGGCGCGGCCGATTTGCGGCGCTCCCCGCGCGACGGCAGCGATTTGATCGATGTTGTCGGCTCCCCCCGACCCGGCATCGACCCAACCCGTCACGCCGTCCTGCAGGGCCAAGGGCGGGCCTTCCTTGGTGCGGCCGGCGTGGGTGTGGATGTCGATCAAGCCCGGGGCCACGATCTTGCCGCGCGCATCGATCGTTTCGGCGGCGTCGCCGGTGATGTTCGCCTCGACGGCGGCGATCTTGCCGCCGGCGATCGCCACGTCGCGGGTCGCATCGAGCCCGACCGAGGGGTCGATGACGCGCCCGCCCCTGATGAGCAGATCGTAGGTCGCCGCGAACGCGTTCGGAACGCGGGCGAACATCGCAGCGGTAGCCGCGGATGTGCAGAGAAACTGGCGCCGGTTCATCATGGTTGATGGCCTCCCCGACCTCGTTTGGAAAAAGCAGAAAATCAATTTGGTCAATTTTGGATAGTGGACGCCTCGAACCGGCGTGTCAACAATCACTCGGCCAGCCAGGGACTGATGCCTGAGACGATCTGCTTCGACCAGTTGATCCAGTAGTCGCCGGGATTGCGGGCGTAGTCGTTGTAGTTGCCGGGCGCATTGACGCCCGGAATGGGCGGCACGTGCGCCTGGGCCAAGACCTTGTCCGGATTTCCGTAGCGCGAGGCCAGCGCCCTGACATAGGGGTCGTCCAGCGCCGTCAGTCGGCCATGCTCGACCAGAGTCAACCATTGGTCAAGGTCGCGCACGCGCACCTGATAGGTCGCCATCAGCGTATGATTGTGGCAACAGTGATCGATCGGAAGATTGGTCTCCTTGCCGAACTCTATGCGCGCGGGCGACATCTGGCCGACCTTCTCGGGCCCATGCTGGGCATAGGTCCCGAACGACCAGTGGATCGTGCCGCCGACGTTGCGCTCCGAGTGATTGCCTCCGGCCAGGAGCTCGCCCGGGTGCTTGAAATATTTCGGATTGGTGCCAAGTCCGGCTTCGTACAGCCACCAATAGCCCGGCTCGTCCTTGCTGTATTCCGGATAAACGAGGTCGTTGATCCCGGGATAGTGCTGGGCGATGCGCATCAGATCGCCGTAATGGCCGCCGCCGCGAATGGCGGCCAATTTGCCATTGCGGATTTCCAGCTCCATGCGCGGATGGGTCGAGATGTGGTCATTGGTGGCGGCGATGAACCCATTTGCCGTCGGCATGTGGATGCCTGGAATATAGGTGTTCTCGAACGCCGGATAACTGATGACCGAATAGGGCCAGATGCCGGTCGCCTGCGGCGGGAACATGAAGAGGTGTCCCTGCTGGTAGACGCCTTTCGACCACGCGTCCGCTACCTCGGGGCTGACATCGAAGGCAGCGCCGATCCCTCCGGGTCGCTCATCTCCACCCGGTCGATATAGGCCAATGCCTCGATCGTCTTGGTCTCGACCAGCCGCCAAACGTCGCCGGGGAAGCTCGGCACTTCGCTCATCAGGTCGAAAAAGTTGACGTAGGTATAGTTGCCGACGAACTTGTCGCCATGATGCTGCAGCAGCTTGCGCGTCCGGGTGCGGCCGCCCCTGCCCCAGAACACCTTGGTGATGGTCGGGTTTGCATCGAGGTAGGCGACGAGGTTCCTGGCCGCCAGTTGAACTTGATCATCGGAAAGTTGCTTCAGCCGTGCCTCCGGGTATTGGACCTCGGGGAAGGTGACATTATAGAGTGCCTCATCCTGCTGCTTGAACCAGTCACGCGCCTTGTCGACGTCATGGATCGAGCGGAAAAACCAGGCGCGGAACTCCTGCTGGGCGTCGGTGGCATCAAAGTTGTTCTCCGCCTTGTCGATCGCCGCCAGGTCCGCCTTGGCGACGTGCAGGAGATCGTGCTGGAAGAGCACGCGCGCTTCGATGCCACGCTCCTTGTAGGCGGCGACGATTCCCTGCTGCACCATCGGCTCGGCGTCGTAGGGAGCGACGATCAGGACCACGTCGCTCGCGACCGTCAGCCCCAACGGCGTGCGGCCGCCGGTCTGTCGCACGGCGGCACGTGCGTTCGGCATCAACTCTTCGATGGAGTTGGGGACGGCCAGCTTTCTCGGAAATGTGGGCTTCGGATACGGCTTGCTCGAGCCCGGACCGATGAGGCCCACTTCCTTTCGCCGCTTGGCGAGATCGGCGGGCGACCATTGCGCGAATTGGTACTTCCGGTCCTCGATCGGGGATCGCGCAGGCGCCGCTTTGTCCTGGCTCACCGCCAGCTGAGACAGGCCGAAAACAGTGACCGTTGCAGCGAAGCAAGTGCTCGCCCACAGGACACGCCTCGCCGATTGAGTCCTCATGGGTTCCTCCTCGGTTCCACGATCTGTTGCTTGATCTGTCTTCTATCTACGCCTAGTCACCCGCTCTTTTGCAGTCACCGCCCCCGCGGCGGGCCATGAAGGCGAGCCGCTCGAACAGGTGCACGTCCTGCTCGTTCTTGAGAAGCGCGCCGTGCAGCGGCGGGATCAGCTTCTTCGGGTCGCGCTCGCGCAAGGTGTCGGGGCCGATGTCCTCGACCATCAGGAGCTTGAGCCAATCGAGGAGTTCCGAGGTCGATGGCTTCTTCTTCAGCCCGGGCACGTCGCGGATCTCGTAGAACAGCCGCAGCGCCTCGGCCACCAGGCGCTGCTTGATGCCGGGGAAATGCACCTCGATGATCGCGCGCATGGTGTCGCCATCGGGGAAGCGGATGTAGTGGAAGAAGCAGCGGCGCAGGAAGGCGTCAGGCAATTCCTTCTCGTTGTTCGAGGTGATGACCACGATCGGCCGCCGCCGCGCCTTGATGGTCTCGCCGGTCTCGTAGACGAAGAACTCCATGCGGTCGAGCTCCTGCAGGAGGTCGTTCGGGAACTCGATGTCGGCCTTGTCGATCTCGTCGATCAGGAGCACCGGCCGCGCATCCGCGACGAAGGCGTCCCACAGCTTGCCGCGCTTGATATAGTTGCGGATGTCGCGCACGCGCTCGTCGCCGAGCTGGCTGTCGCGCAGCCGCGACACCGCGTCATATTCGTAAAGTCCCTGCAGCGCCTTGGTGGTCGACTTGATATGCCACTCGATCAGCGGCGCGCCGACCACCTTGGCGACTTCGAGTGCGAGCACGGTCTTGCCGGTGCCGGGCTCGCCTTTGACCAGCAGCGGCCGCTCAAGCGCAATCGCGGCATTGACCGCAACCTTGAGGTCGTCGGTCGCCACATAGGCGCTGGTGCCTTCGAAACGCATGGCAGGCCGTTGTCCGAGGTCGTGGCAGGAAATCTAAGCATGGCGGTCTTGCCGCTCACAAGCCATCAACGTACCATTTTGGCAACTCACCGGGAGGCGCCCGGTGACGACGAGCAATGCCGGTGCGAGGGCTGAAGACATGCGCAGGACCAAGACATGGGCGACCAGTTTTCTGGCGGCGGCTTTCTTCGTTCCGCTCGCCTGCCAGGCGGCGGACGAGCGCAAGCAGCTCGCATTCGACGTGGTTGATCGCAATGCCGCGGAGATGTGGGCGGTGAGCGATTCGATCTACTACTTCGGCGAACTCGGCATGCAGGAGTTCGAAGGATCGAAGCTCCTCAAGGACACGCTCGAAGCGGCCGGATTCAAGGTCGAGCTCGGGGGCGCGGGCATGCCGACCAATGTCTGGGCCGAGTATGGCTCGGGCCGGCCCAAGATCGCGATCGTCACCGAGATCGACGCGCTGCCCACCGGCTCGCAGACGCCGCTCGAGTTCGATCGCAAGCCGCTGGTGGCGGGTGCTCCCGGCCACATGGAAGGCCACAACACCCACGGCGGCGTCGCCTCGATGGCGGCCTTTGCGGTCAAGCAGGCGATGGCGCGCTACAACATCCCGGGCACGGTCGCGCTCTCGTTCGGGCCCGCCGAGGAGCAATTGGGCAGCCGGCCCTTTATCGTGCGCGCGGGCTATTTCAAGGACGTCGACGCGGTCATCTACCTGCATATCCGCGACACGCTCAACACCGCATATGGCGTGCAGAATTACGCCGCGATCAGCTCGGTCTTCACCTTCCACGGCAAGACCGCGCACGGCGCGGTCAACCCCTGGGACGGCAAGGACGCGGTCGATGCGGTCGAGCTGATGGACATCGGCTTCGACAAGCTGCGCGAGCATCTCAAGCCGAGCTATCGCGCACATCGCACCATCACGATCGGCGGCATCCAGCCGAACATCATCGCCGATACCGGCCAGATCTGGTGGTTCGTGCGCGACGCGTCGATGCCGGCCGCCAAGGAAACCTATGACAAGCTCCTCAAGATCGCCGAGGGCGCGGCACTCATGACCGGCACCACATGGGACGTCAAATACGCTGCCTCCGCCTGGCCGCAGCTCGTCAACAAGGCGATCGGCGAGGCGATCCAGCAGAACGTCGAGACAGTCGGCATGCCGAAATGGACGGAGGAGGAGCAGCGCGCCGCCCGCGATTTCCAGAAATCGGCGGAGAAGCCGGTGGTGGGGCTGCGCACCAAGGTGCTGCCGCTGGGCGGGCGCCCGCAGTCGGCCTCGTCGAATGACAATGGCGACGTGTCGTGGGTAGTGCCGGCCGGCAGCTTGAATTTTCCCGCGGCCATCCCCGGGATCGAGGCGCATGAATGGCATGCCGCGGTGTTCCCGACCAGTACGATCTCCCACAAGGGTCAGGTGGCGGGCGCAAAGGTCCTCGCCGCCTCGATCATCGATCTCCTGACCTCGCCGGAGCTGCTGCAAAAGGCGCGCGCCGAATTCCAGGAGGAATCGAAGAAGACCCCCTATTTCTCGCTGCTCCCGCCCGACGCCAAGCCGGACACCGGCATGAACCGGGTGGAGATGGAGAAATACCGGGCCGAGATGCGCAAGTTCTACCTGAACAAAACGCCGCGGTTCAACTGAGCAAGGCTCACCTCACGCCGCTATCGCACGAACGTGAGGCGAATTGAAGCACGCTCCCAACCGAAACGAGGTATAAACAGGTGTAAGGTATTATGTTTCTCGCAACGCATGAGCCAAGAACTCGCGGCCTGAGGAGATAGCCATGCTGCGTCTCGTCCTCGGCCTTGCCATCTGGCTGGCCGCGCTCACTGGCGCCCCGGCGCAGAACGCGCCTGCGGGCGAAGCGGCGAAGACCACGATCGCGACCTTTGCGGGCGGCTGCTTCTGGTGCGTGGAGGCCGACTTCGACAAGGTCGCGGGGGTCGTCAGCACGACCTCGGGCTATACCGGCGGAAAGGTCGCCAATCCGAGCTATTACGATGTCGGGCGCGGCGGCACCGGGCATGCGGAGGCGGTCGAAATCGTCTACGACCCCGCCAAGGTGAGCTACGAAATGCTGCTCGACGTGTTCTGGCACAATATCGATCCGCTTGCGAAGAACCGCCAGTTCTGCGATCGCGGCGACCAGTACCGCACCGCGATCTTCTATCACGGCGAGGACCAGCGCCGGCTGGCGGAGGCCAGCAAGGCCGCGCTGGCGCCCCGCTTCAAACAGCCGATCCAGACCGAGATCGTCGCCGCCGGGCCGTTCTACAAGGCCGAGGAGGAGCACCAGGACTATTATTTGAAGAATCCCATTCGCTACAAGTTCTACCGCTACAATTGCGGCCGCGATGCGCGGCTCGAGGAGTTGTGGGGCAAGAAGGATTAGGAGCCAAGAGATGCTCAACCGCCGAAGTCTGCTCATGGGCGCAAGCGCGGCCGCCGTGATCGCGGGCCTGCGCTGGATCGAGGGCGCGGATGTCCAGGCCGCGGCCACATTCGAGATCGAGAAGACCGACAGCGAGTGGCGCCGCCTCCTCACCAGGGCGCAATACGAGGTGCTGCGCCTGCACCGCACCGAGGTGCCAGGCTCGAGCCCGCTCAATCACGAGAAGCGCAAGGGACTGTTCGCCTGCGCAGGCTGCGAACTGCCCCTGTTCTCCTCGGAGACGAAATACGACAGCCGCACCGGCTGGCCGAGCTTCTTCAAGCCGCTACCGGACGCGATCGGCACCTCTACCGACCATCTGCTCCTGATGCCGCGCACCGAGGTGCATTGCCGGCGCTGCGGCGGCCATCTCGGCCATGTGTTCGAGGACGGACCGCCACCCACGGGGTTGCGTTATTGCATCAATGGCGTCGCGCTGAAATTCATGCCGGCCGATGCAGCGTGAATGCGTTTTCGCGCGAAATCGCCTTGAGCTGATCCTCGACGAGGCCGACTGACCTCGGCAATTCTTGCCGAGACCCCGGCAGAACTGCGCCGACATCGGCGCTCGCGATCGCGCTGTGTTCTCCCAGCTTATTGAAATTACTCATGATTGTCGCTGGCACGCGGCTTGCGACGGGGGCGCGAAGGTGCGGCCATGCGCCTGTCGCGATCGCCCCGGCCGCTCGGAACGCAGTTGGAGACGATGTCATGGGTATCTTCGGTGCTCTCACCACCGCAGTGACGGGGATGCGCGCGCAGTCGTTCGCGCTCGAGAACATTTCCGGCAATATCGCCAATTCGCAGACCACTGCGTTCAAGCGCCTCGACACGAGCTTCGAGGACCTCATTCCCGACCAGATCCCCTCCAAGCAGCTGTCCGGCAGCGTGTCCGCCAGTTCGCGCGCGACCAATACGGTGCAAGGCGATCTTCAGGGAGCCTCGAACGGCACCTTCATGGCGATCAACGGCCAAGGCTTCTTCGTGGTCGAGAAGCCCTCGAGCACCACCGACAACCGGCCCGTGTTCGATGGCCAAAATCAATACACGCGCCGCGGCGACTTCCAGCCTGACAAGAACGGCTTCCTGGTCAATGGCGCCGGCTATTACCTCATGGGCATCAAGATCGATCCGACCACCGGCAACCTCGTCGGCAGCGTTCCGCAGGTCCTGCAGTTCCAGAACGATTTCCTGCCGGCGCAGGCGACCACCCAGATCGATTACCGCGCCAATCTTGCGAGCTATCCGTTGACGCCGGGGCACGACACCAGCGTGCCAGGCTCCGAATTGCTCAATCCTGCGAACTTCATCGCCAATCCGATCGCGGGCGCGCCGGGACCAGCCAGGATCATCGGCACCGGGGCGACGCTCCTGCCCGATGCGGTCGCCACGATGACAGGCACGACGGTACTGCCCGCAAGCTTGGTGAATTCAGGCACGATCACCATCAATGGGACCAACGTCAACCTCACTGCGGGCATGACCCCGGCACAGGTCGTCAACGCGATCAACACTGCCGCGCCGCCCGGTGTAACCGCGTCGCTATCGACGACCCCGGCAAATCACCTTGTTCTAACAAGCGCCAATGCCGACACCGCGGTCACGATCGCCGGCTCCGCCACCGCGCTGTTCACCGAGCTGGGGGTTTCGGCCGGCACGACCAATCCGACGAACTTGCTGACGCAGAGCGCGGTCGCGGCGGGCCAGACTCTGGTTGTCAAGATCGGCGCGAACACGACGACCATCACATTCGGCAGCGGCGCCGGCCAGGTGTCGACTCTCGCCAAGCTCAATGGCGCCAACGGGCTTGGGCAACTGGTCACCGGCGGTTTCGCCTCGGCGGCGTCCGCGAACCCGACGAACGGCAACGTCTCCATCACCGCCGCCAATGGCACCGATTCGATCATCATTGATCCGAGCACCACGATTACGCCGCTGACGTTCGGCATGCACACGACCAAGGCCTATCCGGCAAACCAAACGGTGATCGGCGATGATGTGACGGCATTTCTCAACGCCTCGATCGGCGGCGGAGCGGTGACCTGCTACGACGTCTCGGGGTCCCCTGCGAATATCCAGCTGCGCTGGGCCAAGGTCGCAAGCGCGGCCGGCGGCGGGACGGACACCTGGAACCTATTCTATCAAGTGGACTCGAAGGCCACCGGCCAGCAGGTGGCCTGGAAGAATGCCGGCGTCAATTACACCTTCGGGGCCAACGGACAGATGAACCCGGCGGTTCCGACCGTCACGCTCACCAACGTGGTGGTGGACGGCGTCTCGCTCGGCAGCATCCAGCTCAACCATGGCGTCGGCGGGGTCACGCAATTTGCCGATCCGAACGGTACTGCGCAGGTCAACCTGCTGCAGCAGAACGGCTTCCCGGCGGGCGAACTGCAGCAGGTCGCGGTCAGCGACAAGGGTCGGATCGTCGGCAGCTATTCGAACGGCCGCACGCTCGACCTCGCCGACATCACGCTCGCCAGCTTCAACGGCGCGGATTACCTCAAGCGCGTCGATGGCGGCGCCTTCGAAGTGACCGACGGGTCGGGCCCCGCGATCCTCGGTGCGCCGGGCAAGATCGTGGGTTCCTCGCTCGAAGGCTCCAATACCGACATCGCCGACGAGTTCACCAAGCTGATCGTCACTCAGCAGGCCTATTCGGCCAATACCAAGGTCATCTCAACCTCCAACCAGATGGTTCAGGACCTCCTGAACATGCTGCGCTAACGGCGCCTGGCCGCACAGGCGGGGCCGCAGTCGAGGACAATAGCGGGTCATGAGTCTCAGCCAGGTGCTCGCCACGGCGGCCTCCGGCCTGCGCGCCAGCCAGGCGGGCCTGACCGTCGTTGCCGGCAACGTCGCGAATGCCCAGACACCGGGCTATGTCCGCAAGGTCGCCGATCAGGTCACGACTTCCGCGGGCGAATTTGGCTCCGGAGTGCGTGTCGCCGCGATCAATCGCGAGCTCGACCAATATGTGCAGCGCCAGTTGCGAGTGGAAAGCTCGGGCGCGAGCTATGCCGATCTCCGCTCGAGCTTCTACGACCGGCTGCAGGGCATCTATGGCGTGCCAGGATCGGACAGCGCGCTCGAGACCGTGTTCAACAAGCTCACCACCGCGCTGCAGGCTTTGGCGACCAGCCCCGAAGATGCCTCGGCGCGTAGCGCCGTCCTGAGCTCCGCACAGGTGCTCACCCAGCAGCTCAACAGCATGACCACCGACGTCCAGGGCCTGCGCAACGACGCCGAGCTCGGCCTTGCCGATTCGGTGGCGAAGGCCAATGAGGCGATGAAGCACATCGCCGACATCAACCGGCAGCTCGGGGTAACCGACAGCAACGACGCCACCACGGCGACGCTGCTCGACCAACGCGACCAGGCGATCGACCAGCTCGCGCAGTTGATGGACATCAAGGTCGTCCAGAACGACCACAACCAGGTCACCGTGTTCACCAATTCGGGGATTCAGCTCGTCGGCATCGCGGCCTCGACGCTCAGCTTCGACCCGCAGGGCTCGATGAACGCCACCGCGCAGTGGAGCGCCGACCCGACCAAGCGGACGGTCGGCACCATCATGCTCGAGGGGCCGAACGGCAGCAATCTCGATCTCGTGGCCAACAAGTCGATCCGCTCGGGCCAGATTGCCGCCTATCTCGAAATGCGCGATCAAGTGCTGGTCCAGGCGCAGACCCAACTCGACGAATTCGCCGCCGGCCTCGCGCGCACGCTGTCCGATCGAACCACCGCCGGAACGCCGGCCAACGTGGGCGCGCAGAACGGATTCGACATCGACCTCG
>WNGR01010842.1_pt1 | contig 16203 bp, 19 predicted proteins | sample 5407581 | NCBI WGS metagenome assembly WNGR01 (sample SAMN13153383, study PRJNA577476) | soil metagenome | isolation source: 80 cm soil or saprolite under Garry oak tree replicate 2 | place: USA:California | collected 2016-06-15 | reverse complement strand
TCGGTCGTGCCGCGCGTGAAGACAACGCCCTCCGGCGCCCACGCGTTGACGAACGCCGCGACCTTGGCCCGCGCGGCCTCATACGCCTCGGTGGCGCGGATCGCGAGGTCGTACGCCCCGCGATGGACGTTGGCGTTCGTGGTCCGGTAGTAGTCGACGATCGCGTCGAGCACCACCTGCGGCTTCTGCATGGTCGCCGCGTTGTCGAGATAGACCAGCCGGTGCCCGTTCTCCCGCTGTGCCAGCAGCGGGAAATCGGCGCGAATCCGGGCGACGTCGAGCATCAGCCCCCCCCGAGCCGCTCGCGCACGAGCCGATCGAGCCGCGCGCGCACGTCCGGATGCCTCATGCGATCCAGGATCTCAGCGCCGAAACCGTATGTGAGGATGCTCCGGGCGGCCTCGGGAGAGAGGCCGCGGGACCGGAGATAGTACAGCTGGTTCTGATCGATCGGGCCCACCGTGGAGCCGTGCGTGGATTTCACATCGTCCGCGTAGATCTCGAGCTGGGGCTGGCTGTCGGCGCGGGCCTCGGTCGAGAGCAGGAGGTTGTTGTTGGTCTGCTTCGAGTCCGTCCGCTGGGCGCCCGGCCGCACGATGATCCGGCCGTTGAACACGCCGTGAGCCCGCTCGCCCACGATCCCGTTGAAGAACTCGTGGCTGGCGCAGTGCGGCTGCGCGTGATCGATCACCGTGTGATGGTCCGAGTGCTGGCTGCCGTGGAGCAGGTAGAACCCGTTCAGGATCAGCTCAGCGCCGCTCCCCGCGAGCACCGTCTGGACATCGTGGCGGGCGAGCCCCCCGCCCAGGGCGATCGGATGGAGGCGAAGCACGCTGTCCCGGCCCTGGGTGGCGTGCGTGGTGGCGACCTGATAGGCCTGCCGGCTCTCGCGTTGCAGCCGGTAGAGCTCGAGTCGCGCCCCATCGCCGACCGCCACCTCGGTCACGGCGTTGGTCCAGTACACACCATCCGCGAGCGCGACGTAGCTCTCGACCACCGTCGCTCGCGCCCCGCGCTCCACGACCACGAGGCTCCTCGGGTGCGACACCGTAGGCGCGTCGCCCGCCGTCGCCACGAACACGAGCTCGATCGGCCGATCGAACTCCACGCCCGCGGGCACGTACACGAACGCGCCGTCGCACAGGAACGCCGTGTTCAGGGCGGCGAAGGGGCTCGCCTGATAGGGCGCATAGCGCGCCAAATGCTGGCGGGCGAGCTCGGGGTCGCGCTCGAGCGCGGCTGCGAGGCTCTCCGCGCGGACGCCGCGGGAGAGGCCTGCCACGGCGGACAGGCTCGGCGCGAACGCGCCGTCCACGAACACGACCCGCACCGCCCGCAGCCCGCCCACGCACAGGGGCTCGAGCTGCTGGGCCGTGACGTGCGCGGTGTCGCGCCCTCGGCTCAACGTGAACGCCGTCTCGGCGATCGGCGCCACGCTCGTGAAGCGCCACTCCTCTTGCTTGGTCGTGGGGAAGCCCAGCTCGGCGAAACGCGCGATCGCCGCCTCGCGCATCTCCTTGAGCCACGCCGGCGCCCCCGCCGCTCCGTTGCCCGCGAACGTCCTGAAGGCCGCGACGTAACGCTCCCTCGTGTCCGCGAGCCGTGTCATGCGACCGGCGCCTTGTCCCGGACCCAGTCGTAACCCTTCTCCTCGAGCTCCAGCGCCAGGTCCTTGCCGCCCGATTTCACTATCCGGCCGCCCGACAGGACGTGCACGTAATCCGGCATGATGTGGGTGAGGATGCGGTAGTAATGCGTGACGAGGACCGTGGCGCTGTCCGGGCGACGGAGCTTGTCCACCGTGTGCGCCACGGTCTTGAGCGCGTCGATGTCGAGCCCGGAGTCGGTCTCGTCGAGGATGGCGAGCTTCGGCTCGAGGACCGCCAGCTGCAGGATCTCGTTGCGCTTCTTCTCGCCGCCCGAGAAGCCGTCGTTGACGGGCCGGCTCAGGTAGCTGTCGTCCCAGCCGATCAGCTTGAGCTTCTCTTCGAGCCCGTCCATGAACTCCACAGGCCCGAGCTCCTCCTGGCCGCGGGACTTGCGGATGGCATTGAGCGCGGAGCGGAGGAAGTAGGCGTTGGTGATGCCGCGGATCGCCACCGGATACTGAAACGCGAGGAACAACCCGTCGCGGGCGCGCTCCTCCGGCTTCAACGCCGTGAGGTCCTTGCCGAGAAACTGTGCAGATCCTGTCGTGATGGTGTACGCAGGGTTACCGGCCAGCACCTGGGCGAGCGTGCTCTTCCCGGACCCGTTCGGACCCATGATGGCGTGCACCTCGCCGGCGCGCACCGTGAGATCGACGCCGCGCAGGATCTCGTTGCCGTCGATGCCGGCGTGGAGGTTCTTGACCTCGAGCAAGACCTTGGCCGTCATCCGACGCTGCCCTCGAGGCTGATCCCGAGCAGCCGCTGCGCCTCGACGGCGAACTCCATCGGCAGCTCCTTGAAGACTTCCTTGCAGAAGCCGTTCACGATCATGTTGACCGCATCCTCCGCGGCGAGGCCGCGCTGCTTGCAGTAGAAGATCTGGTCCTCGCCGATCTTGGAGGTCGACGCCTCGTGCTCCATGATCGCCGTACTGTTGCGCACGTCGATGTAGGGGAAGGTGTGCGCCCCGCACTGATCTCCGATGAGCATCGAGTCACACTGCGAGTAGTTGCGGGCCCCCTCGGCGCCCTTCAGGATCTTCACGAGCCCGCGGTAGGTGTTCTGTCCATGACCCGCGGAGATCCCCTTCGACACGATCGTCGAGCGCGTATTCTTCCCCAGGTGGATCATCTTCGTGCCCGTGTCCGCCTGCTGGCGGTTGTTGGTCACCGCCACCGAATAGAACTCCCCGGTCGAGTTGTCCCCTTGCAGGATGCATCCCGGGTACTTCCAGGTGATCGCGGACCCGGTCTCCACCTGCGTCCAGGAGATCTTCGAGTTCTTGCCCAGACACTTCCCGCGCTTCGTGACGAAGTTGTAGATCCCGCCGCGGCCCGCTTCGTCGCCCGGGTACCAGTTCTGGATGGTCGAATACTTGATGGTGGCGTTGTCGAGCGCGACGAGCTCGACCACCGCCGCGTGCAGCTGGTGCTCGTCACGGATCGGCGCCGAGCAGCCCTCGAGGTAGCTCACGGAGCTCCCCTCCTCGGCCACGATGAGCGTGCGCTCGAACTGGCCCGTGGCCGAGGTGTTGATCCGGAAGTAGGTCGACAGCTCGAGCGGGCAGCGCACCCCCTTCGGGATGTAGGCGAACGAGCCGTCGGTGAACACGGCCGAGTTGAGGGCGGCGAAGAAGTTGTCGTTGTAGGGCACCACCGAGCCGAGGTACTCCCGCACGAGGTCCGGGTGCTCGCGGATCGCCTCCGAGATCGCACAGAAAATGATCCCCTGCTGCGCGAGCGTCTCCCGGAACGTCGTCGCCACCGAGACGCTGTCGAACACGGCGTCCACCGCGACGCCGGCGAGTCGCTTCCGCTCCTCGAGCGGCAGCCCCAGCTTCTCGAACGTCTCGAGCAGCTTGGGGTCCACCTGCTCCAGGCTCTCCAGCTGCGGACGCTTCTTCGGCGCCGCGTAGTAACTGATGGCCTGGTAGTCGATCGGCCCATAGCGCACGTTCGCCCAGTGCGGCTCGGGCATCTTCAGCCAGTTGCGGTAGGCCCGGAGCCGCCACTCGAGCATCCACTCCGGCTCGCCCTTCTTGGCGGAGATCACCCGGATGACGTCCTCGCTCAAGCCGGGCGGAACGACGTCGGCCTCGATGTCGGTGACGAACCCGTACTTGTAAGGCTGCAGTACCTGCGCTTCGATCCCGGTGCTCATGTCCGCTCCCCTGGCGCCGGTGTCGCGCCCGCAGTCGCTCCGAAGCTCACGGTGTATTCGCACGCGTTACAGCCGGCCACGATATGGCTGCGCCGCTCGACCGCGGCCCCGAGGGCGGCCCGCAAGAACCGCTGCTCCGCGGCGCATGCCTCCGGGAACCGCTCCGCCACCGCCCGGATCGCACAGTTGTGCTCCGCGAGCAGGAACGTGCCGCTCGCGGTGCCCGGCTGCCACTCCGCCATGTAGCCCGCGTCGCTCATCAGGCGGGCCACCGCCGCGAGCCGCTCCGCGGGTGGGGCGTCCCCGAGCTCGGCCGCGAGTGTGCGAGCGAGCGCGGCATAGTGGTCCGCGAACAGTTCCACCACGGCGCCGCGCCCGTCTTTCTGCGCGACTCGCCCCAGGAGCTGCGTGAGGGTCTCCTCGTAGCGCTTGGGGAAGATTGCCTCACCGTCGGGGCTGAGGCGGTAGGCGTACGTGGGGGCGCCCACACCACGCTGCTCGCGGCCGTAGGTGATGAGCGACTCGGTCACGAGCTCTTTCAGGTGATGGCGGATCGCGTTGGCGGAAACGCCGAGCTTCGCGCCCAGCTCGGTCGCCGTGCGCGGCTGCGAGCGCTTCAGCTCGAGCAGGATATCGCCCCGAAGTCCTTTGTGGACAGCGAGTTGCGGTAGTGTGTTGCGCATCACCTGGGAATCCTAAGTGCATTTGTCGGGATTGTCAACTAAACGAAAGGACCTTGGCGTGAATTCGCAAGTGGCTGTCAGCCATCAGCTTTCGGCTGACGGCTGAAGGCTGACCGCTCAGTAGATGTCCCGATTCACCTCCCGCACCAAGCGCTCGTAGTCGGCGGGCGTATTGAGGTCGTCGATGACAGCGGGATCGTCCGCCGCGACGCAGTGGATCCGGTCCGCGTGAGCCTGGAGCACGGCCCAGGCGCCGTGCCGCGTCGCATCGTTGCTCGACGCGAGCTCCCGGAAAAGCTCGTGGTCCCAGATCACCGGGTGACCGCGCCGCTCGCCGAACGTCGGGACGACCGCGGCGGCAGCAGTGCGGCGATACGCTTCGATCAGCCGCTCGACGGTGGCGACGCGGACGTGAGGGAGGTCCACCGGCCAGACGAGCAGCCCGGACGGTCGCACGGTCTGGAGCGCCCGCAGCGCGGCTCGCAGCGAGGCGATCGACCCGCGCGCCACGTCGGCGTTTTCGACGACGATGCAGTCGTGCGCCGCCAGTGCAGGACGAATGCGGGGGGCGTCGGGCCCCAGCACGACCACGCGGGGCCTGACCTCCAGGGCCTCCAGCGCCTCGAGGATCCGGATCACGAAGGGCTGGCCCCGGAAGTCCAAGAGGGCTTTGGGAGTGCCCATGCGCTCCGAGCGCCCGGCCGCTAACACCAGCCCCGCGAGGGACATGAGGGGTCTGTAGGTTACCGTGGGTTGCAGGTCGGTCGCAAATCCCCAAATTGGCGCCCCATGGCAGTCCGCCGCATTCGCCAACTGGGCGATCCCGTGCTGCGGGCCCGCTGCGAGCGGGTCCACGACCCGATGTCCGCCGCGACGCGGCTCATCGCCGACGACCTGCGCGACACGCTGCGCGCCGCGAAGCGGAAATACAGAATGGGCCGGGCGCTCGCCGCCTCCCAAATCGGCGCGCCGGTGCGCATCGTGTTCGTGGAGGTCGACAAGCAGCGTTGGACGATGATCAACCCCGAGATCACCGACGTGGGGCCCGACGACTTCCTCGTATGGGACGACTGTTTCTCGTTTCCCAACCTGCTGGTGCGAGTGACGCGCGCGTACACGGCGACGCTGACGTATACAGACTTGAAGGGGAAGCAGCACACGATGCAGCTCGACGGCCCGATGTCGGAACTGCTGCAGCACGAGATCGACCACCTGGACGGGATCCTCGCCGTGGACCGGGCGAGCGGCCTCGACCCGTTCGCGTTCCGGACGGAGTGGGAGAAGCTCCACAGGGACCCGGAGCGCTACAGCCCGCCAAAACCCAGGGAGATCTGAAGGCCGCCCTTAGCAGCCAGTATCGCGACATCATCACATCACTAGGCTGCGATTCCGTAGCGCCGCCCGCCCGCTAGATTGCGACACGACAGGGGTGCCCGCCGCGAGCGGGCTGAGATCACACCCTTTGAACCTGATCCGGCTAGCACCGGCGAAGGGAGTCGCATATGACCGGCATCACGCAGCTCGTCTCGGCCCGCCAAGGCACGATCACCTCACAGATGCGCCGCGTCGCGGAACGCGAGGGGCTCCCCCCGGAGCTCATCCGCGACGAAATCGCGCGCGGGCGGCTGATCATCCCCGCCAACGTCCATCACCTCGCGAAGCGGCTCGATCCCATGGCCATCGGGGCGGTGGCGAAGGTCAAGATCAACGCCAACATCGGGAGCTCGGCCGTCGAGGCAAACCTCGACGAGGAGCTCGCCAAGCTCCACAACGCCGTGCACTACGGCGCGGACACGGTGATGGACCTGTCGACCGGCGGCGACATCGACGCCATCCGAGAGGCGATCATTGACGCGTCGCCGGTACCGGTCGGGACGGTGCCGATCTACCAGGCGGTCGAGGCGGCGCGCTCGGTGGAGGCCCTCACGGCGGACGACCTGCTCGACATGATCGACCATCAGGCGCGGCAGGGCGTGGACTACGTCACGGTGCACGGCGGGATCTTGCGGGAGCACGTGCCGCTCGCGCTCGGCCGCGTCACTGGGATCGTGTCGCGGGGTGGGTCACTGCTCGCGTACTGGATGATGCATCATAATCGGCAGAACCCGCTCTACACGCACTTCGACCGCATCCTCGAGATCGCGCGCGCGTACGACGTCACGCTGTCCCTCGGCGACGGCTTGCGGCCTGGCTCGCTCGCCGACGCCACGGACAAGGCCCAGCTGGCCGAGCTCGTGACGTTGGGCGAGCTGACGGCGCGGGCCTGGGCGCAGGACGTGCAGGTCATGATCGAGGGACCAGGCCACATCCCGATGCACCAGATCGAGGTGAACGTCCGGCTCGAGAAGGAACTGTGTCACGAGGCGCCGTTCTACACGCTCGGGCCCCTCGTGACGGACGTCGCCCCTGGTTACGACCACATCACTTCCGCGATCGGCGCGGCGATGATCGGCTGGTTCGGGGCGGACATGCTGTGCTACGTGACGCGCAAGGAGCACCTCGGGCTCCCCAACGCCGAGGAGGTGCGCGAGGGCGTGATCGCCTACAAGATCGCCGCGCACGCGGCGGATCTCGCACGGCGCCGCCCCGCCGCTCGGGACCGCGACGACGCGCTCAGCCGGGCGCGCTACGCGTTCGACTGGAACGAGCAGTTCCGCCTCGCGCTCGATCCCGAACGGGCGCGCGAGCTGCACGACGAGGCCCTGCCCGCCGAGTACTTCAAGTCGGCCGAGTTCTGTGCGATGTGCGGGCCGAAGTTCTGCTCGATGCACATCACGCGGGAGATCGAGCGCAAGCTCGGCGAGCGGGAGCCCCTCGAGCGGAGCGCGGCGGTGCCGGCGGACTGACCCCCGACTACGGGATCTCGAGCCGCCGCGTGAAATCACCGTGATATGGGCCAGCCAGACCAGGAGAGACTCACACCGTCGTCCCGCCGATGAGCCCGAAGGCGCGCACCGGGAAGCTTCCAAGCCCCTTCACCCTTGCCGGCACCGCGAAGAACCGGAATCCCTCATCCGGAAGGTCCCCCAGGCCACACAGGTGCTCGACGATCGGGATCCCCGCGCCCAGCAGGATCGTATGGGCGGGGCGCGCGCCGTCCGTGTCGTCGTCAATGTTGAGCGAATCGATCCCGACGAGCGCGGCGTCGCCTTCCGCGAGGAACTCGGCCGCGGCGCGCGTCAGGAAGGGATGGCCCCGGGCGTACCGATCCGTGCGCCAGTGCACGTCCCAGCCGGTGTGCAACAGCACGGCCTTCCCGCGCAGCTCCCGCCCGCGAAACCGCGGCGCGTCGAGCGCCCGACCGTCTCGCTCGGTCGCCCGGATCACGACCCCCGGCAGGTCCGCCACCGCCTCGAGCGGATAAGCGGCGATGTCGTTCCCGTCTTCGAAGCGATGAAACGGTGCGTCGATGTACGTACCGGTGTTCGCGAGCATTCCGATCTTGCCGATCTGGAACGTCGTCCCGGGGGCATAACGGGCGCTCGAGGCGTCGCGGCTCAGCCAGTCGCCGATCACGGGCGCGGGGAGGCCCTTGTAGGTCACCATCCCGTGCTCGATCGTGTGGCTGAGGTCGATCAGCCTGGGCGACCGGGGATTCATGGAGCGGCCGGAGGCGTGGCGAGCACGCGGGCCAGGGCCCGGAGCAGGGGTCCTTCCGGCGTGCCCCCTTCCGGCGCTTCCCGCAGGACTACTGCCAGGCGCCGTCGCAGCAGCGGATCCCGCAGCGCCCGGGCGGCGAACTCCAGAGTCAGCGGGACGAACCAAGGCGCCCGCCGCGCCCCGGAGCCCGCCCGGGCCACCGCGGCGTACTGCTCGAACAGGGCCAGGAGAAACGCTCCCTTGGACGGAAATTGGCGGTAGATGGCGCCCTTCGTGAAGCCCGCCGCGTCGGCCACGTCATCGAGGCTTCCGAGCTCGACGCCTCGCTCGGCAAGCACACGTAGACCCGCCTCGAGCAGCAGCACGCGCGTCTCGCTCTTGCGCCTCGCCCGAATGATACCCATAGGGATCAAAGATACCGCCCAGAATCCCAACCGCCAGCCGGGCGACCGGTTTCGGGGCGCAGCGCCGTCGCAACCATGGGGACGACGACGCGGCCGCCCCGCGTCAGTCGGAGAAGATCGCGTGACGTCGCGCCGTGGCGCCGCGATATGGTGGCACGCGACGATGAGGACGAGCATCCCGACGACGGAGACCGAGTCCCTCATCATGAGCGCGTTGGGACGGCGAGGCGTTCGTGGTTTTCGGTTGTCGCTTCGCAAGCACGCGCGCCGTTCCCACAAGGCGCTGGGTCCGAGCGTTGGCGCCGGATGCGAAGCGACTGCGCGACGCGCACTTGACTGGGGGGGGTCCCAATCTATGTTTGCGATTCGGCCCCGCGAACGGGGTGAAGAGACAACCGAGGACGCGCATGCCGTACATCATCGCGGAACCCTGCATCGGCCTGAAGGACCGCTCCTGCGTAGATGTATGTCCGGTGGACTGCATCTACGAGGGGGAGGACCAGCTGTACATTCACCCGGACGAGTGCATCGACTGCGGGGCCTGCGAGCCGGAGTGCCCGGTCACGGCGATCTTCCCGGAGGAAGACACTCCACCGCAGTGGAAGAGCTACATCGCCAAAAACCGGGACGTGTTCCAGGGCGCCAGCCCGCCCGGGAAGCCGCAGCGCAAGGGATCCTGAAGACGGAGAACCCCGGAGCCAAGCTCCGGGGTTCTCCCGTTTCAGGGTATCGCCCGGCCCTCTTTGCCAGCGACTTGCCGCATCCCGGCCACGAGGAACTGCATCTGTCGCTGCAGGCGATCGAGCTCGCGCGTGGTCCCGAGCCCGTAGGCCCCGTCCACCCCTGCGCGCACGGCCACGCGGTTCAGCCCCCGGGCCGCCTCGACGAAGTCGTCCACGAGCGCCCGCAGTGCGAAGTAGCGGCGCCGCTCGTCATACGATTCCTGAAAGCGTGGCTCCGCCCCAGGAGCTCCTCCTTGTCCCAGACCTCCGTGCCCCCCGCCTCGCAGAACCACAGGCGACCCCGCCACCAGGCCTCGTCCTCCAGCCGTAGCCGCACCAGCACCCGCCACTGCCGCCCGTCCACGTTGGCGTAGCCGACGAAACCCTGCCGGAAGGGCTCGGTCTGATCCGATTTCTGCGCGGCACTCACGCTTGAAGCCTAGCCCGGCGCCCCGCGCCGGGGAAGGGCGCCTCCGGCGGCGAGCCTCGCGAGGAACGCAGCGAGCGCGCGGGTCGTGTCCGCCGGGCGCTCGAGCGGCACGACATGCCCCGCGCCCGGCACGATCTCGACCTGGGCGTTCAGAATGAGCGCACCCATGGCCCGCACGACGGGCGGCGGAGCGATCTCGTCCTCCTCCCCGCCGATCACGAGCGCGGGCAGCCGCAGCCCGCGCAGCGTCTCCGTGGAGTCGGGCCTCGCGCGCATCGCCCGCTGCGCGCCCACCATCCCGGGGACCGACCAGCCGCCGGCCATCTGCCGCACCGCCTCCGCCACCCCGGGCCGGGTGGCGCGCGTGGTGCGGCCCAGCAGCCTCGGGAGCATCCCGTCCGCGACGGCGGCCGGCCCCTCGCGCTCGGTCTGCGCGACCACCTGGTCGCGCGCGCCCTGCCCCTCGGGCGTGTCGGCGTCGGGCTTCGTGGCCACGAGAACCAGGGCGCCCACGCGGTCCGGATGCCGCCGCAGCAGCTCGAACACGATGTAGCCGCCCAGCGACTGGCCGCACACCGTAGCCCGCTCGATCTCGAGCGCGTCCAGCACCGCCGCGAGATCGTCCGCGTAGCGAGCCATCGTGTAGCCCCCGCGGGGCGCCGTCGAGGCGCGCACGCCGCGCAGATCGGGCGCGATGCGACGCCACCCATCCAGAGACCCCAGCTGATGCCGCCACATCGTGTGGTCGAACGGGAACCCGTGGACGAACAGCAGCGGCGCCCCCTCGCCCCGCACCGCCACGGCGAGCTCGGCATCACCCGCGTGCACGCGGATCGAGCGCGCCCGGCCCACTTCACTCGCCCCCTGGGAGCGCAAAAGTGTGCCAGAACACGATCCGACGGAATCCGCGGCGGGCGAGCTCCGGGACCGCGGCGAAGGCCTTGGCGCCGTACGTCGGATCGAGCACGAGCCCGTGCGGCGCGGCGAGACGACGGGCCGCCTCGCCCAGGGGAGTCGGATGCCCATACCCAACGCCCAGCCCCTCCACCACCGCCAACGGGAAACGGGAAGCGGGAAGCAGGAGACGTATGCCGTGACGTGCGAGCAGCAGCGCCGCCCGGCGAGCAAGGCGGGTCGTGCGCCAGCGGTTGGCGATGAGCCGCGGCGCGACACGCACCCCGACGATTCGGGTCGGCCAGGACAATGCGGCCACCGCCAGCCCGAGCCCTGCGGCCGTCCCCCCGGTACCGAGCGGCGTCACGATAGCGTCGGGCAGGTCGGGGAGCTGGCTCTCGAGCTCGAGACCGGCGAGCAGGTGCCCCACAACGGCGCGGGGGTGCGCGCCCCCCGGCGGGATCCAGCGAACGGGCCCCATACGCCGCGCCGCCCGCCAGGCCTTGAGCAGCGCCAGCGGCAGCCCCGCCGGTGAGCGCGCCCGCACAACCAGCGCCGCCCGCGCCGCGCTTGCCGCGGCGACGGCGCGGCTGGCGTCGGTGTCGGGCTGCGGGAACTGGGCGAGCACCGTGCGAGCCCCGAGCGCGCCCGCGTGGACGGCGGTAGCGAGGCAATGGCTCGAGCCCGTGCCGCCGGCGGTCAGGAACACCACGTCGGGCGGCGCCGGGCCGAGCAGGAATTCGAGGCCGCGGACCTTGTTGCCGCCGCAGCGGGGGGAGGACCGGTCCTCGCGCTTGAGCCAGAGCGCGGCGGCGCCGCACGCGGCGGCGAGGCCGGGCGCGGACTCGAGGGGGGTCGGCCAGTCACCGAGACTGCCCGGCGCGAGCGCACTGCGTATCTTTGGGCTCAACGCCGCTGCACTCGACACGCACGCTCCCTTCAGACGAGGACAACCGATGCGGGTCGCCACTGACTACATCCGTCACGCGGCACGCCTGGCGCGCAAGTCCGCCGGCGACCCGCTGGGCGGGGCTCCCCAGCCGCCGGACCCCGAGTTCTATCGGACCCTCGCGAAGGCGCTGGAAGAGATCGCGGCCGGACTGGAGCAGCTCGGCAAAGAAGAATGATGCACATCCGCACCGACGCCGCGCTGGCCGAGGTCGTCGCCGCGCTGCGGCGCGAGCCGCTCGTCGCGGCCGACACCGAGGCCGCGAGCTTCCACCGCTACCGCGACCGCATTTTCCTGGTGCAGCTCTCGAGCCCCCGACAGACCGCGATCATCGACCCTCTCGCGGTGCGCGATCTCGCCCCGCTGGGGGATCTCCTCGCCGACCCGCAGGTCGAAAAGATCTTCCACGATGCGGACTACGACCTCCGCATCCTCGACCGCGACTACGGCTTCCGCGCGCGACGGTTGTGCGACACGCGGATCGCGGCGCAGCTCGCCGGGGAGCGCGCCGTGGGACTCGCGGCGCTCCTGGATAAGCATCTCGGCGTGAAGCTCTCAAAGGAGCACCAGAAGGCCGACTGGTCGCGGCGGCCGCTGCCCCCGGCCATGCTCGAGTACGCGGCCGCGGACACGCGGCACCTACCCGCATTGCGCGAGGCGCTGCGGGCACGGCTCGTGGCGCTGGGCCGTCTCGCCTGGGCGGAGGAGGAGTTCGCGCGGCTGGAGGCGCTGCGATGGACCGGGTCCGGTGACGGGGCGGATGCCTACCTGCGCGTGAAGGGCGCGAAGGCGCTCGCCCCGCGGCAGCTCGCCACGCTGCGTGCGCTGTATCGCTGGCGGGAAGAGGTCGCGGCGCAGGCGGACACCGCGACGTTCCGGATCATCGGGAACGACGCGCTGCTCGCAGTGAGCAAAGCGCTGCCCGAGACGCACGAAGCGCTGGGGCGAGTGTCCGGCCTCCCCGCGGTGCTCGGTCGCCGCCACGGCGAGGCCCTGCTCGCCGCAACTCGTGAGGGGCTGACACTGCCGGAGGCGCAGCTGCCGCGCATCGAGCGGACGGCGCGTCCGCCCAAGGACCCCGAGATCGACGCCCGGGTCGAGCGACTCAAGGTGGCCCGCAATCGCGTGGCCGCCGAGCTGGGACTCGATCCCGGCGTGCTGTGCGGGCGGGGCACGCTCGAAGCGGTCGCGCGCGCTCATCCAAAAGACGGCGCCGGGCTCGCCCACGTGGGGGAGCTCCGGCGCTGGCAGATCGCGGCGCTGGGAGACGCGCTGCTCGAGGCGCTGCGCTAGAACCCCATCAGCGCACGGACCTTCGGGTCGATCCGTTCCGGCGTCCAGTACGGCTCCCACACGATCGCGACATCGACGTCCTGCACACCCTCGAGCGCCCGCACCACCTTGTACACGTCGTTCGTGATCATCGGCCCGGCTGGGCACCCCGGTGACGTCAGCGTCATCGCGATGCGCACGTCGCCGTCGGCCACCTCGACATCGTACACGAGGCCCAGGTCCACGATGTTCATGTCGAGCTCGGGGTCCTTCACCTGCCGCAGGGCCCGGCGCACGGCTTCCTCGTTCAGCGTCGCAGTCGTCACAGTGCTGCCTCCTCGCCCGACAACCTAGCCCGCGGGGCGGCCCGGGACCAGGCACCGCCGTCGCGCCGCGATCCAGGCGTAGGCGCGCCGGGCAATCGGGCGCACGCCCGGCACCGCGAACAGCCAGGTCAGCCACCGCTTGCCCGGCAAAAGCCGGCCGAGCTCGGGCACCGCGTCCGCCCCCGCGACCACGCGACCGTCGGGCAGCACGAGGTGCATCGCGGCGGCGAGCGCGGGGAGGGGCAGCCCGAACTTCGCGACGCGGGCCGCGTCCTGGAACGGGATCAGCTCGATGCGGCCCTCGCGATCCCAGCGGGACAGCACCGCGACCGCGTCGCGGCAGAATCCGCACTCGCCGTCGTAGAACAGCGCGGGACGGTCAGCGCGCGCCGGCATCGGATGCCTGCGCGGCGGCGTCGGCGAGCCGCCCGCGCACCTGCTTCAACGCGGTGAACGAGCGCCGGGCCCGCGGCGCGTAGGCGCGATTCGTCAACAGCACCACGAACAGATCCCGCTCCGGATCGATCCACAGCGACGTGCCGGTCCACCCGGTGTGGCCGTAGCTGCGCGGCCCGAACAGATGCCCGACGCTGCTCACTGCTTCCCCCGTGGGCAGGGCCTGCCACCCCAGCGCTCGCGCTTCCCCACCAGTTCCCCGCTCGGGCCCCGCGCTCCGCGCGGTGAAGCGGCGCACCGTCTCCGCCTCCAGCAGCGGGCGCCCGTCGCGCAACGTGCCCTCCCGCAGCATGAACTGCGCGAACCGCGCCACGTCGGCAGCCGGGGCGAACAGCCCGGCGTGACCCGCCACGCCGCCGAGCCGCGCCGCGTTGCGGTCGTTCACGACTCCGGCGACGGGGGTCCCGCGCCACACGCCCGTCGGGGCGATGCGGTCATACAGGGCGCGCCGCGGCCGAAAGGTCGTCTGCGTCATGCCGAGGGGTGCGAGGATCTCGCGCGCCGTGAAGCGGTCGAGCGGCTCCCCCGCCGCGCGGCGCACGATTTCGCCGCAAAGCATCGCGTTCAAGTCCGAGTAGATGACGCGCGTCCCCGGCGGCACGATCGGCGTCACGTGGAACAGGGCCGCGAGCGCCGCGGCGCTGTCCGGCTCCTCGTACAGAGAGAGCGTCGCGCGCAGCCCGGACGTGTGGGTGAGGAGCTGGCGCACCGTGATGCCTGCCGTTCCAGGGCCGTCGAACTCCGGGACGTAGCGCGCCGCCGGCGCATCGAGGTCGAGCTTGCCGCGCTCCACCAGCAGCATGGCCGCGGTCGTGGTCGCCACCACCTTGGTCAGCGAGGCGAGATCGTAGAGCGTGCTCTCCGGCGACACGGCGCGCGAGGAGGGCGACCACGTGAGCCGCCCGTAGCCCTTGGCGAAGAGGATCGTGTCGCGCCGCCCCACGACGAACGCCGCCCCGGGGTAGGCGCCGGCGCGGATGCCGCCCTGGACGATGGGATCAAAGGTGGCGGCGTCAAATCCGGGGTGCGCCGGGGTGAAGGAGACGGCGACCTGCAGCAGAACGACCGCTAGCACCAAACGCCCGGGATGTCGCGGCCGCAGGTGGGGCAGCGCCCCTGGGCAGCGAGCTTGTTCCGCTCAATGACGTAGCCGTAGCGCTCGATCAGCAGGTCGCCGCAGTCGGGGCAATAGGTGTTCTCCCAGCGGCCCACGCGCCCCGGGAGGTTGCCGGCGTAGATGAACTTGAGACCGGCCGCCGCCCCGATCTCGCACGCCCGCACCAGCGTCTCCGCCGACGTGTCGTCAGGGTCCGTCATCTTGTAGTCCTTGTGAAACGCCGTCACGTGCCAGGGGATCTCGGGCGACACCGACGCGAGGTACTCGGCTGCGCGGCGCAGCTGCGCCGTGTCGTCGTTGAAGCCGGGCACGACCAGCGTCACGATTTCGATCCAGAAACCGCGCTCGTACACCATGCGCACCGCGTCGAGCACGTGCTGCAGCACGCCACCCAGCTCGCGGTAGCGTTTATCGTCCATCGCCTTGAGGTCGATCTTGTAGCAGTCGGTCCAAGGGCGGATGTAGTCGAGGACCTCGGGGGTGGCGTTGCCGTTCGAGATGAACGCCGTCTTCAACCCCTCGGCCCGGGCCACCTTGAAGACGTCCACCGCCCACTCGGCCGTGATGAGCGGCTCGTTGTAGGAGGAGCCGACGAGCTTCGCCCCCTGCCCGAGCGCCAGGCGCACCAGCGCGTCCGGAGTGACGTCGGTCGGGAGCACGCCCGCGGCGTCGTCGCGCAGCGCCTGCGACGTGAGCCAGTTCTGGCAGTAACCGCAATGGAAATCACAGCCCAGCATGCCGAACGTCAGGGTGTCAGAGCCGGGGAGCGCGTGGAAGAACGGCTTTTTCTCAGTGGGATCGCACTGCAGGGCGGCCACGTAGCCGGCCGGCACCTGCAGCGCCCCATCCTTGTTGAAGCGCACCTTGCAGATGCCCCGGCGCCCGGGCTTCACGAGACAGCGGTGGCCGCAGGCGAAGCAGCGCACCGCGCCGTCGGGCCGCCGCTCGACCAACTCGCCTTCGCGCACCCGCCCGTCTAGCGCTTGCGCCAGCGACGCCGGCCCACCGTCGGGCGTGTCGTGCCGCAGGAAGGAGGTGATACCGCGGTGCGCCATGTGCTGCCTGCCCTTTCCTCAATATACAGCCCGTCGCGCGGGGAAGCCGGTCAGCGGAGCGAGCCTGGGGCGAGGTCGTAGAGCAGCACCGCGGTCTGGATGTCCCGGGGCGACAGGTCACGCACCTTGGTGACCGGGTACATGATGTCGGTCGTGTCGGAGGAGTGATCGAGCCCGATGAGGTGGCCGATTTCGTGGAGCGCGATGACGCGCACCTCATCCGGGCCGAGCGGGTGCCCCTTGGGGTCGAAGGTGGCGAGGGTCACGATGGCGGTCTGGAGGTGCCCGTCCTGGTCCCACGTGAGGTCGGTCTGGCCGGTGCGCTCCTCATCGAACTGCACCTTCCACTTGAATCGTACCTCCGCCGCCGCGGAGTCCGCCGCGAGATCCCAGCGCACCGGCACGCCCGCCTCCTGCCACCGCTGGAACGCGTCGCGGACGGCGCCGAGGAACGCCGGCTGGAAATTTGCCGCCGTCCCGGTCGCG
>WNGR01003903.1_pt1 | contig 16205 bp, 10 predicted proteins | sample 5407581 | NCBI WGS metagenome assembly WNGR01 (sample SAMN13153383, study PRJNA577476) | soil metagenome | isolation source: 80 cm soil or saprolite under Garry oak tree replicate 2 | place: USA:California | collected 2016-06-15 | reverse complement strand
TCGCCGTTGATGTGAGCAGCCAACAGGTCATCGCGTTTAGCGCACTCATCGAGGGCGACGGTGTTGTAATAGCCAGCCGTCGCCGTTTTGTCGTCGTCTGGGGGGCGCTCAAAAAAAATGCCCAGCGTTCGCGCGCCATATCCCCATCCGGCGGCAATCCGGGAAGCCAATCCATAGCCGGTGGAGGCTCCGATGACCAGCGCGTTTCGGGGAGCGCGTTCGCGCGCCGGCGGCGCTTGCTCGGCGATGGCAATCTGCCGCTCGACATTTAGCCGGCAGCCTTCCGGATGCGCGTTGACGCAGATAAAACCGCGCGAACGGCGCTTGATGACCTGACGGGACATAGAAATGGAACCGATACGCTACAGCGAGAGCCGCGAGTTGTCCAGCGGGCCCGCGAGCCGAGGTACCCGGGGGATTAATTCTCGGAAGTCGTAAAGGCCAGAGTGAGCAAGGTTTTTTGTTCCAGTTCGTGAGCTTTTGCCGAACCCGTTGCGGGGCTGGCGCTCGCTGACCGCTTGATTGAGCGCAGCGGCAGATCGCCGGCAAGTTCCCGGATGCGCGGCAAAACGTAGAAGAGCGCGCCCATATTCGCCGGCTCCTCCTGCACCCAGACGAGTTCTCTCGCCCGAGCGTGGCGCGCCAACTCAGCGGTGAGTTCGGCTTCGGGAAAAGGATAAAGCTGGTCGAGAAAGACGATGGCGGTCTCGCTATCGCCGCGACGCCTGCGTTCAGCGCGCAGCTCATGTCCGATTTTTCCGGTACAGATCACAATTCGACGGACATCCTCGACTTCGCGCTCTGGGACAACGTTGAGGAAGCGCTCTTCGGCGAAATCCGCGAGGGCGGATGCTGATTCCGGCCGCCGCAACATACTTTTCGGCGTAAACACCACGAGCGGCTTGCGCCAGCGCCGAAGCGCCTGGCGGCGCAACAAATGAAAATATTGCGCGGCGGTGGAAGGCTGGCAGATTTGCAGATTGTCCTCGGCGGCTAATTGCAAAAAACGTTCGATGCGCGCGCTGGAGTGTTCCGGGCCCTGGCCTTCGTAACCGTGCGGCAGCAGCAAAACAACTCCGGAGGGCAGATCCCATTTGTCTTCCGCCGCGGAAATGAACTGGTCGATGATCACTTGCGCGCCATTGACGAAATCCCCGAATTGCGCTTCCCAAGCGACCAGCGCCTCCGGATAATCGCGGCTGTAACCGTACTCGAAGCCCAAAACGCCGACTTCCGATAAAGGCGAATTGCAGATTTCGCAGCGTGCCTGGTTTGGTGCGAGATGCTCGAGTGGCACATACTCTGCTTCGGTTTGGGTGTCGATCAACGCCGCATGCCGCTGATTGAATGTTCCTCGCCGAGTATCCTGCCCAGTGAGCCGGACGGGTATGGCTTCGAGGAGCAGCGTGCCGAACGCCAGCGCCTCGGCCATTCCGTAGTCCACCGGTCGCGAGCCGCGGCCCATCTCCACGCGCTGCTCGAGAAGCCTCTTGACCTTGGGGTGGATGGCAAATCCTTCCGGATATCGCGTAAGGGCTGCGGCAATTTCGCCGAGTTGTGCGCCATCGACGCCGGTGTTGACCTCGTATTTCGGGTTATAGCAGCCGCGCTCATAGGGCTCCCAGTAAGGCGGCAGGTGGTGGTGCACCGGCTTTTCCGTTGCCCTGCTGGCAGTTGCGAATGACTCCTCGAATTCCTTCCGCACCTTCGTGACGGTCGCTGCCGCGTCAACACCGTTCTGGCCGGCATAAATCTGCCAGAGCGGCGGATGATCTTTGATTTTTGCGTAGAGCCGCGGCTGCGTGATGGTCGGATCGTCTACTTCGCTGTGGCCGTGGCGGCGGAATCCGATGAGATCGATCACAACGTCACTCGCGAATTGCGCGCGATAATCGGTGGCAATTTCACCTACGCGGACGACCGCATCGGGATCCTCGCCGTTTACGTGAAAAATGGGAATGGATTGCCGCTTCGCCAGATCGGAGGCGAAGCGCGAAGAGTGGAGCTCGATGGGCGGCGTGGTGAAGCCGAGCAAATTATTCACGATGACGTGAATCGTGCCGCCGACGGAATAGGCGGAAAGATCATCCAGATTGAGTGTTTCGGCCCAGACTCCTTGACCGGCAAAGGCGGCGTCGCCGTGCAGCGTGACAGGCAGGACACGCCGCCAGCCTTGCGGGCCAATACGCGCCTGTTTGGCACGCGTGCGGCCCATGGCCACTGGATCGACCGCCTCCAAATGACTGGGATTGGACACCAGATGGACTTCCACCGCGCGCCCGGCAGTCGTGCGATACGTTCCGGTCGCGCCGACGTGGTATTTGACGTCGCCTCCGCCCAGCACACTTCGCGGGTCCACATCCTCAAAATCGGCAAAAATCTCCGCTGCGGGCCGGCCGACGATGTGAACCATCACGTTGAGTCGTCCGCGATGGCTCATGGCCAGAACCATTTGGTCGATGCCCGAAGCCGCGCCTGCTTCCACAACTTGGTCGAGCAAAGGAATTAGGACTGCAAGGCCCTCGATCGAGTATCGCTTTGTGCCGACAAAACGCGCCTGCAGAGATTGCTCGAAGAGTTCGGCGCGGACCAAGCGCTCGAGAATACGCTCCTGGTGAGGCTTTGCGCCGCGCGGGTATTCCATTCGGCTGGCAATCCACTCACGTCGTTGCGGATCGCCGATGTGCGTGAACTCAGCGCCGACGGTCCCGCAGTAGATGACTCGCGCTTCAGAGGACCAGCGCGTAGTGTCATCAAGTTCCGCAGGAGAAACCGGCGAAAGAAATCCGAGAGGATCGAGCCGGGCGGCCAGATAACCCCAGCGGCGGAACTTATCGAAAATCAATTTGCGCTGCTCTGAGATTTCGGAGGGAAGGCCAGTGGTCTTCGGGGCTACTTCGGCCATTGAAAGAAACCCTCAGGGCTGAGTCGCAATCAGCATACAAAATTATCTGATGCCGCGTTCACCTCAGCCAGGCACGCGGCAACCGTCCAGAGGCTAACTTCCCGCCGATATCTGCTGAATCTTGGCGGCAAGTCCGAAATCGTTTTGGGTGAGGCCGCCCGCGCTGTGAGTGGTGAGCTCAATGTTGACTTTATTCCAGGCATTGGACCAGTCCGGATGGTGGCCCATGGCCTCGGCTGCAAGCGCCACCTGCGTCATGAACCCAAACGCTTGCGAGAAATCGCGGAACTCGAAAACCCGGTGGAGCTTTCCCTGTTCCACAGTCCAGCCCTTCAGCTTCTTCAGTTCCGCGGCAATCTCCGGCTCATTCAATTTTGTGGCGCGCATGGGGGCTACCTCGGCTTATTTTTGGATCGAATCGCAAGTCTCTGGAACGCTCATGCTCGAATCGCAGTTGCGACCAATTTCTGATTATCCCGCCGCTCTTGGCCATTGGGCAACCGCCTTCAAATAGTTGAACGATGCGGGCGATTCCTTTACCTTATTTGGCTCATCTGGCTGCATGCCTGGCTGATCGAGAATCACAGGAGTTCACGTGAGGAAGAAGATTCGTGCCATCCAATATGGCGTCGGGCCCATCGGTACATCCCTGGTGCGCCTGATGCGAGAAAAGCAAGCGATCGAGGTGATCGGAGCGATCGACACCGATCCCGCCAAAGCGGGCCGCGACCTCGGTGAGGTCGCAGGAGCAAGCGATGCCCCATGGGGCATCGCGATCAGCGCCGATACGGACATTCTGGGCGAAGCGGCAGACGTCGTCGTGCACTCGACTTCTTCGCATTTACCCGGCGTGATGGATCAGCTCTCCGCCTGTCTGGCCTCGGAATCGTGCGTGGTCTCGACTTGTGAGGAGCTCGCCTATCCCTATCGCAAATATCCGGATTTGGCCGCGAAGTTGGATAAGGAGGCGAAATCCTGGGGCGTGGCGTTGGTCGGCGCGGGGGTGAATCCCGGCTTTGTCATGGATAAGCTCGTGCTCACGTTGGGCGCCGCCGCACAACGAGTGGATTCGGTAAGTGTAACGCGCATCGCAGACGCATCAAAGCGGCGGCTGCCGCTGCAGAAGAAGGTGGGCGCAGGGTTGAGCCCCGAGGAGTTTAAAGAGCAAGTTGCCGCGGGGACTATCAAGCATCATGGACTGCCTGAATCGATAGCGATGGTGGCCGATGGCTTCGGCTTCGAGATCGACGAAATTACGGAAACCGTCGAGCCAGTCATCGCGCGCGAAGCTTTTCGCACCGAATTCCTGGAGGTGGCTCCTGGCCGGACCGCAGGAGTACATCAGATTGCCCGCGGAGTTTGCGGAGGAACAGAAAAAATTTTCATGGAGCTCCAAATCTACGTCGGCGCGCCGGAGTCAAACGATAAAATTGAACTGCGCGGCGAACCGAACCTCGTTTTGACAATTCCCGGCGGGACGCATGGAGATATCGCCACCGCGGCCCTGGTGGTAAACGCAATACCCGCGATCCTGGCCGCGCCGGCGGGTCTCAAGACATCGCGCGACCTGCCGCTTTGCTTTTTTCCGCCCACAGCCAAGCCTTAAACTTAGCGCCCTTGCGCGCCCGCTTTATCCCAATACCGGCCAATCGCCGCGTAGTCCACATCTTCGCGAGCGGAGTTCAGTATTTTCGCGTAGACCTCGCGAGCCGCGCTCCCGGCGGGCAAGGAAACTCCGAGTTGTTTGGCAAGTTCCAAGGCGAGGACCAGATCCTTGTGCATAAGCCGCAACGGGAAACTCGGGGGATATTTGCCCTCGAGAAGCAGGGGCGCCTTGACGTCGAGGACCGGCGCCCGTCCCATGCTCGACTGCACTACTTCGACGAGACGTTCGCCGGCCACCCCTCCGGCCCGGGTCAGCGCCAAAGCTTCGGCCAAGGCATCAACTTCCAGGGCGAGTAGCAGATTCATGGCGAGTTTTACTGTTTGACCGGCGCCAGCCGGGCCAAGGTGAAACCAGCGCTTGGCGATCGCGCCAAAAACTGGTTCGACGCGCTTCAGAGTTTCCGCAGCGCCCCCAACCATCATCACTAATTCGGCCTTCTCCGCACCCCATGTTCCGCCGGTCACGGGCGCGTCGAGATATTCAATGCCGCGTTCCGAGCATGCCGCCGCCGTGCGGCGCGCCAGCTCCGGCGAAACCGTGCTGCAATCCACCAGCACACTGCCCCGGCGCAATCCGCTCAGTGCGCCCTTTTCGCCGCCCAGCACCTGCTCCACCGCCGGCGGATCGCTCACGATCATGATCAGCACGTCCGAAGCAGCGGCTGCTTCGTGAGGCGTGGCTGCCACTCGCGCGCCCTGCGATACCAACTCCTGGGCGCGCGAAGCCGTGCGGTTCCATACAGTCAATGAGAATCCCTTTTTCAACAGATTCGCGGCTATAGGACGGCCCATGAGGCCCAATCCGATCAACCCTACGGAAGGTTTCACCGATCCTCCTGTACCTGCAAAGTATTGTGTGCGCGTATATCCTCCAGCGGAACGAGAATAAAGGCAATGCATGAGGCTGGGAAATTCAGGGAACGGCAGGGCGAGGAGAAAGGCTTAGTCGCGATCGAGTTTAGTGATGGCCGCCCGCATGATCGTGCACGCTTTGTCCGTGGCCGCCATGAACGGCGACGGGCTCATAAACGGGCGCGGCCGGCGCAGTGCGTAATGCCGCAGTGAACATTAAAACCAGCGGCGAGACGATGCCGAAGGCAAGAAACGAAAGTAAAACCGGGAGGGCGAAGCCAAGGGTATTCGTCGAGCCGCGCGTAACCCACCATACCAGCCAGCCGGCGAGAAGGCCGGCGGTGACAGCGATCATGCGGCTTCCCGTGGCAACTTCCAGCCGCGTTTGGCAACGCGGGCACTCCATACCGTCGGAGAGCGCCAAAACACGAGCTGCAGGAACGGTGTTTCCGCAGTGCGGGCACATCCGAATGGCCACGGTTCACCTCGCGAAAAGCACACAAAGATATCGCAACGGGCTGCGGAGGAGAAGCGCGGAATCAAGTGGCCAGCGCGAATTCCACGCGCCGGCGCATGGGATCGATACGTTCGGCGCGGACGCGCACACGATCGCCGAGCTTCCAGATGCGCGTGTGATTACCGCGGCCGGAGACAATGGCATGATCTCGTTCGCGGTATAGGCAGTGTGCACCGGTCTCTTCTTCCAAGCGATTTATCGGTACGAGCCCTTCCACAAAGATCTCCATCAGTTCCACAAAGAAGCCGAACTTTTGCACGGAGATGATCAAGGCTTCATATTCGTCCCCAAGATGCTGCTCCATGAATTGCGCCGTCTTCCAATCCATGAGCTCTCGTTCGGCTGCGTCGGCGCGCCGCTCGGCTTCCGAAGACTCGACAGCGATGGCAGCGAGCTCTCCTCGGCTATAGGGGCCAGCTTCTTCTGGACGCGCATCGGCGTGCGCTTGTCCGGGGCGCACATCGGGATGCGGTCTTTGTTCTGAGCGCGCATTGGGATGCGCGAGGGCCCACTTGAGCACGCGATGGACAATCAGATCGGGATAACGGCGAATGGGCGACGTGAAATGGGTGTATTGATCAAAGGCCAGCGCAAAATGGCCCAGCGGTTCGACCGCATAACGCGCCTGTTTGAGCGAGCGCAACATTAAGTAGGACAAAATTCGTTCCTCCGGTTTGCCGGCGATCTTTTGCGTTAGCCGCTGATAGTGCTGGGGCCGGATCTGAAAATCCTGCGAGCTCGGAAGCTTAACCACCATCGGCCGTTCGCGCGAGCCGGCGCCCCTTCCCGTTCGGCCAGGCGCCGCAATCCGTCCATGGCGGACGGCTATCCGTTTTTCGGAGAGCCCGGGGATGCCTAGCGAGTAGCCGAAAGCGTGCGCCAGTTCTTCAAATTCGAGCACCTTTTTCGGGTCGGGTTTTTCGTGAACGCGGTGCAGCGAGAGTAATCCGCGCAGCTCCAGATAATTCGCTACGGCCTGGTTGGCTGCAAGCATGAACTCCTCGATCAAACGATGCGCGATATTCCGCTCGCTGCGGACAATGCCGGTCGTCTGTCCCTCGGCATCGAAGGTGAGCACTCTTTCCGGGAGATCGAAATCCATCGAGCCGCGCCGCGTGCGGCGGGCGTTCAGAATCAGCGCGAGATCGCGCATCTCGCGAAAACGGTCGGCCAGAGCCGCATAACGCGAACTGGCCACGGGATCGCCCTCAATCACCTGATTCACGGCCGTGTAGGTCATCCGTTCGACAGAACGAATTACACCCGGCGCGAATTCCGCATCGGTGATTTCGCCGTGGTGATCGAGCTCGAGAAGCACGCTCATGACCAGGCGGTCCTCGCGCGGATTTAAGGAGCAGATTCCGTTCGAGAGCTGCTCGGGCAGCATCGGCACCGCGCGATCCGGAAAGTAGACGGAAGTGCCTCGCAGACGCGCTTCGCGGTCAAGAGGCGAATCTCGTACGACATAATGGGCGACATCGGCGATATGCACCTGAAGATGCCAGCCTTCAGGACGCCTTTCCACGTAAACGGCATCATCGAAATCGCGCGCTGTCTCCCCGTCAATCGTCACGATTGGCAAGTGGCGAAAATCTCGACGGCCCTCGCGTTCGGCATTCCCTACTGGCCGCGCGGTTGTCCGTGCCTCGTCCAGTACATCTTGCGAGAACTGGTGCGGCAGATGATGTTTGCGGATCAGAATTTCTACATCGAGGCCGAATTCTCCCGGCCGACCCAGGATTTCGACAATATGCCCCGCCGCCGGCACGCCAGCCCGCGGAAATCGCGTGATCTCGACGTTTACAACCGCACCTTCCAGTTCAGCTAACCGCGAAGACTCCGCCGGGGGAAGTCTTTCGGCTTTGTGCCTGGCGACGAGCTGAGGTGTCAACTCTTCCCCTGAAGGAATGATGATCTCGTGATGGATGCGGGATTCGTACGGAGTGACAAAATTGCTGCGGCGCCCGTAATGAAAGATCCCCACAACAGTTGGGTGAGCACGGCCCAGGACCTGCACCACTCGCCCTTCGGCGCGCGCCGCAGAACTGGGGGCCTGACTTCCCCGGGTGTGGCGCCGCTCGATGCGAGCGATAACCCGGTCTCCGTGCATCGCATCGCCCAATTGGTCCGGAGGAATGAAGAGATCGCCATCAAGGTCCTTTCGTGGCGACTCGGGAACCACAAAGCCGTATCCATCGCGATGGGCGACCAGCCTTCCTGTGAGCAAATTGGCATCGCGGGTTGCCGGCATCGGCGGCGCCGCAAGCCTGACGTTAGATTTTGCGTCGGCACGTGGTTGTGGCCTGGCGCCCGCGAGGCGATATTGGCCGCCTCTCAACTCTTCGACGAGGCGTTGGCGCTTCAATCGCGATAGAAGGACGCCGAGAGCACGCCTTCCGGCATGCCGCAGGCTCAAGCCTGAGGCGATCTCTCGGATCGACGCCGAGCCTCGCGCTCGTCCAAGAAAATTCAGCACCTCGTCTTCCGTGAGTACCTCGTCTCGCGGCATATGCGTAGGATAGTGTAGCTAAGGGACTTAACAAAAAGAAGAACGGTCGGAGATATTCGCAAAAATTCGCGAAACCTTTAGCCGCCGCCAGGGTTCTAAGCTCTAGGCTAGCACACACGTGTCCTGCCCTCCTCCGACGGGCAAGGACAGTCCCTCACCGGGGACAATGAGGAGGCGGCTTGACCTGGGTCGCCTCCTTTTATTTTGGCCCGGAATTTCTTGGGTAGGGATTGCTGCTGCTGACGGTCAACCTCAAGGGAAGCGATACCGGGTTCCCAGGGTGACTTGGGCCATGCGAGGAGCTCGGTGGTCCCGCTCCAAGCTTGCGCAATGATTTAAGCTGGCAGGGGCTTGCCCTTGGTCTCTTCGCCAAAAGGCAAGAGCAATAGACCGACCACGAAAGCGAAAGCCGTCAGTGCGATGGGTGTGCCAAGAGTTTGAAAGTGGCGCATCCCGGCGCCGACGAGAAAAGTAAAGCCAGCCGCCGCGAAACGTCCGACATTTGTGGTGAATGCGAATGCGCTGGCGCGGCACTCCGTCCCATATTGTTCCGGAAGCCAAAACGAATACACGATGAAGTTGGCACCTCCCAAACCCAGCAGAAACGAGCAGAAAATGAACCAGCCGATTGCATGCACCTCCATATAAAAGACGCGGCCGAAGGCAATCCAGATCGAAGCTGACATTAATGTGTAGAAAACGGCCAGCGTGATTCGGCGGCCTAACCAATCGGCTAGAAAGGGGACAATAAGAGCGCCGATTACCGTGCCCATCCCCAGGAGCGCCGTCGAATACGACGCCAGCCGCGCGGCTTCCATCACCGTGCGGCCGGCCCGGTCGGCGATGTAGGTCATCGCCGCGGGCGTATATACGGAGCCAGCCCACAATCCAGTAAGCGACACAATCAGGTAGATCGAGTTCAGGATCGTGCGGCGGCGATATTGCGGCGAGAAGAGCACCAAAAAGGCGCGGCGCATGGACCACGTCTCGCCAAGCTGCTCGAGTTTGTTTTCCCAGCGAACCGGCTCGCGCACGTTCTTCCTTATCCAGGCGATGAACATCGCTGGAACGCCGCCCACCGCGAACATGTACCGCCAGCCAAAACGGCTGCCGATGAAATAATTCGCCGCGGCCGCCAAGAAGAAACCTATGTAATAGCCCGTGTGCATCAGGGCCGCACCCATGGTTCGGCGTTCCTCGGGCCAATCCTCGGAGACGAGCGCCGCTCCAATTCCCCACTCTCCGCCAATTCCAACCCCGGCCAAAAAGCGAAAAAGCGCCAGGGTCCAAACTCCGGTCGAGAACGCCGCCAGGAGGGTGAAGAGCGAAAACGAAAGAATGCTGAACATCATGGTGCGCACGCGGCCGAAGCGGTCGGCTATGGGCCCCCAAATCATGCCGGTTCCCCAACCCACCATGAAAAGAGCGAAGAGCAAGCCACCATAGAAACCCACATTCGCGGGCGTACCCGGAATTCCAGACCTCGGCAACAACTCTTGAAGGGCGGGCACAAGAACGAGGGAGTAAATAAACGAATCCATGCCGTCCATCGTCCAACCGCCCCAGGCCGCCCAAAAGCTACGGATTTGGTTGGGATTCAGGCGGGATTTTACGCGCGGCAAATCTATGGAAGCCGTCCTCACGGGAGAGCCTCTTTCGAGTGGCAAATCCGGCATTATATATTAGTCTCGCTCATTCGGTTTCTCGGAAGCGGCTGACGGAACCGGCTTACACGGCATCGAAGCCATGGCGGCGGGCTTGCCCATCGTGAGCACAGCCGTGGGCGGCGTGCCGCAGCTGTTGCAAAACGGCAAAGAAGGTTTTATTGTGCAGGCGGGCTATGCCGAGCAGCTTTCTGAAGCGATGATGACCCTCTTAAGAGACTGTGATTTGCGGCGGGCGATGGGCGCTGCCGCTGCTACCCAGGCCAAGGAAAAGTTCGACGTACCTGCAATGGTTAGAGCTTACGAAGAACTCTACGAGGAAATATCGGCGCCTTCTCGAAATTGGGGATACTTCCATTTCGGCCACAAAACGACGGCCACATGAGCGGATCCGGAGCCTGAAAATCCGATGAATGTTCTCGTCACTGGCGGCGCCGGGTACATCGGCAGCCACACCGCGAAAGCTCTGGTGAGCAGCCACTATCGGCCCATCGTAATTGACGATCTCTCTACCGGGCACGCCCACAATGTGAAGTGGGGACCGCTCGTCCGGGCAAGTCTTTCCGATATCGCAGTCGTTCGCCGGGTCTTAAAAGAACATAAGATTGAAGCCGTAGTCCATTTTGCCGGCAGCGCCTTGGTTGCCGACTCGGTAGCGCGGCCCCTTTCTTATTTCCAAAACAATGTTGGCGGAACGCTCAGCCTGCTGGAAGCTATGCTCGATGCCGGAGTCAAAGATATTGTTTTTTCCTCGACGTGCGCGACATATGGGTTGCCGCTTTCCGTCCCCATTACAGAAGATCAGCCTCGGAACCCCATTAATCCCTATGGCGATTCAAAGCTGGTCATCGAGCGAATGCTGGAGTGGATGGGACTGGCGCGGCAGCTTCGTTGGGTGGCTCTCCGCTATTTCAACGCCGCCGGCGCCGATCTCGATGGCGAACTGGGCGAAGAGCACCAGCACGAAACTCACTTGATTCCCTTGGCCATTGGGGCGGCGCTAAAACAGCGCGAGCGCCTGCAGATCTTTGGCACCGATTATCCCACGCCCGACGGCACTGCAATCCGTGACTACATTCACGTCACGGATCTGGCTTCTGCACACATTTGTGCCTTGCAATATCTCCACCGCGGAGGCGAGAGCCGGGCCATCAACCTTGGAACTGGCAGAGGAGCATCCGTGTTGGAAGTGATAGCGATGGTGCGACACGTCAGCGGCCATGCTGTTCCAACCGTCGCAGCGCCCCGCCGACCGGGGGATCCGCCGGCCCTGGTGGCCAGTTCCGAGCTTGCGCGCCAATCGTTGCAGTGGGAGCCTTCCCACTCCTCACTGGAGACCATCATTCAAACGGCTTGGCGCTGGCACTCTGGCGCCCAAAACCGAGCAGGCCTGCAGACACCGGCTTCCGAGGTTTCCTCGTAAGAATACGACCAACGAGAAGTTGTGTGCACCGACGGCCAAACTATCCTCCACCTGTCCGATCCGGTTCGAAGCTACATCGGCTCATCTTTCACTTCGCCCTTGCCGACGAGAGTGCCCATGCAAACACGATTCATTCTGCGGTTCGACGACATTTGCCCGGCGATGAACTGGCAAATCTGGCGTCTGCTCTAGCGCGATTTATACGAATTGAACATTAAACCGCTCATGGCCGTGATCCCGGACAATCGGGGAGAGCTCATGGTCAGCGCGCCCGGAGTCGAATAGCGTGCGCTCCTGGCAAAAACGCGGCTGGACCGTTGGCTTGCACGATTCACTGACGCCCTCGCCCTTTCTGGATCGTATAAATCCGATTTGACATATCGAGTCCATCCGTATTACAAAGGCTATCTCGATTCTCGCCATGGGTGGGAGCCATGCCGCCGGCAAAGCTGATTTGAGTCAGCAAGAATACAAGAATATTAGAATGCGCTTGCCCCTTAGGACCGTTTTCATCCTCCTCTGCTTTTTCCCCCTGCTTGCCCCAATGCGAGCCTCCGCTCAGGTGTCCGCTGCCATTTCGGGAGTCGTGACTGACGAATCCGGCGCGGTGGTCCCTGGAGCAACGGTCAGCGCCCGCAATTTAGAAACGGAAGCGCAGCGTACCGCCTCCACTGATGCGGGGGGACATTATCGTTTCGCTGAGCTTCCCGTTGGTGAATACGAATTCGGCGTGAAGAAGGCAGGTTTTCGAAGGGCCGTTCGCGCCGGAATCCACTTGGCCGTCGGCCAAGAAGCGACCGTGGATTTCACTCTAAAAGTTGGCGAAGTACAGCAGGAAATCACGGTGACCGAGGGAGCGCCGGCAGTGAGCACGACCACCGAAGAGATCGCCGGCATCGTGCCGGAACAACAGATCAAGAGCCTTCCGCTGAATGGCCGGAGCTATGATGAACTCCTGACCCTGAATCCGGGAATTGTCAATTTCACTTCGCAAAAGACGGGAGGACCCGGAATCTCCAATTCCACGGTGGGCAACATGTTTTCCGTTTCGGGTAATCGGCCTCAGCAGAATCTCTTTCTGCTCAACGGCATCGAGTATACCGGCGCCGCGGAAAATAACATGCAGCCCGGCGGAACGAGCCAGCAATTATTGGGGATCGATGCCGTGCGGGAGTTCAATGTTCTGCGCGATACCTACGGCGCGCAATTCGGCAAACATCCCGGCGCCCAGGTCATCATCATCACGCAGTCCGGAACCAATGCCTGGCATGGCTCGATATTTGAATTTCTCCGCAACAATGCGCTGGACGCGCGAAACTTCTTTGACGCCGGTTCCGCGCCGCCCTTTCGCAGAAACCAATTTGGCGGTTCCGCCGGCGGGCCCCTTCGCAAGAAACAGTCGTTTCTATTCGTAAATTACGAAGGCTTCCGTCAAGCTTTGCATCAAACCTCCGCCGCTTTTGTGCCGGATGCCGCATCTCGCGCCGCCGCGGTAGTTGCCGTTCAGCCGCTTTTGAACCTGTGGCCGGCAGCGCCGCCCGGTTCCCCCGATTTCAACGGAATCGCCGAAGTATTCAGCAGCCCGTTGCAAACGATTCGCGAGGATTTTGGAACTGCGCGCCTCGACCATGTTTTCTCCGAGAGGGATTCGGCATATGCCGTCTACACAGTAGACGACAGCGCCAGCATCACGGCAACTCCTCTCGATCCCTTCAGTACAGACGCCGAAAGTCTTCGCGAGCAGGTGTTCAGCCTTCAGGAAACGCATATCTTCTCTCCCGTTCTGCTGAATACCGCGCGGATTGGTTTTTCTCGGGCAAGATTTTTCTATACAGGTGAGCCGACGCCCGGAACTCCTGCCGCCAGCGTGGCCGGCTTTATCGCCGGAAATCCTGTGGGAGCCGTCGTAGTCGGCGGAAGCGCGGCCTCAAATCCTCAAGCGCAGATCGGATTGGCGGGAAGCAATAACGGCAGCAATCTGCACGTGGCACGTAATCTCGTCACGTTTTCGGACCACGTCTCATTTATAAAAGGACGCCACCAATTCGAGTTTGGCGCATGGCTCCAACCTTTCCAGTCAAACGAGGAACTCGCGCTGAGCCAATTCGGGCAAATGACCTTCACCAGCCTGCAGAACTTTCTCAGGGGCACAGGAAGCCTGCTGTACGATGCGACACCTACGCCCCTGGGCTGGCGCTCCTTTTTCGGCGCCTGGTATCTCGAGGATGCAATTCATTTCAGCCCGAAGCTCGTGCTCTCTCTCGGATTCCGAGCAGAATCCAGCAGCTGGTGGAACGAAGCGCACGGACGCGCCTCCAACTACGTTTTCAACGATGGCGTCATCGCCACTCAGCCTCAGATGGGAAATGCGCTCTTCACGATCAATCGCGCAAAGTTTCTGCCGGAACCCCGCCTGGCCATCGCTTGGAGCCCCTTCGGCAAGGCTACGGTGATTCGTGCCGGATTTGGCATGTATAACGATCTGCAGGATGCCCTGGGCTATCGTGCCGATCAAAACGCACCCTTCAACCCAGCGTATGCGATACCTGTCGGCCCGGTTGCCAGCTTGCGCCTTCCCATTCAGCCCACTGCCCCGCCAGCGCCAAATGCCTTGCTCGTGCCCGGGGGCGTTGAGCCGGATATGTACACTCCGACAGTCATTGAATACTCGCTAAGGTTAGAACACCAGATCTCTCCCAATGCGTGGTTGAGCGTGGGTTATGTCGGAAGTCATGGTTATCATGAACTCATCGGCGTAGACGCCAACGAACCAATCCCAGTGATTTGCCCCGCCACTCCCTGCCCCGCCACTTTTCCCGCGGGTTTCGGAGCGTTGGCTGGAGCGGCAGTTCCCGCCGGAACGTACTTCATTCCCCCAGGCACTCCGAAGGCGAACCCAGCACTGGCAAACACCTGGACGTGGTTTTCTGAGGGAACCAGTTCGTACCATGCATTGCAAACCGACTTTAATTATCGCTCCAGCAGAGGCTTTTCACTTCGTGCCGCTTATACCTGGTCCAAAGCTCTCGACGACGGAGATTCTTTGAATGCTACGGCCGCCGCAAATGCGCCCGGCCTGGTGGCCAATCCTTTTGACGCGCGCGCCGATTGGGGCCTGGCCACCTACGATGTAAGAAATCTCGGCGTGATTACGGAAAGCTATGCATTGCCATTCGGACGAGGAAAGCGCTTCTTCAGGAACGCTGGCAGGACCACGGACCATCTGTTAGCAGGGTGGAGCCTGGAGAGCATTGTCACAGCACAATCAGGTTTCCCCTTCACACCCCAACTCAGCTACAACCCCTCCAATAATGGTGACACACGAAACCCCGTCCGTCCGTTTGTAAGTCCGGCATTCACAGGTCCGGCAATTCTCGGCAATCCGAATCACTGGTTCAATGCGAATGCCTTCATCGGCCCGCCAAGCACCGGCGGGTTTTATGGCAATTTGGGCCGAGACGCGCTGATTGGTCCCGGCCTGGCAACCTGGGATTTCTCGGCTCTGAAGGACACGCAGCTGACCGAAAGAATCAATCTCCAACTTCGCGCAGAGTTCTTCAACTTGCTGAATCGCGCTAATTTCAACACGCCTAACTTGATTACTTTTGCGCCTGGTCCGACCGCCGGCGCCGCAGGAGTTATTTCGCCGACGGCTGGGGCGGTGACCAGCACCTCCACGACTTCGCGACAAATTCAATTCGGGCTGAAGCTGCTCTGGTAAACCAGTCGCTCGAGGACACCGGAGTTTGACCGCGGTGCCATAGCCGGATAGCATCTGCGCGGAGGCTAATCAGAGATGTCTGATCCGCCCCAGAAGCGGCCCGCGAGACAGATGCGACAGATCACGCCGCTGCTCCGGGACGCGGCCCCCCTGCTCATGCTGGCCTCCGTTCTGTTCTATACCAACCGATGGCTTGCCTTAACCGACGAAGAAACGTCCACTCTCAGCGCAGCGGCTCAGAATGTCACTACACTTTTCGCTGCTGCGCGATCTGCCGCCGGGAACGCCCGTCCTCCAGTATACGAACTGCTGCTCCATCTGTGGCTGCGGATCACTGGCGGCGCATTCGACTGGTTGCGAGCACCAGCCATTGTTTGCTTTGTGCTTGGCTTATGGCTCCTGTCCCGCGTGGCGCGGCAATTGGGTGGAGAAGAAAGTAGCAGCGCCCTGGTGTGGTTAGGGGCGCTTTGGCCGTTTGGATTTCACGCGGGGCGCCTGGCGGGGCCCTACGCGTTCGCATTTCTCCTGATTGCGGCGGTTACCTGGCAATATCTTCGCTACACCCGTTCCCGCCGCGGCTCCGATTGGATTATCTTCAGCGTTTTATCTTTGGTTCTGCTCTATACCAATGATTTCGGTTGGGCGATGCTGGTTCTCCTTGGTGTTGATTATTGGTGGCGAATCTCCGAGAGCAAAGATCCCCGAAGCCATTCTCCGGAAAGTAAGCGGCCCGAAATAAAACGAAAGATCGAGGAAATCTTAGCCACCGCGGCGGTGCTGACGATAGGATTTACGCCGCGCTGGACAATGTTCGTCCGGGAACTACACTCCCATCTGGCCTGGCCTCATTCCGTACGATTTCTATTTTTGAACGCGGCTTACCATCTCTATATCTTTTTCGTAAGCCAGTCGGTTGCGCCGTGGTTCTGGCGCTTCAGCATTCCCGCTG
>WNGR01003899.1_pt1 | contig 16210 bp, 19 predicted proteins | sample 5407581 | NCBI WGS metagenome assembly WNGR01 (sample SAMN13153383, study PRJNA577476) | soil metagenome | isolation source: 80 cm soil or saprolite under Garry oak tree replicate 2 | place: USA:California | collected 2016-06-15 | reverse complement strand
GAGGTCGACGGCGAGACCCGGTGGGGCGTCGGGGTGGACCCGAACATCGTCACCGCCTCACTGCGCGCGGTCGCCAGCGCGGTCAACCGGGCGTGAGGCAGGGTCGGGCCGGCTCACCGGCCGGCCCGACCGCAGGGACACGCCGGCGATCAGCAGGCCCACGTCGCGGGACAGTCCACACAGGACGGAGAACAGGGTGAACGAGGCGACGCCGACGAGGAACACCCGCCGCCGCCCGTACCGGTCGCCGAGCGCCCCACCGAGCAGGACGAACGGCGCCAACGTCAGGGCGTACCCGGTGATCGTCCACTGTAGACCGGAGACGGTCGCGTGCAGGTCCCGGCCCAGTGGGGGCAGCGCGACGGTGACGACGGTACCGTCCAGGAAGGCCATCCCGGACGCGAGCGCGGCGGCGAGCAGCGCGCCGCGCCCGGCGGTGGTACACAGGCGAAGGGCCAGACCCCAACCTAAGCTATCGGCGTGCGTACCCCTCGCGTCGTCGCTGTCCTCCTTGCGGTTTTCGCGCTCGCCGGATGCACCGGGCTCGGCCTGCCGGGCGACGGCCCGAGCGGTGCGAGTGCCGGCGACCCGGCCGGCGCGCGCGGCGAACTCGCCACGCTGACCGTCGGCGCACCGCAGTCGATGTCCGGGTACAGCCGGGCCCGGTTTCCGCACTGGATCGACCAGGGCGGCGGCTGCAACACCCGCGACCTGGTACTCAAGCGGCAGGGCCAGGGCGTCGTGGCCACCGCGCCCTGCAAGATCACACACGGTACCTGGCTGAGCCCCTATGACAACAGGACGTACACCGACCCGCAGAAGGTCGACGTCGACCACGTGGTACCGCTGGCCAACGCGTGGCGGTCCGGCGCGAACGGCTGGACCGAGACCAGGCGGCAGGACTTCGCCAACGACCTGACCCACCCGCAACTGCTCGCTGTCGCGGTGGCCCAGAACCGCGCCAAGGGCGACCAGGACCCGTCGCAGTGGAAGCCGCCGAACCACGACTACTGGTGCCGGTACGCCGAAGACTGGATTGCCGTCAAGCACTTCTGGGCATTGACGGTGACGGCGGCCGAGAAGACCGCGCTGACCGACATGCTGGAGACGTGCCGATGACAGGTGAAAGCAAGACCACGGACATCACCGCCGGGCCGGGTGGGGTGATGACCGTCGAGGTCGGCGTCGTCACCGGGGAGCTGACGCTGCGCACCGACCTGTCCGGGGGCGAGGTGACCGTGCGGGTGCAGTACAAGGGCGCGGACGAGTGGTACACGGTACAGGGCGCGAAGGCGCACCTGACCGACAAGGCCGACCTCGACGCGGTACACACGATCGCGGTCGCGCTCCTCGACCGCCCGAACGGTTAGTCCTCGCGGTCTGCGACCGCGGCGGCGGCCTCGCGGGCCTTCTGGACGCCGTGGCCGGTGCGCTCCTCCAGCGTGATGGGGAAGTGGCAGGCGACCCGGTGTCCGGGCGTGACCTCGTCCAGCGCCGGCGTCTCCAGCGGCGGTTCCTGCTCCGCGCAGATGTCCTGCGCCTTCCAGCAGCGGGTGCGGAACCGGCAGCCGGACGGCGGGTCGATCGGGCTCGGTACGTCGCCGACGAGCAGGATGCGCTCCCGTTGCGCGGCGTCCCGCCGGGCCGGGTCCGGCACCGGTACCGCCGACAGCAGCGCCAGGGAGTACGGGTGCAGCGGCTTGCTGTACAGGTCGTCGCGCGGCGCGACCTCGACGATCTTCCCGAGGTACATGACGGCGACCCGGTCGGAGATGTGCCGTACCACCGACAGGTCGTGCGCGATGACCAGGTAGGTCAGGCCAAGCTCCTTCTGCAGGTCGTCGAGCAGGTTGACGACCTGCGCCTGGATCGACACGTCCAGCGCGGAGACCGGCTCGTCGGCGACGACCAGCTTCGGCCGCAGCGCCAGGGCCCGCGCGATGCCGATGCGCTGGCGTTGGCCGCCGGAGAACTCGTGCGGGTACCGGTTGTAGTGCTCGGGATTGAGCCCGACCAGCTCGAGCAGTTCCTGTACCGCCTTCTTGCGCCCCTGCGGCGTCGGGATCCGCTGTACCCGGAACGGCGCCCCCACGATCGCGCCGACGGTGTGCCGGGGGTTGAGCGACGAGTACGGGTCCTGGAAGATCATCTGGACCTCGCGGCGCATCGGCCGCATCTTGCCCCGGGACAGGTGGGCGATGTCGCGCCCCTCGAAGACCACCTTGCCGCCGCTGGGCTCGAGCAGCCGGGTGACCAGCCGCCCGGTCGTGGTCTTGCCGCACCCGGACTCGCCCACCAGGCCCAGCGTCTCGCCCGACCGCACGGCCAGGTCGATGCCGTCCACGGCGCGGACCGCGCCGACCTTCCGCTTGAGGATGATGCCGCGGGTGATCGGGAAATGCTTCTCCAGGCCGGTCACCTCGAGGAGGTTTTCGTGGGCCGGCACTTGGGCCGGACCAGCAAGGCGGCGCACGTCAGCCACGCTGTTCTCCTCAAAGGTGCGGGGCGATGTCTTCGGCGAAGATCCGGGTCCGGGTACGCGCGGGCATGTGGCAGGCCACCTTGTGCCCGTCGCCCTCCAACTGCGGTACCTGGGTGGTGGACGGGATGCCGTCCCGGCCCGCGAACGGGCAGCGCGGATGGAACGCGCAGCCGGACGGCAGGTTGATCAGGCTCGGCGGGCTGCCCTTGATGGAGATCAGCCGCTCCCGGACGTCGCGGTCGAGGCGGGGCATCGAGCCCAGCAGGCCCCAGGTGTACGGGTGCTCGGGGTGGCGGAACACCTCGTCGGCGCTGCCGTACTCGACGCACTTGCCGCCGTACATCACCAGCAGGTCCTCGGCCAGCTCCGCGACCACGCCGAGGTCGTGGGTGATGATGATGACCGCCGACCCGAACTCCGCCTGCAGGTTGCGGATCAGGTCGAGGATCTGCGCCTGTACCGTCACGTCCAGCGCGGTCGTCGGCTCGTCGGCGATCAGCAGCTCGGGGTTGTTGACCAGCGCCATCGCGATCATCGCGCGCTGGCGCATACCCCCGGAGAACTGGTGCGGGTAGTCGTCCACCCGGCGGCTCGGCTGCGGGATGCCGACCCGGCCGAGCATGTCGATGGTGTGCCGCCGGGCGGCGTTGCGGGACGCCCGGTGGTGCACCCGGTACGCCTCCACGATCTGGTGCCCCACCGTGTAGAACGGATGCATCGCGGCCAGCGGGTCCTGGAAGATCATCGCCATCTTCCGGCCACGCAGCTTACGGACGTCCTCGCGGGACGCCGAGATCAGCTCCTCGCCGTCGAGCCAGACCTCACCGCGGACCCTCGCGTTGCCACCCCGGTGCAGGCCAAGGATGCCCAGGCTGGTCACGCTCTTGCCGGAGCCGGACTCGCCGACGATGCCGAGCGTCCGGCCGCGCTCCAGGCCGAACGACAGCCCGTCGACGGCCTTGACCAGCCCGTCGTCAGTGGCGAAGTGGATCCGCAGGTCATTGACTTCCAGGAATGTGCTCATGCGAGCCGTACCCGGGGGTCGATGACGGCGTACAGCAGGTCCACGACCAGGTTCGCGAAGATGATGAAGAACGCGCCGACGAGCGTGACGCCGAGCACCTTAGGCAGGTCATTGCTGACGATCGCGTCCACCGCGTACTTTCCGATGCCGGGTAGGGAGTAGGTGCTCTCCGTGAGGATCGCGCCGCCGAGCAGCAGGCCGAGGTCGAGTCCGAAGATGGTCAGGATCGGGGTGAGGGCCGATCGCAGCCCGTGCTTGAACACCACGGTGCGCTCGGGCAGGCCCTTGGCCCGGGCGGTGCGGATGTAGTCCTCACCCATGGTCTCCAGCATGCCCGCCCGGGTCAGCCGGGCGTAGGCGGCGGAGAAGAGGAAGGCCAGAGTGATCCACGGCAGGATCAGGTCGTGCGCCCATTGCACCGGGTTCTGGGTGATCGGCACGTAGGCGCCGCCGGGTGCGGTCAAGCCCAGCTTGTAGGAGAAGAGCGAGAGCGAGAGCAGCCCGGTGAAGAAGATCGGCAGGGACACCCCCGCCAGGGCGACGCCCATCGCCGCCCGGTCGAAGATGCTGCCTTTGCGCAGCGCCGACAGCAGGCCGGTCGCGACCCCGGCGATCAGCCAGAGGAGGGCGCCGCCGACCGCGAGCGACATGGTCACGGTGAGCCGGTCGGTCAGGTCCGGCCAGACCGGGTTCTGGGTGAGGAAGGAATACCCGAAACACGGTGCCGGGCAGTGCACGGTGGTCGGCCCGGTGCTGTAGTCGGCGCCCAGGATGATGCCCTTGGCGAAGCGGCCGTACTGCAGCCAGATCGGGGCGTGGAAGCCCAGCTTCTCGGCCAACTGGTGGAGCTGTGCCGCGTCGGCCGTCTTGCCCGCGTACCGCGACGCCATGTCATCCGGGGTCGCGCCGGCGAGGCGGGGTACCAGGAAGAAGATCGCAAACGTGACCACGCTCACGACGAAGAGCATCAGTACCGCGGCGAGGAGGCGCCGGATGATGTATCTGATCACAGTGCCCGGCCGGGATGGCCGGCGAGGGTCAACACTCGCCGGCCACCGGTGGCCTTCACCTTCCTCCTGGTATCAGGAAACTACTGCTTCACGCCCACCCAGGCGTAGTCGTAGAACCCGCCGAGCCCGTCGTTGACGTAGACGTTGGTCAGCGTCGACGGGCGGTACAGCAGCACCTTCGCCCAGACACCGGGCAGTGCTTCGGCGTTCTCCATGACCGACTTGTCGATCTGGCCCCAGATGGGGTTACGGGCGTCCGCGTCGGTGATGGCCAGCGCCTTGTCGATGAGCGAGTCGACCTCCGGGATCTTGATACCGAAGTTCGTGTTACCGCCCGCGGCCCGGATCACCCGGCTGTCCACGATCTGCTGCAGGAACCCGAAACCGTCCGGCCAGTCGGCACCCCACCCGTAGATGATGATGCCCAGCTTGTTGTTCTTGGCGTAGTCCGGCTTGCCGGCGTACAGCTTGGCGTAGTCGCCCTGCGGGAACGCCTTGAGGTTCAGCTTGATGCCGACCCGCTGAAGCGCCTGCTGGAGGGACTCCGCGGTGGCCTTCTCCTTCGGCCGCTCGGCCCGGTACGAGATGTTGATCTCGAACCCGTTCGGCTGGCCGCACTGCTGCAGCTCCTGCTTGGCGGCGTCGACGTCGCCGTTCGGCTTGGAGATGAAGTTGTACAGGTCGACCTTCTGGGCTCCGGGAATCTGTGGCGGAAGCAGGTTGGTGGCGATGTCGCCGCCGGTCTGGCCGCCGTAGGCCCGCTGGTAGCCCTCGTGGTCCGCCGCGTACTCGATCGCCTTGCGGCAGTGGATGTTGTTCAGCGGCGCGACGTCGGAGTTGATGACCGAGAACCACAGCCGGGCCAGCGACGCCGAGTCCGCGTTCTTCTTCAGGTTCGGGTCGGCGAGGATCTTGCCCTGAGTGGCCGCCTGCACGCCGGTACCCTCGGCCGACATGTCCAGGTTGCCGGAGAGCAGCCGGTTGTCGACGTCATCGGCGTTGGTGTTGAGCGCCACCTCGATCTTGTCCGGCAGCGCGGAACGGTTCGGGTCGCTGGCCGCGTCCCAGTTCGGGTTGCGCTTCAGGGTGAAGTTCTTGCCGAGGTTGTTGGAGTCGAACATGTACGGGCCGCTGGAGACCACGTGCTCCTTGTACTTGGTACCGGTGTCCTTGGCCTGCGGTACCGGGATCGTGGACGGCAGCATGGTGAAGTAGTCGAAACCACCGAAGGCGGTCTTCAGGTGGAAGACGATGGTCTGGTCGTCGGGCGTGTCGATCGCCTTGAGGCCCAGCTTGTCGGGGCTGGTGTCCTTGTAGGGGCTGGTGTAGCCCTGCAGGTCCAGGAAGTCGTTGAAGTAGGTCGGGCCGTTGACGAAGGTGTCCTTGTCCAGCGACCGCTCGACCGCGTACTTGACGTCCTTGGAGGTGATCGGGGTACCGTCCTCGAACTTCACCCCCTTGCGGATCTTGTAGGTCCACGTCTTAGCGGCGTCACTCGGTACGCCCAGCGTCTCGGCCAGGTCCGGGATCAGCTTCAGCCCATCCGGCCCCGGCTTGGGCGCGAACATCGTCAGTGACCGGCCGTAGAGCCGGATGAAGTCCCACGAGAAGCCGTAGTACGTATCGGCGGGGTCCAGGGAGTCCCAGTCGCCCGTCGCCGCGAACCGCAGCGTACCGCCCTTCTTGGTGGACGGGCTGTATACCTTGCCGACAGCAGCGTTGTAGGCCGCCACCGCGGCGGCACCCCCGCTGCTGCTTGTCGCCGGCTTGTTGCTGCCGCAGGCGGTCATGCCCAGAGCGACCACCGTGCCGACGGCAATCGCTGCGACAGCAGTTCTTCTCCTCATCTGCTGACACACCCCTTCGTGTGGTAGTGCCCGGCCCTCGCGCGTGGCCAGGTTTGTTAGCGCGCCCGTGGATCCAGCGCATCGCGGAGGCCGTCACCGAAAAGGTTGAACGCGAGCACGGTGACGAAGATGGCCAAGCCGGGGAAGAGCATGAAGTACGGATCGATCTGGTAGATCCGGGAGGCGTCGGTGAGCATCCCGCCCCAGCTTGCGGTCGGCGCCTGGACACCGACGCCGAGGAACGACAGCGCCGCCTCGAACAGGATATTCGTCGGGATGAGCAGCGTCGTGTAGATGAGGATCGGCGCGACCAGGTTCGGCAGCAGCTCCCGCGCGACGATGTACGGACCGCGGGCACCCAGGCTGCGCGCCGCGTCGACGAACTCGCGCTCGCGCAGCGAGAGGGTCTGCCCGCGGATGATGCGGCCGATGTACGGCCAACTGAAGAAGCCGATGATGAAGATCAGCAGAGCGATCCGGAGGTTGTCGCCGGACAGCCCGAACGCATGGTCCGGGATGACCCCGACCAGCGCGATGGCGAACAGCAGCAGCGGGAAGGCCAGGAACACGTCCATGAACCGGCTGATCAACGTGTCCACCCAGCCGCCGAAGTAGCCGGAGATCACGCCCATGAAGGTACCGATCACCATCGAGAGCGCGGTCGCGAGGAACGCGATGAGCAGCGAGATCCGGGACCCGTAGACGATCCGGCTGAACAGGTCGCGCCCGTTGCCCGGTTCCAGCCCGAAGAGGAAGCTCTTGCTGATCCCGCCGAACTTGCCGGTCGGGATACCGAGATCGGGGTCGATCAGCTTCTGGTGGAACTCGTTCGGCGGGTGGCCGAGGAGCGTGACGACCAGCGGCGCGCAGACCGCGACGAGGATCAGGAAGATCACGACCGCGCCGCCGGTCAGCGCGACCTTGTCCCGCTTGAGCCGGGTCCACGCGATCTTGCTGAGGGAGCGACCCTCGATCACCTTCATTTCGGCCGGGGCGCCCTCTTTGGCGAGGACTGTGGCGGTGTCGCCCACCGGCTCAGGTGCCATGACCATGAACGGTCCCGCCCTTCTCCGGCCACCACACGGCACGCCGCAGCAGACCGGTGCAGCATCGCCGCTGCCAGCCTGGCCCGGGCCCGTGGCAGTCAGCAACCGATGGGTTGTCTTCCACGTGGACGCCCGCGCTACTGCCGCCGGGTTCCACCGTCAGCACGTACGCGCCACCGAGCGGTGAGCCTTTCACCGCTCGATGAAGTGAAGCCTTCGTGGTCAACGCCGTACACGTCAAGACCGCGACGCCCCCGTAATCAACTTCAGGCCACCTTGTGACACAGGCGTGACCTGCCGATCCGCAGCCGTCACACGGCACGCCGGCCCTCGAACGCCCGGCCGAGCGTGATCTCGTCGGCGTACTCCAGGTCGCCACCCACCGGCAGGCCGCTGGCCAGCCGGGTCACCGCGATACCCATCGGCTTGACCATCAGCGCCAGGTAGGTCGCGGTCGCCTCACCCTCGGTGTTGGGGTCGGTGGCGAGGATCAACTCCTTGACGGTACCGGCGGCCAGCCGCGCCATCAGCTCCCGGATGCGCAGGTTGTCCGGCCCGATGCCCTCCAGCGGGTTGATCGCGCCGCCGAGCACATGGTAACGGCCGCGGAACTCGCCGGTACGCTCGATCGCCACGACGTCCTTGGGCTCCTCGACGACGCAGAGCACGTCGTCGGTACGCCGGGGGTCCCTGCAGATCCGGCACTGCTCCGATTCGGCCACGTTGAAGCAGGTCGTGCAGAACCGCACCAGCTCCTTGACCCGTTGCAGGGCGGCCGCCAGCCGCTTCACGTCGGCCGGATCGGCGGACAGGACGTGGAACGCGATCCGCTGTGCGCTCTTCGGCCCCACCCCGGGCAGCCGGCCCAGCTCGTCGATCAGATCCTGGAGGGCGCCTTCGTACATCTAGAACCCGGGGATGCCCAGGCCGCCGCCGAGCCCGCCAAGACCCGACGCGAGCGGCCCCATCTTTTCCTCGGTCAGGTCGCGGGCCGCCTCCATGGCGTTGTGGACCGCGGCCAGTACCAGGTCTTCCAGCGTCTCGACGTCGTCCGGGTCGACCGCCTTCGGGTCGATCTTGATCGAACTCACCTCGCCGGTGCCCTTCACCGCGACCGTCACGAGCCCGCCGCCGGCCGTACCGGTCACCTCCGCCTCGGCCAACTCCGCCTGTGCCTCGGCCATCTGCTGCTGCATCTTCTGGGCCTGCTGCATGAGCTGCTGAAGGTTCGGCTGTCCACCCGGGCGCACGATCCGCTCCTCTACTACGTCGAAGTAACTGTCCGTCAGCCTACCGGTTGTCCAGTTCGCCGATCTTCTCCGCGCCGAGCGCCTGGGCAAGCAGATGCAGAGCCTGCTGCTCGCTGGTCTGCCGGGCGGCCGGCTCGTCGACAACCTCGTCGCCGTCCGGGTCGAACTCCTCGTCCACGCTGGCCGGCGACGCCGGCTCCGAGCTGCTTTCCGGGGGGCTGGCCGGCGGGCCGCCGGGGGTCGCGGTGGTCGGCCAGGCGCCGTCCTCGCGCGGGGTCGCCCTCCGCGGAGCCGGGGGTACCGGGGGCGGCGGGGCGGACGCCGGCGTCCCCCCGCCCGGCCCCTGGCCGCTGACCTCGCAGCGCACCTGCCACTTCCCGCCCGGCGACGGCGGGCCGAGCACCTCGTGGACGGCTTCGAGCAGCAGGTCGGGTGCGTTGCTGAGCATGTTGGCGTGGACCAGGTGCTTGAACAGCAGGACGAGCGTGTCCCCGTCCACCTCCCGTACCGTCGCCTCCCGCGCCACAGCCGCAGCCGCGCGCCGCTTGCGCCCGACGTACCCGAGGATCTCGTCCCACACCCGGCGCACCGCGGCGGCGTCCAGCGCGCCGGGCGGCCTCGGCACCGGCTCCTTGGCTGGCACCGGCTCCTTCGCCGGTACCGGCTCCTTAGCTGGCGCCGGCTCGGCGGGCGCAGGCTCCTTGGCTGGTGCTGACTCCTTGGCTGGCGCCGCCTTCGGCGGCTCGGGCTCCGGTTGAGATCTTGGACGCGTAGACCCCCTGGAGGGGGTGCTGGCGTCCAAGATCTCAGGACTGCCGGCGGCGTCCGACGTCACGGCGATCCGCCGCTCCATGCGCTCCAGTCGCTGCAGCAGCGCACCGGCTGAGTCGTCGGCCCCGGGCAGCAGCATGCGGGCGCAGATGAGCTCAAGCAGCAGGCGCGGTGCCGTGGTGCCCCGCATCTCGGTCAGCCCGTCGTGGACCAGGTCGGCCATGCGCGACAGCGTCGCCGGCCCGAACCGTTCCGCCTGCAGCGCCATCCGGGCCAGCTCGTCGTCGGGCGCGTCGAGCAACCCCTTGCCCCCCGCATCAGGTACCTGCTGGAGCACGATCAGGTCGCGCAGCCGCCCGAGCAGGTCGCTGGCGAACCGGCGCGGGTCGTGCCCGGCCTCCGCCACCTGGTCCACGGTCGCGAAGACCGCCGCACCGTCGCCCGCCGCGAACGCGTCGATCATCTCGTCGATCAGCGCGACGTCGGTCACCCCGAGCAGGGCCACCGCGCGGGCGTAGGTCACCCCCTCCGGCCCCGCACCGGCGATCAACTGGTCGAGAACCGAAAGGCTGTCCCGGACCGAGCCGCCGCCCGCGCGGACAACCAGCGGGAACACCGCAGGCTCGACCCGCGCGCCCTCACGCTCGCACAGCTGTTCCAGGTAGGGCCGTAGTGTGCCCGGCGGGATCAGCCGGAACGGATAGTGGTGGGTGCGCGACTTGATCGTGCCGAGTACCTTCTCCGGCTCGGTCGTCGCGAACACGAACTTGACGTAGTCCGGCGGCTCCTCCACGAGCTTGAGCAGCGCGTTGAAGCCCGCCGAGGAGACCATGTGGGCCTCGTCGATCACGTACACCTTGTACCTGCTCGACACCGGCGCGAAGATCGCCCGCTCCCGCAGATCCCGGGCATCGTCCACGCCACCGTGCGACGCGGCGTCAATCTCGATCACGTCGATCGACCCCGGCCCGTCAGGTGCCAGCGCGACACACGAGTCGCACTCGCCGCACGGCTCGGGTGTGGGCCCCTTCACGCAGTTGAGCGAGCGCGCCAGGATCCGGGCGCTGCTGGTCTTGCCGCAGCCGCGCGGCCCGGAGAACAGGTAGGCATGGTTGAACCGGCCGCTGCGCAGGGCCTGCATCAACGGCTCGGTGACGTGCTCCTGCCCGATGACCTCGGCGAACGTGCGCGGCCGGTACTTGCGGTACAGCGCCAGTGCCACGCGTACAAGCTACCCTTCGGGTCTGACGGAAGGGCCCCCCGTGCACCCGTCAGAGCCCGCTTATCCTTGCTGCCTTCCGGCCCTGGGGAGGTTCACAGGGTGTACGCCGCACGAGGGGCTCCGGCAACTGTACCCGCTCGTGTCCGGTGGCCGGGCTTCGGTATCCTCGTCGACGGAGGATTCGCCTAGAGGCCTAGGGCGCACGCTTGGAAAGCGTGTTGGGTGAAAGCCCTCACGAGTTCGAATCTCGTATCCTCCGCCAGCCTGACCACGCCAGACGCCGGCTGGTCCCGCGCGGTACCGGCCGGCTTGATCTTGCGGTCTCAGTTCCCGTCCCAACCGGCACGAGACCGCGCAGGGCGCCTCGATTCCGGCCATCGTTCAAGAGCCGAGATCTCCCGGCTCGCCGCAGACCGCCCCATGTCACACGGCACCGTGACGCCCTGGCCTCATAGGATGCGGCCCTGCGCAACAGCGCTGGAGGCCGCCGGCGAGGCCCAGACAGCCGATCACGCGAGGTACCGGCTGGCCCATCTTGGCTTGCCCGCAAGAGGTAGGCCCCGCCCACCATTAGGGCGAATCCAGGGGATCCGACCCGACGTTACTACGGCGACATCCAGTTCGAGGCGTAACACGACTGGGTGGCGTTGGATGCGGACGCCTTGGCTCGCCAACTACCCATCGATATCCTACGGCGACTCCGAGTGACCTCAAGGAAGAGGGATCATGACGCCCCCGGATGACCCGGCAACTGAATCGAAGCTCCCGGCACCTCGATCCAGACGCGAGGTCGATCCATCTCGGGCAGACGCTCCCGCCCAACTGAATGGCCGGGACAACCATCGTCAGGTAGATGAAATAGGCGATGAGTTGAGTGTCAAGCACGAGCTGGGCGCGCAATGGACCCGCCTGGAGATTTTCGGAACAGTGCTCTTGGGAGTCGCCATTGATCTCGTGTTCTTGATCGTATGGGCGAGCTTGCAGCAAGGCGCCCACTACGCTTTCGACCTTTTGGGTAAATTGCCGGGAATGACCGGCATTATCCGGCAGACCTTGGAATATGTGTTTGACTTTGCAACGTTGACTGTAGTCGTGGCCTACATCTCGCGAGACCTATGGCTCTCGATCCGGCGCATCTGGAGGACCAAGTGAAGACCATTGCGGACCCTGGGTCGGATCAAGGAGTGATCACTGCCGAGGCTCGGCGGGATGCGAGTCGCGATGAACAGTTCTTCGGAGGAAGGCTTCCCCTTGAGCTAGGCGCTCATCGGGCGGTACGCATATACCTAAGAAGGCTTGCAACGCTGTTCGTCGCCGCCATGGCTGTCTTGGTACTGGTCTCCCTGGTCGCATTTGTTGGCCCGATAGGCGCATTGTCAGTAGTGTTGGGAATCACGATACTAGGGGCGATGGTCTCACTTAGGCAATCAAACCGCCAAGCGCAGGACCGTTCCTACGGGTTTCACAGGATTCTGGTAACAGTTGTCTTGATTCTCCTACCGGCCGGAGCGGCAGGCGCGGCCGCCATCGCAGCGACTAGTTCCTCACACCTTCGATTTCAGCTCATTTTGTTGGCGGCGACAGCATCCCTCGGCGTTGCTCTTCTCGGCCAATACTTGTCACTTAGGGCAGAAGTGGCTACCAGAGTGTCAGTTCAGCAGTCCCTTAGAGGCGTCGCACTCACTCGGACCGCACAGCCGCTAATAACAGCACTCGGTGAAGTTGCAGCGGCGAAGGATGAGCAAGCGAGGCGCCAAGCGGCGGAAACGCTCGTGAACAAGGCCGTTGGAATCGCACAAACGGTATGCGGGCGGAGCACCGAGAGCCGCCCGCGTACTCGGAGCATGTTCTACGAATTGCGCTCAGACGAACGACTGGAGCGCCGTGCCCACGAAGGGCAGTACGACAAGCTTCCGAGACCGGACTTCGATGCTCAGCGCTCAGAAAACGACCGTCGTGTCGTCGAACTTGCTAAGGGCGAAACGGTCTTGCTTGTAAATGACCTCGATTCGGCGCCGCCTGACCACTTTGCAGACTACAAGGGTCGTCCGTACAAGTGCTACATAGCCGTGCCTGTGCGCGCCGGAGGGCGGTCATTTGGGATTCTGATGATCGATTCTGACGTACCCAATAGCCTGACAGACGTAGATGTCGGATACGCAATCCTTCTGGCCGGATTAGTCGGCGCCGGACTTGCAATGGCAGATACCTCATCATCGCCCCAGGCAGCAACCCGACCAGATGTCGGATTCATCGACGAGATCAGCGAGACGCTTGACTCAGTTTTCGTTAAGGAACTCGCCCAAACCGTAATGTCCTTCAGTCTCATACCAAGCGAAGACCGGGAGTTTCTGGCAGACACGATTAACCTGCAAACATACTCCAAGATGATTCGCGAGCTAGCCGAGAAACGGGCAAAGCGCGGAGTGCAGAACATCGATATGCTCGCTCTTGCCTGGCTCCGCCGCGCAAGAACTGCGCCAACACGTTAGTAAGCGTCGCCTTTCCGGACGTGCTACCGCCAAGAGTTTGTATGAGCCAGCTTCCTATCTGGCGGTGGTAGAAAGAGATCGTCGGGGTCGGTCCACTTGGTCCGACCCCGACGATCTTCCCGCACGGTTATCCTCGGTCAGGCCCTAACCAATCCGTCTGCCGCGCCGTCCTGGCCCACGTCGGTTCCCTTCGGCGGCATGTCAGGCTGCCAGATCAGGCCGCCGACTCTCGCTTCGCCACGTCCTTGAGGATTGGGTCGGTGATGTGCTGGTACCGCTTGGCCATCGAGGTACTCGCTGTGCTTCGGGTGAGTCCACCGGGGTCGCGTCGGCCTGGTCGTCGAGGTCGGCCGGGGCACGCCGGGCGCGCTCGGCGTCCAGGTCGACCACTTCGGCCTCGTACCGCTGCCAGCCGAAGCCATCGCTGTTGTCCTTGCTGGCCATGCTGGGTGTCCTCCAAGGGGAAAGGCGTCGTGTAGCTGGGGGTGAGCGGGTGAGTGCCTTGCCAGGCCGAGCTGTTGTAGGGCTGCACCTGGCGCTGAGCGGTCGCGGCGATGACAGGGCAGTATCCGCACCGGCCGGCGTTGCCGCAAGTACATGCGGGAGCGGAGGGGTTCATCGGGCCAGAACCCCCGTCCGGCTTGTGTCGGAGGCGGTGGTCGGCGTCGACTCGTCCCGCTCGCGCGCCAGCTCGTCGTAGCTGCCGTCGTCGAAGGCGATGACGAAGGCGGCCGGTCCTTGCGGCATCGCGATGTCGACCCAGCCGGCGCCGTCTGGCAGGCAGATTCCGGCGCGCTGCCGGTCATCGCACGGCGGGTTGACCAGCCCAGCGTAGGCGTCGGTGACTGACGGGATGGTGCTTCGCAGGTACCAGGCGATCGGGCAGGACGCCTCGTCGCCACGATGACCGGAGAATCCGGCCCTGGCCAACGTCTCGGCCACCTGCTCGGCGGTGTTGCCGAGCGCGGCCAGTGCGGCAGCCAGGCCATCGGGTGTCGGCAGGTACATCGGGGCAGTCATGATGGCGGTACCTCTTCCGGAGGGCCGGGGCGCGGCCGGGTTCCTAGGCCGTGAGGCCGCGCCCCGGGCGGGGTCAGTCGAGGGGTTCGGCAGCGTGGCGGGGTTCGTGCGGTACCTCTGCGGCGGCGCCGACCAGGCGGGCTGCGGCCTGGGCAATGCGGCGTAGGTGTTCGTTGGGGAGTTCGGCAAGCTCAGCGGGAAGCCGGCCACCGGTCAGGCCGGCCGCGTAGTGGACCGCGGCGTAGACGAGGCGCAGGACGTCAGTCATGGCGGTCACTCCGGTCAGGCCGCCATCAGCGGCGGGTCGGACAGCGCGGTCGCTGCCGGGCTGTTGAGGTGCCGGCGGATGGTGCGGTCCGTGACGCACAGGCGGTGGGCGATGTCGCTCGTGGTGATGTTCGGACGCCGCTGGCGCAGCCGGCGGGCGGCGGTCGCGGTGTCCGGCTTGGTGCTACGGCGCGGCGTCCGCCTGGCCGTCCGGGCAATGTCCGCCGCGGTGTCCGCGGTCGCGTCCGGGCGGATGTCCGCCGGCTCGGCAGCCGATACCGACGCAGTGGGCAGTGCGTCGAGCGCGGCCCGGATCCGGCCGGCGATCTCGACGGGGCATACGGAGGCGACAACCACCACGCCGTCGACGGAGAAAGGGATCAGATGAGCTGAGGTCGGCGACTCGCCGTGCCGGCCGCAGACCGAGACCATGTGCCAGTAGGAGACCCAGGCCGCGATACCGGCGATGGCGGTCGTGGCGAGCATCCGTACCCCGGCGAGCAGCCGGTGATGGACCGGTACCCGGGAGATCAGCTCGATCGTCAGCAACAGCGCGAGCGGCGGCCAGGCGGCGTTGCCCTCGCTGATCAGGTTCTGCCGGGCGTGTAGGACGTTCGCGACCACCGACGCGGCGACACCGATAGTCAACGCGGCGCGTACCGCCCACCGGATGCGCTTGAGCTGGGTGAGGGTCATCGAGCCGCACCGCCCCCTCGGTGCAGGCGCAGGCCCAGCGCGGTGGCGTGGCCGCGGGCGGCCCGCCTGACCGCGGACAGGGCCTCAGCCTTGCTCGCCACCGTGAGCCGGTCCAGCTCTCCCCCGGCGGGCCGGTTGCGGACCTCCCAGCCCTCCCCGCGGCCCAGCGACGCGGCCTCGGCCAGCACGTACGACGCCCAGCCGTTGACGTGCTCGTCGGTGCCGATGACCGCGACCACGCCGCGCCGGGTGGACTCCACGTGGATCTTCGGCGTGATGAGCGCCAACGCGGCCGGCAGGCCCGGTAGCTCGCGGTGCCTGGGCACAGACCAGGAGTACGCCGGGCCGGTATGGTCGGTGAAGATCCGGACCAACCAGGTTGAGCTGTCGAGGTCCTGTACCGTCTCCCAGCGGCCGGCCGGCGTGTAAACCTGGTCGCCGACCGCCAGCTCGTCCACCCGGATCACGCGGCTCGTCCTTCCGGAGAGGCCGCGACGGCGGTGGCGCGCATGTGCACGGCCACGTACGCAACGGCCTCACGCATGAGCCGCTGCTCGGCTCGGCGCAGCCGATGCCGGTCCAGCTCGGTCGTCTTGCCCTCGGCGCACCAGATACAGGTCTGGATGTCTGTCAGGTCCAGCTCAGCCGCGATCAGTGGCCACTCTCGTTCGATCGCAGCCAGGTCCGCCGCTGTCGGGTCCTGGTGGGGATCATGGGATCGATGCGCCGCCACAGCTTCCTCCTCCAACTTGGTTAACCTGGCTAGTCAGAGCCGCCCGCTCAAGCTAGACTAGCATGGCTAGTCAGGTCAAGACTAAAACGACAACTTTCCTGACTTGGCTAGTCAGATGTACGTTGTGGGCAACCGAGAGCCGCGAGACTGGGAGCGAAGCGTTGGAGCCCGAGCGAGACCTGGATTTCCTGGGCGAGTTGGACCCGGACGATCCCAAGCAGGCATCGCAGCAGATCGCGAACAAGCTGCGCGCTGCGATCCTCACCCGCAAGCTGGCTCCGGGCGACCGGCTGCCGTCCCAGCCCGAGCTGTCCGTGCGCTACGGCGTAGCCCGCGAGACAGTCAAACGG
>WNGR01021010.1_pt1 | contig 16218 bp, 14 predicted proteins | sample 5407581 | NCBI WGS metagenome assembly WNGR01 (sample SAMN13153383, study PRJNA577476) | soil metagenome | isolation source: 80 cm soil or saprolite under Garry oak tree replicate 2 | place: USA:California | collected 2016-06-15 | reverse complement strand
CCTTACCGGCTGGTGAAGGACCATCGCACCAAGTTCGAGATGGGCGATGTCGACCGCGTCCTCGACGGCGATCTCGATCCCTTTATCCGCGCCTTCCTGCTGGCCCGCGTCGGCAGGGGCGTCGCCGTAAAGGCCGGCGGGCGGAACGGAGACGAGGACAGCGAGAAGTGAACCTAGTTCTTCGGGCCACATTCACCTAGAAGACGGTCGCGCCGGACAAAGGGGCCGGCTTTGCGCAATTATTCTGCGTACAGATTCAGCTGATGCTGCTTCAAGTAGAGCAGCTTTTCTTTCAACTGCGTGGCCTCAGGCGCGGGGTGGATTTTGAAATTGGTGATTTCGTCGCATTGCTCGACATCTTCAAGCTTCAAGTAGCAGTTCTTCCAAACCAGCCGGGCCTTCTCCATCTGTCCTTTGTGTGCCACTCCGGTGGGAAACGAGGCGAGAAGAGAAAGAACCAGAAGAATGGTGATGGAGGCCTGCCGCAATTTACCTTGCAGCGAGAGTGCGTGAAGGTAGATGCCCAAGAACCCGGGGACCAGGTAAATCATATACCGCGAAGTCTGTGCCGAGCTGGAGTCAACGCAGATTCTTCCTGTCGCCGTGCCTGCGGCGAACAAGAGAGAAAAACTCAATAGTGCGAGGATGGCAACGCTGGCGCCGAATTTCCGTTTCTTATTCGATGGATCTAACGTTCGCGCGAGGTGGACGACCACGACAGCGAGGAAAATCGCTAGAACTACCGCACCACCGGCAGCCGAAAAATAATATCCTCTGGCCGCGAGAAATCCGGAAAACATCATGCACACGAATACGATGTAAGAGGCGGGATGTGAGTAGATAAATGCAAGACAATCCGGGTTCCTGACGTAATCGGCGAAGAAAGAGCCGATCGAAACTACCGAAAGAATACACGCCACAATCGGGTACCAAGGCGTTCTTTGCCGGCTTGTGATCCTGTTATATGAGTCGACTGCGAGCAGCACCGGCGTGACAAATCCGAGGAACAATCCAAAGCCCGTGTAAATCGCAAGGAAATTGAGAATCAGGACAAGCGGATACTTCAAAATGTCACGCTGGCACGTCCAGGCGAGGCAGTAGAGCACGATCATCAACAACGGCAAGGAACCGTGCGCCAGGTTGGTAGTGCCCAGATAGGTTTCCCACTGAACCCGAGTGAAGAAGAGCATCGGGATGATCACATCCGAGTACGCGAGAGAACCACAGAGTCGCTTTTTGAGCCACAACGCACAGAGGCTCGCAATGACAACGATGGTCCCGATGGCAAACGCGTCGCTCCGCGTACTCCAATGAGACAGGCGCCCAACGAGCAACCCTGCAAGCGCCCCGAGGCCCTGCCGGTGCGGACCGTGCTGATGGCGGAATGCCTGCCAGAGCGGCTGCGGATGGAAGAGGATCGGATTATTGAAATCCCATTGATCCCAGAAGAAGATGTTGACGGCTTCTGTGTGAATCGTCAGAAAGAGCCTGAATGCAAGCACAGCATACGTGGCCGACACGACGGGCAAGGGCCGAAATAGCCCGCTAATCTTACTGTTCTCGGTGGAGACGGCGCCCATTGGGATCGGTCAGCGATGACGTTGCTTCAATAGGGAAAACAAGGTACAGATTCAAGGGTGAGCTTGCAAGCGGCAAACGACTTGAGCGGAGTAAGCTGCAGTAATCTGCGTTGACTGTCTCAGGCCCCTGTGTTAGCGTCGCGTTTGCACGTATTTCGTCCTCGCGTCATCTAAGTTTCGTCAGGTACGCAGTTCCTGAAGGAGCCATGGTTTGAGCCAGAAGAAGCGCAGTTTCCTGTTCACTTCCGAGTCCGTTACCGAAGGTCACCCCGATAAAATCGCCGACCAGATTTCGGACGCCGTCCTGGACGCCGTTCTCTCTCAGGACGCCATGGGCAGAGTCGCCTGCGAAACGCTGGTGACCACGGGCTTGGCCATGGTCGCGGGAGAAATCACCACCTCCGCAGTTCTCGATTACAGCGAAATCGTGCGCGGGGTGATTCGCGAAGTCGGCTATACGCGCGCGAAGTACGGCTTCGACGCCGACACCTGCGCCGTAATCTCTTCGCTCAAGCGCCAGTCTCCGGATATCGCCATGGGCGTGGATACCGGCGGCGCCGGCGATCAGGGCCTGATGTTCGGCTATGCCTGCGACGAAACCGATGAGCTCATGCCCCTGCCCATTGTGCTCGCGCATAAACTGGTGCGCCGGCTCGCCGAAGTCCGCAAGGCGGGTCACTTGCCGTTTTTGCGGCCGGATGGCAAATCGCAGGTTACGGTGGAATATGTCGAGGACCGCCCCGCTCGCGTCGATTGCGTGGTGATCTCCGCGCAGCATAGTGACTCAGTATCCAATCGCGAAATTCACGAGAGTATCGTGAAGGAAGTCATCCAGCACGTCGTCCCTCCGGCGCTGCTCGATTCCCGCACCAAGTTCCACATCAATCCCACGGGCCGCTTCGTTGTCGGAGGACCGATGGGTGACGCCGGGCTCACCGGGAGAAAAATCATCGTGGATACCTACGGCGGCTACAGCCGCCACGGGGGCGGCGCGCTTTCCGGCAAAGATCCGACCAAGGTGGACCGTTCGGCCTGCTACATGGCCCGCTATGTGGCCAAGAATCTGGTCGCCGCCGGGCTGGCCCGCCGCGCCGAGGTGCAGCTTGCCTACGCCATTGGCGTAGCGGAACCAGTTTCGGTTATGGTCGACACTTTCGAGACGGGCATCATCCCCGACGAGCAGATGACGGACTTGGTTCGCGCTGTATTTTCGCTCACGCCTCGCGGCATCATCGAAAGTCTGGACCTGCGGCGCCCCATCTATCGTCCGACGGCTGCTTACGGGCATTTCGGTCGCAGCGAGCCTACGTTTACCTGGGAGCGGTCTGATAAAGCCGAAGCTCTGCGCAAGGCGGCCGTGATCCGTGGCGCCGAAGTCGGCGCGCGTTAAATTGCCGCACCACAGCCGTCCGACAATTTTTGGGCAGTTTTGGGGGCAAAACCGTGGCAACCATGCATTCACTCAGCGGCGATGTCAAAGACCTGGCGTTGGCCGAGAGTGGGAAGCGCAAGGTCGAATGGGCCAATCAGCGCATGCCCGTTCTGCAGTTGATTCGCAAGCGGTTCATCAAGGAGCAGCCGCTAAAGGGTCTGCGCCTTTCCGCATGCCTGCACGTCACCAGCGAAACCGCCAATCTGGCCATCGCGCTTCGCGACGGCGGCGCCGAAGTCGCGCTCTGCGCCTCAAATCCGCTCTCTACGCAGGATGAAGTCGCGGCCTGCCTGGTGAAGGACTACAACATCCCAACTTTTGCCATCAAGGGCGAGGACAATACCACGTATTACTCGCATCTCGGTGCCGCATTGGAAAATAAGCCGCAAATCACCATGGACGATGGTGCCGACCTCGTCACCACGCTGATCACCAAGCGCCTCGATCTGGTGCCCAACGTAATCGGCGGTACCGAGGAGACCACCACCGGCGTCATTCGCCTGCGCGCCATGGCCAAGGACGGCACGCTCAAGTATCCGGTCATCGCCGTGAACGACGCGCTCACCAAGCATCTCTTCGACAATCGCTACGGCACCGGCCAATCCACCATCGATGGAATTTTGCGCGCCACCAATCTTCTCCTCGCCGGCCTTAAGTTTGTCATCGCGGGTTACGGCTGGTGCGGCCGCGGAATCGCCATGCGCGCCAAGGGTCTCGGCGCAGACGCGATCGTCACCGAAATCAATCCCGTGCGCGCCCTCGAAGCGGTCATGGATGGATTCCGCGTCATGCCCATGGCCGAAGCGGCCAAAATCGGCGATATCTTCGTCACCGTCACGGGGAATAAATCCGTCCTCGGCGCTGAGCATTTCGAAAAAATGAAAGATGGCGCCGTGCTCTGCAACTCCGGCCACTTCAACGTGGAGATCGATATCCCCGCTCTGGAACGCCTGGCCATCACCAAGAAGCCGGCCCGGCCGTTCGTCGAGGAATTCGCCATGAAAGATGGCCGCCGGCTTTATCTGCTGGCCGAAGGACGTCTCATCAATCTCAGTTCCGCCGAAGGTCATCCCGCCGCGGTCATGGACATGAGCTTCGCCAATCAGGCGCTCGCCGCCGAATATCTGGTGAACCATGCCTCCGAACTCAAGTGGCAGGTTTATCCGGTGCCCGAGCCGATTGATCGTCAGATCGCCAAGCTCAAGCTGGAATCGATGGGAATTCTGGTGGATAAGCTCTCTCCGGAGCAGGAGCACTACCTGGCCTCCTGGTCCGAAGGCACCACTTGAAGACGGCTTCTGTGCCTCGCCCGGCAAATTCCAGAAAAATCGTGCCTCCAGCAATCGTCTCCGGCGTAGTCGGAGACATGCAGGAGTGGACTGCGCTGGCCCTCGACACGGCGAAGACGCGAGGCGCGTCCTTTGCCGACGCACGCGTCGTCGATTTGCGTCTGCGCGACCTCAGCACCAAAAACGGTGAAGTTGGCACGCTGGCGGAAAGCGAGTCGCTCGGGCTCGGCATCCGCGCTCTCGCCAACGGCTGCTGGGGTTTCGCTTCGAGTGATGTGCTCACGCGCGAAGGCGTGCAGGCCTGCGCCGCGCAAGCCGTAGCTATCGCTCGCGCCTCGGCGATGGCCAAACGCGCCGATGCCGAGATGGTCCCGGAAAAAGCTTACGTCGACACCTGGCAGAATCCCTACGTCAAAGATCCGTTCCAGATTCCGCTCGAGCGCCAACTAGATTTGCTTCTCGCCGCCGACTACGCCATGCGCCGCGTGAAGGGCCTCACTCTGGCCGAAACTTCCATGCAGTTTCGCCGCCTGGAACAGTGGTACGCCTCCACGCTCGGCTCCCGAATTCATCAACTCAAGATGCAATCGGGAGCGGGCATCGTGGCCACGAGTTTCGTGAACGACGAAATTCAAAAGCGCTCTTACCCCAATAGCTTCGGCGGCCAGCATCAGCTAGCCGGCTACGAGCTGGTGGAGGCGCTCGATCTGCCCGGCAATGCGCAACGGGTGGCCGAGGAGGCTCTGGCGCTGCACAAAGCTCCCCAGTGCCCGGAAGGCGAGCGCACCGTCATTCTCGAAAGCTCGCAGCTCGGCCTGCAGATTCACGAATCCATCGGCCACCCCATCGAACTCGACCGCGTGCTGGGCATGGAAGCAAACTTCGCCGGCATGAGTTTTCTTACGCTCGACAAATTGGGCAAGCTACGCTATGCCTCCGATATCGTCAACGTCGTCGCCGACGCTCGCCTCGAGCACGGCCCGGGTTTGGGCACCTTCGGCTACGATGATGAGGGCGTTCCAGGCAAACGCACCGACATCATCAAGGGGGGGCTCTTCACCGGCTACCTTTCCAATCGCGAGACCGCCGTGGCCATCCGCTTAAGGGAATCCGGAGGCACCATGCGCGCCGAAAGCTGGAATCGGCTGCCCATCATCCGCATGACCAACATCAGCCTGCTGCCCGGCACATGGCGTTACGAAGACCTCCTCGCCGATACCGACGACGCCATTCTCATGGAGACGAATCGCTCCTGGTCGATCGACGATCGCCGGTATCATTTCCAGTTCTCCACCGAAATTGGCTGGGACATCAAGCACGGCAAGAAAACGCGCATGCTCAAAAATCCCAGTTATAGCGGGATCACCACCGAATTTTGGAATAGCTGCGACGCCATCTGCTCGCGCGACTATTGGACGCTTTGGGGCACTCCTAATTGCGGCAAGGGCCAGCCCATGCAAACAATGGGAACCGGCCACGGCGCGGCCCCTGCGCGATTCCGAAAAATTCGTGTCGGCATGGCTTTCGCCAAGTAATGAGCCCCGAATAAATGAGTGCTGTTCGCGAATCCGCAAAATCCCCGCGCCATCCGCGGCCGGCGCGCCACACTGCCGCCGGCCCCGCGGTCGCGGAAGCCCATTTACCCGCGGATGCGGAATTGCATGATCTCGCCGAGCGCGTGCTTGGCTTTTCTGATGCCGATGAAACCGAGGTGCATATCGATTTTGTCGCAGACGCTCTCACGCGCTTCGCCAACAACACCATCCACCAGAATGTCGCCGAGCAAACGCTCAGCGTTTCCGTGCGCACCGTCTTTGACGGCCGCACCGCCCGCGCCACCACCAACAAAACCGACGATGACTCGCTGCGCCGTGCCGTAGCAGGTTCGGCCGCGCTGGCCCGCAGTCAGCCCAAGAATCCCGACCTGCTGCCCATGCCCGGCCCTCAACATTACGCCAAGGTCGCGCGCTTTTTCCCCGCCACTGCCAGCGCCACTCCGGAGGATCGCGCCGTCGCCGTTGCCAAAGTCACCGAGCTCGCCGAGCAGAATCGCCAGACCGCCGCCGGGATCTTTGCCACCGGGGCTTCGGCTACTGCGATGGCCAATTCCAAAGGACTCTTCGCCAGCTATCGCCAGAGCCGCGCGGAATTTTCCATCACGATTTTGGAGCGGGATTCTTCCGGATGGGCTAAAGCCAGCGCTCCCGATCGCGACCAGATCGATCCCGAAGCCCTCGCCGAGCGCGCCAGCGAAAAAGCCGCCGCATCGCGCCATCCCAAAGAAGTCGAGCCCGGCCGCTGGACCGTCATTCTCGAACCCGCCGCCGTCCTCGATCTGGTCGGCTTTCTCTTTTACGACTTTGCCGGAACCGCCGTCCTCGATCAGCGCTCCTGCTTCACCAATCGCCTTGGCAAGCAGGTCATGGGCGAAAACATCACCATTCACGACGACGTCACGCACGCGCTTCAGTCCGGCCCGCCGTTCGATGGCGAAGGCCTGCCCCGGCAGACTGTCTTGCTGGTCGATCGCGGCGTGCCGCGCCATCTCGTCTATTCGCGCGCCACCGCCAAGAAGATGAAGGCCAGGCCCACCGGCCACGGCCTCGCTTTGCCCACTCAGGATGGCGAAGCGCCTTTCAATCTCGTCTTCGCCGGCGGCACTACCTCTGTCGAGACCATGATCGCCACCACCGATCGCGGCATCCTTCTGACTCGCCTCTGGTACATTCGCGAAGTCGATCCCTACGAAAAAATTCTGACCGGCATGACTCGCGACGGCACCTTCCTCGTCGAGAATGGAAAAATCTCCAGCGGCATCCGCAATTTCCGCTTCAATCAGAATATTTTGGAAATGCTGTCCCACGTGGGTCAGATGAGTCCCGCGGTGCGCGCCGCGGGGGAAGAGTCCTTCGAGATGGTGGTTCCCGCCATGAAGGTTCGCGACTTCCACTTCACCGAAGTGACCAAATTCTAATTTCGATACTCAAAGAATACTTGGCCAAATCTGGCATTCAGGGGGAAACATGACGGATTCACAGCAGGTGCTGCGCCAGCACAAGAAAATCTCTGCCGAGTGCCTCGATCAATTATTTCGCCAGGCGCGAACGCAGAATGGCTGGCGCCCCGAACCCGTGCCCATCGAGCTGCTGAAAGAGGTCTACGAAATCGCTTCCCTCGGTCCCACCAGCGCGAATTCCTCGCCTGCCCGCTTCGTCTTTGTCACCACGCCCGAAGCCAAGGCGCGGCTGCGGCCCGCGCTCTCTCCCGGCAACGTCGAGAAAACGATGGCGGCTCCAGCCACTGTGATCGTCGCCTGGGATACAGAGTTCTACGAAAAGCTGCCGCAGCTTTTTCCCGCGCGGGATATGCGATCGGTATTCGCCGGGAATCCCACGTTGATTCATGAAACAGCGTTCCGCAACAGCACGCTGCAAGGCGCTTACTTGATGCTCGCGGCGCGGGCCTCGGGTCTCGATTGCGGGCCGATGTCCGGATTCGACCAGCAGAAGGTCAATGCGGAATTTTTTCCTGACGGCAAATGGAAGGCCAATTTCCTCTGCAATCTCGGTTACGGCGATCCCAGCAAGTTGTTTCCGCGTAACCCGCGCCTCAGCTTCGAGGAAACCTGCCGCGTCCTTTAACGGATCGCAACGGCTTCCTGTGGTGCCTTAGGTGCGCAGCGGAATCAGTGTGCGCAGCCGGTCCTCGCGCAAAAAAATCCCCAACCACATCAGCGCGGCAAAGACGATCGGGAAGAGCGTGTTGAACATCGGATTGCCGATGCGCACGTTGGAGGCAACTGCGCCGCCAAGATAGCCGGTGAGCAGGATCGCCCCGAGAACTGACAGAACTGACGTTTGCGGAATCGCGTAGACAACAGTGCAGACGAGCGCGGTGATGCCGATGCCGACAATGGTGCTTACGGGGTACCCGAGCTGGGCTGACGCCTCCAGCACGGGAGCCACCTTCATCAACTTCGTAATGCTATCGAAGAGGAGGAACAGCACAACTAAACCGCTGATGATCCGCCCGGCCCAGAGTCTTCCCTTTGAAATAGCACCCGCCTGAGTGCGCGATGGCATGAGCTGTCCTCCGTATTCAGATATGTAGATGGTTCACGCACGAATAACCTCGGAATTATCTCTCTACTTCCCGCCGGTGGAGAACATGGTCTCTCCGGATGTTTCTGTGCCATCCTTGAGGTCGAAGCTTATGGACTCCGAAGCTCTTCGCATCGCCGATCAGCTGCGCCGGGCTTTTACCGGCGACGCCTGGCATGGATCTCCCGTTGTCGATTTGCTGGCCGGCATTACGGCCGACTGGCCCACACTGCGAGATGATTCCCCGGCGGCATGGATTACTGCGCGGAATCGGTTGTTTGAAAACGGCGGAAGTTGGCGGCGGCCATTGAGGACTTTGACGATGCGAAACTGCAGGACACCGTGCCCGGTCGCCAGTACGATTTCTACTATCTCTTTCACGGTATCGTGCAGCACAGCCTGTATCACGGCGGCCAGATCGCCATGCTGAAGAAGGCATTGTCAGCCGGTTAGCGGGCGGCGCCCCGCCCATGACAGGCCAGAAAACTTTTGCAGGGACCTTTCCAGCCGGCCTCCACAGGTAGACAATATCTACACAGGCTCGGAGGTCCTACGTATGGACCGGCGCAGATTTTTCTCCATGGCCGCGGGCGCGGGAGTTGGCGTGCTCCTTCCCCTGACCGCTTATCGTTACATGATGAAGGGCATGCACACCGGTTACGCCAACGTGCGCGCCTACCTGAACGATGGCCCCCAGGCCGCGCTGCGGGCCATCACTCCCAATGACGATTTCTACCTGATGTCGTCGCACGGCGAGCCCGCCGTCGATCCCGAGAAATGGTCGCTCACTATAGATGGCCTAGTCGATCATCCGCTCCGCTTCAGCTACGACGAGATTCGCCGCCTGTCAGCCTATGAGACTCCGCTGACGCTCGAATGCATATCCAATTCCGTGGGTGGAGGATTGATTGGAAACGCGCTCTGGCGCGGTACGCTGCTGCATCCTTTGCTCGATCGCGCCGGCGTCAAACCACAAACGAAATACGCCGCGCTTTACGCCGCCGAAGGCTACAGCACCGGCCACACGCTCGAACGTATCTTACGCCCGGAAAATTTCCTGGCTTGGGAGATGAACGGGGAAGCTCTGCCGCGCCGGCACGGCTTTCCTCTGCGCGTGATTCTTCCGGGCAAATACGGCATGAAAATGCCCAAATGGCTCACGCGCATCGAATTCGTCGATCACGAATATCTCGGATACTGGGAATGGCAGGGCTGGTCCAATTCTGCGGAGCGCCAGTTGCAAGCGGCCATTGACGATCCGCGCGACCGCGCCCGCATCGCGGGAACAAATTTCGTCGTTACCGGCTGGGCCGTCGCCAATGAAACCGGCGTCAGCAAGGTGGAGATTTCCACCGACGGCGGGCATACCTGGAATGACGCGCCCATTTTCAGCAATCCCATGCCGTCGCAGGTTTGGGCTTTCTGGAAATATGTGTGGATCGATGCGCCGAAAGGAAGGCACACCGTCTTAGTGCGCGCTACCGATGGCGACGGTACAGTACAGACTTCCTCATCCTCCGGCGAATGGCCCGACGGCGCCACCGGCTATCACGAAATCACCGTCGAAGTCACCTAAGGTTTGCCACATCTATGGCAGGCTGGATCTTATTGCGGCGAGAGGAATTGCAGGCTGGCAATCGTCCTGGCAATCACGTTTTCCTGAATCTGGATCAGGTCGGAATCTGCCGAGGTCATCCCCAAAATCGTAAAGACGTCTTTGCCGCGAGCGAGCGTCGTCACGGTGACGGACCAGTCATGGCCAGCGAGGCTGCCGTAGAAGCGCTGCTCGATCGCCGGTAATCCCGCGATGGTGATCTGCTTCTTGTCGACTGGGCGATAGTTCTCATAGACCTCGCGGAGCGTGCGCTCCCTCTTGGCCGCCTGCGCCTCGAGCGATTCTTTTGAAGGATCCCGCCCGATCACCAGAAGTGTATTTTGGTCCTCCGTCCCCAGCGCGCCGATGGCATTGGGCAATTCATTTTGCGGGTCCTTGATCACCTGCCAGGTCGGCGGCTTGTAAATCTGGAAGCCGTATGTTTGGTTCACGTAAAGATTGCCGCGCACCAGTTCTTGCATGGCTGGCGCTCGGCCCTCGAGATTTCCCCCCGGGGGTAACGGCTCCGAAAGGGCCAGCAGAGGCAGGGAAGGGAATTTCGACGCAACTGCCGGAGGTGCAACGTTCGCAGCCACAGCCGCTGCGCTGCTGGGCTTCGTCGCTGCGTTAGCCGGGTTCGGCATGGGTCGCGGCATCGGCGGGACTCTTGGCTTCAAACTCGGAGCCGCTTCGGCAAAACCGGCCGGCTTTATCGTGGCGGATGGCTGGCCAGAGTCCGGCACTTTTTTTTTCTCGCTGGGAACGATTTCAGCAATGCTGTCCTTGCGCACGTATGCAAAACCGTAGCTCGTCTGCACCTTGAACGTGCCATCCTCGAAGGCCACGATGGTACCGACGATTTTCGAGCCGTCTTTCAGGCGGAACTCATCGGCGCGTGCACTGCCTGTAAGGGCCAGGATGGCAAGCGCAAACGCCATGGCAGGGATGGAGAAGCTCTTATCGTTTCGCCGCCTCATGAAACGAGTATTCCAAACGCATTCCGGCGAGACAACCCCGCTGCCCGCCTCGATGCCGCAAACGGCACGCCCCGCGCAACGTCGGTTTACGAGCACCGGGGTGTTGGAAGCGCCTCCTCTGGCGGCGGGTGCCGTCTTCGTTTCGTATGCGAGCTTGGCTGATGGAGTTCGACGCCGAAGTGCTGATGGTGGCGCCTGAAGTAAGCTGGACCTAAAAATTTGAGAGGAAGCTCGACGCTTCCTCCCAAATTTCTGCCGCTCGCAGCGGGCAAGCTAATGCGTTATCGCTTGCTTTGCGTCTCGGTCCGGGTCGGACGGACTTGCAGGTTATCGTCCACCGAGAAAACGTTCGGCACCGACTTTGCTCGTATTTCGGCGACGTTTTTGTCCATCTGGTTATCCACCGTGCCGATGAGCGTAACGTGTCCGTTCTTCACGATGATGTGAATCGACGGCAGAACTCCCATGGCATAACGTTGCAGTCCCGGGGCGCCGTAGATGGCTCGATACTCGGCGCGGCGGATCTGATCGTCCATGGGACTGAGGGGCAGCACTTCGATATTGTTATTTACTTTGGTCACGCCTTCGATTCCCTTTACCGCTGTTTCGGCGTCCTTCTTGGTCACGGGCTGCCAGACCTGGCCACTCAGCGTAACTTCAGAACCGTTAACACTGTATTGCAGGTTGTCGAAGACGCTGAGCCATGGCACTTGAATCAGTTGGTGGCCTACTTCGCGCGTCAGCCACTTTTCATAATTCTGGGTGCCGCGCTCCGGGGGGGTGGGTCCCTGAGCGCCTTTATCCCAGGCGAAGGTGCCGGCGGAGGCGATAAGGGACAAAGCAGTAACTACCAGAATGGTTCGAATCGAAAAGGGCCTGATTGTTGTGGGCATATGATCCTCCCGTCGTTTACCGTTAGTGGCTCATTGGATGTCACAAACTTAGACGAAGATGCGCCGATCTCGTTAGCGTGTGGGCACAGCGAATCGGCATGCGGTTCTGCTAGGATTAGCAGCCCGGCTGGAAGCGCCTCAATCGCGAATGAATATTGGGCAGAAGGAGCTTGGTTCGTAAGTGTGGGTGATTGCGCATCGGGGAGCTTCAGGGGTTGCGCCGGAAAATACCATGGCGGCTTTTCGCAAGGCCGTGGAATTAGGCGCCGGCTTTATTGAAACCGACCTGCAACTCTCGCGGGATGCGCGCCTAGTAGCTTTGCACGACGACACGCTTGAGCGAACCACCAACGGGCGGGGTCCGGTTTCTTCAAAGACGCTCGAGCAATTGCGCCGGCTCGATGCGGGGAGCTGGTTCAAGGCCTCCGATAAGGAGGCAGCTCCACCTTTTGCCGGCGAGCGTATTCCCATGCTCGAAGAGGTACTGGCGTTCGGCCGCGAGCACGAGATCGGTCTACTCCTCGAGGTCAAGGCGACCGGGCCCAGTGGCACGGAACATGCTGTCATAGGCGCGCTGCGTGCGTGCGGCGAAATCGCGCGCAGCGTGGTCCTCTCTTTTACCCCAGGTGTGCTCAAGCGCATCCGGCAGCTCGAACCCCTGGTCATGACCGGCCTTCTATACAGCGACCACTTGCCGTCAGCAATCGTTACCGCGGTCGAGGCCGGAGCCCGGCAGCTTCTGCCCCGAGCAGACCGTGTCACTCGAGAACTGGTCACCGAGGCCCACGCGCACGACCTCAAAGTGGTTGCCTGGACGGCCAACGCACCCGACGAGATGCAGAAGCTGATCGCGGCTGGCATCGACGGAATCATTACTAATTACCCCGACCACCTAATCGAACTCCTCCGCACACCCCAGCGCTAATCGAGGTGAAGGTTATTTCCCGCGGCGCCGCGGCCGCGCGCGAAGCAGCACGGTAAAAATGAAGTCGCGAGGGCCCTGGGTCTTCTTCTCTAACTTCGCTCAGCCGCCGCAAACAGCCGCGCGAATTGCGCCAGTCCGAGTTCCTCGGCGCGAGCGTTTAGAGCGATCCCGCACCCGCGCAAAACCGCCGTGGCCCGCTCCTGAGGCATCAGAGAACGCAGATTGTTGCGCAGGGTTTTTCTTTTCTGCGCGAAGCAGGCCTTCAGGAACTTTAGAAATCTCGCATCGTCCGTAATGTCCAGTTGTGACCGTTCTCCGGGGAGATGTAAGGCGACCAGTGCCGACGAAACTTCGGGAGGCGGCTGGAAAGCGCCCGGGGGTATGCGCAACAAAATCTCCGGCTTCGAGTAGAGCTGGGTGAAAGCCGAAAAATAGCCGTAATCGCGGCTACCGGGACGCGCCGTCATACGCGCCCCAACTTCGAGCTGTACGACCAGGAACGCCGCCTCGAGCCGATCAGCCTGCGCGAGTAAGCGCTGCACGATCGGCGAAGTAATGTAGTAGGGCAGATTGCCGTAGGCGCGGAAGCGCTGCGGACCTATTAGCGCCGCGAGATCCACGGCCAGAATGTCGCCGGCGATCACCTCGACGTTCGGAAGACGGGCAGTCTGCTCCCGCAGGCGCGACAGCAGCTTGGGATCGAGCTCGATGGCGATAAGACGGCCCGCTTTCCGGGCCAATAGCGAAGTCATCTCGCCGTGGCCCGCGCCTATTTCGATCCACAGATCGCGGCGTTCGGAGCCGCCGTCGTTGGCGGATATTTCCCCATCGGGCGGCGTCGCTGGCAGCACGAGCCGAGCGATGCGCTCGCGCCAGGAGGCGCTGGCGAGAAAGTGTTGACCCAGGCGTTGCCGGAGACACCGCCTTGACCGGCGGCGCCCGATTCAGTACCGTCAAAGTTTCTCGTCTATAGGGGGTCGGAGCTTTAGCTCTGACATTAGCGAGCAGGGAAGCTTCAGGGTTTTACCCCCTGAAACTCCGGGACCGAAACAGGACTATGCGAATCCTATTCGTCGCTTCCGAAGGTCTGCCGTTCTCCAAAACCGGCGGCTTGGCCGATGTGGTGGAGGCGCTTCCGAAAGCGCTGGTTGCGCAGGGACACGACGTGGCTGTGGTTCTGCCTCGTTATCGAAATACGCAAATCAAGAATATTGTCATCAAGAGCCTGACTATTCCGATGGGCACGTCCCTGCGTTTTCCGCGTATCGCAGACGGAGCGCGGCCTGGCAGCGTGCAATATTTCTTCGTCGATGATCCTCAATATTTCGATCGCGAACAGCTTTATGGCGTAGGCGGGCGCGATTATCCGGATAATGCCGAGCGCTTTGCAGAGTTCGCGCGCGCCGCCATCGAGCTTGCCAAGCAACTCTGGATGCCCGACGTGATCCACTGTCACGATTGGCAGAGTGCGCTCGTGCCGGTGCTGCTGCGAACGGCTTACACCCCTGATCCGCAACTTTCCGGCATTCCGGTTATCTTTACGATTCACAATATGGGCTACCACGGTTTGTTTGCACGGGACGCCCTGGCGCGCATCGGCTTGCCCGATTCGCTCTTTCGCATAGACGCCTTGGAGTTTTTTGGCCACCTGAATTACCTCAAAGGCGGACTTCTTTTCAGCGATTACTTGACCACGGTAAGCCGAAAATACGCCGAGGAGATTCAGACCACCGAATACGGACAGGGTTTGGATGGCGTCGTGCGCACGCGCGCCGACCATCTGGTGGGCATATTGAATGGCGTGGATTATTCGGTTTGGAATCCCGAAGTGGATAGCCTGATCGCGACGCGCTATTCGGCCAGCGACCTGAGCGGGAAGCAGGCTTGCAAATGTGATCTGCTCGCCGCGTTCCAATTGCCGGAAGAAAATCTCCAGCGGCCTTTGATCGGCATCGTCTCGCGTTTCGCGGATCAAAAGGGATTCGATTTGCTGGCTCAGGTGGCGGACGAGCTCATGCGGGAAGATATGGCCATCGTGGCGCTAGGTTCAGGCGAAGCGAAACACGAACGCATGTTCCGGGAGCTTTCACAGCAGTTTCCCGAGAGGCTGGCTGTGAAGATCGCCTATGACAATACACTGGCGCACAAAATCGAAGCCGGCGCGGACATTTTTCTGATGCCTTCGCGTTACGAACCCTGCGGATTGAACCAGATTTACAGCTTGCGCTACGGTACGGTGCCGGTGGTGCGCGCCACGGGGGGGCTCGATGATACTATCGAGCCTTTCGATCCGGCGAGCGGCCGCGGCACAGGCTTCAAATTTTCTGAGTATACGGGCCCGGCCCTGCTGGCTGCCTTACACGAAGCCCTCGCCACCTATGGCGACAAGACGGCTTGGCGCCGCTTGCAGGCCAATGGCATGGCCAAGGATTTCTCGTGGAATGCTTCGGCGCTCGAGTATGGCCGGTTGTATGATGTGGCACGAAAAGGAAGAATCCGAACCGCCGCGGTATCATCTAAATAGCAGCGTTTTAGCTTCCTTTGCGGGGAGCGCGCAGCGAAAGGGAAGATATGGCAGAGAATATTTCCAGCGTTACGGACACCAGCTTTCAGTCCGAAGTGATCGAGGCCAGCAATGCGCAACCTGTAATGGTGGATTTTTGGGCGGATTGGTGCCGCCCGTGCCATATGCTAGCGCCCACGGTGGCTGAGATCGCGCAGGACTATGCCGGCAAGCTCAAGGTGGTCAAGCTGAATGTCGATGAGAACGTGAATTCGGCGGGCCGCTACAACATCCGCGGCATCCCCACCCTCCTGATCTTCAAGGGCGGCCAGGTCGCCGACCAGATCGTCGGCGCCGTTCCCAAGGAACAAATCTCCAAGATCGTCGATCGCCACGTAAATTAGTCTTGTAAGAAGCGCTGTCATCCCGAGGCCCCGACCCGGGGCCGAGGGATCCGCTTTTCGATTTCGTAAGGCCCAGGGTTCCCCTCTTTACGCCAGAAGCGCTGCTTGCGTTCGCCATGCCTTGCCTTTAGCCTCGCGCGGCGAGTACGATATTCGTTCCGCCGCACGCCTCGAGAAGCCTTCCTGTATCAACCGGGACGGATAATTCTCCGGCAGAGTGCGGCTGAACAGCGAATAACAGCGACGGCAGGAAAGGGAATCGGGCGGGATGAAATCCATCGTCGTGGTGGGCGCGCAGTGGGGCGATGAAGGCAAAGGCAAAGTCGTCGATTACATGGCGGCTTCCTTTGACTACATTGCGCGCTGCGCCGGCGGCCACAATGCAGGCCACACCGTCATCTACAATGGCAATCGCTTCGTCCTGCAGCTGATCCCTTGTGGAATCCTGCGTCCCGGCAAGCAAGCGGTCATTGGTGCGGGCGTGGTGGTCGATCCGGCAGCCCTGGTGGCCGAGCTCGATA
>WNGR01010043.1_pt1 | contig 16224 bp, 7 predicted proteins | sample 5407581 | NCBI WGS metagenome assembly WNGR01 (sample SAMN13153383, study PRJNA577476) | soil metagenome | isolation source: 80 cm soil or saprolite under Garry oak tree replicate 2 | place: USA:California | collected 2016-06-15 | reverse complement strand
CGAGCAGTGCCAGAAAGGACTCGAATGCGAAGACATCCACCCACTCGCGACGGCGGCATTCCGGAATGTGAGTATCCCCGTGGCCGCGGCGCTCTCAGTCCTCGCCGTATGTGCCGCCTGCTATCCGCTCAGGCGCCGAGTTTGGGGCCGCTTCGATAGCCTCATGAAAGGTTCGAACAGCTACCCTGAGCTCGCAGCGCGGGGCCTGGCGGTTCTGATCGGAGTTGGGGTCGTCATCTATGCGGTTGCGACAGGAATTCAGCAGCTTTGGCCTTTACTTGCACGCTCGCTCACGGACGACGGCCAGCCGATGATATTGCTCAACGGTCTCAGCCTGTGGCCTACGACTTTCCTGCGCGCGTTGACGCTCGCTCTCTGCATCGGGCTAATCATTCGCGGTTACCGGTTGCTGAACGAAAACATCGAGAAAGTATTTCACGATTTGAATCTGATGGAGACACGGCAACGGGTACAAGCCGAACAAAAAACCCTTATCGGTAAGATTCCGCCCTGGATTCGATTTGTGAGCCATTTTTGGTATTTGCTGCCGTCCGAGCGGGTGACCACCGAGGAAGAGCGCGTGCCCGACCACATTTTTCGCTTTTGGGGGATGTACATCTATCAAGGGTATCAGCGCGCGCGGTTTTACCGGGCCGCCGCCGGAATGGTGGCCATAGCCCTGCTTTGGCCGATCCTAACGGTTGCATTCGGCAACCCACCCGTTCCGGCGCGAGGAAGCGTCAGCTTGGTGGCTTACGTCATCGTGACGGGGGCGCTCGTTCTGGCAACGTGGTTCCTGATCTTTGCCGTGGCGGACACGACGCTGCTCACTTGGCGCGTCATCAATGGGCTGCGCATGGAGACAGGCATTTGGCCGCCGAAGACGCTGAAGCAGTTCAGCGATCGCCTTAAGCTTCCAGCGGACGTCCTCGACGACTGGATCGACCTTGTCTTCGTCTCCAAACGTACCAAGTGCGTAACGACGTTCATCTACTATCCCTTTTTGATCATCGCGTTGTTGGTCGTCTCGCGCAGCCGGCTGTTCGCGAATTACGGGCCAAGCATTCCTGACGTCATCACGATGGGCATCGCCTTGTTCATCGTCAGCGGCTGCGCCGTGGCATTGCGGCTATCGGCGGAGGCCCTGCGCGCCAGGGCGCTCCGGCGACTCAATGATCGGATCATGGCGGCCAAACAATCGCAGGATGGAGAGCGGCTTGCCGCACAACTGGAGCTGTTGGTGCGTCGAGTAGAAGAGCTGCGTGACGGCGCCTTTACCCCGTTTTCCCAGCAGCCTCTGGTGCGAGCAATGCTCTTGCCGCTCGGCAGTTTTGGCGGCACGGCGCTGCTCGAATATCTTCTTCTGCCCGGCCTCTCGTGACGCGAGCTCAAAGGATCTCATGATGGCAATACGAGGACTTGGCAGATATTGTTAAGACAGCCGGGCAGTCTATCTGGCGGACGAATTCGTCGAGCAAATTGCCAGCACGGAGTAACGGGGCAGAACGCCCCCCTAAATTTGACTGAGGAACGCCATGTACATCCCGCGTAGACAACTCCTGCATCTGGCCGCGGGCGCTGCCGCCCTGCAGGCCCTCCCGCGCAGCGCGAGCGCACAGGCCTATCCGAGCAAGCCGATCACAATGATTGTGCCGTTCGGGCCGGGCAGCGGCAGTGATACGATCTCCCGCGTCGTCGCGCAGCACCTTGGCGCCGCGCTCAAGCAGAGCGTCGTGGTCGAAGACCGCCCGGGCGCGAACGGAGCCCTTGCCGCGCTCTACGTCGCGCGTGCCGCGCCCGATGGCTACACGTTGTTCATGAGCACCAACAGCCCGCATTCAGCCGCGCCGTTCCTGATGAAGAACGTCGGCTACGATGCCGGCAAGGACTTCGCAGCGATCACGCGCATGGGGAGCTTTACCCTCATGCTGTGCGTGCACCCGAGCATTGCGGCCAAATCGGTGAAGGAGTTGATCGAGTATGGCAAGGCGAATCCAGGCAAGCTGTCGTTTGCCAGCGGCAACACCTCGGGCATCGTGGCGGGGGAGACGCTCAAGCACTGGGCCGAAATCGACATGCTGCACGTGCCGTACAAGACCGTGCCGGTCGCGCTCAACGATGTTCTGGCGGGGCGCGTGTCGATGATGTTCGCCGATCTCACCACCGGACTGCCGCATGTGAAGGCAGGCGCGCTGCGTGCACTAGCCGTGACCAGGATCAAGCGCTCGACGCTGGTGCCCGAGTTGCCCACGCTCGACGAGGCCGGAGTGACAGGGTTCGACATGGATTCGTGGGGCGGCATTTTCGCGCCGGCCGGCACGCCCGCGGATATCATCACGCTGCTCAACACCGAGCTGCGCAAGATCATCGACAGCGCGGAGGTCAAATCGACTCTCGCCAATGCGGGCTTCGAGGCATTTTCGAGCTCGCCCGAGGAGCTTGCCGAGCTGGTGAAGGAGCAGCTCGGCAAGTGGGGCAAGATGATCAAGGACGCCGGGATCCAGCCGGAGTGAGGCCGTAACCAGTAGCCGGATTGAACGCAGCGAAATCCGGGTTGCAGGACGGTCTGGGTGTCGGCAAAACTTTCGCTCTGTCTGCCTGCGCGATAACCAGCATTCATCGTGTCACCGCTACCGCCGATGGGGAATTGGCGTTAGACCGGGCTTTCGTTGAAGCTTCGCGAGTATCGTCCAGGGACTCCCGGATTTCGCTACGCTCCGGGCGAATTGCTCAGGAGGTTGGCATGACCGCACACGAGAACCTGCGGTACGAGGTTTCCGGCGGGATTGCGGAAATCAGCCTCGCGCGTCCGCCGGTAAATGCCTTGAGCCTATCGTTGCTCGAGCAACTTATAGCGGCGTTGCGGCGAGCTGCGGCCGACGACGAGGTCTGCGCCGTCGTGCTGACGAGCTCGGTGCCGCGCCGCTTCAGTGCGGGCCTGGACCTCGCGATGCTCAAGTCGCCGGCCGACGTGCGAGGCTTGCTGGATAAACTTTACGTCGAATTGGCCGGCGTTCAACGCGATCTGGGCAAGCCATCGATTGCCGCCGTCGGCGGCGCTGCGCGCGGTGGCGGCATGACGCTCGCCATTTCCTGCGATGTGCTCATTGCTGGCCAGAGCGCGACATTCGGTTATCCCGAAATCGATCTCGGCCTCATTCCAGCAATTCATTTTCTGCATCTGCCGCGGATCGTCGGCCGTCACCGCGCCTTCGAGCTCTTGTTCAGCGGCCGCGCCTTCGGCCCCGAAGAAGCCGCTTCCCTGGGGCTCGTCAGCCGCATCGTTCCAGACGAGAAGGTACGAGAGGAAGCGCACGCGATGGCGCAGGTCTTTGCGAAGAAGCCGCGCGCTGCCATGCGGCTCGGCCGCGCCGCTTTCCTCCGTGCCAATGATTACGGCCGTGGCATTGCAAACGCGGTGGAGACTTTCTGCGAGGCTGCTGCGAGCGCCGACGCTCAGGAAGGGGTCCGCGCGTTCATCGAAAAACGCCCGCCGAGTTGGAAGTGATGCTGACGGATCATGCACGGTCCATGGCAGAAACAACGTCGAGCAGTCCGCCCTAGTCACCTTGGGTGATAGGGCATTTCACATCGACACCATCTAGTTTACTCCTCGATGGTCGGACCATAGTGGTGCTTCGGCTCCGGAGGAGCATGCGCCTATGAGCGCGAAGGACCAGATCACCGCCTGGCTCGAAGGGATTGGGCTCGCGCAATACGCGCGGGTGTTTGCCGAGAACGCCATCGATCTCGATATCCTGCCGGATCTGATTGTCGCTTTCTCGGAACCCGTTTACGGCCTCGCCGCTTATCAATGGGGCAGTGCGCCGAAAGCTAAGGAATGGCCAAGCCTCTCCCGTTACCCGTCAGGGACCGCGCTGAGCCTGGCCGCGGCAGGTGGGCGAGCACCCCATCGGAAGTCCCGGTCCGCGGATGGAAAGATATCCTGCTCCGTATCTGGAAGAACATCGGCAAGGACCGCGTTGTCGTCGTCGCCGCCGGAGTGACGTTCTATTCGATACTGGCGCTGTTTCCGGCAATCGCCGCGCTCGTTGCGCTCTATGGCCTCTTCGCCGATCCCGCGGCCATCACGTCTCACCTCGACAGCATCGCCGGCGTCGTTCCGGGCGGGGCCATCGAGGTGATGCGCGATCAGATCACGCGTGTCGCCTCGCAAGGAAGAACGACGCTCGGCGTCACTTTCATTGTCAGTCTGCTGGTGTCCTTGTGGAGCGCCAATGCTGGAATCAAATCGCTCTTCGATGCGCTCAATCTGGTCTACAACGAGTCGGAAAAGCGCAGCTTCGTCAAGCTCAACCTCGTCTCGCTCACATTCACGCTTTTGGCCATCGTTTTCGTGCTGCTTGCGATCAGCACCATGGTGGTCGTACCGATCGTGTTGAATTTCCTGGGGCTTGGCGGCGCCGCCGAGATGATCTTCAAGATCGCGCGCTGGCCGGCCTTGTTCGTCGTCGTGGCGTGGGCGCTCGCGTTGATCTACCGCTATGGACCGAGCCGCGAAAAGCCTCGATGGCGCTGGATCAGCTGGGGCAGCGTGCTTGCCGCAGTCTGTTGGATCGGCGTTTCCATTCTATTTTCTTGGTACGCGGAAAACTTCGGCAGCTACAACAAGACCTACGGCTCCCTCGGTGCCATCATCGCGTTCATGTTCTGGATCTGGCTGTCGATCATCGTCGTGTTGATCGGCGGTGAGATCAACGCCGAAACGGAGCATCAAACCGTCCGCGATACTACGACGGGAAGGCCGAAGCCCATGGGCGCGCGCGGCGCGACCATGGCCGACACGGTCGGAGCAAAGCAGGACTGAGCGCGCTCACGGGCGGGCACAAGCTCGCACCGCGTCAGCGCTCGCGAATGTATGATCGTGGAACGGAGACTTGCTCTCCGTCCTGCTTCTCAAGAACCTAAACGGCCAGTGTTTCCGTCGGGCGTCGGGCGCTCAATTGTTGCGCCTCCCTTTCCTCGGCGTTCTTGAGATAATTGTGGGCTTGTACGAGGAGGAGCCTGGCACGTTGCCGATCGCTGATCGCGTGTGCCTTTTCTAAACAGTCTTCCGCCTTCCTCCGCCACAAATCGACCCTTCCCATCAGCCAATCCCCCGTTGCTCGTATGGCTGGGCTATTGGAGCCGGCAATCATGGCAAAATGTCGGAATTGACCGGGTGGGCTCGTCGATCTCGATCCGTAGAGCGGCTGTCCGACGGGTATGCGACTCATCTGCAGGCGATCCGGCGTACATAATATCGCCGCGGTCGTTCGTATAAGAAGCCTCGGTGGTGTTAGTGGGAGGTAAGCATGGGTGGCAAATACTCGGCGGAATGGTGGGAAAAAATTGCGGATATGAACCGTGAAATGGGGGCGCGGCAGAGCCCTTCACAAGTCGTGGACGATCTCATCCAGGCCACGGCCACTGGCAAGGCGGCTGCGAGGTCGCACACGCGCGGGGCCGCGTTCGCCAACGCTGAAATGAGCCCGTCACAGGTCTTGCACGCGGAGTGATGGAGCCCCGCGGGGAAGCAGCGGGCGATCTAAGCGCCTAGGCAGGATAGCTTCGACCTGCCGACCGCATGATGTCCGCCGTTGCGCTCAGAGCTGGCTGGTTTTTCAGGTCCTCCAACGCCACTGGCAGGCGCCGGCGCCAATTGGGATGTTCATGGGTCGTCCCGGGCAAATTAACCTGATCGGCGAGGCCCAGGATGTCCTCCATCGAAATAACCAGTAACCGCGATCGCGTATCCGCCAGATAACGGGCCACCGACGTGAAATCTGCGCTTTCGAGGCCGTGCTGCTGCAAGGCGCGCCGCAATGCTTCCAGGGCACTGTGACGCTGCTCACCTGTTTCCCCAGCATCCATCCCGAGCGCCTGTTTGATGGCGAGATCATGGTGATCCCGCCAACCCGCGAAAGTTGCCACGTCATGGGTTCCGAAGGAGACCAGCGCGTTCTCTCGATAGCTCTCGACCGGCAAAAAAGCGCCGCTGGCCGAGCGCTCGAAGAGCATCACCTGATACGTCCAGATGCCCCATTCCGCTAAGGTCTCGCGGAAATTTTCGGGAACGGTGCCGAGGTCTTCGCCCGCCACTATGCACTTGTATTCCATGCTGGATAAGGCAGTGACGGCCAACATCGCCTCGAACGGAAAACGGACGTAAGCCCCTTGGCTCGCTTGCACGCCGTGGGGAATGAGGTAGAGACGCTTCAACCCCAGGACGTGATCGAGCCGGATCGCCCCCGCGTAGCGCATAGATGCCCCCAGCATGCGGCGAAACGGTTCGAACTGCCGCTCTTCGAGACCCGCAGGATTGAAGCCAGCCAACCCCCAGTTCTGTCCCGCAGTGTTGAGTGCGTCCGGCGGCGCGCCTACGGCCATTCCCGACAACACCGCATCCTGATCGCACCAGGCATCGAAGCCGTCCGTGCGAACGCCGACGGCGATATCGAGATAGAGCCCGAGCGGCAGCTTCCGTTCCTGGGCTTTCGCACGACAGCGGTCGAGCTGATCGTGGGCCAGCCATTGGACGAACTCAAAGAGCCCGATCGCTTCTGCCTCGGTGTGACCGATCCGAGCGAGGCTTTCGTCTTCTGCTCTTCGCCACGCCGGCGGCCATTCCCACCAGGGGTGGCCGAATTTCCGCCGCAGCCATTCAAAACATGCAAAGCGGGCAAGCGGCGATCCTCCCCCATCGCGAAAGCGAGCAAAGGCGTGCTGCCTTTCTTTCGTGCCCTGCCGGAGAAACGCTTCATATGCGAGCTTGAGCGCCCCCGTCTTCGCGTTTGCGACGCCCTCGTAATCAACGCTAATTTGCCCACGCAGCCGGTCGATCTCTTCTTGCAACCCGGCCGCCTTGAGGCCGGGAAATTCCGGAACCGCCTCCACATCGATGTAGAGGGGATTGAGAAAGAGTCGGCTGTTCGGTGCGTAGGGACTGGCATCGGCTGCCCGGTCGTCGAATAGCGCGTGCAGCGGGTTGAGCCCGATTCCCGCGGCGCCGAGATCGGCAGCAAGGTCGACGAGGGCGGCGAGATCGGTAAAGTCGCCGTGTCCCCAATTCCGTAGGGACCTGACTCCGTAAAGTTGCACCGCGAGCGCCCACATCCGCGCCGGCGCAGTTTGCCCGCCCTGATACGCGCGATCATGGCAAACGATCACGCAGACGTCCTCGCTCCGATGACCGCCCGGGCATGACATTGTGACACGCAGCTGGAATACGCCATTTTGCAGGGCGGGCAACGTCAGCAGCGGCGACGTGCCGCCGCCCTCGGCAATTTTTGCGTCCGCGATGATTTGCCAGCGCAGCGGCTGTCCCTCGATGCTGGCTAAACGCAGCGACTGATCTGCGCTGCCACGCACGATGATCGTCCGTGGCAGCATGCGATCAGGGGCATCGCCGGTCGCAAGCGCATCGAGAATTCGAGCAAGAACCTTGGGGTCGACGGCGCGCAGATTTCCGAATCCGTCCCGGTATTCGGTCTCCACACCACAACGAGCCGCGCGCTCAAAGATGCTGTCCATGCCGTGCCATTACCGCACAGAGCCGACGCAAAGTCGCTCGGCTCCTGTGCCGAGCGAGCGGCATGATCCGGGTTTGTTCCGTTGACACTCGCGCCGTCGCGTCACACGATTTCACGTTTTCCGACGCAATGCGACCCAAACCGGCGGCCGGAACCAAAGCGGCCTGCTATCGGTTCCATCAAGGCGGCTTCTGCCGTCCGGGCGGGCAGCAACACACGATCGAGCCGTGACAGCGAACGCCAGCATCCGCTCCGTCGGCGATCTCTCGAGACATCGAATCTATATCGAGGACGTCTATCCCGTCGTCGACGGCGGCCGTTTTCCTGTCAAACGCACCATCGGCGAGGCGGTGGAGGTTTGGGCCGACATCTTCCGCGATGGCCATGTCGTGCTCGCGGCTGAGCTGTTGTGGCGGCGCGAAGGAGCGGAGAAATGGTTGCGCGTTCCCATGGCCTTGCACGACAACGACCGGTGGATGGGGAGCTTTACGCCTCACAAATCCGGCCGCTATGTCTACGCGATCGAGGCTTGGACCGACGTATTTGCCACTTGGCGTCGCGATTTCCTGGCGAAGCGCGCGGCGTGCATGGACATCCGCCTCGAAGTCGAGGAGGGACGTAACATCTTGGCGGATCTGCGGCTCAAAAGCCTCGAACAGGCACATCTGATCCGGCAGATCTGCAGCAGAGCAGAGCTGGCGGAAAATCCCGCGCCGCTGCTATCCGATGAGCTCGCCGCGGCGGCCCGCAAAGGCCAGCAGTCGGATCTTACGCGAAGCGCCAACTTTCCGCTGCTGACGGATCGGCCGATTGCGCGGGCAGCCGCCTGGTACGAGATGATGCCGCGCAGCCAATCCTCCATTCCCGGCAAGCACGGCACTTTTGACGATTGCATCAACCGTTTGCCGGACATCGCCGCGCTTGGCTTCGACGTGCTTTACCTCACGCCCATCCATCCGATCGGTCGCGTGAACCGCAAGGGTCGCAATAATGCCCTGCGCTGCGAAGCCGGCGACCCGGGTAGCCCCTACGCTATCGGCTCCGCCGAGGGCGGGCATGACGCGGTGCATCCGGAGCTCGGGACACTCGAGGATTTTCGGCGCTTGGTGCGAGCTTGCGCGGATCTCGGCTTGGAGGTGGCGCTCGACTTTGCCATCCAGTGCGCGCCCGACCATCCTTGGCTTGCACAACATCCGGAATGGTTCAAACGTAGGCCCGACGGCTCGATCCAATACGCGGAAAACCCACCCAAAAAGTACGAGGATATCGTCAATCCAGACCTTTCCGGCCCGGATAACGAAAGGCTTTGGAAAGCATTGCGCGACGTCGTGTTGTTCTGGGTCGCGCAAGGCGTTCGTATTTTTCGGGTCGACAACCCGCACACCAAACCGTTTCCGTTCTGGGAATGGTTGATCCGCGAGGTCCAGTCTATCGATCCCGACGTGATCTTTCTCTCGGAGGCCTTTACCCGGCCTAAGATGATGAAGGCGCTCGCAAAGCTCGGCTTCAACCAGTCTTACACATATTTTACTTGGCGCACGAGCAAGGAGGAGCTGCAGGCCTACGTCAGCGAGATTACCGGCTACCCCGAACGCGAATATTTTCGTCCCAATTTTTTCGTCAATACGCCGGACATTTTGCCGTTCCATCTACAGAGCGGCGAGCCGTGGATCTTCAAGGCGCGGGTGGCGCTCGCCGCCACGTTGTCCGGCAATTACGGCATCTACAATGGCTTCGAGCTCCTGGAGCACGAACCGGTCCCGGGAAAGGAGGAATACCTCAATTCCGAAAAATACGAACTGAAAGTGCGGGACTGGAATCAGCCCGGCAACATCAAAACTTATATCGGACGCCTCAACCACATGCGCAGGAACAACGCCGCCCTGCTGCAAAGCAAGAATTTGCGTTTTGCCCAGGTCGACGACACCGAGGTGATCGGCTTCGTGAAGGAATCCGCGAGCGGCGACAATGCGGTCGCAGTCGCCGTGGCGTTGACGCCGGCCGGACCGCGCGAGTTCTGGTTTCATTTTGGCTACATCGAGAAAACCTGGTCACCGGTGAGCGGCACGTCATGGAATGGGGCGGTGTTCGGTTGCGCATCGATGAGCAGCACGATCCTGTACTGTTGTTCCGCTGCTTCACCTAAAGGTCGTGTCGTGGATGTGGTGGCCGAGATTCAGGCGGAGCCCAAGCTCGAAACCGACGAGCTGTGGTTCAAGGACGCCATCATTTATCAGCTCCACGTTAAGGCGTTTGCCGACAGCAATAGTGATGGCATCGGGGATTTCGCAGGACTAACGGAAAAACTCGATTATCTCGAGGATCTCGGCATCACGGCGCTGTGGCTGCTGCCGTTCTATCCCTCGCCCGGCCGCGACGATGGGTATGACATTTCCGACTACCGCACAATCAATGCCGATTTCGGCACGATGGCCGATTTCCGGCGCTTCATGCAGGAAGCGAGGCGGCGCAAGCTGCGCGTACTCACCGAGTTGGTCATCAATCACACGTCGGACCAGCATCCCTGGTTCCTGCGCGCGCGCCGAAGCAAGCCGGGATCCGATGCACGCAATTGGTATGTGTGGAGCGATACCGACCAGGCTTATGCCGGAACCCGCATCATCTTTAACGACACCGAAAAATCAAATTGGGCCTGGGACCCCGTCGCAGGCGCGTATTATTGGCACCGTTTCTTTTCGCATCAGCCCGATCTCAATTACGACAATCCGCGCGTGCTTGCTGCCATGATTCAGATCATGCGGCGCTGGGTCGATCTGGGGATCGACGGATTCCGTTTAGACGCGATTCCGTACCTGTGCGAACGCGAAGGGACTAACAACGAGAATCTTTCCGAAACCCACGCAGTCATCAAGAAGATCAGGGCCGCGCTCGACTCCCACTCGCGCGGTAAACTCCTGCTCGCCGAAGCCAACCAGTGGCCGGAAGACGTCAGCGCCTATTTCGCCGACGGAGACGAGTGCCACATGGCCTACCACTTCCCGCTGATGCCGCGGATTTACATGGCGATCGCCCAGGAAGACCGCTTTCCCATCACCGATATTCTCCGGCAGACGCCTGACATTCCCACCAACTGTCAATGGGCGCTATTCCTTCGCAACCATGACGAGCTCACGCTTGAAATGGTGACCGACGTCGAGCGGGATTATCTCTGGTCGACGTATGCGACCGACCCGCGAGCCCGCATCAATCTCGGCATCAGACGGCGGCTGGCCTCGTTGATGGATAACGACCGGCGCAAAATCGAACTGATGAACTCGCTGCTGATGTCGTTTCCGGGCACACCAATCATCTACTACGGCGACGAGATCGGAATGGGAGACAACATCTATCTCGGTGATCGCAATGGCGTCCGCACACCGATGCAGTGGACGCCGGATCGCAATGGCGGATTCTCCCGCTGTGATCCGGCGCGGCTTTACCTGCCGATGATCATGGATCCGGTCTACGGTTATGAGGCGGTCAATGTCGAGGCGCAGTCGCGCAGTTTGGCATCGCTCCTGAGCTGGACCAAGCGCCTGATTTCGGTTCGCAAGTCGAGCAAGGTATTCGGCCGTGGTTCGCTGAGCTTCATCAGGCCGGCAAATCGCTCCGTGCTCGTCTATGCCCGGCAATACGAGAGCGAAGTGGTGCTCTGCGTCGCGAACCTGTCGCGCTCGGCGCAAGCCGCCGAGATCGATCTTGCGCCCTGGCGCGGCCGCGTGCCGTTCGAATTGCTTGGACGCACGAACTTTCCGCCGATCGGCGAAGGTCCCTATATTGTGACGCTCGGACCCTACGGATTTTTCTGGTTCCTGCTCCGCGAACCGGAGGCATCCGCCATAGAGACGCCGCGGACCTGGGCGGAATTCGAGACGCTCGTCGTCACCGACGGCTGGAGATCGTTGCTGCGCGGCCGCTCCAACTCCGTACTCGAGCGCGATGTTCTTCCGGCATATTTTTCAAGCCGGCGCTGGTACGCGGAACGGGGCAATTTGCCGGGGACCCACATCATCGGCGCCGTGCCGTTCGGTGCCGGCGACGACGCCGATGTTGGAATCGTCTTGGTCGAGACCAGTGGGAGGCGGGCAAGCGCGAATTATCTGCTGCCGATGACCATCAAATGGACCCGCTTCGATCGCGAGCGAAAAAACCCAAATGCACTGGCGGCCGTGCGGAGGGGGCCGCGCGAGGGCAGCCTGCTCGATGCCACCGCCGATGCGGGCTTTGTGGCCCTGCTCCTGGACAATTTACGCGCCGCGCGGGTGATCGAAGCCGACCAACGCCGTATCGAATTTGCGCCGACTGCGAAGCTTCCGGACGCATCGGGCGCGATCGAGGACGTCCGTGCCGTGGACACCGAGCAGTCCAACACCACCGTACTGGTAGGAGCAGACTACGTCATCAAACTCTTTCGCCGCATGGAGCCGGGCCTCAATCCGGAAATCGAGGTCGGCCGTTTTCTGACGGAAACCGTTCCGTTCCCCCATACGCCGCCGCTGCTTGGAAGCATCGAGCTCGAGGAGAATGGGAAGCGCAGCGCGGTCGCCGTCGTGCATAGTTTCGTCCAGAACCAAGGCGACGCCTGGACTGTGACGAGCGCCTATCTCGATCGTTTCGTGGAGGAAGAGCGCCTGCTGACCGCAGAAGCCGCTGGACACAGCGATGAGCAGGCCGCCTATCTGCGGCGGATGGAACAAGTCGGGCGGCGGGTCGCCGAGTTGCAGCTTGCGCTTGCGAGCCGTGACGACATCGCCGACTTTACTCCGGAACCGATTGCCGCAGCGGATGTGCGGTCCTGGACGGAAGCGCTCCTGCGCCGGGCTGATCACGCATTCGGTGATTTGGCGCGCCGTCGATCAGAACTCTCCGAGCACGATCGGCAGCTGGTTGACGCCCTTCTATCTTACCGAGAGTTGGTTCCCGCACGCCTCCGCGAACTTCTGCCGGAAACCGTTGAGGCAATGAAGATCCGACATCATGGCGACTTCCATCTGGGCCAGATGCTGATCGTCAAGGACGACGTATCCATTATCGACTTCGAAGGCGAACCGCGTCGTAGCATTGAGGAGCGCCGGCGCAAGGCGCCCGCTGCCCGCGATGTAGCTGGCCTCATCCGGTCGATCGACTACTCAGTCACTGCTGCACTCGAGCGTGCGCTAAAGTCCGCGCCCGATGAGCACGGCAAGCTCTCACGCGCGCTCGAAGGGTGGCGCGAACATTCCGCCGCCGCCTTTATGTCGGCGTATCGATCATCGTTGACCGATGCGAGGCTCTGGCCGCAATCGCTCGAGGCCGCCGATCGTCTTCTCGACTTTTTCCTGCTGGAAAAGGCGTTTTACGAAATCGAATACGAGCTCGCACATCGCCCGGATTGGCTGCGGGTCCCGCTGGCAGGTACTTGGCGCATCCTCTCGCGTCCGGAAGGGGCCGCGCAATGAGCCCACTCACGCCGGAAGCCTACGCCGTGATCGAGGGTCGCCATTCCGATCCATTCCACTACCTCGGGCCACACGTCGAAAACGGCGCATCCGTGCTGCGCGTCTTTCTTCCGGACGCCGAGGGGGTCGCCGTCGTCGACGAGCACGGTCACGAAAGCGATCTCGAACGCATCCACGATGCCGGGCTCTTCGTGGGGCGTTTGGGTAACGGCGCCCGCCACTACCGTCTGCGCGCGCGCTACGGCGAACGCGAGATCGAGCTTGAGGATCCTTATCGCTTTCCGCCGATCCTGTCCGACTTCGATCTCTATCTGCTTGGCGAAGGCACGCATATACATCTCTACGAGAGGCTCGGCGCGCATCCCATGGTGCTCGACGGCGTTGAAGGCGTGGCGTTTGCCGTCTTTGCGCCTTCAGCGAAGCGGGTGAGCGTAGTCGGCGACTTCAATTTTTGGGATGGCCGGCGTCATGCTATGCGCGTGCGTGGCAACGGCTTTTGGGAAATCTTTGTGCCCGATGCCAAGCCCGGCGCCAAATACAAATACGAAATTATCGGGCCGGATGGCCATCTATTGCCGCTCAAGTCCGATCCGCTGGCATTCGCCGCCGAGTTGCGCCCGCAGACGGCGTCGATCGTGGTCGATCAGAACGTGATCGGACGGCCGCAAGCGTCTCCTGGCGGCGTCAATGCCTTGAGCGCGCCGATATCGATCTATGAAGTCCATCTCGGATCGTGGCGGCGGCATCCGCAACACGGCGGCCGCTGGTTGAGCTATCGCGAGCTGGCTGAGCAATTGCCGGCCTACGCGCATGAGATGGGATTCACGCACGTCGAATTTCTGCCCGTCAGCGAGCATCCCTTCGATGGGTCCTGGGGATATCAGCCGACTGGGCTGTTCGCGCCGACCAGTCGTTTTGGCGCTCCCGCCGATTTTGCTGCGTTGATCGACGCATGCCATCGAAAGAACCTCGCCGTCATTCTGGACTGGGTGCCAGGACACTTTCCCGACGATCCGCACGGCCTGAGCCGCTTCGATGGGACCGCGCTCTATGAGCATGAAAATCCCCAGCAAGGCCGCCATCTCGATTGGAACACGCTCATCTACAATTACGGTCGCACGGAGATCGCAAACTTCTTGCTGGCCAATGGGCTGTTCTGGCTCGATCGTTACAACATCGACGGCTTGCGCGTGGATGCCGTCGCTTCCATGCTCTATCTCGATTACAGCCGGCCGGAAGGAGGCTGGATCCCCAACAAGTATGGCGGCCGCGAAAACATCGACGCCATCAATCTCCTGCGCCGCTTCAATACGGAGGTGTTCTCACGATTTCCCAATGCAACAACGGCGGCGGAGGAGTCGACGGCGTGGCCCATGGTTTCGAGGCCGGTGGAGTGGGGCGGGCTCGGATTCGGCTACAAGTGGAACATGGGATGGATGCACGACACGCTCGAATACATCAGCAAAGATCCGCTTTACCGCAAGCATCATCACGGCCAGATCCTTTTCGGCTTGCATTACGCCTTTTTCGAAAACTTCATTCTGCCGCTCTCCCATGACGAGGTTGTGCACGGCAAGCGCTCGCTCCTCGGCCGCATGCCGGGCGACGATTGGCAGCGCTTCGCCAATCTGCGCGCCTACTACGGCTTCATGTTTGGTCATCCCGGCAAGAAGCTTCTGTTCATGGGAAACGAGTTCGCCCAGGAAAGCGAATGGCGCCATGACCATTCGCTCGACTGGCATGTTATCGAATATCCACGGCACGCCGGCATTCAGGCTCTGGTGCGTGATCTCAATCGCCTTTACCGGACAGTGCCGGCCCTACACGAGCTCGATTGTGAGGATGCTGGGTTCGAATGGCTCGTCATGCATGATGCCGAGCGCAGCGTGTTCGCGTGGCTGCGCAAGGGACGCCAGACGCAAGAGCGTTGTCTCGTTGTGGTGAACTTCACTCCCGAGATTTACCGCGATTACCGGATCAAAGTTCCGTTTTCGGGCGTCTGGCGCGAGATCCTCAACACTGATTCTGCACTCTACGGCGGCAGTAACATTGGGAACGCGGGGACGGTCAGGACGTTGGACGAGGGCGCAATTCCCGAGGTCAGCCTTGTTGTTCCGCCCCTCGCTGCAATTTTTCTCGTTCCGGAGCGGTAGCGTGCGGATTTCGGCCGGCGCGCCGCATCCGCTGGGAGCGACTTGGGACGGGCGCGGAACAAATTTCGCGCTGTTTTCGGCGAACGCCGAAAAAGTCGAACTGTGCCTCTTCGATAGCCATGGCCGGCGCGAGATTGAGCGCATCACGCTGCCGGAACGCACAGAGGATGTCTGGCACGGCTACCTGAGCGATGTGGCCCCGGGGCAACTGTATGGCTATCGGGTGCATGGCCCCTATCACCCCGAGCGTGGACTGCGCTTCAACGCGCACAAACTGCTTATTGATCCGTATGCAAAGCAGCTCGCGGGACGACTCGTCTGGAGCGATGCGCATTTCGGCTACCGCGCCGGCAGCGCACGCGCCGATCTCTCGTTCGACCGGCGCGACAATGCGCGCGGTGTGCCTAAGAGTATGGTTGTGGACGAAGCCTTCACCTGGGGCGAAGAACGCCGACCCTCGATTCCCTGGCGCGACACGGTTATTTATGAAGCGCACGTCAAAGGCCTCACGCAGCTGCGCGAGGACGTGCCGCCTGCATGGCGCGGATCGTATCGCGGCCTGACCGCCCCCGCAGTGGTCGATCATCTCAAGCGCCTCGGGGTCACCGCAGTCGAACTGCTGCCGATCCACGCGTTTATCGATGATCGGCATCTGATCGAGCGCGGCCTGAGCAACTACTGGGGCTACAACACGGTGGCCTTCTTCGCTCCCGATGCCCGCTACGCTGTCGATGGTTCCCTCGATGCATTTCGATCGACCGTTTCGCGATTGCACGACGCCGGCATCGAGCTCATTCTCGACGTTGTCTACAACCATACCGCCGAAGGCAATCATCTCGGCCCGACGCTGAGCTTCCGCGGGATCGACAACACCTCATATTATTGGCTGCTGCCGGACCAGCCGCGCTACTACGCCGACTGTACGGGCTGCGGAAATGCCCTCAACCTCACCCATCCGCGCGTGCTGCAGATGGTGATGGACTCGCTGCGTTATTGGGTGGAGGTCTGTCACGTCGACGGTTTCCGGTTCGATCTCGCGACCACGCTCGGCCGCGGCCCCAATGGCTTCGATGGCGGCGGCGCGTTCTTTGCAGCCATCCG
>WNGR01003893.1_pt1 | contig 16232 bp, 19 predicted proteins | sample 5407581 | NCBI WGS metagenome assembly WNGR01 (sample SAMN13153383, study PRJNA577476) | soil metagenome | isolation source: 80 cm soil or saprolite under Garry oak tree replicate 2 | place: USA:California | collected 2016-06-15 | reverse complement strand
CAGGTGGTCATCGGCACCGGCGGCCAGTCGGGCTTCATCGGCGTGCTGGTGAAGAACCTGCCGGCATACCCCCGACTCGGCAACATCCCGGGTGTGGTGAACGCCGCGGTCCCCATGGGCGGCAAGGCGGGCAACATCGTCGACGTGATGACTTCGGGGGAGATCACCAACCCCGGCGCCAGCTACGTGGCGGGTCAGGCCTACTACGCGGCATCCGACGGTGTCCTGACGACCAACCCGGCCGACGGCCCTCAGGTGGGCTTCACGGTCGGTCTCGACCGACTCGTGGTCCGAGTCGACATCGGTGGATCCGCCGGCGCCGGTGCTCTGGGTCTGACCGCGAGTGGCACCGCCCAAGCGGCCACCACCGAGACTCCGCTGCTGTCCATGAACTTGGACGCGAACGAGGTTCCTGCTGGTTCGGTGTACGAGTTCAAGTTCTTCGGAGTGATCACCCTGGATGGTACCCACACCGATGTCTTCAACGTCCGGCTGGGCGGTATCGCCGGCACCTCTATCGCCGCCAGCACCGCCTCGGCATTCAGCGCGGTGACGGCGGTCCCGTTCGAGGTTGAAGCCACGGTGAACTTCCACAGTCCGACGAAGGCCGTGGCTGTTGGTCGGGTCACTATCCAGGGGGCCACCGGCAGTCCTGTACTGTTCGGTTCGGCCGCTGAGGTCACGGTCGACACCACCACCGCCAAGACTCTGGCGGTCGACGTGTTGGCGAACGGCGCCGGCAACTCCATCACCGTGCTCGGCGGCTCCGCCAAGCGCGCGGCCTGAGAGATCTGAGAGGAGGAACTTACTATGCCACAGGACATGCTCTACGGCGAGACACCGGTTGTGTACTCCAATCCGGTCACCCGCAAGAACATCTTCGCTCGGATGCTCGAGGGCGAGGACCTCAAGGACATGGCTGTCCGGGGTTTCGACGAAGGCACCCTGGAGCGCGGCGACGTGCTCGTCCAGGCGGCCGACGGCTCGGACATCAACGAGATCTGGGACGAGATCCAGGTCATCCTGGAGACCTGGAACCAGCAGCGAGAGCGGCTCATTGACTACCTGACCTTTCCGGTCGACGAGCTGGTCAGCTACGTCGGTGTTCCCACCGAGGTCGACTTCGAGGAGGCCTCGGAGTACGGCAAGCCGGTCGGCATCCGCGGCGGGAACTACTACTACCGCGGGTACGACTTCAAGTTCTACGACCTGGCCATCCGGTACACCTGGATGTTCCTGGCCGAGGCGAATCGCGCTCAGATCGACAACTACACCAACACGGCACTGGAGGCGGACAACCGGCTGACCTTCAAGAAAGTCATGTCGACCGTGTTCAACAGCGCCAACGGCGTGGGCATCGCCGACCGGAACATCCCAACGACCGTGTACAAGTTCTACAACGGCGACGGCGAAGTTCCTCCGGCGTACAAGAACATCACGTTCACCGGGTCCCACACCCACTTCTACACCTCGTACGGCCTGCCGTCCCAGGTGCAGAACACGGCGCTGCAGCCGGCCACGATCGACGACATCGAGACCGACTTCTACAACCACGGGTACACCCTGCAGAATGGGTACGACCTGGTGCTCTGGGTCAACCGCCAGGAGGGCCTGAAGATTCGGGCCTTCAAGGTGGCCAACGGCGCCCGGTACGACTACATCCCCTCCGCTGGGACCGGCGGCGGTGTCTATCAGCCTCAGTCGCTCGGCATCGTCGGTCGTCCCGACGGCACCCCGGTCGACGGCGAGATCGGCACCTACGGTCCGTTCCACATCATCGAGGAGCCGTACATCCCGGCCGGCTACGTGTGCGCACTGGTCTCGGGTGGCGCCCTCAACATCAACAACCCAGTCGGCATGCGGCAGCACAGCAACCCGGCCTACCAGGGCCTCAAGCTGATTCCCGGGGTGAACGGATCGTATCCGCTCACCGAGGCGCACTACCGCCGCGGCTTCGGCACCGGCGTCCGGCAGCGCGGCGGCGGTCTGGTCGTCCAGCTGGTGAACTCAACCACAACCACTTACACGGTTCCCACCGCGTACAACTCGTGACCATCCGCCGGTGTGGGGCCTAGGTCATATAGTGGGCCGCCCCACACGGCTAGGATCGAAGGAAGGAGGAGAACATGGCGACAGACCAGGAGCTGGAGGGCCCGGAGCTCTACGACTCCAACAACGAGCGTATCGTGGTGTTTCGCAACGGCGAGACCGGCACGTTCTTCAGCAACCACCCGGAGTATTCGTTCCGGCTACAGCTGAAGGAGCAGGCCGACGCCGAGAAGGCTCAGGCGGCGGAGGTCGCCTCCGGGGTGGAGGAGCTCATCGAGGACGAACCGATCGTCGAAGACGACGGCGACTCAGTGGTGAGTTACGAAGAGATGACCACCGCGGCGCTTGGCGCTGAAGCGACACGTCGTGAACTCGACGTGCCCCGGCCGGTCAAGCGCTCGACGCTGATCAGGATGTTGCAGGCAGACGACGCGGCGAAGAAGGAGTAGATCATGATGTCGCCGGCGGATCAGGTCCGCATGCAGGTCGGTGAGATGATTCCGGCGGGCGGAACCGCCGACGACACCATGTTCACCGACGATCAGATCCAGTCTTTCCTGACTCTGAACAATCAGCTGATTAACCGAGCCACCGCCATGGCCTGGCGGAGTAAGGGCGCCGAGCTGGCCGGTTTGGTAGACGTCCAGGAGGGCAACTCCTCCCGGAAGATGAGTCAGGCCCACGAGCAGGCCATGGCCATGGCCAGATACTGGGCCTCAGTGCCTGAGAATCCGGTGGTCATCGGGCAGACTCGCATCGGCACCAACCGGAGGTCGATGCCCTGGTGAGTGCATCATCCAACGCTCTGGAGCTGAAGCTGAGGCGCCGGGTTCTCGACGCCTACATAGCCGCCGATCCGGTGACAGTCTCGCTGGTCAGATACCCCCGTGTGGACGACGGCACGGGGGCCTGGCGAAAGGGCACTCCGGTCAATGTGGCCCCTCAGATCATGAGACTCATTCCCTACAAGCGCCGACTCACCAACCTCACCGACCACACCGCCGACGGCGACATCCCCAACGTCCAGTACTCACTGGTCGCCACTCCCGGTGTGGACGTCAAGCGGTGGGATGAGTGGTTCTATAACGGTACCTGGTTTAAGGTCATGGGCATTGAGCCCAAGACCCAGATCAGAGCTCTAGCCGATCGGGTGACAATCCTGATCGAGATCCGGGACAAGGAGATCTAAGCTCGTGACCGAACTGTCGGGCTTCTTCATTCTAGAGAACACTCTCTCGGTGATTCTAGAGGAGGCTCCGACTACGGTGATGGCTCAGGTTCAGGAGCGATGCATCCGGCTGGCCCAGGACATCTTGAACTACGCCAAGCAGAACGCCCCCTGGGCAGATAGAACCGGCGACGCTCGGCGTATGCTCGACGTGGATGTCTCTGAGAGCGGTGGTGCGGTGTACATTCAGTTATACCACCAGGTGGACTATGGTCTGTGGCTGGAGGTCATACAGAGTGGTCGGTTCGCCATTCTCATGCCGACGCTGGAGCGATTCGCCGGCACCATGATCGAGGACATCTCCACACAAGGTTCGGGGGGTGAGACATGACAGCCAGACAGCACATCTTCACCGTCTTGACCTCCGACTCCGGGCTGGCCGCCATCTTCGCCGACCGAGTCTTCGGCGGGGGGTCGATGATGACCGCTCAGCACACAAAGCCCTACATCGTGTATCGACTGGGCAACGACACCGACGAGGGGTTCGACGATCCGGACGTGCCGGCTCGCCCCCACCGACAGTTCTTCACGGTGTACATCCACGACGAGCGCCCCAGCTATGTGAATCTGGACACCTACTGCAGTCTCGTGAAGACCGCTTTTCGGTTGAACTCCAAGTCCGCTGGTGATAGTGTCGTCTGGACAACCTTCCTGGAGCAGAGCGCCGACTTCGACGATGTCACGCTCGACACCATCTTCAGGTATCTTCGATTCCAGGCCGTCATGGTCTAGATTGGAGGGCGGCATGAAGCTGCTCAAGTACATCGGTGAAGCCGGAACTCGCATCCTGAGCAAGGTGGATCTGGCGGGTCTCGGCGCCGACGCCGAGACCGTGCTGAAGAACTTCGAAGGCGATGCGATCTCGTTCGTCTCCGGCGTGGCCGTGGAGCTCAACACGCACGTGGCCGAGTTCATCGCCGAGCACCCGGTGCTGGCCCACGAGTTCCACCTGCTCAGCGACGACGAGGCGGCCGCGGAGGCGGCCCAGAACCCCCCGGTCGAGCTGGTCGCGGAAGACTCGCCCGCGGCCAGCTCGTCGTCTTCGGACACGACCTCCAGGACTTCGACCCCGACGATGGACGATTCGGTCCCTTCGAGCACTGGCTCGTCGAGCGACGCCTGATCGATCGCCGGCGCGCGTGACCCGAGGCCCCGCCCCAGGAAGTCTGGGAGTGGGGCCTCATGCTGTGGATGATGACCTGCGCATCATTCGTCGATGAGCGAACCTGAATCGCTTAGAGAAGCGCTAGGAGACTCTCATGATCGACCTACGATGCGATGGCACGATGCACGCCAAGCTCGACACCGACTCTCGGATCATCGAGGTCAAGTGCGTGCGCCGTGGGTGTGGAGCCAGCCCCGGTGTGGTGGTGCTCCACACGTTCAGCGTGGTCACCGGCGAGCTGGTGGACACTCGTAGATTCGCCAACCCTCCGACAATGAGAAAGGAACAAGATGGCGCTAGCTAACCCTCCGCTACCGTTCGGTCTGCGGGATGTCAAGGTGTACCCGATCGCGAGCGACGGCACTGTCGGATCGGGTGTGGATCTGCCGGTGGCTCAGATCTTCACGTTCAAGGAGGCTGAGACCTTCGAGATCCTGAAGGGCGACGACCAGAACCTGGCCAGCCACGGCGGCGGCCCGATGGTCAACTGGACGCTCGACTCCGGCGGTATCTCGCTGGCCGCCTACATGGTCATCATGGGGGGCTCGCTCACCACGACGGGCACCTCGCCCAACTCGAAGACCACATATAACAAGCTGACCACCGACCAGCGGCCGTACTTCCAGGTCGAGGGCCAGGCCATCAGCGACTCCGGCGGCGACCTCCACTGCATCGTGTACCGCTGCAAGGCCGACGGTGGTTTCGACGGCGAGATGGCCAACAGCAAGTTCTGGGTGTCTAAGGCCACGGGCACCGGCTTCGGCAACAACACTGGCTCCTCGCCGGACTTCAAGCTGTACAGCTTCGTCCAGAATGAGACCGCCACGGCCATCGTGCCGTAGTCTCCCCTGTCAATAGATCCCCTGGAGGACCTGATGCCTGTCTCACCTCGCAACAATCTGCCCAACCGTCCCAGCTCTGTGTCGGACTTCAAGAAGAAGCCCGAGGCGGTGAAGCTCCCCTCGGGTCTGTCCATGGTTCTCAAGCACACGAGCATGACCGGATTCATCCAGGGCGGCAACATCCCCAACGCTCTGCTGAAGGTCGTGCAAGGCGCCATCGCAGATCAGAAGGGCGAGGATCTCTCCGAGGATTCAGTCGATGTGTCCGAGCTGCTGGCGGATCCGAGCAAGCTCAAGGACGTCTTCGGCGCGGTCGACGCCTTCGTGATCTCGGTCGCCATCGAGCCTCAGGTGCATCCCACACCCGATGACGAAGCCGATCGCCAGGACGATCTGCTGTACGTGGATGAGATCGAGCTTGAGGACAAGATGTTCATCTTCGGCCGGGCCATGGGGAGCACGGACTCGATCGCCCCGTTTCCTAGCAAACCTACCAAGCGTGTGGGCAGTGTACAACCACGCAAAACTGTGGGCAGTCCGACCAAGCGAGCTCCTCGATCTTGACGATCCATACGCCGCGTACTGCCTGGACGAGGCGGTGGCGTACCTGGGCAACACGGTGCAGTCTGAGCTCAACGGTGTGGAGGCCTCCTCTAGGGCCGACGGTGACCGTCAGACACAGCTGATTCTGGATTCATACTTCAAGCCCAAGACAGATAAGCCCCGTTCGGGAATGTTTGCAGACCCGGCTCTACTGCTCTGATGGTGGGGGAGGCTCAGTATGCCCAATCTGCTCGGCACCGTGTCTGCTCAGATCAAGATAGATGTCACCCAGGCGGTGGCCGCCTATGTGAAAGTCCAGCGCGCCAACCGAGACACGATCACCGCGCTGCGCGGGGTCAGCAGCACACTGAACACCGTCGGCAACGCACTGGGTGTTGTGGGTGTGGGGATAGCGCTAGGTCTGGGAGCGGCCGCGAAGGCGGCGGCGGACTTCAACGCTCAGATGAGCTACTTCCAGGCTATCTCTGGGGCCACCGTCTCCCAGATGGAGCAGATCAAGCAGAAGGCTCTTGAGCTTGATCAGACCACGATGTTCTCCACCACCGACATAGCCAACATGTTTGTGGAGTTGGCCAAGGCCGGCGAGAGCACCAGCAATATCGTGGGGGGCGTCGCAGACGCGGTGGTCAACCTCGCACAGGCGGCACAGATTCCACTGAACTCTGCGGTGACTACCGTTGTCGCGGTGCTGAACGCCTACAACCTCAGTGCAGCCCAGGCGGCCGACGTATCCAATCGTCTCGCAGGCGCGGCCAATGCGTCGATTCTGGAGGTCTCGGACCTCGCGACGTCGCTGAAGTATGTCTCCGGTGTGGCTAATCAGCTGGGCATCAGCTTCGACGAGACTACGACGGCTCTGGACCTGCTGGGTAACGCGGGTATCAAGGGGTCAATGGGCGGTACCGAGCTGAGGCAGATCCTAGTGTCTCTGCTTGGCACCACCAAGGCCGGAGCTGCCGAGCTGGAGAAGCTGGGCATCATCACGAAGAGTGGCGCCAACCAATTCTTTGAGGCATCCGGCAAGGCCAAGAGTCTGTCGGACGTCTTCCAGATTCTACAGGACCATCTCAAGGGCCTCAACCAGGAGCAACAGCTGGCGGCTCTGAAGATCCTGTTCAACAACCGAGCTCTGGCCGCTGCGTCAATTCTGACGAGAGATGGCGCCAAGGGCTTCGCTGAGATGAACGCCCAGATCTCTGGCACGTCGGCCGCAGATGTTGCGGCCAAGCGCATGGACAACTTGTCGGGCGACGTCAAGAAGTTGACCTCATCCATCAAGACCATGGCGATCCAGGCCGGCCAGCCTCTCCAGCAGTTCCTGCGCAGCGTAGTTCAAGATGTCACCGCACTGGTCCACTGGTTCGAGAATCTCTCACCGGCCACCCAGTCCAACATCATCCACTTCATCGCTTTCACCGCCGCCACCTTATTACTGACCTCTGCGCTGGTGAAGCTTGTCGCTTTTGCTCTCAGTCTGGGGGAGACGTTCACCAAGCTGGCCGAAGCCGCCAAATTCCTGTGGGAGGTCGTCTCCATACTGGGTGAAGCCATAGCGGCTGTGGGAGCAGCTATTCTGGCCAGTCCTATTGCGATCATCGTGGCGGTGGTTCTGGCTCTCGCCGCAGCCTTCTACCTTCTGTACGAGAAGGTCAAGCCTGTCCGGGACTTCTTTGACATGCTGGGTCGAGGACTTCGAACTGCGTTTGAAGCCACGGTCAACTGGTTCAAGACCCTCCCCGCCTTCTTCGAGCACGTGTGGGCGGACATCAAGCAGTGGTTCTCAGACGGAGTCCAGGCTGTCGAGGGCGCATGGAACTCGGTCGTCAACTTCTTCACCGGCATTGGTGAAAGTATAAAGAACGGTGTGGAGAGTGCGGCCTCTGCCGTTGTTAACTTTTTCGAATCGTTGCCTGGTAAGATTGGGCGGGCACTCGACAACGTCGGCAACTCAATGGCCAACTTCTTCAACAACTTGCCCTACAAGCTTGGATACTGGTTGGGTAAGGCGCTTGGTACTATAATTCGATGGTCCTTCGAAGCCGGCCAGAAGATCGGTGAATGGCTGGTTAGTATAAGCACCTCCATGAGCAACTTCTTCACCAACTTGCCGGCTCGGCTTGCAGCTTGGTTGGTGAGAGCCGCCACGGCCATTGAAGCCTGGGTTGAGCAGACCAAGCAGGACATAGGGCAATGGTTGATCGATGCGGGTGTAGCCATCGAGAAGTTCTTCACGACTCTGCCAGGTCGGCTTGCCGGCTGGTTGGTTCAAGCCGCCACAGCCTTGAAGAACTTTGAAGTCCAGGCGGTCGCCGATGTGGCTTCATGGATTGTCAGAACTAGCACTTCGATAGCGAACTTCTTTGAGTCACTGCCCGCTCGAGTCGCCGGCTGGCTGGAGCGGGTTATAACCAACATCATCAACTGGGGCAACAATGCGGCCAATTGGGCCGGCCAGATTGGCTTAAACTTCGTTAACGGTATTTTGAACTTCTTGAATCAGTTGCCGGGGTTGGCCGGGCAGGTGCTCGACAACGTGATCACAGCTTTTAAGAACATGATCGGTGATGCCTGGAATGCAGCCAAGGGTTTCGCCAAGGGTCTATGGGACGGCTTCAAGAGTGGTCTGGGCATCAGTTCACCGTCGTACATAGAGCGAGCCATCACCAAGATCAGTGGACACATGATGACCGAGACCGACAAGATTGGCAGTTATGTCAAGAAAATCAACGGTCTCGGTCAGCAGATGATGGACATGAATCCCGCGATCGCCGCCTCGGTGTACAGCAGTGTGCTAGGCCCAGGAAAGCTGACCGAGCAGATGAAGATGGCCGCAGAGTTCAAGCAACTCTTTGGTTCATCGTTGCCGGCGGGGTACACACTGACCAGCGCCGCAGGTTTTGGCAATGGGGGTATTAACGGACTGCCGGTGTCGAACTCTGGAACCACCAAAGTGGTCGAGGTCAATGTCTACAACCCGGTGGCCGAACAGAGCAGCACCTCAGTGACACAGGAACTTCGAACCCTCGCCTCGATGGGAGCTTTCTGATGACAGTAACAACCGCCGAGACGGTCACTGTCGACGGACTCGTGCTGAACACGCTGGCCTACAACATATCCACACGGGCCGGTAGATACACGACGCCCGACGTCCGCACAAAGAACATCGAGCTACCGGGACGACATGGCACTTTGAACGTCCGGGGCAAGAAGTTCCAGCAGGGCCAGTTCGTATGGACTATGTGGATCAGAGGCGCCAACGAGGACGGATCGGTCCCGGACAACACAATCCAGCGTCGACTATTCCAGCAGAACCTCGACCTACTGCTGCAGGTCTTCACCCGTAGAACTGGACTGCTGGACATCCGGCAGACGTTGCCCGACGGCTCGGTGCGTCAGTGCTTCGGAGAGGTCCTCGCGGTCGTAGATCCTCAGTCGAAGTCCGTCCAGCCTATGGCCACCCTGTCGGTCGCGATCACCATACCCACCGCGTTCTGGCAAGATCTGACCGCCATCACTTACACCTCTTCGGCCGGCCTGTCGGCGAGTCAGACGCTGACTCTGTCGCCGTTCATCGGCGCCACCGCACCCATGGAAGATCTGGTGTGGACCATCACCGGAGCGGCCACCAACGCCAAGGTCCAGGCGCTGGAGAGTGGCGCTGCACTGAATGTCGACACCTGGATGCAGTTCAACAGTACTATCCCGACCATGAAGACTCTGACTGTGGATTGTTCGGCCTGGACTGTCGTGGGCAGTGTGGGCTTCACCCCCAGCACTTCTAATCTGGTGCACGTAGGTTCGTCCAGCTTCATCTCACTGCCCCCCGGTCCACAGAACACCGCTCCACAGGTGCAGTGGACGGCCTCCAGCGTGGACTCCCACACCCAGATCACGGTCGTCGGTCGTCGCAAGTATGTGACGGTGTGATATGAACATCTTCGAGTTTCGAATCCTGAACCCCTCCACGGGGCTGGCCGACATAGTTCTGCCCGACGTGGAGACGTTCACTCTGTCGCCGGCGCTCTCGGACGTGGGCACTGTGCAGTTCACCTATCCCCACAACGGAGTGAACTACTCTCAGATCCTGAACGACCGAGATCTGTGCGTGTACTACAACGGGGCCGAGGTTCTATCACTGAGATCGACGCTGGAGCAGAGTCAGGGCGACGACGCCACGGTCGCCGAAGAGGGAAGCCTCAAGAACTTCAATGGTCGCATGTCGTTCTCCCACTTCGACCGGGCCATCGTCTATCCTTCGGGCTGGCCGGCCAGCAGTGATCCGGCGACTCAGGCCTACAGCGGTGTGGCCATCGGCGCGGTGCTCATCGACCTTATACAGAAGGCCCAGGTCCGCAGCGGCCTGCCGGGGATAAGCTGGTCTTTCACCGCCACCCACGACTCCAACGGGGTCGCCTGGTCCAATGTGACCATCAGCTTCAACGCACAGACCACCTACCTCACCTGCTTCCAGACCATAGTAGCCTACGCTCTGTGTGATCTCCAGATGGTTGGTTATCGGCTCGACGCCTATGTGTATCAGACCCAGGGCGTCGACCACACGACCGCGGAGCCGCCAACCACTCTTCGCAAGGGCCGAGATCTGACTCAGGCTCAAGACCAGAACAGCACCATGGGTCTGTCGACAGTGGCGCTGGTGGCCGGCAGCAACAACACGTACGTCGAGGTGACCAACTCACCTGGTCAGAGTGTTAGGGGTCGTCGGGAGATAGGTCTATCCCAGAGTGGTGTGCAGGATGAGGGCACTCTTGCGGCGGTGGGAGCCGCACTTCTGCAGACCGTTGCGGACGAGGTCAAATCTCGAACTCTCCAGTTGAACTTTGCGGACCCCAGCTGTCCTTTGCCCCTCACGGGCTTTAACCTAGGCGACTGGGTCTATGTGGACCTCAACGATGGCGTGCTGAGGCGACAGAGAATCCTTCTGTGGAGCGTGTCGGTCGTCAACGATGGCACCATGTCGGGAACGGTCACTCTCGACAACATCTTCCAGGAGCGGATAAACCGACTCAACGGTCGGCTCAACGCACTGCAGAACGGGGTCATTCTCACCGGCACCAGCGACCCCACGCCGGTGGAGACTATCAAGTATCCTCCCGCGGTGCCCACCGGACTGGCTATAGGAACCTCTACCTACCAGGACGACCAGGGACACACGTTCGCCCAGGCTAGCGTCAGCTGGAACGCAGTCACTCTAGACAGCAACGGCGGCCCCGAGACTAATCTCAGTAACTACGTCCTACGGCACCGCCTGTCGCCGGCGGGGTCGTGGAGCGCCATCACGTTGGTGGACTCTGGAGTGACAGTCGCCTACGCTTCGCCCTTCACCCCCACACAAGCGTACGACTTCGAAGTCTCGGCCATAGATAATCAGAACAACACCAGCGGTTGGTCCGCCCCGGTAACCGTGACCATGGTCGCCGACACGGTCGCGCCCAACCAGCCCTCCACACCGACCGTGACGTCGCGGCTCGGCCAGCTCAGCGTGGTGTGGGACGGTAAGGACAGCTCTGCGGCCTCCATGCCGGTGGACTTCGACCACGTTAACGTCTATGTGTCCGCGGCAGGTTCAGGCTTCACTCCAGCTGCGGCCAATCTGTATGGTACCATGCGCGTGGGTCAGTCGCTCCAGGTGTCGGGTAACCTGCTGGCCTACAACACCACATACTGGGTGAAGTTGATCGCAGCAGATCACACAGGTAACCTCAGTGGGGCCTCGTCCGCGGGTAGTGCGACTCTGGTGCAGATTGTTAACACCGATCTTGGGTCGGGCCAGGTTGGGCTCAGCAACGTGTCATTCTCTGACGTGGGCAACCTGATCGACAATGGTTCTTTTGAAGATCCCACCTGGCAGGCGATCAGAAACGCTGAGTTTGGTGGCACTCACTGGACTGTCGACGGCACCACCTCGTCGAGTGGAACCACGTCTGTCCGTCACACCGGAGCTGTAGGTTCAGACGAAACCGTGGTGCTAAACACAGTCAACGCTAAGCCCGGACAGACGTTCATGGGCGCGGTTGACATCAAGATGGACTCTGGTGTCACCAGTAGCACGATGAGAGTCGCTCTCGGCATCATCTGGCGCAACTCTGCGGGCACAAGCCTCGGATATGTGGACCTCGCCTACAACTGGAACTCCCCCTCGACCAACGACAACACCTGGCGGGCCCGCATCACCGGTGTGGGGCAGGTGGCTCCTGCGGCGACGGTAAAGGCCGATTTCGTTCTATCGACCACCAGCCACACTGCCGGCAACGTGTGGTTCGACAACGTCGAAGTTCGCATGCAGTTGGACACTCTGCTGGTCGCCGACGCCGCCATCACGGACGCCAAGATCGCGAGTCTGACCGCCAACAAGATCACCGCAGGCACTATTAATGCTGGTATCATCTTGGCGGGCACCATACAGACAGCGGCTTCAGGCGCCCGGATTCTGCTCGATGGTCCGTCGGACACAATCTACATCTATGATTCGTCAAGTGTTAATATCGGCACGTGGGGACCGACTGGATTCGCCCTGTACACTAGTCCAGGTACAGCCTCGCTTAAGGTAACTCCTAACCCAGGAACAACCTTCAGCCCTATTCTTGAGTTTGTGGCTAACAGTGTTCACCCGCCTTCGACTGGTGCTAGAATCTATACCAACACCTTCTCAGTACCTCTGGGGGGGGGGAGTTTTGGTTACTATGAGGACTTAATTCTTAAGTCCCCCATCAACCCGGATGGTAGTTTCACCAGGATAACTCTGCTGAGCGGTATTAGTGGTGCTGCCAGTCAAGCCCAGGGTAATATTTTAATGTATGATCCCGCGGGGGGCAGTGAAAGAGCCATTGCCAATTGGTCTAATGACTTAGGTTTAACGGTAGCCACCAAAGATTCTAATGGTAATTGGTCTCAGCTTAGTCGACCTATGCTGGGCCCATCATACATGGACATCAACATCCAGACTGCCACGTTCACCGCCGGTGTGGCCACCTTCAACCCCGGTGTCGGCTTTACTCTCAACGTGGGTAACTTAGACACTGTGTTTTGTTTTAGTTGGTTTAACGACTCCGCCGTTCAATTTCAAGTCAACACCAACTATAACAACGGGTCAGTCACGGTGAGTGCTTGGGATAAAAGTGGCACAGCGGTCACGGGGAGCCACACCTTTTGGGTCATGTGTCTGGGTCACTAGATCTGACAGTGATATGATCGCTTCAAGAATCTGGAGGCCATCATGTCAGAAGAAGCTCAGGGTCAACCAACCCACGGCGTCAATCCCAGCAACATGCTACTGACCTACAAGAACAAGTTGATCACCGAGATCGAGGGTCGAATCTTAGCCGAGACCGCGGTGAACGAGCTGCTGGAGGTCAACCAGAGCCTCAGGAACCAGATCCAGGAGCTCCAGAAGGCCAAGGAGATATCCGATCTGCAGTTCAAGACGGAGCTCGATGAACTACAATCAGAGGTGAGCTCTCTCCACGAGAGTTCGTAGCGGAGGAGGCGGGATTGGACGGCTCACTTCTTAGCTCCCCAGTCACCACACTGGGGGTCATCGCTCTCGTGCTGGTTGCAGTGATCAGTGGACTACTAATTCCAAAACACACGGTCAAGCTCTTACTGAAGGCCAAGGACGAAGAGATTGCGATGTGGAAGAGGGTGGCCCAGAACCGGGAGGAAGTGACCCACACCTCTCTTGAATACGCCAGGGAATCTTTGGGGGTAAACCAGACGGCGGTTAGGGCATTAGATGCTTTGGCCCGAGTCGCCGACCAGGGAGATTCAAATGCATCTACCAAGGTGTCTTAGGATGCTGGGCCGCATTCAACACGATCGTACGGGGATCGAAGAAGCTCAGGTTGAACTCAGACGAACTCAGCGACAGCTTGAGGATGTTCGAGGAATGGCGGGTGATTTCGCTCAGATGAAGCGGAAGGCCAGTCAGCTGCGTGAGCGAAACGGATTCGAGGAGCTGATGACCGGGCTCTTTGAACAAGGAAGGACTCGACCCCATGGCAATGGGCATAGTAGTTGATATCATCAGGGCGGAGATTCAAGGCGTATTCATCGCTGCCTTGATATTCATCCTAGTCTACTATGGACTGAACAGAGACTGGCTCAAGAACGTCTACGCCCGGATGATAGTCTCGCTGGACATCTGTCTGATGCTGCTGGATTTCCCGAGCTGTCTTCGGGTATGGACTGGACTGAACGTGACCAACCAGTTCTTTGCGTGGTATCAAGCGGTGTCCATTGGACTGACGATCGGTGTCATCCTATGGCGAACCTACATGATCATCAGAATCCAGGTAACTAGGTATCGACGAGATATTGAAAGGAGTGAACATGGCGAGATATCCGGGAGCTCAATACCGGGGGCCGGTGCCGAACGTGGGGGGTCCACAGACTGAGCATCGGCTGTTCGTGATCCACATCATGGAGGGGTCGCTCAGCGGCACCGACGCCTGGATCCACGATCCGGTGGCGAAGGTCTCCGCGAACTTCGGCAATGGCAAGAGCGACCTGCTGTATCAGTGGGTCGACACGAGCACCGTGGCGTGGGCCCAGGCAGAATACAACGGAGTGTCCATCTCCGTCGAGCACGAGGGCAACACCGGCGACAGTCTGACAGCCTCCCAGCTGGAGAAGACTGCGCAGATCCTCGCGTGGGCCCACACCACCCACGGCATTCCGCTGCAGGTCACCAACGACCCCAACGGGTCCGGCGTCATCGGCCACGGCCTGCTCGGTGTCGCCGGGGGCAACCACCCGGACTGTCCCGGGCAGCCCATTCTCAACCAACGCCAGGCCATCGTGGACCGGGCGAAGCAGATCCTGGACCCAACTCCAGCACCGATCAAACCGAAAGAGGTAGACATGATCCTGCACAACATCACCGGCAGCCCCGAGGTCTGGGCGCTGTCCGGCTCGCTGTACTGGCACGTCATCGATCCGGCGAGCATGGCGTCGTACCTCCAGGCGGGCGTTCCCCGGGCGACCATCAGCGCGGCCGAGCACGCGGCGATCCTGGCCGCCGCAACAGCCCTTCGGCCGCCCCAGAACGTGCTCACCGGCAGCGTTCCGGTAAGTCTGAGTGGCACCGGCAGCGTGTCCTTCGGCACCCCGGCCTGATCAACACTCCCCCGCCCGCGCAGCTCATGAGAGTCGAGCTGCGCGGGCGTGAGCTGTGTCGCGAGTCGATCGTCGCTACCTGAGGAGCTCGGGGAAGTCGTCAGGGATCGATGAGAAGTCGACTGCGATCAATCGGTCGAGGGCACCTGTCCAATGCGCCTCAGGTTCGTGCGGACCTGCTCGACCAGCGTCTTGTCGTTGAGCTGAAGATTCAGGCCGCTCGGGTGGGGGAATCTGATCATGCAGAAGTCGTCATGTATCGGTAGCTCACCGAACAGGTCGGTATCTCTCGGTAGACCAAACGCTCTCCACACCTTGGTGCCTAACACCACCACCACGAAGTGGCCATGGTCTATGAAGTTGTTGTACTCGACCTGGCCCAACTGCCTGAGCGCTCGGAGACGTTGACGGCCCAGGAAGTTTCCCGACTCAATACGGCCATCACGCTGACTGAACACGCTCGGTCGGCGCTTAGGATCGGAGTTCTTGGGCAACGGTCGTGAGAGCAAGTTGTCGAGCTCGAAGAACTCGAGCAGCTCGTCTCGGGTGTGGAGACCTGCCCATCTCACCAGTGTGTCTCCCGACGGCCCGGTGAACGGCCGTCCGTCCCCCAATCTGCTGGGAGCTTGTCCTAGTATCACGGGTTTTACTCTCAAGACCCTCTCCCCTGAGTAGACACCAGAGGCCCGAGGGGTGTAGTTATGTCACCTCGGGCCTCTGGGGATTATGGCCGGTCTGGGCGCCCCACTAAGCCGGGTCGTTTAAGCCAGGCGGCGTTCAAAGCCTGGACCCCCACCGGGGTGTCACTCGTCGCCGAAGTCCAGCTCGTCCTCGTCCTCGACCTCGTCGTCCTCGACGACCGCCGGCTTCTTGGCCACCGCCTTCTTCGCCACAGCCTTCTTCGGCGCCGCCGCACGGGCCGCGTCGTTCTTCTGCTTGAGGGCGGCGAGCTTCTCCTTCTTCTCGATCTCGCCCTCGCCGCCGATGTACGCGGCGATGATCGCCTTGACCTCGGGGTTCTTCAGGCCCTCGGGCCAGTCGTACCGGCTGCGGTTGCCGGCGACGATCACTCGGTCGACCCGGCCGCTCTCGTCGCGGGCCATCCGCCGGATCAGGCTCCGGAGCTCCCGGGTGGTGACCTCCTTGCCGACCTTGTCGGACAGGTACTGGGCCAGGTCCGAGACGCCGAAGACTACCGTCGATGCACCGCCGCGGCTCTTCTTCGCTGGCGTCGAGCTCTCCTCGGCCTCCT
>WNGR01003892.1_pt1 | contig 16235 bp, 22 predicted proteins | sample 5407581 | NCBI WGS metagenome assembly WNGR01 (sample SAMN13153383, study PRJNA577476) | soil metagenome | isolation source: 80 cm soil or saprolite under Garry oak tree replicate 2 | place: USA:California | collected 2016-06-15 | reverse complement strand
TTAATCAAATAAATTTATATTATTAAAATCTATATTAAATAATAACCCTATATTTGACTTGTGAACTTGTGCAACTTGCACTGCTTTCCTGCTGGGCACCAGTAAAAAGTCTGGCAGTAACCTGTGTTCTTGCTGATGCTCTGATAGTTCTCCACCTCACTTCTTTGAGATATATGAGGGGTACATTTCTTTCTCCTCACTCTTCAATTGAGTAGGGTGCAAAGACCCAGCAATCTTTCATAGTAAGGTGCACCACTGTGGGAGCTTGGTCTTAATGTTACATTGCCACCAAACATCAGCCTTGACTTAGGCTCAAAGATGGCGTGCAGTATACGACTTAGCGAAGATAGGTATACACGGACTTGAGTCGTCATGTGATACTGGGTCACAAGGTCCAGTGACACTTGGACACAAGACAATGGTCGCTTCTGGAGTACAAGTAGAGAAAGGGAGAGAGCCCTTATATCTTGCAGAGTGAAAGGAGAATGCTAGTGGTGATTTAAGAAGACCAAGCTGGGGTGCTTGGTCTTCAACGACTACATCTTAAGTACTACAAGAAGAGGGCTTTGAAGCGCCTCTGGAATCCTGAACCCTAGTACTACTATCCTAGGATTGAGTCATTCTATCATACATGTGATACTTGGGCTGACTGATACTTGAGTCCATGACTAATTACCACTTACTTGTGTAGTCATAACCAGTGAGTAAGTGTCTTTGGGATCCCTGATCTGAGAATGTAATATTATATACATGATAAAGAGGGCTTTAAAGCGCCTCTTAGATTCTGAACCCTAGTACCGCTATCCTAGTATCAAGTCATAGTATCGTACATGTGATTCTCGTGCTGACTGATGATGAGTCCATGACTAATTACCGCTTACCCATGTAGTCATAACCATTAGGTAAGTGTCTTTGAACGAGAATGTAACATGCAATGTCATCATAGTCAGAACCCACAAATAGCTATATTGTCATCGCCATGGTTGGGGGTGCACATAGCATTGTCATCCTGGTTGAAATTACATGCAGTTTGCACCAGTCAGGGTGGTCCATGGTTGGGATCACATGTGGTTGAGTCATCGAGTTTGGGGCACATGTTGTAGCTCACATTGTTAGGTCCCATGCAGCTGCATCATAGTCATTGTTGTCATTGCATGTAGTGTGCAGCTCACAACAATGCCCAACTTGACTTGGAAAAAAATGAGATGTGCAAGGTTCAACCAAACAATCACAAAGACCCCAAAAAGTAGCTGAGCCAATCGCACTAGCGTATTTGAGACAGAGTTCAAAATCTTGAAGTTCAACATTTCAATGAAAAAAGTTGTCCCTCACCCCCACTCACGCTGCTGCCTTCACATTCGACTTGATGATGTTCAATGTTTCAACATTCAATGTTCAACACTCAATGCCCAACATTCAACATTCAATGTATTGACCATCCTGGGCCTTCAGAACTTGTCAATAGACATGCTCAGGTGCGCACATCCTCCCCCATAGTCTATCCATTTACACTCATTCTCTGCTGGTATAGGTGATTGATGAATGAACAAGTGCTTGAAGATTTGGCCAACTTGCGCAACCTCAAGCCTGAGGGCACCGCTGAAGACCCCACTGTGCCCAACATTCCATGTATTTATTACCATGTCACGGTGGACTTTGTTGAACTATTTGGATGTTCATGGATGGCGTCCGATTGCAGAGCTTGCATGCAGGGGAAAGGGTAGCTCACATATGCATGTTCTACTTTGACATTGTGTTTGGAGCTATCACATTGAGTGGTGTGTCCTACCTCTGCTTCACATTTGGCTGATTGCAAACCCACGCCATTCCTAGCGCCAATGCATGCTGCATTATCCAGCTCATGGCAACCCCAAGTACTCCTCCAACCTTGTCAACTCAATCACCATGTGCTGCTCAAAGTCAGCACCCTGTGTGTTCCATTGAAAACATTTTTTGGCCTAGGTGGGCTCATGTCTGATGAAGACTTTGTCTCCATGCTCACAGTGCATCCCCCTATCCTTTTCCTCCAGAGTTGGTGGGGACCCTGGATGGGCATCTTACATATCAATGCCAGTGCCTGACTCCAGTGTGGGACAGTATCCACTGGGCTTGTGGCAAGATCGGAATTAGGAACCTGCAGTTGGCTCAACAACATTCAAACATTCCACACAGTGCTGAAAGGTGACACACCCACTGTGAAGGTTACAGCCTGCATGGTGCCCTTCTGGGAGGGCTGAATGTCAACATCAGTCTGCTCAACTACACCAAGTGGATTTGTGAGGTATGTGTGCTTTATCGTTTCTTAAGACACAGCCCAGTATTCAACCAACTACAAGTGCAGCCAGAGTGATATCACCCACATGGTAAACTATTCAGGGAACAGCACCAAGTCCCTTCATGTATCTGTGGATGCTTCACTCAAAAAGCTTATTGTTCAGCAAGGGAAGGTTCTTTATCTCATACGCTATCCACTCATACATCTCTTCTCCATTTAAACATTGTTGATTGGCTGTCCAGGGCATCTCAGATATGCCCACATGGGTGGTTTACAAGGCAAACCAGTACACCAAGGATCATTGAAAGATGCCATTCAGTGTCTACCAGGGTAACTTGTCTGTTCTCGACCAGTCATTTGAGCAGGATATCATCCCAATGGCATGCTCTGAAGGTCTCGCACTTGCTCCTTGGGGAGTGCTTGGTGGTGGAAATATCTGAACAAATGCTGAGGAAGCCCAGTGCAAGGAGAGCAGCGAGAAGGGCCATATGTTATTCAGCACTGAGTGGGAGTGCACACTGGAGCAGAAAAAGGTATATGTGCATCTTGAGGTGCCAGCTAGTTGATACCCCAAGGACAATAGAATGTCATTTACTTTTGCCCTCAGGTGCACACTGAATCACTTCCCTAGACCAATTGTGCACAATTATATCTTACAACCACATTCATGTGCTGGACAATCGATGCCATGCAGTACTAGTTGGCTGTTGCAGTGGCACAGTTGATGATGAAGCTCGATGAAGTCTCAGGTGCTCTGATGGCAGAACTTGATCTTGAGACTTGAGTGTTACAGCTGTCTTCATATGTATGCAGAATCTTTTTTTTTTTTGGTGGGCCTTATGAATACATGTGACTGTCCTTGGGTTCAATTCTTGTAATGAGCAATTTATGCATTTACCTATCATAACACCTCATGCCTCCACACACTGTATCCCATGATTTGAAAGCTCAGATTCCTGTGCTGTTCCATGAACAGCACTTCCCTGTAGATCAAATTTGCAACATTGTTGGTGTAAAGAAATCCCTTGTGTACAAGACCCTACAGTATTTCCAAGTGTATGGCATTGCGTATAATCCCCATGCCCACAAGAGTGGTTGCTGTCAGATCCTTTCCCTTCTAGACATCAAGTTTGTAGCTGCACTTGTGGAGCAGAGGCACTGCATCTATTTGGATGAGATATGGCAGGCACTTTCTGAGCAATGGAACTGTGAGGTCTTGGTTCCAACTCTTTCGTGCACACTTCAGCACCTTGACTTTAGCCAAAAATGTGTCTCTGTATGGGCTTTTGAATGCAATGAAATACTCTGTGCAGCATATATGAACCACATTGCTGACATCATCACCAACCCTGACATGCTTATGTTTGTTGATGAGTCTGCTCGCAATCGTAACTCCTCAGGAAGAAAGCAAGGCTGGGCATTCATGGGATGGCATTGCATTCAGCATCAGTTTTTTGTCTGGGGACAGCAATATTCCATCCTCCCAATCCTCACCATTGATGGCATTATCACCCATGATATCATCCCTGGCTCTGTCACTTTGGAGCATTTCATCCAGTTCCTCTGGGAACTTGTCATCCCCCTCACTAACCCTTACCCTGGTCCTTGAAGTGTGCTCATACTTGACAATTGCAATATCCACCACTCAGAAAAAGTCCAGGCCTTGGTAGAAGATGAGGCAATGTGCAAACTGATTTTCCTCCCCCCCTATTCCTTAGACCTCAATCCCATTGAACAGGCATTCTTCTCAATCAAGTCTCACCTTCAACAACACTGGAACAACTTCTCATTGTCTATCATTGACACTGCTTGCCATAACATCACTGCAGATATGGCTTGGAATTTCATTTGGGCATCTGGTTATGTCATCTAACTCATGTGCGTCTCTCTCATTTTCATTGTGAGTCCAGCTAAAACATACTAACTTTGCCCATTTCAGCCATGCTTGATTACTGCTGCCTTGCCTCATGTCCTCAACTGCCCATTTCGGCACTCACTATCAGATCAGCTTTACATGACTCACTTGCCACTTCAGATTTGAGTTCCCATGACATCGCCACTCTACCCACTTGCAATCCATTGATCTCATTTCCCCCCATCCCTTTCTTGCATCCACACACACATGCACACACACACACTCTCTCTCTCTCTGTGTGCATGTCACTCATTTTGCCTTGCAAACAGCCCAAAGGCCATTTGGTCACTTGGTCAAGCCACGCATCCTCACACCTTGTGCATCCCCTTTTCCAACACCATTCAACAGAATCAACACCCACTCTCACCACTGTTCCTTCAAGACCTTTCGTACCCTTGATCACTTTGGCCATAAGGACCTCCATGCATGTGTTGTCGTTCCCTACCTTGGCCTCAGTCTCTCACATCTTTTGTTTCTGTATCATTTCCATGTTTCCCTTGTCTTGTCTCATTCTCCCCTATGCCATCTTAGCATAGGTTAGCTACTGGTTCTCTTTGTACTTACTGTACACCACACTGTTTGTGCTGAATCAAGGAGGAGCACTCATGTCACCACTTATCTCCCTTTTCAAATTCTTGCATGAACTTAGTTTGAGTCAGGCCCAAATGAGGGCACTTGCAAATATTTTTCATGTAATGTACAGGAGTCCATGTGTACCTCAGATACAGAATAAAGACAAAAGTGTGTTGTTCTATGTCATGTGAGCAGAATTGGGTGCAAAAAAGGCAAACAGGTATCAAGAAATTTTCTCACGTATCTGACCATTGGCTCTTACTTGATGATGGGCACATTGTCTGGCAGAAGGGGCACATACATCTTCAAGTCCTTAGAATAAACCCACCACACATAATCAGCATTGTCTTCACGTCTCCCTGTGGCAATACCAGGCCCATACATTGTCATTTCTCCTCCATCATTAAAGCACTTTTGGAAGCACAGATGCTTGCTCAGAGGTGTTGTATGGACAATTGGTGGAGGGGCAGAGGTTGATGCTTGGCATTCAGTCTCCATGTTGCAAGGACACTTCACACCATGTTGGCACTTTTCAGTCCACCACTTTGAGGCATATTCCTTCAAACAGATGGCATTGCCAGGTGGCATGCCAACATCAGCAAGATTGCTAACACTAATGTGATGCATAATATCCGGGCCATATCCCTTCAGTGAAAGTGAGGAGTGGTGTGAAAACACCCCCAGAATTCCATTGTTCTCTGCAGCTTGGAGAAATCGTTCAAGCTTCGAAGGAGTGTTGATGATGACAGGGGAGGCATTGACTAAGAGGGGGTTGTTGGGGAATTTAGGTGTGGACGGCATTGCATGATCCAGTTGCATGAAAGAGGTGATGGATGAGAGGAGTGAGGAGACCACTGACAATGCTGAAATCTCTGCAGAACTTGAGGTAGATGTGGAACTTCCAGTGTGTGCATGATTCCAAGGGCCAAGTGATGACTGGCAATTTGCCAGGTCAAATGGGGCAGTTTGTGGTGGGTCATTCACCATAGCAAGACCATCATACTGCATATACCAGGGTCCAAGTTGGTAAATGTGCCAAAGTACAATAAAATGAAATGTACCATTGCCCAAGCCCACTCCTTCATCATAAATGGGGTCAGAGGGATTGTAGTTGCAGTTGCTGCATCAATATACGTGTAGGTGCCATCATGATCTGTGCTATATTTTTTCTCAAGCATTTGGCAAAGGTGTGCTAGCTCATAGTCAACCTTTGTGAGGCCCATTGAGTTCTGGGTTATTGATTAGCACCATCTGAGAGGGAGATCACTCAATACGTACCTTATCTGCATCTGTGTCATCATCTTGCCCCCCCCTAGACCGTCACCCTCCTTGTCACCTGAACTAAAAGAGTGGCCATTCTTCTTCCGCTGAATAAAGAATAAGAGACATAGCATACATAGAGGCTACTAGCTGTACTACTCACCTTAGAGAACACCTTCTCAACCATGGGCATCTCAACAAAGATAATGACAGGCTTAGTAGGCTGCCTCTTGATTATCTTAATTGTCAGGCCTTTGTATTCTTCAAAGTTGATAATATATGATGTGTTGGATTTACTTGAGTGACCATAATGAGCACAAGATACAATGGGGCCAAAGTATCATGCACCTCAATGGAGGGACCTGCACCTTGCATGGAAACACAGCCTGGTCTGATACTATGTATTGCGAGAGGTGATGTTTCTCCAGAATTGTCTGGAGAAACACAAAGTAGTTTGCCTTTGTAGGGGTAAATGCAAAGCCAAACTCCTTCACCCTTGTTTCCTTGGTGGTCGTCTTCTTTGACTTCTTCCCTTTGACCATAGAGCTTCGAGATGTAGAATGGAAAGTCACCCATGCAATGACTTCAAACATCAATTGATTCCCAGAATCATCAAGAGAATCTGAGTGAGCAGGGGAGTGCAGGGGTATATCTGAAGCCATTGCACTGGACAGAGTGGTCCATGCAGAGTGGTGCCTCTACGCAAAACCACTGGGCCACAGGAAAAAAAAAAAACATGACCAAACACATGAATTTTTTGGCACATTTCCACATACATATGAAGACAGCTGTAAGTTAAACTGTTATCAATGCTTCAACATGCACAGTATTGGTCAACTGTAAGTCTCTCCATATTGTCCTGAATATCCCAACTGATATATTTTGACAGTCAACAGCTGGCCTATTATACCTAGGATGTGTCAACTTTTCCATCAAGACTCATTTACTTTTCGTTCACTTTCCTTACTTTTGTTTGCCTATTGTAATTGTGCTTAGTCATAGGAACTGATGACTGATAATTAGCACTTATTTTTGGTAGTGTAGCACAAATTACCACTAGTTTTCCTGGGACTATCCCCATTATTGCAAAATTATCCTAATTTAGAACTAAATTAGAGGGGGGTTAACAAAATATAATGGTAATGAGTGATAATATAGGTTAGTTGTAAATTATCACTATCCTATTGTTATTTATCCTAAAATACCAAAGTATGTTTTTCCTGATGTACGTATCTAGCTCCTGAAGATACGAGAGTGGAGTAGGTCATGCATGCAACAAGGATCTTGCCCAATGGCCACGTCGTCACCGGAGGCTGTTCGTCTACCTGCTTTGAGTCAATCTCGTCCTGCAATGCCCCAGAAAAAAGGTGCGCAGAGGATCTCAGTACATCATTAACCAGATGCCACAAAGCATGAGTAAGAGCTGCTGCATGGCCAACTTGTGTGCATTGGCATCTTGTCTCCTAATTGGAGCTGGACCTGCAAAGTCGGCTTGAGCAGCAAGTGACAGTACATCGCCATGTTTAGGCAATTACTGAAACTTGAATAAGGCACCAAATATAGGTGCTTGCTTCCATACCTCCCTCGGCCTTCTAGTAGGAGATTGTTGTACCCTCGTTAGCAAAATCCCAACCCACCCTCGTGTATCTGTCCCTGCTGGCGGCATCAAAAACAATGCCGCTTGATCATGAGGCATTTGCATTCTTTATTGGGTTAGCTTAGTGAGGGGTCAGGCCGTCAAGTATTGAGTTGACCTGGGCGTTGCTGACGCCATGTCGACGAAGAGCAAAGATTGCGCTTGGTGCGTCGCAGTGCTGAGACGTTGAGGTGCCGTGTCGATGCGGACATGTCTTCGCGGCTTACTATCGCGCAGTTTTGCTGCTTTCTTCGTACAGGTTCTTCATATCTTGAGTGGGTCTTCGCATGACTCGGCGAGTGCAATTTTGGTAATAGGTCACTTTGGGCAAGACCTTTGCGACCACCTGGGCGAGTCCAGCAACCGGCCTGTTCAAGTTCGACCAACCGAGAATCAATTCGGACGAGGCCTGATCCACAAAACTCGCGTGTCGGTAGAGAGACATTGTGCACCGTCGTATACTGTATACACGGAAGGAAAACCGCCAGGGCACACGTAATCTGGACAATGATCATCTCATCTAAACTCAATCAGAGTACATATTGTATCGTCGACTGCAAGCAAAACCTCTAATCCTGCTGGGCTACGAAGAGTACGAGTCCATGAGTGTAGGTCTCAGTAAGCTCGGTTAGGCAGTGGGGCTAATCTAACAAAGTTCGTCGTCATTGCTTACAATAACTTGCGCCGCACGTCATGGCGGTGAGCAACCAAAACCCAATAAGCAAAGGCAGTACGGAGTTCGGCGGTGTCTACTGTCAAGCTGCTGAATCTCGTTCTAAGACCCCACCTGTTTCGTGAGAAGGAGCCGTTGGGTAATCTCGAGTAGGTCGGTACAAGTGGGTGAGTAAAGATGAGCTTGGGCCTCCATCTCGAGCAGGACTCGCAGTAGGCCGGCCTGCTCGTCCAGGGCTGTCCTCCCACCTGCAAACCTGCGTTAATATGCATTCATGACCGGCATATCCGCAAGAGGCACGGACCTATGCACCGAAGGCAGATGAACAGTGTCATATACCCAACTCGGCCTCAGCGGCGGAATACTTGAAGCGGTATCAGGTTCGTGCTTCACACGCGCGAACTCGGAGTAATTCGTTCCGGTTGTAATGTGTGGGTGGCCTGTGGTCGGAAGCAATGGGGACAGTGTCGTGTACGACCGCTGCGAACGTGTCCACTCGCCTAGAGAGCGCTGAGATTGCTCGGTAGGGTCACATTCTCGTATACGTGGCAAAGATGTTGGGTCCGAGATCCGTGGAACCGCTTGGGTCGTCAGTTGCTGAGGTGGGATGTGATGGTGAGATAGGTCAGCGAGCCAAGGCGCATCTTCAGACCTATGCATGTAACGCACAGGGGGATCGACAATCCTTGCACTGGTGTCCGTGGGTAGGTGAAGTCCCAAGAAGGAAATGTCCGGTCGTGAAGAGTGCTGAGGTTTGGCTAAATTCGAGTGATATGGCGGGCGATCGCGTGTGATACTGAGGGTAGATTGACGTTCCACATCGGTCGAGTGGTTATCTAAGTTAGGCAGCATCTTTTCGAGGTAGGCCCTGTCTTCGCCGTAAATAACATGGAGGTTAGATCAGCGCAAAGGGAGACGTTCTCACAATTTCTCCTGCGCGGTCTCCCAACGGGGCGCGGCCCATCGCAGAGCATCAAGCAACGACTTTACATCTTGGACATGAGATTTAACCGTCTGCGCGGCTGCTGGCCCGAGTCCGCTACTGGGCGCGAGATGGTCTCCGCCGCGGGCCTTGATAATCCAATGATCGACGCAGAGGACTGCCGCGGCGATCTCGGCACTGACAAGGAGTAATGGGACATTCGAAAGGGTACGCTTGTGGATGATGGTCAAGACCTGCACCATTGCCTTCGCGGCATTGACCGTCACCGCATGGGCAGTCAGCACATGCGCGAGACCTGGTGGGGTCGATTGCGCATCACGCGGGGATAATAACAGTGTCACAGATGACGGGAGGAAGGCGCGTTGCAAGAGAATTGTGATGAGGTTGTAAGTCGTATAGAGCGTTGCCGACTGATTGGCGAGGACGATATCCTCGATGTCAGAAGACCGTCTCACTGAGGCCAGAGTGAGACCCATCACGAGGCGAGGGTGAAACACAGACTATGACTCACAATGTCGGGGGACCTTCTCAGCCCACTCCGTCAGGTTCCCGTTCAGTTTGTTCAGAATATCCTGCACGCTCAATCCAGAAGAACCATCGTGCTCGAGGATATCCTCCGGTTACATGAATGAGGACACGAAGAGACTGTATAATAAGAGACTTACCAGGCTCTGCGAGGTTGATGCTGCGAAGTCAGTGAGTCGAAGCCAGAGATTGAATGCGATGACCGTCGAGGGCTTGTCAGATGGCTGCACAAATGCAAGCTGCGGGTTATCATTCTCCCAGAAATCGTCATCAACTTCGAGGGGGTATTCGGCGTTGAAGCTACCAAAATCGAATAAGCACATAAGAAGCAACTATAACGTGGCGACATGCTCACTCGTCTTCTTTTGTAGCACAAGGTCGCCCAAGGACGACACATTGCATGCGATCCAGGCCGATTAAGTACCACCATACCCGTTTCCACAATTCATTTGCAACGCTCGGCCCTGCTTTTGCGTACGACTGTTTGCTGTGTGCACCTATGTCCTGCATTTTCCGGATTCCTACCCCGATCGTATACCATGCGCCCCGGTGCCATCGGGTGTCGCCTTGGAACTGAGCCATGAGCTGAAACGGATACTCAGTCAGCACCCCTAAAGGACAAGAGCGGACCCTCGTACGCATAACGTTTGGATCTCAAAAAGACTCGCCGGATTCAGAATAGCCCGTCCTTCTTTCTCAACTTCTGCGACGGACTCAGTCCTGCATTAGATGATGCGCCGCTAGTGGTAGCGTACCTAAAACCGAGAAGTAGTACTTGAACCCCGACGTTTGCCATTGAGACTGCTCTGCGCGCTCATCCAAGCGATCTTCAACTGACTCGTCTAGGAGGACACGTGGATCGTGGATGTAGCGACTAGCAAGGGCAAATATGCACATGCACGTGCATGCGAACCAAATGTCGCGCTCGTATAGCCTATCCGCGAAATGGCGCATAAATGTTGGTCGATGCAAAAGAGGAAACATTCCATTGCAGTGAAGGAAGTAAAGATCTATAAGAGTTCCGGCCAGATCTGACGGCGGCCAGTGGTGGAGAAGTCCCGAAAAAGAGTCCGAAGACATGAAATTTCCTTCATAAACGAGTTCCCACTGGAGACACGAAATATTAGACAAAAGTCCCCACACGAGGATGTCAGTGTCATAACAAGGAAGGGAAGGGGATATAACACTAAACACAGTAATGAATACTCACATCTGGGGCGTGCCAATATTCCTGCCTACGTAAGCCACCTTCTAGTGCGTTCCTGTGGTCGTTACCCTTCTCCAGTTCGCTAGCTATAGAGCCTACGTCGACGCCCATGGACTCGAGGAGATATCTTGTCCTCAGCTCCCGAGTGGCAGAAACAAGGTTATACGTTGTACTCCTACCGTGGTATCGAAATGCGCCGTCGAGAAGTCGACTAGCTTTTTCTTGTGGCTTTTTATCAAACAGTGAGAGGCGCTTCATAGACTGGACAAGTCGGTCTCTCCGATCATCAACGTCGGACAAGGCCTCTCCGTCATCATCGGAAACGGCAGACAACGACGTCGATGAAGGTTTCCGCGAGAGAATCAAGGGCGCAAGCGTTGAGAGAGGAGGTAACTGATGAAGAGGTTGTGATGTTATCTTCTTTTCGTCTATTGATGCTGATGTGGAGGGGAGGGACTCATTTTTCCAGGAGCCACGCACTACAGGTGGCCCAAGTTCAACAGAGAAGTCGATCTCTGGACGTAGCTATGAGGTAGCCGGCGCTGAAGTCAGTGCGACGATCCAAGAGGCGGAGAAAACAAAGGCATTTTCAGTTTTTTTTTTTTCCTTTCTTTCCTAATGGAAAAAAAAAGGAGAAAGAGGGGAGTCGCGCCCCTACGAGATAGCCGATACAGGCGAGGGAGAGGGCCTTTTTGAATAGTATACGTACGCGTTTCAGCAACGCCTCCATCTTTTCTACTCTGTCTTCCAAACTTGTGACGTAACTGGAAGAACGTTGTCAGACACAATGAACGACGAACAGCAGTCAGCACGACGAACGCCTTTGGAGGACCTCGAGGTTTGGAGGCTTCGCTGCGGAGAAGCAAATCAGTGCTGGCATGAATTGGAAGAACGGACACTGAGCTAACGCGTAGGTGCAGATCTTCCTATTTTGCACACAGTTCGTGCATACGTTATCCGGCATCTTAGGACCATCGCAACGAGTTTTTCTACGGCGACAATCATCGCAGGCTCGCTCGACATTGCGTTTTTTAGGGCTAAATGGGCCAGAAAATGACTGTGACCAGTCGGAAATGGGGCCTGTTGAGCGATGAACTGTGGGAAAGACATGACGGGAGGCGGTAGGAGGCTCTGGTAGACCAGACTGGTGCATCAGAAGCAGTCGCACTTTGATCAGGCGGCCGCGGAACAGAGAGGCTACTTGGCACCACTGGAGCAAGACGAGGAGGTGCCCGTACGGGGGCCGTTAGTCGAACGAGGTGATTCGAGTGACGAAATAAGCACAGCCAACGCAGGCGCTCTAAACATTTGGGCATCATCCGACGAGAGGGCCCGAGCAATCATCATCATCATCACAATGCAGTTCGAGCGCCTACCGAGTCCGACCTTGCGGACTCCGCTCCCGCGTCGGCCTTCTTAAACCGATTTTACTCAGGCTCTGCTTTTGTTCCGTCGTCGCCCATACATTTCATTCCTAATAGATTAGAGCGCTATCACGGCATCTACAGAAACAGTACATACTTTTTATTCAGCGTTTGGTGCTAGAGGCTGGTCACTCGATTAGCCATTGGCCACTGACGCGGCCTCTCGGCTAACGGCTAACTTACCATGTGGACTGACATCACACCCGCTTCTCAGTGCCGCCACGGAACTTATTTTCATGTGCAAACCACAAAATGCTTTTGCCCATATCTCGCTCAGTGTTCAATGCCCGTCTCATCTCTCGATCTATGGCATCAAGGCCGCCGCTCCCACTTCCCCCAGACCAGCAGCGCGAGTTTGAAGCTCTTCAACGCCGGGCCGAGGCCACAGCGAACGGGCGAGAAGACCAGGCAGAAAGGCACCCAGATGCACCCGTACCCCTCAAGGCCGAGTTCATCGGCGAAGTCAATCCTGTTACTGTGTAGTGGTGGACCAAAGCGCGAGCCCGTTCAGCGCTGGGTAGAGAAGGAGGGTGATTGGAGTTTTAAGGGGAGGGTATCAGATTTCTGACCGATGGTTGTGGGAATCAGTAATCGTCTTGAACTCACACTATGTGTACGCTGCTTGACTCACCGTCTGTTCTCAAGCTAATGGGTCCGGGGTCATGTCCTGTATTAGGTTCTTCGCTACTAGAGATTAGCAGAGCTTATCACCCCTGGCCGGGCTTCCTCATTTGGCGCCATTTCGGGGGCACTCATAAACCAACCGATCGGGAAACAAACAACACCCCAAGTATGGGCCCAGTTCGACCCCTATGCCTGTGGCTGGAGTCTCTTTTGGACCGCAAAAACCGCTGGACTACGCACAGGGCATGTCCTCTCAACGTCGGTAAGGCCCGAATGAGCCCTGCCATCTTTGACCACTTCGGTATTTTTAGGTTAGCCAGTGGCGCATTTGCCCCCAGATCTGCCTCTGCTCATCTGGGGTCTTCATATCGCTTATCTTTGTCCTATGTTAGTGCACCCATCCTCCTGCAATTGCCTTCGTTCGGTCCCCATCATCCTCAACAGTGACTGATCGTCTCGGCTCTCCGTTTATCTTTTTACTTGGTTCATCCCGTGTGCGTTTCCCCAGATAGAGATGGGAAAGCTTTCAGCGTAATACACTGATTGAGTTTACGTGGACTTGGCGCCCCATCTCACCGCCGAATGGACTCATGCAGGTACACGGCGGCAATCATGGAATTACCCGAACATACTGGTCCCTGGCGGCTCACGCACTTAGTCTTGTTCCGTAATTATGTATTGAAACCCGTGTCCGCGTCAGGGCAGACATGCTGCGCACCAGCCACCAACGTTTACATCCGTGACTTACGACTAAATACGACATACTGGTCGGTATCGCAAGTGGCGCAGAGTGTTCTCATGTGGGTGTAGGCGCCGATGCATCTGCCGGGTCTTCGTTATTCGTAATTTCGTATCGAAGGGTACAATAGATATCTCCCAAACCCACTGTTGTTGAGGGGAGCGATCACCATCTCGAGCAAAGATTTGAAGCTCATGACGCTTCCTTGGACCTCCACGCCAAGTGCCTCCGCGTCTCTCTCGAATACCTCAACGTCGAGCACCATCTGCTGCCTTATCCGCTCCTCGTCGCGTCCATCATCCTCCTTTGGCCCTCTCCCGAAGAGCGAGAATGGTTTTTTTTCCCCTTTCTTGAGTTTCCTCAACATCTCCTTGCGCATCGCTGTCACGTAGACGATGTACTTCTGCACCACAGCTTCGAAGACCTCTTCCGCGAACGATCGCATGAGTTCCTCCTTCAAAGAAGCACCATGACTTGTCCAGGACTCCACTCCGAAGAAGGCACAAACAAGACGCAGCACACCCACTCCGAAGAAGCTCAGTTCTGATGGTGGACTTTTATTCGACATGGCACGAATGAGTGTACTACGGGCTGCAGTGTGTCACTGGTTCGGCGGGTCAAAATTGATATGATCTGCAAGGAGAGCAGGGGAATGAGGGTGGACAAGCCCTGCAGGATACTCCGCAGTGCGTCTACCCATGGAACTTTAGTGTTCTTTCTGAGTAATTCGGGGAGCGGAGGGTGACATGCCTTCTGCCTGGCCATGCTCCGTGGGAGCTTCCTCCCCGACGAAAACAGGTGCCAACATCGGGCTGACTTCGTCATGCCACAGCACCCAAGTCTGAGATGCACATGGCTTCTTGTCCTCTTACCACCACCATCTCCTCTCGGGGACCCCCCCTTTTTGGGACCCCTTGCTGAACTTTTTCCCTCCCCTAAGGGGGACAGGGATGCCCCTATGCCCTCTGCTCCTCCCACTCCTCCCCTCACCTGGGTTGGTACACTGAAGGTTGGATGCAAGACACAGTGGGTCACTCCTGAGGATGTTGATCTCTTGGTGTTTAACATTCTCAACATCTTCTATTATTGTTGGTTCTTGTTGAGAACCAACCTCTTGGCCAATGTCATCTCTGCTTAAAAGGCAGAATGTGGGAAAATTACTTGGGTGGAGTTTGCTCCACCTTTTCACTCTTACCTGGTCAAGTGCACTGTTGCACTTGTGCCTTGCCCCATCACACAGGTGAAAAGGGTGATTTTGTTTATGTTTTAGAGCTGCTGAATCAGAAAGGTCACCTGGCCTTCTTTGAGCTCCAGAAGGATGGCCACAAGGCTAATAATGCCTAGAAGGAGAAGTGGTGTCTTGCACAGAAGTGGAGCTGTGCTGCAAAATGAGAATGGGAATATGAGGCTGCTAAAGTGGCCTGGCTTCCCCTTTGGGAGTGGAAGTGCCTAACATGTGGATGCAAGTTCAAGTCATACAAGACTGTGAAGCAGCATAAGTGCTCTAAAGATTCCAAAGTGGTTTACAAAAAGGAGGTGGATGCACCTGTATCTGGTTTACACCCAGTTCCTCATGCCTAGCTGAATATGCTGGCTTCCTCTCACACTCCCCTTGCACCCACTGCCCCTTTACACAGTAGTGTTGTCCCCCCAGTAACTGGAGACTTGGGGGTTCCCTTTCACCTCTTACACTCCCAGCTACACCCCCTTGCTGTGGCCCTCAACCTTATGGTGGCCAACCTAGGACAGGTGGAGGTGTTGGGAAGGAGTAGAAAGTGGAGGTGGCAGTAAAACAGTCATATTACTTTACTACTGATATAGCTCTGTCTCATACATACAACAGCTTGTTATGATAAGGTGTTTTGGGGGTCTTTGAACCCTAACACCACAAGGCTCTCCGATCTCCCCCATACTCTCTTCTACACCTTCACACTCCTCAGACTCATTTCCAAGGCCAACAACTCAACCTTAGGAATGTATATGGATGATGACATTATCTTTGCATATGCAAAGGAATGGCCTGAGGTCAACCACCACCTCTACATACAGTACACTGAGTGTTAGGACTGGCTCAGATTGTTGGAACGTGATAAGTATGTAAGAGCCTTATCTATAGCAGTTACGACATTACAGCATAAGTTACGGTAGTATACTTACTATATACAGTAGTTACGATGTGCATGGTAGTGGGCGTATCTCATATCATGACCCTAAAGGCTTTACGCCGTCCGTAAATGGTGTCGCATATCAGGCATGTGTAAAAATGCGATATTGTGGACACCTTTACTCATCACTTTTGTGTAAACGGACATGGGTGGGTCATAGAGTATATAAATCCCCCTATGGGGAGAGTGGTGAATACACATCCCCTTCGCTCATCCTCACTTGTGCACACACACAAAACCTCTACTCCCAAAGTCTTCTCCTTACTACAAAGGTGA
>WNGR01014555.1_pt1 | contig 16239 bp, 15 predicted proteins | sample 5407581 | NCBI WGS metagenome assembly WNGR01 (sample SAMN13153383, study PRJNA577476) | soil metagenome | isolation source: 80 cm soil or saprolite under Garry oak tree replicate 2 | place: USA:California | collected 2016-06-15 | reverse complement strand
CCCTGGTTTTGATACGAGGCCATAATGACTTTCCCCTTTCTTCGCGAGCGGTCTTACGAGCGATCTTCTTTCTCGATGGTTCTGTCAATCAATTAATCTCAGACGGAACATAGAAAGCCCTGACATAAAGGTTCTCGCAGGATTAACATTGATTATACATGAAGATCGGTTTCTTTGCAAAGTTTATATGAACAGCAGGATGCTCCTCATTTTTTGCGAGGAGGGCCTGGCACCCGCCCCCTGGCACCCTTGTGGGTGCCAGGGCTATGCTACGGCGAGGCCGTTCCGTCCATAGTAGTGGCACCCCTTGTGGGTGCCAGGGGGCGGGGTGGGTGCCAGGGCCCAACTTTTAAATAACGCACCCGCCCCGGCGCCCCGGCTATACCCATTGCATATCAGGTAGATTATAGAGTACACTATGACGGGGTTAGCAAGCGTCAGGAAGCACCACTGAACAGAACTTGTAGAGCATGATCACCGTCGTCAAAAAGAACTCGCGTGGAGAAGCAACCGTCCAGTACAATGGAGAAGTTACCGAACGTCTCCCTCACAGAGTAATCATCCAGGCATACTGGACACGTCCAACAATGGACTTAGGCTATACCAACTTTGAGCCAGGAGACCGATTTGTAGAGTACTACTTTACGAATCGGTGGTTTAACATCTTCGATATCTCAAGGGCAGATGGCCACAGAAAAGGGTGGTACTGCAATATCGCAGAGCCAGCCATTATCTTCGATGACCACATCGAGCAGGTCGATCTGCTGCTCGATGTCTGGGTGAACCCAGAAGGTGAACCACTGATCCTGGATGAAGACGAGTTTGCCAACGATACAACGCTCAGCAGTGAGCAGCGCAACGGAGCGCAACAGGGATTACACGATCTCTTAGAGATGATTGCAACGCAACAAGAACCTTTTTCGTGCGCCGTCTAACGGCTAGTTGAATACCTTCTAAGAAGGGAAAGGTTGGGAGCAATACCTTTCAGGGCAAAGGGTCTTACTTTAGAGAGGAAACTCTCTAGGGGACGGTAGCATGACCAGAAGCGGGGAAGCGCGAAGATAGGTAGCGTAGTGGTACCCGCCAGCCCTGTGTATATGGAGAAGCTTGAAGCTGAACCTGTGGCAAGACGAAAGTCGAGCCTATGTCCGACATGATGGAGTTCTCATCCACCGCAGCCTATCTGTAGTCGGTGACACCGCAATGCATTGTAGGGAAGCGAGACAATGATAATACGCTAAAGATGAAAAAGTTAGCGGAAAGCTCCCTGCGGTGAATGGCCCGTAACGAACGGGTTGAAGGACAAGCAGGCCCTAAGTACACTATACGTTCAACTAGACTGGAATTCGGGATTGCCTAAAGGCCGCAAGGCCCAAGGTAACGGAGCTTCCGTAGTACTCGTGGGAGTTACGACCCACCAAGGAGTCAGGGAAAACCTGATACAGGGGAAAGGGAAGCAGGTATTACAGAGAGTCAAGGAGAAAGGGAGTCGCGCGATGCGAGAAACGAACATTATCCTGGGACTCATTCACGAAAGAGGCAAGAAAGGGTTGCCTCTGGAACGAGTGTATCGTCTCATGTACAACCCTGATTTGTACCTGACCGCCTACGGAAAGATTTACCGGAACAAAGGCGCAATGACAGAAGGCGTGACGGAAGAGACCGTGGAAGCAATGTCCCTGGACAAAATCGAAACCATCATCAAAGCCTTGCGAGATGAGATGTTCCGATGGAGGCCAGTCAGACGGGTGTACATCCCAAAGAAAAATGGGAAATTGCGCCCGCTTGGACTACCAGAGTGGTCGGATAAGCTTGTGCAAGAAGTCATGAGGCTTCTACTCAATGCCTATTACGAACCGCAGTGGAGCTCCCACTCACACGGTTTCAGACCAGGACGCGGATGCCATACCGCCCTCCGGGAGATCAAGAAATGGGATGGAACGGCATGGTTCATAGAGGGAGATATCTCCAAGTGTTTCGACAGACTTGATCATCAAGTACTGTTAACGATACTCAGAGAGAACATCCACGATGGGAGATTTATTCAACTCATCAGTGAACTATTGGAAGCAGGCTATCTAGAGGATTGGAAATACCACGCAACGCTCAGTGGTACCCCACAAGGCGGCGTGTTAAGTCCGCTACTAGCAAACGTCTACCTCGACAAACTAGATAAATACGTGGAACAGCAACTCATTCCAGCTTACACCAAAGGGGAGGAGCGAAGGCCCAACGCAGTATATGACACTATACGAGCAAAAGCCTACCGTCTCAAAAAGAAAGGAAGGATAGAGGAGGCTAAACTGCTCCGGCAGCAAATGCAACAACTGCCCTCCTACGACCCCAATGATCCTGATTTTCGGCGTCTGAGATACGTCCGATATGCCGACGACTTCCTCTTAGGGTTTAACGGCCCAAAAGAGGAAGCGGAAGAAATCAAGCAAAAGCTTGAAACGTTCCTACGCGATGAACTCAAGTTAGAACTCTCACAGGCTAAGACCCTGATTACCCATGCACGGACAGGGACAGCAAGATTTCTTGGCTATGAAATCCACACTATCCATAATGACGCAAAGCAAACCAAAGGGAGGCGAAGTGTCAATGGACACATTGGGTTTCGCGTGCCAAAGGACGTTATCCGAGAAAAAGGTCAGGATTACACGGAAGAAGGGAAGCCTATCCACCGTCCAGAGATGATGAAAGATAGCGTGTTCACTATCATCAGCACCTACCAGGCGGAATATCGCGGAGTGGTGGAATACTACCGAATGGCCTATAACCTGAACTATGCCCTACAACAATTGAAATGGGACATGGAGAGGTCACTAACGAAAACCCTTGCGACAAAGGAGCAAATCCCCATACCACAAGTCTATCGAAGGTACAAGGCCACGTTCATAGTGGAAGGCAAACCCTACAAAGGCTTGCAAGTCACGATTGAACGAGAAGGAAAGAAGCCACTGGTAGCACAATGGGGAGGTATCCCTTTGAAGTGGAATATCAAGGCAATCCTTGACGACCAGCCAGAGCGCATATGGAGTGTGAGATCAGAGCTAGAGGAGAGGCTCCTGGCGGATACGTGTGAATACTGCGGTTCACATGAAAAATGTCAGGTGCATCATGTCCGAGCACTGAAAGACCTTCATCCAAAAGGCAAAAAACCACGGCCCCGATGGATGGAGCTGATGGCAGCCCGCCAGCGCAAAACGATGGTCGTCTGTAAAACTTGCCATGAAGACATCACGCACGGACGCCCAATGCGCCGAAAAGAGACGACAATAGGCTTCATGCATGGTGAATCCGTAGCAAGTCGTAAGCTCAGTAGTGAAAAGACACCGTAGGACTGGAGAGCCGTGTGCGCTGAAAGGTGCACGCACGGTTCGGGGAGGGGCGGTTGGAAACGGACTGGCCGAGATACTACCAGGAGCGTATTCTGGCAAGTCAAAAGCAACTAACAGCACCGCGCTGGCCGCCTACTCTACATATAGAACCGAGAGAGATTTGTAAGGGCGGCACACAAGATTGTATGCCACCGGTTAGTATGCCAGCAGCATGCCTGGATCAACAATCCAGCCCTCATCCTTATCACACCCCGAAGGTATACCATAACCATTGTCGCGTTGAGAGTACACCCACGCAGCTTGAATGGCACATAACAGGGCATCCAGATCATCAGCCATAGGGTCCTCGATGAGAGCGCCAGCCATAGTATCAGGCAGGTCGAGAGAAAAACCGTAGTAGGCCGATAGTTCAGGTGAACGTAGGCCATTCACAATACAGGAACGGGCATTCTCTTTATCTGGCGTTTGTTTACTGCGTTCGTCGCTTTTGTAACTACGCTTGCCGATCCACTTGCGGGCAACTAAAGCAGGATAACCTTCGACCACTATTCTCGTGTCGTTCGTTGGGTGGCAGGGAAGAATACTGACACCCGATGTAAGCAGGCGTGGCGCTCCCTGAAAAAACATTTTCCCCACAGGCACGCGATGTAACATCATTGGGCTACAGGCACCAGCATGCTTATCGGTTACTCTTAAATGCTGCTTATCACCTACCGGCCTGTTCTTGCGATAATCAAAGAGTGTTTCTTCAAATGCCGTCTTGCCCAGCGAGGCTATCAGTCGTATATAGCTTTCCCATGCTTCAGGCCAACCAAGGTTGGAAAGCAGTTTTTTCGGTAGGCCGAACGGAAAGTCGAGGGCTGCCAGCCACGGTCCGGGCAGACGTAAAAATGCTTCAAACTCTGCAAAACTGTTCATTTTGAGACGATCTTTCACCTGTAGGAGGCCGTCTTTCATTGCACATACTGCACAGGTGATAGGTTTCTTACGGCTGGGGGCACTGGTAAAATCAAGGCCAAAGAGGGTGACAGGATCTGGGGAGCGTCTCACAACTGCGCCATCACACCCTTGCTAATCGCCCGCAGGGTTGCAAATACACCCTTTCCGTTGGAGGCAACCGCCTCGAAACTAGGAACGCGACGACGATTGAGGTAGCGTTCAAGCACCGACACGGGCAGCGCCGCGGGCATATCGCGCTTATTCCATTGCATGACAAAAGGAAAGGTACTCGTATCTTTGCCAAGACGACGCAAATTCAGCTCCAGTTCAGCAATACTCTGGACATTCTCCTCGAACTTCTCGGCCTGGCTATCTACAACAAAGACGATGCCATCGGCACCATTGAGTACTGCCAGGCGTGTCCGTTCGTAGAGGATCTGCCCAGGAACAGTGTAGAGATGGAAGCGTGTGCGAAAACCATGCACGGTACCAAGGTCAAGCGGTAAAAAATCAAAGAAGAGGGTGCGCTCGGTTTCTGTAGCAATCGAGAGCATCTCCCCACGGGCGGCGGGGTTGATGCTCTTAAAAACGTACTGTAAGTTGGTAGTCTTTCCACAATAGCCAATGCCATAATAGACGATCTTGCAGTGGATCTCGTGGCTAGCAATATTGATGAGCGCCATAGGTGCCAGGTACCTCTAATCACGGAAGAGCAGATCAATGGTGTCTTCGACCGAAGAACGGAACTGGACATTGATAACAGAGGATTTTGTGCGCGAAGTATCGGCACGCACACGCTCAAGTATGCGCCCCAGTTCGTCCGAAGCTTTTTTCGAGAGGACTTTGACCAGGCCGATATGCGTAAGCCTATCAAAAACGATCACCAGCAGCCACTGTTCATCGATCATGGTAGTATAGATATTCTCATGGACCCCTTGCTGGAAGATCGAGTGAAAATCTCTCTCACCCAGGAGTTCAGCAACTTGCCGCGAAGAGGAGAACACTCCCGCTAGCAAGGCACCCAGCGAGGTCGCATTTCGTCGCGTTCCCGTTCCCTGAGTTGCGATAAGCTGCCCACTCTTGTCAAGGAGCATGACAGAAGTGGCATTGGTGTCATTGGTGAGTTTGTTCAGTGCCGCTGCAATAACAGCAAGTTCACGATCCGAAATGACCAGGTTCGTCAGTTGTTCCATGTACGCGCCGCCCTCCGTGTACACGCATAACCCAGGACATCATCTACATATATTTTCATAACACTATGAGATATCAAGTGCTTCAAGAATTTCATTACGACTCGCTTTGACCATATGGCGTACACGACCGAGACTAGCGGCATTATCAAACAGAGTCACTACCAGAGCGAAATCCCCCATAGGATCAGCACTTACTAATCCATGTTCATACTCCATGAGCACACCAACAACGCTCCCCCGTCCAATCTCCTGTCCCAGCGCCTCAGCAGTACCCAGACCAGTCGTCATAATAGCACCAACAGCCTCCATATCTTCCTTCCCATCACGAGTAAACCCTTCGATCACCAGGCCATCGCGCCCGACCAGTACCGCCTGTCGCACACCAGGAATTGTTAAAAAACGCCCCAGCGTCTGTTTTAGATCAACCATTCTCTCCTCCGCGCTCGACGGACAGCATTATTGTTGACTCGAAATGAACTTCTGTTATTCTAACCGATAGCGGGAAATAGCGCAATCGGATGGGATATCTTGGCTAATAGCCATCCGGCTCTTCCGAAGAGTATACTCTCTATCAGAGAGAACGTATGAACACAAGTATATATGTATACGCTCTCAGGAAACAATTTATCCCAAAGCGGTATTCAGTTTGCGGGGAAAGTGCCGATGAAGAGAAAGGGTATGCCGCATTTTGTATATTGTCCTTAGCAAATTCCCCACCAATCCAAAAAATGGCCGAGCGCCATAGGAGGTGCATTTATGGCTGCTGATTATCCAGGCGCGATTTGGATGCCCGTTAGAGTAGCCGGTTCCCACGCGGCCATTCGTGAGGCAATTTATCATGCTTACTAAGATTGCAGAAGGGGCAGGCGATCACCAGATTCGACAGGTCATTGGTACCGCCGCGAGAGAGAGGTACCACATGGTCAACATGATACTTTGTGAGTTTCACGTTGCACCAATAACACTTCCCTTTCTGTCGCTTCAGTTGATCTTGAATATCCTGAGCAGTATGCATCCCCGATGTCTTTTTGAGAGATTCACGGTTGCGATTATGAGCACTCTTCAACATGCGATGAGTTCTCCCGTACTCTCGAACTTTTCGCCTGTTTTCTTCTGCATGTTCATACCAATAGCGATGCTTGGCCTCCAGAAGCGACTGATGCTGAGCATTCCTGTATTCACGCTGTTGCTTATGGTATCGCTCTTTGTGCTCCTGGTAATACTGTTTGTAATACTGTTGTCCTCGCTCAAGATTTTCTTGCCTGTACTGTTTGGCTTTCAAATCAACACAATCCTTGCACCGAGAGTCCAGTCCGTACTTTCCATTTCGCCTCTTTTTTCGATAGAAGTAGTCCGGAGTTGCAGGGAGCCATTTTTGACACGTGGGATTGCTGCATTGCTTCATAGGGGGATCAGGGGATATACTATCCATGCGGTATGGTTCCTTTCACTAGCCCATATCGTCACTCCCCGGCGTGTTAGCAGCACGTGCGGGGCATCGTTTTGTCCAATTATAGCATAAATTGGCTTGTAGCGCAAGATTAGGAGGTGAATATGGTCGATTACCCTGGGGCGATTCCGATGTTCGTCCCTGCCGACAACGTGTTTCCTGGCTATTGGGGACATATCCCGATTTTTGTCGTAATCCACAAGACGGCGGGCTTTCATACGGCCCAAGAAGTTGCATCCTTTTTTCAAACTGCCCCTGATAAACGAAGTGCCCACTTTATTGTGGGGATGGATGGAACAATCGTACAGACTGTCTCGTTAGATGCAGGTGCAGGCGCGAACTGTTGCCTCGAAGCAGGCCACGCAGCATTTCTCCCACAAGGAATGAACCTGAATCTGCTTACTATATCAATTGAGCATGTAGACCCGGCTCTGGACAACAGTACACCGCTTACCGATGCCCAGAAAAAGGCGTCATTTGCACTCGTGAAGAGCATTTGCGAAAGACACAACATCCCAATGCGTAAAGGGGATGCAAACGGCGGAATAATCGGCCACTGCGATATAGCTCCTGTAAATAGGGCGCATTGCCCAGGAAACTATCCCTGGGATGAATTGTTTGCCTATCTCAACAGTGGAGGTCTGGAAATGATTGATTTGAATACTCCCGGAGTAGCAAATTACTTTGAGGATGCAGGTGATGGTCGCTGGCGCTGCAAACACAATGGCCTGGTCATTTTCGGTGGGATTCTCAAACAGCACAAAATCGATAACCCGCCTGGTAGCGGTGAAACCTACATGATGCACCTTTATTCCGGTCCCGGTCAGGACCCACGCATCGATGCACTCACCAAACAGCTGGCGGATGCACAGGCCAGGATCAGCGATCTAGAAGCAGAACTGGCAAAATTATCGCCCACGCCGGAACTTGCCGTGGATTGCATCAATGCTCTCAAGGATCTCAAACCCCTGGTGCTCAAGCTGTGATAGTTGCTCAATAATACATATTGACAAACTCCCGCGGCCAGACCGTAGGGGTGTATGGATTACCGTCATCATCACGATGTGAGCAATCCTTACAGAACCCTCTCGCCTTGCCAGAGCAGATGCTGCGCTCAGCAGGAAGGGAGAGCCCTGTCATGCTAAGCGAAGCATCTGTCTGCCCATCGAGATAGACCCTTCGCTTCGCTCAGGGCTTCGTGTATGGATGACGGACATCAGATGACGGACATCATGACGCTATTCACTTCCATCGTGTCTACAGCCTCCAAGCCGTTGACAGGTGCCTCAACCATCATGGTACGATGATGGGAAACCAGGTGATGATGATGGTAATCCATACACTTCGGCTCACTCAGGGTGACAATCGAGGAGGCAGACCGACCTTTGGCTTCGCTCAGGATGACACGGTATTACAGCCTGATTACGCTCCCGATGATCAAAAGAATCGCCAGAATAATCATGAGCAGGAAGAGGAGTGAGAACCTCCTGAGCTGAATTGTACCCAGTACTGATGAGAAGAGTAACCCCACTCCGAGAAGAAACGAGCCAGCCTCTAACGCAAAGTGTAGGATGAAGAGTAGGATTTCTACCAGTACAAACACTGAGAGGTTCACAGCAATGAGGCGAGCTCCCAGATTCCGAGAAGCGTTCCTTGCCTCACGTGCGAGAGCCTGCTGGTCTACATTCGCCTGATGTACTCCCTGCCGCAAATCCACACGGCGCGACGGACGAACCTCGAAACCCTGGCGGCTCTCTACCTCACCATGTGGGTCGGTTATAGGCATTTGGGAGAACGTCGGACGGCGACGCGGACGAAGAATATCCATATACGGAGACAGTCCCTCCGAGTGCGGATGAGTTTGAACCTGCACGGGGTTGGACATGGGAGGACGTCTTCCCGGTTGTAGCTGCTGTCTTCTCACACCACCAAGGGAAGGTTTATTTGAATGTCGACCAACCTCTCTATGAGGTGAACGACCGGCGAGAGAACTGGAAGAGCGTTTCACAGAAGGCTGTTTGCTGGCTTGATCGAGTTCAGCAGCAAAATCAGCAATATCCGGATAGCGATCCTCGGGATGCTTTGCCAGCGCCCTCATCAGTACTTGCTCAACAGCAACAGGGAGGTCTGGACGTCTGCGACGTAAGGAGGGAATCGGCATATGCAGGTGCTGCTTAATCAGCTCATCATGGGAGCCATGGAAGAGGTTATCGCCGATGAGCAGTTCGCAGGCAATGACAGCCAATGCATATTCATCGCTCGTCTTATGGGGGTATCCCCGCAATTGTTCAGGTGGCATATAGCCAACGGTCCCCACACCATTACGAGCTTGTCCATTGTGTATACCATCAGCCCTGATGGCACATCCAAAATCAGTGAGCCGGATACTCTGATTGGCATCTAGTAGAATATTCCCCGGCTTTACATCACAATGGATGAGATTATGATCATGGACATATTGCAGCGCATCAGCAGCTTGAGTGACATAGGTTACGACGAGAGGCAACGTGAGTTGCTGCATAGGCTTATGATAGTGCCGATGCAAGGAGCCATTAGAAGCGTAGGTCATCACCAGGAATGCCAGGCCATCCTCTATACCAAAGTCAAGGATGCCTATAATATGGGGGTGGATCAGGCCTAAATCGGCTGCCGTGCGTGCCTCAACGAGAAAGTTGTTCCGCTCCCTTTCTGTCAGGTTAGTGCGCAACACCTTGATGGCTGCCGGTGTCCCAAGGATCACATGTTCAGCAAGGTAGACGTAGCCAAAATTACCTTTCCCTATACCACGGATAATGCGATAATTGCCAGGCTGATAATCCCCCTGCTTATGCATAATACTCCACCCCCCTCTCTCAAGGTAGATGAGATACAAAGGCTCTATAATTATCTGACGGCTAGACAAAGCAGTTTTCAAATGTCTTTTTACGACAAAATACTAACGACTAAATAGCACCATCTAGACATTTAGACGTTGAGCAACGGATTTTATCAAATTGTGGGTGAATGGAATCAGCCGACAGAATACGAGCAAGGAGAGGTCATCTCATACAGCTTTAAATACGGGATATTTATTACAGAACCAGCATACTCTATTTGAATTGATCACGCTATAATCGCTTCCACAATTGGAAAGTGAGCCAGGTCACACAGAAACAGGAACTTATGTACATAGTTCGACACTTCTGCACTCCGCTGTAGCGTAATTTTGAGACAAAAATGAATTTGAAATGAGGAAAGAGACTTGACTTTTTAGATGAGCCATAGTACTATTATGCATAAGGAGCCGATGGAAAGGGGAGTCAAGAGTGACTCTCATCGGTAAACCGGATTGAGCCATCTGAGAAGAGTCCGCAACTATTTTGTGCTCTCCTCCGTGTACTAAACAGTGTAGGTAGCTAATGAAGTAGTTGGTTCTAGTACCTGTGGGGTATTTTTTGGACTAGAGCGCCATAACCGTTCGTTGTCAGTTTATTTTGTCTACTCTACCTGTTTTAGGAGGCACCTTTCTCTTCTGGCATGTAGGCTCACTCTAGAAAGCAACTCGCAAGCACAGAGCTTGTAGATAATCAAGCCCCAAAATATACCACACAGGTCGTTTGTTATATAGTGTAAGATGTACACCAAGGCATCACTAAGAGAAAGATGTTGGCTAAGATTTGATTACGCAACAAGGAGCTTACTCAATGCAGCAGAGAGAAGATGAACTCCTGGATGTCAAAGATGTTGCTATCCGTTTGCGTGTGAACCCTCGTACAGTGTTGCGTATGGCCGAAAGAGGCGACCTACCCGCTATCAAGGTCGCTCGCCGCTGGCGGTTTCGACATAGCGCTTTGGATGAATACCTGCGGGAGCAACACGCTCGACCAGGTAACATGATGGTGACAAGAGAAGAGCTGGCAGAACCCGAGGCACAATTAGATCTTGTGAGTAAAGAACAAACTTACCACAACTATATAGCAACCCAAATAGCTGGGTCGGGAAAACAAATGACCCAGCTCGAGATAGAGAAACAACGGCTTGAGATAGAGAAACAACGGCTTGAGATAGAGAAACAACGATTAGAGTTAGATGAAAGACGTTTGGACTCTGCACTCACCAGGGCCAATCAGCTCGCCAGTATGCTCCATCCCAACGATGAAGAAGCAAGAGCAAAACTTTTACAGCACTTGCTATCTTCACTTCTAGAGTCAGGCCACGCTAAAAGCTTAGTATTCGGCCTGGTAGCTCCTAAAAAGGACGAGACGGAAGAGAGAGATCGAGAGATGCAGCCGCAAGGCGCGATCTAAAGAAGGCATTCTCTTGAGGTCCACATTCCTGAACGCTGTAGGCCATAATTAGGAGCCTCTTGCATAACCATCACATCGTGCGGATGACTCTCCCGCAACCCTGCACTGCTAATACGCACAAAACGAGCATTCTCCTGCAACTCTCTGACTGTCGCAGCACCAGCATATCCCATCGCCTGCCGTAGACCACCAACCAGTTGATACACCAACGGTCCTAACATTCCTTTATACGGGACACGCGCCTCAATACCCTCAGCAATCAGACGAGATTCGTCCACTATGTCGCCCTGTAAGTAGCGATCTTTGCTATAGCTGCGCTGCTTCATCGCACCAACTGAGCCCATACCCCTGTAGTCCTTAAAGCGCTCCCCATGCGAGATAATCAGGTCCCCAGGGCTCTCATCGACACCGGCAAGCAGGCTCCCCAGCATGACGGTATCCGCACCAGCAGCGATTGCTTTGGCGATATCACCAGAATACTGGATACCACCATCGCCAATAATTGGTACACCATACGGGCGGGCAGCACGAGCACAATCATAGATTGCCGTCACCTGTGGCACACCGACACCTGCGATAATGCGCGTTGTGCAAATCGAGTTGTGTACAATCGCATTATCGGCGATGAAGCTGTGTGTTGGGCAATCAACCTCAATATCGTACACAGGGACTGCGATATTAAGACGATGTGAAGCAAGATGCTTCACGACCTGATACTTTGAGAGTAAACGCTGCTCATGCGAGACATTGAGACGAGAATGGTAGCTGGCATGGCATCGATCATCGGATGCGCCCTTGAGACCTCCAGCACTCGCTTTCCTCGTTGCACTGTTAGGAAAGCTGCCCTCCAGCAGATAGCAGAGCACATTGAACAACTCGACAAGTGGTTGCGAAGTGTTACAGAAATCGAAGCGACCATCCGAAGATAGACAGCCATCGCTGTCTATGAGACCATCGAAAAGACCTTGCAGATAGCGCCGATTAGCACTCAGATACCTTACTGGGAGATGCTTTTCGTGGCGCTTGCCGAACTGAGAGAACAAGCGTGCCCATTGGAGTGAATACAGGTTAATAGCGATTATGCTCTTATCGTGAGTTAGAGCCGCATCTATACCTGTTACCTCTTTCAGGCAATGAACGAGCTTTTCAGTAATTGCTTGTTCATGGATTGCAAAATACCATGAAGCTCGCCCTATTTCAGAGTTCCGAGAGGGAGCGATAAATGCATGACCATCGCCCAGGAACGTTCCGAAGACATATCCAAGTTCATAGGAATCTGTAATGGTTGTCTTGTAGCGTGCCAGTTGTTTATCCTGCCGGATGGCGAACTCACGCAGATCAATCTCAAAACCTTGTGGAAGCTCGAAGGCGATATATCTTGGGAGCAGCATCGTATCGCGCTCGCTCTCGCTGATCTCTTTCCAACGTATCTTAGAGACGGCGAGGCGGGTTGGATTTTCCAGAATCCTCACATAGCCTCTCGATGCCAGAGTAGAGGCATTGACTGTGGTCAGATCGCCCACAAGATAGCGGTGATCGGGTGTCACCTGCGTCTCACGGTATGAGGCGGTGTGACGGAGGGTCATAACCTCACGAATGCCGGTACACCAGGCCTTGACGACGGTAACCGGCTCACCGTTCATATTGATAACGCGGTCGCCGGACTGGATATCCTCGATGTTCTTATAGGTGGAGTTAGCCATGAGAACACGGGTTCCTGCTGCAAAACATCCTGCCCCAATGCCGACCTTGACGGCATCCACACCTGCCTGGATCAGTGCTTCGGTCGCCTCGGCTGTCACTACATTGCCTCCGATCAGTTGCACCTGCCTGCCGAAGCGCTCCTTGATTCGCTCGATAGTATCGAGCACCATGCGCGAGTGGGCATGTGAGGTATCCACGACCAGCACATCCACACCTGCTTCGATCAGAGCGGCACAACGTGCATCCGTATCCGGTCCAACACCCACAGCAGCACCCACACGCAGGCGACCATGCTCATCTTTGGCTGCCGTAATCATCTCTGACTCGGAGCACTTGACCTCATTGACTTCCCGGGCCTGATCTTCGATAGACAGATTGCGATGGATAATACCGATGCCACCCTCACGAGCCAGGGCAATCGCCAGCCGCGCTTCAGTAACAGTATCCATAGCAGCACTGACAACGGGAATTCCGAGGGAGATTGTACGTGTCAAACGGGTTTGAGTGGAGACGTCGCTGGGAAGTACAGATGAGGCAGCGGGGATGATGAGCACATCATCGAAAGTCAGACCTTCCATGGCAAATTTGTCGTCAAAGGTGCCATCGTTATGAGCCAGGGACATGATGGCAGAGTCCTCCTTATTATTTACTGATAATGTAGCATCTGAGATCAGCAAACGTCAAATAGTTGTCATTGACGCATGAACAGGCCGGGCAGTTCCTTGCAAGGAAGTGCCCGGCCTGTTCATGCGTCAATATCGTTGTTTCCCTATAGAGTGCGCGTACGACCCGCCATGAACAGGTTATACAGCAGCACAATCACCGCTGCGATCAGGAGCAGGTGAATCAAGCCGCTACTGACATGCATGACAATAAAGCCTAGCAGCCACAAGACTACCAGAACAACAACAATTGTCCAAAGAAGACCAGCCATTACATTATCCTCCTTTGATAAACAAGATAGCCTACTAACTCGATGGGAATGAACTTTCTCCGCTTCAAAGACAGGTTCGTTCCACCACCCACTACCATTGACACGAATGAGAACCTCCAATAGACTTGTCATTCGCACAAAACTGCTGTACTGTATACAAAGCAAAGGCTATTCTAAATAAATTCTCATCATATTCTCATCCAGGGAGCATCAACCTATGTCTGCCAATCCGCAGACAACGACTCACATGGCGAATATGCAGGAAGCACAACTTGCAGGAAGCAATGAGGCCATTGTCGTTGACAAACTCACAAAAATTTACGGCTCCAATCGAGTCGTTGACCAGTTACAATTTAGCGTCCAGAGGGGAGAGGTCTTCGCATTATTGGGACCAAATGGGGCCGGTAAGACCACAACGGTCGAAATTCTTGAAGGCTACCGCACTCCCTCTTCAGGCAGCGTGCGAGTGTTGGGACTTAACCCTATTCGTAATGGGCAAGCACTCAAGCCTCAAATTGGGATCATGCTGCAACAGGATGCCCTCTACCCTGGCCTGACGGCTCGTGAGGTATTACGCCTCTTTGCAGGCTACTATAAGCATCCTCAGAGCGTCGATGATTTGCTCGAACGGGTAGGGTTGAGTGCAGCAGCTAAGACACGCTGTCGGCGACTTTCAGGTGGGCAGAAACGTCGCCTGGCGCTGGCAGTAGCACTGGTCGGCAATCCAACACTCCTCTTCCTGGATGAGCCGACCGCAGGAATGGATCCGCAGGCCCGATTAGCAACGTGGGAAATTATGCGCGACCTGAAGCGTAATGGGGCAACAGTGCTACTCACCACTCACCTGATGGACGAGGCCGAGCGGCTGGCTGATCGTGTCGCCATCATCGATCATGGACGGCTGATTGCTCTTGATACGCCCGCGGGCTTGACTGGTGGGCAGCATGCGAATATTGTACGCTTTGTCGCTCCCGCAGGGCTGGACTGTGCACAACTCGCGGCCTTACCATCAGCACAAAAAGCCGAAGAGATTCGCCCTGGCAGTTATTTGATTGAGACGGAAGCAGTTCCAGCGCTTCTTGCAGAACTGACAGCGTGGTTACGTGATCAGAATATTACCCTCTCTGAACTGCGCGTAGGACATGGCTCACTGGAAGACCTGTTCCTGCGCTTAACAGGTGCAGAGATACGCGAATAAACGAGAATAACTATGGCAACATCCACAATAAATCAGAACACAGGAAGCAGCACAGCAGCACCGCTCGGTCGCCAAATCCTGAACCAGGCCCAGTTTGAATTGCTACTCACGCTACGTCGAGGTGAAAATGTACTGGTGACCTTGATTGTACCGGTCCTGCTCCTGATCTTCTTCACCTCGTTAAATATCGTGCCCTTCGGCAGGGGACAGGCCGTTAATTTTCTCCTGCCAGGCATCCTCGCTTTAGCCATCATTGCTGCAGGAATGGTCAATCTGGGGATTGCGACAGCCTACGAGCGGTATTATGGAGTGCTCAAGAGACTGGGGGGGTCTCCTTTGCCGAGGAGCGGACTGATCATCGCCAAGGTGATCTCCATACTCGTTCTGGAAGTCATTCAGGTGCTTATCCTGGTCGGCGTGGCCGTACTCCTCTACGGCTGGCAACCTGCTGGTTCACCACTGCTAACCGCACTGGTGCTGGCTCTAGGGACGATAACATTCGCAGCATCGGGTCTTGCTATGGCCGGGGCATTACGCGCCGAGATGACACTGGCAGGAGCAAATGCACTCTTCCTGCTGTTCATCCTGCTTGGCGGCGGTATCTTGCCGCTCAGTCACCTCCCAGCTCCGCTAGCTGCCATTGCACAGTATCTTCCGGCAGCCGCCCTCACCCAGGCTCTCCAGGCTACAATGACCAATGGAACAGCTTTTCCAGGCTCCCCCCTGCTCGTGCTGACTATATGGGCTGTTATCATTCTGCTGGTGGCTATACGAACGTTCAAGTGGGAATAGGAAAGAGCAGAAGCCGGAATTTGTGGGCGCGAGCCACTACATGTGTGACGTGCCTGATTAAGTGAGCAACTTCTTCAATTTGCACGGCACCAAACTCTTTGACTTATCCAGTGCTGGACAGTGAACAGAATGATGCTCAACCGTTTTAGACAGTGAAGATATCTATAGCTGATGTACTTGTAAGCAGAGGAGAAAAACAGCATGGCCCCTGAAGAGCAGATCATTTATCTTCCTCCTGAGGAAGACCTGACGAATGTGACTGAGCGCCTGGCACAGACGCAGGTACAACGCATTATGCTGGTCGTTCCATCGCAAACACAACTGCGCAGTCATGTTAGTTGGCGGATACTTTTTTCTCGTGTACGCGAGATGGGCAAAGATGTGCTGGTCTTTAGTCCAGAC
>WNGR01010434.1_pt1 | contig 16246 bp, 17 predicted proteins | sample 5407581 | NCBI WGS metagenome assembly WNGR01 (sample SAMN13153383, study PRJNA577476) | soil metagenome | isolation source: 80 cm soil or saprolite under Garry oak tree replicate 2 | place: USA:California | collected 2016-06-15 | reverse complement strand
AAACGATCAATACACGACATATCCTTTTCGTAGTGAGCGGTGCTTTCGAGCGATTGAAACAGCAGCTCTCCCGGCGCATCTCACAAGGTCAGATCGGATTTAGCGCCGAGCCTGTGAAGGTGATGGACAACGAATTATTTCAATACGTCACAACCCAGGATTTCGTCGAGTACGGGTTTGAACCTGAATTTATCGGCCGGTTGCCGGTGCGCGTGGTCTGCGAGGACCTGGATGCCGATGATCTTTACAAGATCATGAAGTTTTCCGAAGGCAGCTTGCTCCGGCAATATGAGCGGGCCTTTCGGGCCTACGGAATTGAAATCAGCTTCGACGATGAAGCGTTACGCCTCATTGCCGAAGCTGCGGCGAAAGAAAAAACTGGTGCGCGCGGATTATTGACCGTCTTTGAGAAGTTATTTCGCGATTATAAATATCACCTTGCCGGATCGGGCTTAAGCCAGTTGCGGGTAAGCGCCGAGCTGGTGCGCGAGCCGAAGCGAGTGCTTGATCGATTAATGGCCGAGGGGCACAAGCTGGAGGCACAAACCCTCGAAGTCGGTGTGCGCCAGTTTGCCGAGAGGTTCAAAAGTGAGCATGGATTGGAACTCGTATTCGATGAATCAGCGGTGCGGCGCTTGGTTGAGCGCGCCCAAGCCGAGCGGATGACGATGAATGACCTTTGCGCTCATCTGTTCAAGGATTACCAATTCGGATTGAATCTGATTAAAAAGAATGCCGGCCGGCGAGAATTTGTTCTTAATGCCGAGGCGGTTGATGCGCCGGATAAATTCTTGAGTGGACTGGTTGTGCAATCGTACTACCCACGTGCAGTGGTGCAGAAAGCCTGATTGGCAATGAAACGGTCCTTGGTCACTACGCTGATAATTGGCGTGGCCGTCGCCGCAATCATCGGAGCGGCGCGTGCGACCGGCTTCATATTGCGTTTCGAACTGGCGACTACAGACCTCGTTTCTGATTATGCCAGGGCCGCGAGAGTTGTCGGCGATAAATGGCAATACGTCTTTGTCTTACTGGCGGCCTTTGGTGTCGCCTGGCTGACTTTGACCAGTGTGCCGCGCCGCCGCGTCGGTTTGTTGGTCCTTCTTTTTGTAGTCGAATTGATTGGCGCGTCGTGGATCTGCTCGCTCTATCGGATTTTTTTCCAGCCAATACCGTCTATTTTTGCGGCCATCGTCGCATTTGCCGTAGCGGAAGGATGGATCGTCTTTTCGAGACGAACTCGCTCGCATCAGGCCACAACGTTCTTCGCCGGCCGATTGTCGAAGAAAGAACTTCGCCGCGTCATCGAAGGCGCAATTCCGTTTGATGCTCAACCGAAAGCACACGAGGTGACCGTCGTTGCTTGCGACATCGCCAATAAGCGCGGCCTTGCCGAGGACTCCGAGCCAGCAGCTTTCGCTGAGACCACAGAAAAATTCCTGCGCCGTATGACGGAGCATTTCCAGAAGGCCGGCGGTTATATACAGGCCGCCGATGGAGAGGGAGTCGTCGCCATTTTCGGATTTCCCGATAGCAATGCCGAGCATGCCGACAAGGCCGTGCGTGCTGCTCTCGATTTGGTTCAGGGTTTTCGCGATTCGCGTGGGCAGAATGCCGGCGAAATTTCTGGAAGCTGCGATACTCATCTCGGCATCAGTTCCGGCACGCTGATTGTTGCGCCACTGAATGACGGCGAACACCCAGCCCTGTTAACCAGCGGCGAACCAGTCGAGCTCGCGCGCAGGTTTTGTGCTGCAAATCGTTTCTATGGGTCGCACATTCTGATTGGCCTCCGTACTTTTGATCTCGCGAGCGAGACAGTTGTCGCGCGGCCGATCGATTTTCTCGGTGGAGTAGATTCGCAAGAGCGGCATGAAATTTATGAGCCGCTTTGGCTTGCCACGGAGGCCAAGCCGGAGCACATCGCGCTCCGGGATTTTTTCTGGAATGGCGTCGTGCTCTATCGAGAAAAGCGCTGGACGGAAGCGTATACGGAATTCCAGAAGGCGCGGGGCTCGGACGAAGAGGAGGATGCTCCACTGCAATTCTATTTGCGCCGTCTAGAGCCGCTCGCTTTCAATCTCACGGAGACGCCCTCCAGCTGAACCAGCGCGCGCTGTGAGAAAAACTGAATATCCGGCCGCGCTCCGGAATTTAATTGCGCAACTGCGACAAATGCCGGGAGTTGGACCGCGCTCGGCGGAACGAATTGCGCTTTGGATCGTGCGTGCGCGAAACGCTGAGCCGGAGCAAATCGCGCGCGCCATCACCGACACACGGCAAGCTATTCATCCATGCGCGCTCTGCGGATTTTTTACCACCGAAGAAATCTGTGAGATTTGCGCGGATTCTTCACGCTCAACTGAGTTGCTTTGCGTTGTCGAACAGCCCACTGACATTTTGCCGCTAGAGAAAACACGCGCGTTCCGCGGCCGATACCATTCGCTTGGCGGAAAAATTTCGCCGCTCGATCATGTCGGTCCGGAAGATTTGCGGATTAAGGAACTGCTCGAACGTCTGGATCGAGAGACGATTTCCGAGATTATCTTCGCGCTGCCGGCCGATGTCGAAGGGGAAGCAACCACAAATTATCTTGTCGATCTTTTGAAAAACAAGCCTGTGACACTGACTCGTATCGCCCGCGGCCTGCCTGCCGGGGGCGGTCTGGAATCGGCCGATGAGCTGACGCTTTATCAGGCGCTTTCGGGCCGGACAAAGCTTTAGCAGCGGTCCATGACCGTAGGACGAGTTAATGCGGAGCTTTTCAACGCTTCGACGTTGCATTAACTTTCACTCACATGTCCTGCGCGAAAATTGATCCGGCGCTGCACCAGGCGCAGAAGCCGCCTTGGATCAAGGTGCGGCTGCCGTCGAACCCGGTTTTCTTTTCAACCAAGGCTCTTATTTCCGATTTGCGATTGCATACGGTTTGCGAAAGCGCGCAATGCCCGAACCGCTGGGAATGCTGGAGTAAGGGCACAGCCACGATGATGATTGCAGGTGATCGATGCACACGGGCGTGTGGTTTCTGCGCGGTGACAACGGCGAAGCCTTATGCGCTGGAGGAAGACGAACCGCAACGAGTAGCCGAAGCAGTGCGACGGATGAAATTAAAACACGTCGTGATCACCGCGGTTGCGCGCGATGATCTGAACGACGGCGGCGCCAATCATTTCGCCCGCACAATCCAGGCGATTCGTGAAATGGATCCCTCGGTGATTGTCGAAGTGCTTGCGCCGGGCAAAGGAATTGTCGTCCCGCAGTGGCGGGATTGTGACCAAGAGCGGTGTGATGCTTGGCCTCGGCGAGAAAGAGACCGAGCTTTTTCAGACGATGGACGATTTGCGCGACGTTGGCTGCGAAGTTTTAACAATGGGTCAGTACTTGCGTCCAACTCCGAAACATTTGCCGGTCGTCGAGTACGTCACACCGGACCAATTCAATTACTACGGCGATATCGCACGTAAAAAAGGGTTCCTGTATGTTGCCTCCGGTCCGCTCGTTCGTAGTTCTTATCACGCAGCCGATTTTCATCCGGTAGTTCGTCGATGACGGAAGCGGATCGGGGGCGGTTCGCGCAGATTCGCTTAAAAGCTGCCGCGGTCATTCCGGCATATCGCGAGGAGAAACACGTTGGCGACGTTGTTCGTCGAACACGCCAACAACTCGATCACGTGCTCGTCATCGATGACGGCTCGAGCGATAAGACCGCACAGCGTGCGCGCGACGCCGGCGCTGAAGTCATCGTCCACAACCAAAACCGCGGCAAAGGCGAAGCGATCAAGACGGGATTACGCCACTGGGTGGACCGACAATTCGCGCATGTGATTATTCTCGACGCCGACGGCCAGCATCTTCCGGAAGAGCTCGATCGTTTTATAGCGGCTGCCGCCTCCGCGGTGGCGCCCAGCTTTTTTCTCGGTAATCGCATGAAGAATCTCACCGGGATGCCGTTGGTTCGGCGTATCGTGAATCGTTATATGAGCGATCGGATCAGCCGCGTCTGCGGCCAAAAAATCCCCGACACGCAATGCGGCTTTCGCATGTTAGATCGACAATTGATTCCTGAGCTGCTTGGCGGCGTGGAGCGTTTCGATTACGAAACTGAAATGCTCATCATTGCCAGCCGCCAAGGCTATCGAATCGAATCGATTCCCATCACGACCGTTTATTCCGACGAAGTGAGCAACATCCGTCCGATGCGCGACGCTCTCCGCTTCCTCAAATTGATGCGGCGCTATTGCAAGCCCTAGCGGCGACGTGTCGCCAACGAGGAGCCGGCACGGTTGCTTAGTCGACCACTTCGATCATGGCCGCTTCGCCGGTAGCGGTTTGGAGCTTTTGAGAATTTCCGATTCGGGTGTGAGGACGGCTGGCTTGCCACTGAAAATGATGCGATTCGGTTTTTCAGCGAGCGCGTCGACGAGCGCCTTCGCATGGGTGGTAATCACTTTCAAGTTCAAGAGAACGACGTGCAGCTCTTTCATCTGTTGCTGAAGCTGTTTGTCAGTGGTCCCAATGAATGTGTCAGCCGTGCCGAACACCTTGTCCGCGTCTTTGGCCATACCCTCCAGATTTTTGATCACGTTTTGTAAGTTGTCCGTGTCGGCCTTTAGCGAATCGGCGAGTGGCCCAAGCTTCGGCGTGAATTGGGCAAGATCGCCTTTCAAGCTTGTGACCGTCCCATTAAGATTGTCCAGCAACCGGTTCGCATTCTCGAACAGGGGACCCGCCGCCGCCGTAATCTGTTCGATGCCATAAGCAGGGTGACCTTCGATCGCCGAGTTGTTTGCGAGCGTTGCACTGCCTGGCGTGCCTGCGGAAAGTGCGACAAATTTTGGCGCGAGCAGCGTATCAGAGCTGAGCGTTGCCGTTATGTCTGTCGGCAACGGCGGTATTCCGTCGTCGAGGCTGATCGTCACGCGCACCGCGTCTTTTTTGTTTGCGGACGATTCACGTTCCTTTGCAGTCAAGTGACGCATCGCGATCACGCGCCCTGCTGGCGCACCGGCATAACGAACTTCGGAGTGCACGTTGATGCCGGTTACATCTTCGTAATTGATTTGCAATGTGCGCTTCGGTTTTTTCAAGCGATAACCGGATAGCGCGAAAGTGAGCGCGCCGAGCAAGACCAGGCTGCATAAGATGACCGAGATCGCCACGATGTAGTCAGACAGATTTCGTTTCATGAAGTCTTGTGATGAAACCTGGCGCGTGCCGCGACGAGGGGACGCGGTCTGACATGGGGATGGTCGTCGTGCTCCTCTTGCGAGATGTTCAATGGCACAGGGCCATCGGCTTCGCCGTTGATAAATTGGTGGACTTCCGGATTAGAACTCGTGCGGATTTCATCCGGCGTACCCTGCGCGACAATGCCACCGCGTCCAAGCATAATCATACGTGTCGCGATACGAAAAGCGCTCGTCATATCGTGCGACACCACCACTGCGGTCATATGACTGCCATGAGTCAGTTTGAGGGTGAGTTGATCGACCACTGCGGTCATGATTGGGTCGAGTCCAGAGGTCGGCTCGTCGCTGAAAAGCAGCTCCGGATCGAGGGCGAGCGCACGCGCTAGCCCAACGCGCTTTTTCATTCCGCCGCTTATTTCAGCCGGTTTGAGATTTTCAAAACCAGTCAGCCCGACCATCTGAAGTTTTTGTTTCACAATCTCTTCGATTTCATCAGGTGACTTTTCAGTGTGCTGCAAAAGCGGAAGGGCAACATTCTCGCCGACGGTGAGCGACGCGAGCAGCGCGCCGGATTGAAATAGCATTCCAAACCGTCGCCGAACGCGGCTGATTTCACGTTCGTTCATGGTTGTGATTTCTTCGCCGAAAATTTTCACGGAACCAGAATTCGGTTTCATTGACCCAATCATATGCCGAAGCAATGTGCTCTTGCCGCAGCCGCTCCCGCCCATAATAACGAGCGTCTCGCCTCGATAAACGCTAAGAGAAATATCGTCGAGGACCGCGCGATCCCCGAATTTCCGAACGAGGTCGACCACTTCGATGAGGGGAGAGTCAGGGGGTGGGGACATGGTGAAAAATATGACGAATGACGAATGACGAAGGTCGTCCCTTGGTTATTTGTCGTTGGGATTTCATCATTCTTAACTCCGGCACTGCGCGAACAGCTATGCGCAGAAAGTGCTTCGCTTCACGTGCCTCTTTCTTGCATGTTCCGATGCTTTTCAAAAACTCCTTCTTCGAGAGCGCGTCATCGGCTTCGACGTAGTTCGCCCCGACGCTCGTTCCAGCGCCAACCAGCTGGTTGACGATTCGATTTGTAACGGCGTTCTGCGGAATCGTTCTTGCGAAATCGATGACTGCTTCTCCGAATCGCGCCGTTCGCTCTTCTAAATCGTAAACAACGCGCTTGTCGCTCCGTTCCTCGCGAACGACCGATGCAACGTCACTATTCCAAAACACTTCGTCGGAATCGCCTTGCGCCAGTTCGGATTTCGTCATTCCTTTCATGCACTAAAGAAAAAGATTCCGGTAAGAACAGCGTTCGTGACTAACATCGCCAGCAAAGCTTGCACGAGTACAACCGAAGCCGTGGTTGATTGGCCGACGCCCTCCGCGCCGCCCTCGACATGAAGCCCGGCGTTGCACGCAATGGTGATGACGATCCACGCAAAAACCGCGCTCTTGATCATTCCCGAATACAAATCCCACGTATCCGCGCTTTGCAAGGCGCGCAGCACGTAGCCGGCAGTGTTGAAATCAAGGGCGAAGCGACAGACGGCCCAGCCTCCGAACACGCCGATATAGTTTCCAAAGATTGTGAGCGCCGGCAGCATCACGAGCATCGCGAGGAAGCGCGGCACGACCAGGTATTGAATTGGGTTAATCGCCATTACTTCCAGCGCCTCGATCTCCTCGGACACCTTCATCGTTCCCAGCTCCGCTGCGACGGCCGAACCGCTGCGACCGATCACGATCACCGCGATCAGTACTGGCCCCATCTCGCGCAAAAGCGTCACCATCACCAGATCGGGAACGTACATGTCCGCCCCCAGTTGTTCGAGTGAATGGGCGGCCTGCATGGCCAGGGTCACACCCACGCTGAATGCCGTTAGCGCGACCATCGGCGCCGCGCGCACTCCGATAAACACCATCTGCCGGAAGACCGGCGCGATTTTGAAAAATTGTCCGCTAAACGGCGCGATCAAAATCCAGTAAAGCAGACTGAGATTAAGCTGGATGTAATTTTTCAAATTATGGCCATCTCGGACGCGCAGAATGACAAGGCGGGTGCACCGACGAAAGCCGAAAATTTAGGATTCTGATTACAAAATCGACTCCGAGGCCGTGAACGGGGCTTGGAACTCGGCACAAACGATCTGGTTTGTGACCGCCGATGATAAAATCTTGGGGCAGATCTTCAGCCCCGATTGGCTCCAGTTTTCAAGACTGCCAAGGATAGAGTTTTGACAGCGATGCGATGAGAACGGGGGCTGACCCATCCGCTTGACCCATTCGAGGCGTCGCCTACCGTTGGCTTGCCTGCTGGAAGCGAAAGGCAATGGCTCAAAGCGAAATCGAGGCCGTCCGCGCGTTGCTGAGTTCCAAGCCACGACCTGTCGGGTGGCCTGGGCGGCGTCAACGCCTCGACGATGTCGGCTCTGTTTGGCCGGTAGCCGACGACGTGAAGCTCGTCGCAGTCGATATCAGCGGCGTGCCGGGGGAATACTCGATTGTGCCCGGGAGTGATCCTTCCCGCGTTCTGATATTTTTTCATGGTGGCGGTTATTGCGCCGGTTCAATCCTGAGCCATCGTCGCATGGTGACCGAGGCCGGCCGAGCGGCCGGAATGCGGACACTAGCCATTGCCTATCGACTGGCGCCCGAGAACCCATTCCCTGTGGCGTACGATGATGTACTGAAGGCGTGGCGTTTTCTGCGGAATCAGGGTATTCCGGCTGCGCGTATCGCGATCGGTGGCGACAGCGCAGGGGCCGGTCTGGCGGTAGCGTTGATCAACCAGTTACGCGATGCACACGAGGAGCTTCCGGCTTGCGTGTGGCTCGTATCACCCTGGACGGATCTGACGATGTCAGGTTCGACGCTTGCGAGCAAGGACGCCGTAGATCCACTCATCCGCAAGGACTATTTAAATGAACTCGCCGATGCCTATCTCCCCGCCGGAATCGATAGGAAGGACCCGCGGGTTTCTCCTCTCTACGCTGACCTCAGGTGCTTTCCTCCAACATTGATCCAGGTGGGTTCTGCCGAGACGTTACTCGATGACGCCACTCGCTTTGCGGCCGTGGCTGGTGCAGCCGACGTCCCAGTGACCTTGGAGATCTGGCCGCACATGATCCATGCATGGCACTTGTGGAACGCTCATCTAGAACTCGGCCGCCGCGCACTTGTTAGCGCAGGCACATTCATCCGGGGACATCTCTAATGCCTACCGAAGTGAGTCGTTCTGACAGCGCGCGAGTCAGTTGACCGGATTCTTCGAGCGAAGGCCTACGATTATCCTCAACATGCGATCAGCGACTACAACAATCCGCGTTTGCGAAAATCGCCGATATTTCCGCCGGAGGAGCGCTCGATCATGTCGATAGTGAATTTCAGCAGGCAGACTTCCCAAGCGTCGTCCACGCCTTGAATGATGGCACTCAGCGGTTCGTTTGCGTTTTCGACGCGGTGCCTGGTTCTGTTGATAACGGCGTCAACCGAATCGCGGATTGTTTCTTCGGTCACATCGGTTTTGCGAAATTGAAACCCGTAGCGCAAGACCGCGATATTGCGCAAATGCTCGCGCAGTTGATCGACGTAGCGCTGTGCTTTATCACCGAAACCTTCCAGCAATAGTCGGCAATAATGTTCGGGCGTCAGAATCTGGGGACGCTCGGCGTGAATTTTTCCGTTGCGAACCCGGACCTGATCGACGCGGTCCATCAACTCGGAGATAAGATAAAAATTGAAACTGGTGCTGCCGAAGGTCGCGATCTGTTGCTCGGGCGCGAGAATCACCTGCGTATTTTCAATTGCGTAATCGAAATCGTCCTTCTTCATTCTTGCTCCTGCAGTCTAAAGCACTGTGACACCGTTTCAAAGGGGGCACTGTAGAGGACGGTGTTAGCGTCCCGTTGGAAGCCAACGGCTTGCTCTACAGGACATTGATTTCGGGGACGCGAATGCAAGCCGCGAAATGGTTTCCTCCCCAATCAACCAGCGGTGGCACTTCTGCTTTGCATGCATCGATCATGTAGGGACAGCGCGGGTGGAACCGACAACCCACGGGCGGATTCATGGGCGAGGGCGGATCGCCTGGAAGGACAATGCGCTTGCGGGCGTGCTCACGCGTTGGATCGACAATCGGTACCGCACTGATGAGCGCCTTTGTATAGGGATGCAACGGCTTCTCCAAGACCGCGCGGGCCTCGCCAAGCTCGACGACTTTTCCGAGATACATCACCGCGATTCGGTCGGAGATATGTTTCACGACCGAGAGATCATGCGAGATGAAGATAAGCGTCAGCTTCATCTCGTGCCTAAGGAGGACGAGCAAATTGATGATCTGCGCTTGGATGGAAACATCGAGCGCCGAAACCGGCTCGTCGGCGATAATTAATTTTGGCTCGACCGCGAGTGCGCGCGCGATCGCAATGCGCTGCCGCTGTCCGCCGGAGAATTCATGCGGATATTTCTTCATCGTGCGCGGCAGCAAACCAACCTTCTGCATAAGCGCAGTGACTCGTCGGCGCAGTTCGCCGCGCGGAACTGTCTTGTGAGTCCGTATCGCTTCCGCGAGCGTGTCGAACACGTTCAGGCGCGGATTGAGGGATGCGTATGGATCCTGGAAAATCATTTGAAAATCGCGACGCGCGCGGCGCAGCCCTCGCCCGTGGAGTTGATTCAAGTTGCGCCCTTCGAGAATGACTGTACCCGCGGTGGGAGGGATCAGCTGCACGATGGTACGGCCAAGGGTGGATTTGCCGCAGCCGGATTCACCCACAATTCCGAGCACTTCACCCTCTTCGATCGATAAGCGCACGCCATCGACTGCCCGAACGGTGCCGAGGCGACGCTTAAAAATCAATCCTGCCTCGACAGGAAAATGCGTCTGCAAGTCTTCGATCTCAAGGAACGCACAAGACATTTGAGCCCCAGAGGCAGATGTAGTGGCGGCTCGCCATAGCCGCAATTCTTTTATCCGCGCGTGGAGGAGCGCCCTGCTACGTCTTGTTATTGACGTTGCGACTGCTGGTCCCCGCCTCCCGGGGACTGAAAGAGCGACAGATATTCGCCGTAACCTTCTTCCTTTAATTTCTCCATCGGAATAAAACGCATCGCGCCCGAGTTGACGCAGTATCGTTGGCCTGTCGGCGCCGGCCCATCCTCGAAGACGTGGCCAAGATGCGAGTCGCTTTTACTTGAACGAACCTCCGTGCGCTCCATTCCATAGGAAGAATCCCTTTTTTCCACCACTTTATCTTTTGAAATTGGCTTGGTAAAACTTGGCCATCCCGTGCCGCTGTCGAATTTATCCAGCGAACTGAAGAGAGGTTCGCCGGTGATAAGATCGACATAAATTCCAGCCTGGTGATTGTCCCAATATGCATTTTGAAAGGCAGTCTCTGTGCCACCCTCTCGCGTTACGTGATATTGATCTTTAGTAAGCTTGGTTCGCAGCTCGGCGTCGGATGGAATTGCTTTGGTGGGGTTCATCTTTTCGGTTTCCTTCTTCTGTTCTTGAGCGTAGCCAAACAAAATCGTGCCTACAATCACAGCAATGGCACCAAAAAAGCCAATCCACAACGTCTTATGCGAGGAGCGCTTGTGTGTTAATCGCATACTGTTCATTTCAAAAATCTCCGACGTTTATGTTTAGACCGATTTCTGCGCTTCGCCGTTCACTTACTTGCGGAAAGCTACTCCGGCAGATGAGCAGGCGTGAGATCGATCTCCTTTAATTGAATTCGTAAACAAGCCGAAAAATGGTCGGGCGCAATTTCCTTCAAGGCGATTATCGACGTTGTGCATTTTTCCTGCGCAAATTCGCAGCGCGGAGCGAACGGACAACCTGGAATCGGCTTCGAGAGATCGGGCGGAGCACCCGGGATCGTATGCAGCTTCTCTCCTTTTTCGTGAAGCGCAGGAATGGATTTTTGCAGCGCCTGATTATAAGGATGTTTCGGTTCGTAAAAAATCTGCACGGTGGAGGCGCGCTCCACGATTCGCCCCGCGTACATGACCAGCACGCGATCGCAAAAACCCGAAACGATACCGATGTCGTGGGTGATGAAGATCACCGCGGTGGCAAGCTCGCGCTGCATCTTGCGAATCAATTCTAGAATTTGCGCCTGCACCGTCACGTCGAGCGCTGTTGTGGGTTCATCCGCGATTAACAGCGCCGGTTTTGTGATCAGAGCTGCTGCAATCATGACACGCTGGCGCATGCCTCCGGAAAATTCGTGTGGATATGAGCGCATCCGCTTCTCTGCATCTTGAATGCCGACCTCGTGTAGCGCCTCGATCCCACGTTGCCATGCTTGTTCCCGCGAAATCTTTGCGTGGATGACGAGCGGCTCGATCACCTGATCGCCTACGCGCATGTAGGGGTTGAGCGAAGTCATCGGGTCTTGAAAAATCATCGCGATGCGATCACCGCGAATGGCTCGCAGTTGGCGATCCTCGCAACGAAGTAAATCGATTCCGCCGAAATCCGCGCACCCGGTTTCGATCCGACCAGGAGGCGAGGGGATCAATCGGAGAAGCGAAAGGCACGCGACCGATTTTCCCGATCCAGATTCGCCGACGATCCCAAGTGTTTCGCCCGGGGTGATCGAAAATGAAACATCATCGACGGCGCGAACGATTCCAGCGCGCGTGTGAAAATACGCCCGCAAATTTTCAACACGAAGCAGCGTGGCCACGAAGTGAATAGTGATCGGTGATTAGCGATTGGTAAATGCAATCTGCGCGACTTCCGCTCACCGATCGCCAGTCACTAGTCACTCCTTGCTGCGTTGGGAAAGCCGCACTGAGGTCTCACAGCGGATTTCCTTGTCCCCGCGTCCTGGACGGCTATCCTCCGCTTCACCGTGAAAAAGCAAATTCCTATCAATAACTCGCGGTATCGCCTACTCTACTTCCCTCACCAGAAGTTTGATGACAATTAAGCATTTCGCTCCCTAGCCGCCGTCGAAGGATCCGGGCGAAGAAAGGATACGAACACATGATGAAGCATATCGGTCGACGCGCCCTGGCGGCCGCCATATTGGCCCTCGGGGCCGGGGTATTTCTGTCGGCCGGCTTCGGCGCCGGGCGAGCGTGGACCAGTTCACGCCGGTGTTGGCGTCGCCCGTCGCCGCGAAGAGCGCGCCTGCCCCCAGAACCGACGGTAAATCTCACGTCGTTTATGAGCTGCTGTTGACCAACGCCACCCAGTTCGCGGCTGCTCTGGAAAGGATCGAGATTCTCGATGCCGGTAGTCCCTCCCGCGCCCTCGCCGCGTTCCAAGGCGGCGATCTGGTGTCGCGGCTGAGGGTGTTGCTCAATCAGCCCGCGACCGACCTGAAGATCGAACCGGGAAGCGCACGATTGGTCTTTCTTGATCTCGTCTTCGGCTCGCGCGCCAAAGTCCCCCGCTTTCTGCTGCACCGCCTCACGCTGCACCTGGAATTAAAGGAAGCCGCGAAGCTGCTCCCGCCACAGATGACCTATACGGCGGCGCCCTTTGAGATCACTACCGACCTGGCGGTCATCGGTCCGCCGCTGGCCGGGAAGGGCTGGGTGGCCGGGGACTCCTGCGACACGTCGAAAGGCGCGCACCGGGGGGCGGTGGAACCAGTCAACGACAAACTCTACATCTCCCAGCGATACGCGATAGATTGGGTCCGCCTCGACGACAACGGCCACTACCTGCACGGCGACCCGACTGACGTGCACAGTTACAGCGGGTACGGCGACCCCATCCTGGCCGTCGCCGACGGCACCGTCGTCGAGACGCTCAGCGACATGGAGAACGCGAAGCCGCCCAACTCGCCGGACCCGAGCACGATCACCTTGCAGAATGCCCTCGGCAACCACGTCGTCCTCGACATCGGCGGTTACTTCGCGTTCTACGCGCACATGCAGAAGGGATCCGTAGCGGTCAAGCCAGGCGACCAGGTCAAGCGCGGACAGGTGCTAGGCAAGGTCGGCAACTCGGGCAACACGTCGTCCCCGCATCTGCACTTCCACATCATGAGTGGGTCGGCCATCTTCGGCTCCAACGGTCTGTCCTACGCCATTGACCGTTTCGAGCTCGCCGGCCAAATCCCGGCGGAGCAGTTCGGCGACTTCACCGTCTCTTGTCTCGAGAAGGATTTCAATCCGGCGCGCTCTGGCCCGCCGATATCGCGCCAGCATCAGTACCCGCTCAATTTTACGATAATCAACTTCCCGCGCTGAGCTTCGAAGGCGCGTCCGCTGCCGGCGAATACCAGCTTTATGTGTTCAACGACGAGACAATCCCAAGGACCCTACATGCTCTCGATTGGCAAGCAGCGTGGACACGAAATGAATAATGATCAGTGGGCAGTGAATAGGAAAGCAAATCGGGACCCCATCCCGTCACCGATCTCTTTCCCTTTCACTAATCTTTAGAAGCACGTGGATCGAGCGCGTCACGCAATCCGTCGCCGAGAAAATTGAGGGAGAAAAGCGTAAGGGCAAGAATTAATCCGGGATAAATCAGGAGCCACGGGAATTCTTCCATCACTTCCGCACCTTCTTTAATGAGCACGCCCCACGAACTCATCGGCGGTTCAACACCGAGGCCGAGGAAGCTCAAGAAGGCTTCGAGCAACATCACCGCCGGCACCGTGAGCGTGGCGTAGACGATTATCGGCCCAAGCGCGTTTGGAATCATGTGTCGAAAGATGATCCGCGGCCTGGAAAGCCCGAGTGCTTCCGCGGCCTCGATGAACTCCTGATGCCGTAGCGACAGGACCTGGCCGCGAACGATCCGGGCCATCGTCAGCCATTGCACCGCGCCAATCGCCACGAAAAGGAGCACGAATTTTCGACCAAAGAACACCATGAGCAGGATGACAAAAACGGTGAAAGGCAGCGCGAAAATGATGTCGACGATGCGCATCATCAGCATATCGATCTTTCCGCCAAGGAAGCCCGAGATCGCTCCGTAGAAAACCCCGATGGTCAAGGCGACCGCGGTCGCGCAAAAGCCGACCGACATGGAAACTCGGCCGCCATACAAAATCCTCACAAACAAATCTCGGCCGAGGGTGTCTGTTCCGAGCCAATGCCGTACACCTGGCGGGACAGCACCGAGCTGAAGATTTTGAGTCTCATACGATAGCTTCAGAAAAAATGGTCCAATAAATGAGGCGAGCACAATCAGGATTAGAATGACGGCGCTGATCACGGCCATTTTATTTTTGCCGAGACGCTGACATGCGTCGCGCCAAAGCGAGGTCCCGCGCTCGGCTTCCTCGAGTGCTTGCTCGGTTCCAGTGGTCTCGCCGACGGCGTTCATTCGAATTTCTGCTTCGGATCCATCCAAACCAGCACAACATCGACAATCAAATTAAAGATGACGATGAGCCAGGCATAGAAAAGCACCGCGCCCAGCACCATCGTGTAATCGCGATTGAACGCTGCGTTTACAAAATAGCGTCCGAGTCCCGGAATTTGGAAAATTGTTTCGACCGCAAACGATCCCGTGACAAGTGCGGCAGCCGTTGGCCCCAAATAATTCACGACTGGCAACAATCCGCCCCGCAACGCGTGTTTGAGAATCACGCGCAAATTGGACGCGCCTTTCGCCCGAGCCGTACGAATGAAATCCTGCGACAGAATTTCGAGCATCCCGCCGCGGGTCAGCCGAGCAATATAGGCGGCATACAAAGCTCCGAGGGTGAGAGAAGGCAGGATGCGATCGATCGGATGTTCCCAACCCGAGACGTGCAACCAGTTGAGCTTTAGTGCAAAGATTAAAACAAGCAGTGGGCCCAGCACAAAGTTGGGCACAGAGATTCCCACCATGGCAAACGAACTGGCAATGTAATCAGTCGCACTATTTGGCCGCAACGAAGCGATAATGCCGGCAGTGAGGCCGAGTGCCAAAGCGATCAGTAACGACCAAAAAGCCAGTTCGGCAGAAATTGGAAATGATTCTGCGATCAGTTCGTTAACGGTGCGGTTCGCATAGCGATACGATGGTCCCAGGTCGCCGTGCAAGGCGTTGCCTAACCAGCGGAAATACTGTTGGTAGATTGGCAGATTAAACCCGTAATAGCGATCAAGACTCTGTTGAATTTCAGGTGTCGTGTTCCTCTCCGTATCGAACGGGCCGCCTGGCGCGAGACGGATCATGAAGAAGGTAAGCGTCGCGATTACAAACAGCACGGGCACCATTTGCAAGAGGCGGCGCGCGATGAAGCGGAACATGGGAATCGTTGAAGACTTGAAGCGTTAGGTTAGGGCAATTTGTAGGGCGTCTGTGTCAGACGCCAGTTCGAACGGCGTTTCACAGAAACGCCCTACAGCAGATTATCGATGTAGGTTTGACGATCGAACGCTGCGAAATCGTCGAGTTGTTCGCCTGTGCCGACGAAGCGCGTTGGAATTCCAAATTCATCTTGAATTGCGACGACGATGCCGCCTTTGCCGCTCCCGTCGAGTTTGGTGACGATAAGACCGGTGAGTCCGATCGCGCTTTGGAATTCGCGCGCCTGACTCAGCGCGTTGCCGCCCGTCGTTGCATCGATTACCAGCAGCGTCTCATGGGGCGCGTCAGGATCGTGTTTGCCAAGAGTGCGTTTCACCTTTTGCAGCTCAGCCATCAGGTTCGCTTTTGTATGCATCCGGCCGGCGGTATCGCACACAAGAAAGTCGATCTTGCGTCTTGCAGCCGCCTGATACGCTTCGTAACAAAGTGCAGCTGGATCAGCATTGTATTGTCCGCGGATCATTTCAACGCCGAGTCGTTCGGCCCAAACACCAAGCTGTTCAATAGCAGCAGCGCGAAAAGTGTCGGCCGCCGCCAGCAAAACACGATGTCGATCTTGCTGAAGATGACGAGCGAGTTTCGCCGTCGATGTTGTCTTTCCAGTGCCGTTTACACCAAGGAGCAAAATTACCTTTGGTTTGGCGGCCAGCGTCCGCATGGGAGCCGGATTGCTCGGGAGAATACGAGCAATTTCCTCGCGCACGACTCTTACGACATCGTTTATGCCCATTAGCGACCAAGCTTCGCGTTCTTGCAATGCCTTAAT
>WNGR01007964.1_pt1 | contig 16251 bp, 14 predicted proteins | sample 5407581 | NCBI WGS metagenome assembly WNGR01 (sample SAMN13153383, study PRJNA577476) | soil metagenome | isolation source: 80 cm soil or saprolite under Garry oak tree replicate 2 | place: USA:California | collected 2016-06-15 | reverse complement strand
GGGTTTTCCGCGGTCAAGGAGATGTACCTCGACAGCTTCGCCGCTGTATTTGCCGCGGCCGGGCTGCATGTGCTGGTGTTCGACAATCGCGGCTTCGGCGCCAGTGACGGTGAGCCCCGCCAGGAGATCGATCCCTGGGTCCAGGTCCGCGACTACCGGCACGCCATCACCTATGCCAGTATGGCGCCGGAGGTGGACCCGCAGCGGATCGGGATCTGGGGCAGCAGCTACTCCGGCGGCCATGTGCTGGTAGTCGCGGCGATCGACCGGCGGGTCAAAGCGGTGGTCAGCCAGGTGCCTCTGGTCAGTGGCCACGACAACCTGCGCGCGCTCGTCCGGGCCGATTTCATCGCCGGGTTCCGCGAACAGTTCGACGCCGACCGCCTCGCCCGCTTCCGCGGCGGGCGGCCGGCCATGGTCCCCGTGGTGGATAAGGATCCGCTGGCACCATCGGCGCTGCCGACGCCGGATTCGTGGGAGTGGTTCACCGAGACCGGCAGCACCCGCGCGTCGGCCTGGCGCAACGAGGTGACGCTGCGCAGCGTGGAAATGTTCACCGAGTACGAGCCAGGCACCTACCTGCCTTACATCAGCCCCACGCCTCTGCTGCTGCTGGTGGCCGCCGGCGACCACCTGGTGCCCTCCGAACTCGCCATCGCTGCCTTCGACAAGGCCCACCAGCCCAAGGAGTTGGTGATCCTGCCCGGCGGTCATTTCGACGCTTACACCAAGGGCTTCGAAGCCTCCAGCGGCCGGGCGCGCGACTGGTTCACCCGCCACCTGACGCCTTGACGCCCGGATTTGCCATTCAGCCCTTGCGCTGCAGCGTGTAGCGGACCGTCTGCATCCGGATCAGGCCATCGCGGAACACGAAGGTGTCGATACCGTCCTCGACGCGGGTCATGGCGGCGTCAGCGGCCCACTCCAGGAACAGTACGTCGTCCTCGTAGATCTGGGTCTTCAGATCCCAGGACGCGTTCGGCACATCGGAGAGCAGCTGTGTGAACGCCGCCCGGATGCCGTCCTTGCCTCGCCGTACACCGGCAGGCGTGATGAAGACGGCATCGTCGGCGTAGTCGGCGACGATCTCATCCAGGTCGCCTGCGCCCAGCGCTTGGGCGTCAAAAACAGCCGCACCGTGTCACGGACCTTGCGCTCGTCATCGGCCACCAGCACGGTCGCTGTCCGCATGACCGTCCCCCGCGCCTTTGGCAAACACCCTGCCCTTGGCCAGCGTCCTCCCGGCGCAGTCTCGCCGGCAGCAGGCCGAAGATCCCAGCCGGCGGGACGTTCGGGCCAGCCCGCCACCCCCGGGCCCGGGGGTGCCCTGCGCCAGTGAGCCAGGCAGGTCGGGCGATATCGTCGTTATATGGCGATGCGAGGCGGGGTGATGACGGCGTCCCGCACCGGGCTGGGCCCGGCAGCGGCGCTGTTCCGGCCGCTTCACCCTGGCTGAGCGGTGGAACGGAACGGCATGGGCCAACCAGCCCACCTCTAACCCGGCCGGCGGAACCCACGCCGAACTGGACAGCGTCGCCTGCCCGTCCGTCAATGCGTGCACCGCTGCCGGGTTCGCCAGCAGCCACGGGCCCTTCACCACCTTGGCGAGCGGTGGAATGCAAGACCTGGGCCACTCAACCCACCCCCAACCCCACCGGCAGCCAGACATGCCGATGTGAGGGCGACGGGGAGATGCATGACGATGCGCTGTGCCGCATGGAGCAGGAGGCGTGCCGTTCCTGTGTTTCGCGACCACGACGCTGGTGCCCCGGCGGCCAGGGTCCGATGCCGGAACCGCCGACCCTTGACCCGCTGGCCGGGTTCCTCTACGGTTTGAGCAGTTGCTTAGGGCGATCGCTTAGAGGGAGTTCGGTGGCCAAGTCAGGATCGAAGCGCAGGGCAGGCACAGGCGGGACCGGGTCGGCGGAAACCCGCGCCGCTTTGATCCGGGGAGCCACCGCTGCGCTGCGCGAGGTGGGCTACGCCGGTGCGAGCGCCCGAGAGATCGCCGACCGGGCGGCATGCAACCAGGCGCTGGTGTTCTACCACTTTGGCTCGGTGGACGGCCTGCTCCTCGCCGCCTTGGACGAGGTCAGCGCCGTCCGCCTAACCAGGTACCGGGCGGCGGTGCAGCGCTCGCGCACCCTTGGGGAGCTTGTCGAGACGGCCAGATCGGTGTTCGAGGAGGACCTCAACCACGGCTACGTCGCGGTGCTGGTCGCGATGATCGCCGGCTCGCAGTCGTCGCCGGCCCTGGGGGCCGAGGTAGCCGCACGGCTTGCGCCCTGGCGCGAGTTCGCTGCCGACGCGATCCGGGGCATCCTCGCGAACTCCCCGGTAGCAGGGATGGTGCGCGATGAGGAGATCGCGCACGGGGTTGTGGCTGTGTACCTTGGCCTGGAAATGCTGGCCAGCCTCGACGGCGACCGGGCCGCTGCCCTTGCGCTGTTCGACCGTGCGCGCCGAGCCGCTTCTCTGCTCGACGTTTTCGGAACGGCATCACCGGCCCGGGGGGAACGATGACGAATCCCGCGCCCGGTACCGCACCCGCGGCGGACAGGGTGGCGGCACGTGACAGCGCCGATGTCGTCACCGGTGCGTTCAGCTACTCAGGCTCGGCTATCGCCCGCGAACTCCAGGCGGCGGGCAGGACGGTACGCACGCTGACCGGCCACCCTGACCGGGCCCCCAAAGGCACCTCGATAGAAGTCCGGCCGCTGGACTTCGATGACCCGATCGGGCTGGCGGAATCCCTGCAGGGAGCCAACACCCTCTACAACACCTACTGGGTCCGCTTCGCGCGCGGGCAGCTCGACCACCCGACTGCGGTGGCCAACTCCCGGACGCTCTTCCACGCCGCCCGGCGGGCCGGGGTGAAACGGATCGTGCACGTGTCGATCACCCATCCGGCCACCGACTCCCCCTACCCCTACTTCCGTGGCAAGGCCGAGGCCGAACGGGCGCTGGCGGAGCTGGGCGTCTCCTACGCCGTGATACGCCCAGCGATCCTCTTCGGCGGCGACGGAGTGCTGCTGAACAACATCGCCTGGCTACTGCGCCGAATCCCAGTGTTCGCGGTCGGGGGCACCGGCCAATACCGCATCCGCCCGGTACACATCGACGACCTGGCCCGCCTGTGCCTTGAGGTCGGAGCCTCGGCTGCGACCACCGTCACCGAGGCAGTGGGACCGGACCGGCCCACCTTCACCGAACTGGTCCACGCAATCAAACACGCCGTCGGCAGCAACTCAGCGATAGTCCACGTCCCCGGCGCCGTCCTACCCGCCGTGTCCACGGCGGTCGGGGTCGTGCTGCGGGACGTGCTGCTCACCGGCGACGAATACCGCGCAATGGCCGATGGGCTCGCCGACACCGACGGCCCGGCCACCGGCCGCATTTCCCTCCTGGCGTGGGTCGCGCAGAACGGGCAGAGCCTCGGCCGGCGATACGCCAGCGAACTCGACCGCCACTTCCGCCGGCCGGGCGAGGGAGTCCACACCGCACCATGGCGCAGACGGTGATCTGGTGCCAGCGGAACGATCATTTGCGGAAACACCGGATTCCCTTCGTCAAAAGCACACAGATTGGCGTCGGCCACGCTGGCCCCGGGCGTGCCGCTGAATAACAACAAGGAGTGGCCGTGATTCCCACGCTGATCTTGTTCGGGCTGGCCTTCGGACGCTGGTGGCGCCCGGCGCTCATCGCCGCGGCGATTGGCTGGCCTGTCCTGCTCCTCGCGACGGGCGTCATGCACCCCGGGACGGGGCTACTTGGCGCGGCAGGATTGGCGATCATCAACACCGGTGCCGGCGTGGGCATCCATCAAGGTGTCCGGCGGGCCGTCAGACGGGCCCGTCATTAGGCGCGTCCATCACGCGAAATCCCCCGGACCGAGTGAGCACGACCTGTTGACAATGATCACTCACGTCCAAGCCGAGACCCAGGCAGCGCTCGTACCCGCTGAGGGTGATCCCCTCACCGGCAAGCCGTGAACCTGAACCTCAATTGACCAAGACTCCCGGCTGGAGGCGCGGCCGGGCTCCGACAACCACACGGGCATCAAGGAATAACCGAAACGAGCGCATACCCATGCATACGGAGCTACCAACCGAACGTCCGGATCTGCCACATATGGAGGGTCGGACGGGCGTGTTCGCAGCATCACTTACAGTATTCTTACGATCAGGTTCGGCCGCCGCAAAACACGCTGACGGTGGCGGACTGAACATCGGCTGGATAGCTACCTCCTTGGTGGCGGGCATCGTCATCGGAGTTCTGCTTGCGCGTTGGTTTCACCAAAACTGGCCAACTCCCAAACAAGATGACCAGCGGCAGCGCGAAAATCAAGCCAACCTAGAGCATCATTTACTAGCCCTTAGAGATCACGACTGTCGTGATTTGTGTGTCTGGCTAACACAGCACACTCCTCGTCACCAAGAAGCTCTTATGGACGCATATAACGCGCTGTATGCGCCCGCAGAGACAGATACACTTCAGGGCGATGAGTAAGGGATTTTTGACGTTCAGCCAGCACCACACCACGTTTCAGTGATGGCTGTCGCCAACCACGGCGAAGAAATCTCGGCCTTCAACGCGGTAGAATATTTTTGACGGATTGGCCGGGACGCCGAGCTTCTCATAGAAGTGTTGCGCTTCTAGGTTGTTGTCGTCGGTGGTCCACTCTATGCGGCTGCAATCGCTGTCCTTGGCCAGCTTGAATATCCTCTCCATCAACAGCTTGCCAGCCCCACGTCGACGGTGGCTCTGACGCACGTACAGTTCTTTCAGGTAGAGGGACTTCGTTGTCCGCGCGGCTGGCCACAGGAACGAATAAGCCGCCATGCCGATAAGGGATTCCCCGTCCCATGCGAGAACTGCATAGGCCAGAGGAGGATCGGTGAAAAGCACAGAGGTGATCTGCCGGATCTTTAGGTTGGCGGGCTCCACGACATCTTCGCCATAAAAGCGATCCATCTCTAGGAAGAGGTCCGCCATCGCCGCCAGGTCACGCGGTTTAGCATCACTCACCGTTAGCACCATTCGTCACCCTTTCCCGAACGGCTGGAAATCATGAGTAGGTCCCGGAACTCGCGGGTCGCAGGAAGCGAGCGCTGTTCAAATGGAATAGCGCTCAGAGTTTCACGGGCGTGAAGCTCAATGATCCCGCGGCGCTGATGCACCGCCGGCACGTTGGCCGCCCCCTCTATCCCGGACATCAGCATCAAGCCTTTCCCGATCGGCAGCCCGGCCAACAGGATCGACTTCCCCGAGCAGACCCTGACCACGCCCAGCAATTTCCGGACCTCCGGCACCGGGCTGACCGGCATCACCCAGCAAATGGTCGACAACCCCAGCACCGTCCTACACTCGGCGATCGCGGGCCAGCACATTCAGGCCACGACCAGGCTGCACGTGTCCACCAGCGTCGCCACGCTTCCAGGCGGCGGAACCGCCAATACCGCCTTCCTGAAAGGCGCCGCTGATGGCCCGAACGCGGACGCAGCGCGCGTGCGCGCCACGTTCTGGCTGGAGACGATCCAGGGAGACCCGGACCCCCGCCAGCTGCAGTACTCGCAGATGGTGATGCTGAACTTCAATGGCCTGAGCTGGCCTCATGTCACGGTCGCCACGCTGACCAAGGTGGGCTGACCACCCCGCCGATCCAGAAGATCGATCCCAAGATCCCTGCCGGACTGCTTCCCAAGACCCCAGCCTCTGACCCTTCAGATCCAGCGCAGGACTCCGCCGATTGACCAGCACCGTATCGACGCGCGCCTGCGCGTCCCCGCCCTCCCAGGACATTCAGCCCCGGGATTTTTCCAGTCGGCCGCCGCGGGCACGGCCCGGACGCTGCCTTTTTAATGATCAGTATCCAGATCACTGCCGAGATTGCGGGATCCTCCGGTGAAGCGGACGCGATAGCGGTGGGGGTTGGCGGCGGCCAGCCGCCGGCGTGGCCAGGCTCGGCGTCTTCCGGCGGGCCGGCGCCCGGTCCGCGGTCACGGACGAACCCGCCAGAGGACGGGCAGGTCCAGCCGAACGACAACGTCTCGAACGGCTGGGCGTGCTCAGCGCCGGCGGCGCAGCCGAGCGCCGCCTCGTCCAGGCCCAGCCCACGCTCCTCAGCGACTGTGACCAGGTTGAGCGCCTCGCCGATCTGCCGCCGGTGATGCCATCCTGGCGGCCGCGCTTGATGTGCTCGCGGACCTTCTGCCAGGCGCAGTCCCGGAGCATCATGGCGAAACGGATGCCAGCGGCCGGGGGCGGCCTGGTGAATCGTGGTGGCCGGACCCGGCCAGAGAGGCCGAAACATCATCGGTAGCGGGGCTTGAGGCGTCGTGGCCGGCGGAATCGTTGGTGCTCATGGTGAACCTCCACGGAAGCGGTGCGGGCACGGCAAAGCCCCCGGCGCCAGCCGATGCTGGTGGGGTAGACGGTGAATCCCGGTACGTGGCGGGTGTTTCCCTTGATTGGTGCGGGGAAGGGAATGGCTCGCCGCCGGGTGTGGAGGTGGCTGGCGTGAAGGTCCAGATAGCGTCGTGCTCGCCGAGGGACGCGGCGACAGCACCTCTTACCCGTCAGGTGCTTGACGCATCTCTCGAAGGCCTCGGTGTCATACCGGACACCCGCACCGATATCGCGTTCTCACTCAGCGATGCATGCGCCCACGTGATCCAGCATGCGGATCACAGCGACGAGTACGAGCTCCGGGCCCGGGTGAACGGTGCATGATCGAAGTGGCCAGGGTGCCAGGTTCCCAGGCAAGGCGCTCTCGCCATGGAAGGCGAGAATCCCTCGCGGTGACCCGTTCCGCCGGGCACCCGATCACGCGGGAATGTTTGCGGACACCCGGTGCTAGTGGTGTTGGTGGTGCTGCTGGATGTCGCGAGTGCCGGATGACGGCGGATCTGCCAGCCCCGAGGCTGCGGTGCGAGCGAGCGGAGGCTGGCACTCCCGGCGACCGCAGCGCGCAGCTGGCGTTGCCTCCCGGGGCAGCTCGAGGCACCTCCAGGCCAACTCGCTTGGGCTGAGACGGGCCTGTGCTGCCGTGTGGGCTGTAGCTCGTGCGACGGTGGCGCAGGCGTGGGCTGACCGGGTGCTCGGGCTGGCAGCCGAGGCCGGTTTCTGGGCGCTTTTGTCGCTGACCCCCCTGCTGCTCGTACTGGTCGCCGCGGTCGGCTACCTCACTCCGCTGTTCGGGCGTCACATTGCGATCCTGGTCGAGGAGAAGATTGTGAGGGCGGCCGGGCACGTCCTCGCCCCCACGGCGGTTCACCAGCTGCTGGAGCCTGTGCTCACCGATGTGCTGCGGCACGGCCGGGGCGGGATCATTTCGCTTGGCTTCCTGCTGGCCCTGTGGACCGGGTCGACCGCGATGAGCACCTACGTCAACACCATTACGATCGCCTACGGGATGCGTGAGGTCCGCTCGGCGGTCAAGGCTCGTCTGCTCGCGTTCGGCTTGTACCTCGGCGCCCTTGTGACAGGCATCATCGCGTTGCCCCTGCTTGTGACCGTGCCTGGGTGGATCACTGCCGCGGTCCCTGGCGCAGCGCTACCGGTGCTCCGGCCGGTCGTGACCTACGCTTACTGGCCTGTCGTGGCCTTGCTGTGCACCGGGCTGCTGGCCGCGCTGTACCACCTCGCCGTTCCGGTGCGCGGCCGCTGGCGGCGCGACCTGCCGGGCGCCATCGAGGCTATGCTGGCCTGGCTGGCCAGTAGCTTCCTGCTCCGGGTCTATCTGGTCTTCGCCATCGGGCACAGCCCCACCTATGGTGCCCTGTCCGCTCCCGTCGCAGCCCTGCTGTTCCTTTACCTCACCGCTCTCGCGGTTCTGCTTGGCGCCGAACTCAACGCCCAGATCGCCGGCCGCCGCCCCAGCCGCGAGATCCCCGACACGGCACGGACGTGAGCGGTCACGACGCGAAGTCGGGCGTGGCGGACCTTGCGGACTCGCTGCGTCCCTTGGGCTCCTCCCACTCCTCTTGCCGGCCGAGGGCGGTGAGGTCGAGGAAGTAGTAGGAGCCGCCGGTGGACTCCAGGCCACGGGCGTACTGGGAGTAGGTGTGGAACACCCGTCCGTCGAGTTGGAGGAAACAGCTTCGGCCCGGCATCTCGAAGGGCTGGTCTGACTGAAAGAAGTCCGATCCCACGGCCTCGAACTCGGCCTTGGTGCGGAAGTTGTACTCGCCGGGCGCGACCGACTCGTCGATCGTGACCCCGAAGTCGTAGTTGAAGTCGATCCCGAACGAGGAGTACCAGGGCACGTCCCAGCCCTTCTTGGCCTTCCACCGCTCGAGCTTGGCTAGCGGCGCCCGCGACACCATGGCGTAGCTGGTGTCGCGGGTGTGAAGGTGCGCGAAGAAACCGGCCGACAGCTCGTCGGTGCCGGCGGTGCAGCTCGGGCACCCGTCCTCCCACTCGGGGTCAAACATGAAGTGGTAGATGATCAGCTGGGGACGGCCCTCAAACATGTCGATGAGGCGCACCGCGCCGTTCGGGCCGTCGAATATGTAGTCCTTCTCGATTTCGACCATGGGCAGGTTGCGGCGCTCGGCGTTGAGAGCATCCCGCTGCCTGGTCAAGTCCTTCTCCTTGGCGAGCAGCTCCTTGCGGGCAGCCAGCCACGCCTCTCGTGTAGCGATCTTGGGAAGGCTCATCACAGTCTCCTTTGCGTTCACGGAATGGCCGGGCGCCCCGGCTCACATCAGGGTTATGACCGGATGGCGACCTCAAAGTCATCGGGAAGACTGGGCGCGGCATAGTCCTCGCAGCACAGACCGCCCCAGAACTGGCCGTCCGGCGCCCCCGGCCGCGGCGAGTCCGCCATCAACACGCAGCGCGAAACCCGGCACCCGGCGACACCCACCCGCTCTGGAGGCGTTCGACCGTCCTGTCACGCTAAGTTACGGGGCCCTCAGGGCAGTTGCCGCACGGAATCGCTATGCGCCAGTCCGATCTGCCAGGTCGGTCATCGGTGCCGCGCCGAAAGATCGTTATGAGTGCAAGGTGGGATCGCGGCGCAGGCTGGCTGCGTGTGTTGAGTCGACCGGTCGTGCCGATGAGCGGAAGGGCCTTGCCCGCGAGCGAGCAAGACTGCGAGGTTAGGTTCCCTACGGTGCCGTACCAGGAACTCGGCTTATTGAGGAGGATCTGACCATGAGTGACCACACGTCGGTGCCAGGCAACTTCGGCGACCAACTGGGCAGCGAGCCTGACGTGCCGGACGACGCCCGCGAGGCTGCCATGATGCGGGCCGTGATGCGCGCGCAAGAAAAACACAGGGAAGGCGGGATTGATCCTGAGCTTGACGAACCGGACGCAGATCCCGGACCTGACGCCTGAGCCTGGACAGACGCCCTCCCGGTCGTCACGGTCTCCAACCCGGGCCCGCGGACGCAGAGCGTCCTCGGACACGCTGCACTGATCAACGGATCAGACGGTTGCCCGCCGCCTGACGCAGCATTCTGGGCCGCGATCTCGTGCGCGTCGTCAGGGAGCCGCCCGTGGCGATCGGGCGGCCTGGTCGCGGCGATCATGGATGCCTTGCGGTGTGGCGCTTCGTCAACGAGGGGCAGCCGCACGGGCGCACGAGGTGATTAGAGTTGCGGCATGAGGAACAGGCAGGTTCGGGGCCGGGAGGACACGCCGGGTCCGGGTGGTCTCGCCGACGCGCCCGGCGCCGCGAACCACGTGCAGTCCGTGGACCGCGCCCTTACCATCCTGGAGATCCTTGCCCGACAGGGCGAGCTTGGCGTCACCGAACTCGCCGACGACCTCGGCGTGCACAAGTCCACGGCGTTCCGCCTGGTGAGTGCGCTCGAGCAGCACCGGCTCGTCGAGCAGCTCGGCGAGCGCGGCAAATACCGGCTGGGATTCGGCATCATCCGGCTGGCCGGTGCGACCACCGCCCGGATGAACCTGGCGAAGGAGTGCCGCCCGTTCTGCCGGCGGCTGGCCGCCGAGTTCAATGAAACGGTCAACATCGCAGTTCTGGATGCCGGTGCCGCCATAAACATCACGCAGGAGCAGGGCGGCGCCGCGGTGACCGTCCAGAACTGGATCGGCAAGCGAACCCCGCCCCATGCCACATCGAGCGGCAAGGTGCTGCTCGCCTGGGCCGCCGGTGAGGAGCTCCGCACCGTCCTGGATTGGGGCCTGGACAGGTTCACCCCGCACACCATCACCAGCGCCGTGGCGCTTCGCGCCGAACTCAAGCAGGTGCGGGAGCAGGGCTGGGCGTGCACCGCTGAAGAGCTGGAGATCGGGCTGAACGCGGTCGCCGCGCCCATCCACGGCGACCAGGGCACCGTGGTGGCCGCCATCAGCGTCTCGGGACCGTCCTACCGGCTCGGTGCGGAATCGTTCCCCTCGGTCGCGCAGAAGCTGCGGGCGAGCGCCTGTGAGATCAGCATGCAGCTCGGCTACTTCGCCGCACCGGACTCATAAAGCATTTCCCCCTCGCGCGGCCCAGACTGCGGTGACTGACTGCGTGACGACGTCCTCGACTGGGTAAGAGCGGTTGCGGCGACACTGTCGATCCGCAGCTGCTGATGCCGTTGTGGTTCGCGCAGGTTGCCCCACCTTGACATGACCCGTCCATCCGACTCGTCCCTGGCGCCACATAACAACACGGAATCAACCTTTAGCGAACTGGTTGACAGGCCATGGACGTTCAGGCTACTACGGGTCAATGTTGCGCAGTCTGCGGCTCGGTCCGCAGACCGCAACGCATCCCTCACCAGCGAAGGGAACCTGGTGACCTGCACGGTTCGCACCATGCGTGCTGGCTGGACGGCAGATGCCCTGATCCGTGGGCTTATGTCGATGTCGACCCGCCGCCACGAGGACATGGTTCGTAGCCCATCGGCAAGTTCTCACACCTGTCCCGGGGCATGGCGCCGGGGCTGGCGAACAGAAGGGTCATGACATGTCGGATGTCTCACGGCGGCAGCTGTTGGCAGGTGCTGCGGGCCTGGCGGCGGTCGGCGGGCTGGCTGCCGCCTGCGGCGGCTCGTCGCCGTCCACGACCTCAACCGCGGCAGCGGGGAAACCTAAACGGGGCGGAAACTTCCGCCTTGGAGTCACCGGCGGTGGCTCCAAGGACATCTTCGACGGCCAGAACATCATCACCAAGCCAGATCAGGCCCGCCTGGTGAGTGCCTTCGAGACGCTGCTCCTCTTCGACGATAACTACCAGCTGACCACCAACGGTCTGGCCGAGAGCTACACCCAGGACAACCCGAAGCAGTACACGATCAATCTGCGTAAGGGCATCGAGTTCCAGAACGGCAAGACGATGACAGCCGATGACGTCATCTACTCGCTGCAGCGCATCGCGACGAAGGGCAACGGTCTCACCGGGTTTGCAGCCACCTCCACCATGGACGTGCGCGGCATCAAGAAGCTGGACAAGTACACGGTGCGGATTCCGCTGAAGACGCCCGACTCGACCATCCCGCAGACCCTCGCCAGCTACACCTTCGGCATCGTGCCCGTCGGGTACCAGGCGTATCCCCACCCGCAGATCGGCACCGGTGCCTACAAGCTCACGTCGTTCACGCCCGGCCAGCGGAGCGTGAGCGAGCGCAACCCCAACTACTGGCGCAGCGGCGAGCCGTACTTCGACACGGTCACGATCATCGACTTCAACAACTCGACCGCCCAGGTGAACGGGCTTCTGGGCGGTCAGATCGACGCGATGACCGACCTGCCGGCCTCGCAGGTGAAGGTCCTGCAGTCGCGCAATCTGGCGGCCCTGATCTCCAAGACCGGTGGCTGGATACCGCTGTGCATGGCGATCGACATGCCCCCGTTCGACGACGTCCGGGTCCGTCAGGCGATGCGTCTGATCATCGACCGGCACGCGATGATCGAGCAGGTCGGGTCCGGCTACGGATTCACCGGCAACGATCTCTACGCGCCCTTCGACCCGGGTTACGACCACGCCCTGCCGCAGCGCACGCCCGACATCGGTCAGGCCAAGTCGCTGCTCAATGCGGCCGGCCACCCGAACCTCAGCGTCGACCTGCACACCACGAACGGCGCAGCCGGCATGGTCGAGCTCGCCACGGTCTTCCAGACGCAGGCGCGGGCGGCAGGCGTCAAGATCAACGTGATCAATGACCCGAACTACTACGGCAACCAGTACCTCAAGCTGGCCTTCTCGGTCGACTTCTGGGGAACCCGCGGCTACCTCAACCAGGTGCAGCAGGGCTCGCTGCCGACCTCCCCGTACAACGAGACCCACTGGCCGCCGAAGTCCGGGACCGGGTCGAACTTCGGGTCGCTGTACAACCAGGCGCTGGCCACGACAGACCCCGCCAAGCGAATCGAGATCGAGCACGAGATGCAGAAGATCGAGTACGACATCGGTGGGTACATCATCCCGTTCTTCGGCGGCCTCATCGACGGTTACTCGGACAAGGTCAAGGGACTCAAGCCAAGCAAGGGAACCCTTAACCTTGATAGCTTCGGCCACGGCTTCCGCACGATCTGGTTCGGCTAGCGCGCCGGGGTGCCATCCGTCGTGAACAGGCTCAGATCCGCTGGCGTTTCCGGGTTCATCGTGCGCCGGCTGTTGCTGGGAATCCTCGTTCTCGTGTTGGTCTCCGTCGTGGTCTTCGCGGCGACCCAGGCGCTGCCTGGTGACCCCGCGCGGGCCATCCTCGGCCGGTCGGCGACCCCGCAGAGCCTGGCGGCCCTGCGCAAGCAGCTCCACCTCGACCGGCCGGTGCTCGACCAGTACTGGACCTGGGTGTCCGGGCTGCTGCACGGCAACCTCGGGATGTCGCTGGCCGCGCAGCAGCCGGTGGCGAAGTTGCTGAGCCCCAAGCTCGTGAACTCCGCCGTGCTGGTAATGATCGCGGCCGTGGTTTCGATTCCGCTGTCGATCGCGATCGGCTCGTGGGCGGCGCTGAAGCGCGAGAAGATCTTCGACACGCTGGGCTCGAACATGCTGCTCGTGCTGGCGGCCCTGCCGGAGTTCGTCGTCGCCGTGGTGCTCGTAATCTTGCTCTCGACGACTGTGTTCAATATCTTCCCCGCCATCAGCCCGATCCCGCCGGGGTCGCGGCCGTGGGATAACTTCAGCGGGCTGGTCCTGCCCGCCCTCACCCTCGTGATCGCCGTCGCGCCCTACGTAGCCCGGATCATGCGGGCCTCAATGATCGAGGTCCTCGAGAGCGACTACGTAGAGATGGCCCGGCTCAAGGGGCTGCCGGAGCGCACCGTCCTGGTCCGGCATGCCCTGCCGAACGCGCTCGGGCCGGTATTCCAGGTGATCGCTCTCAACCTCGCGTACCTCGCCGGCGGCATTGTCGTGGTCGAGTACGTCTTCAACTACTCCGGCATCGGGAGCGCCCTGCAGGACGCGGTTGTCAACCATGACCTTCCCGTCGTCCAGGCGCTCGCCATGCTCATCGCGGCGGTGTACGTGGTACTCAACCTGCTCGCTGATGTGGCCACTATTCTGGTCACGCCGAGACTACGGACCCGGCTGTGAACCCGCTGGCCGGCGCGAACGTCGCCGAAGCGGGTATCCCGGTACCGCCCGCCGGGGTCCGTGCCTCGTCGCTGGCGCGGCGTTCGCTGCGACTGTGGCGGACGCGCATCGGCCTCATACTGGTCGGCGCGCTCGTCCTGCTGGCGATCATCGGCCCGTTCGTCGCTCCCTACGGCCCGAGCGCCGCCGTGGGGGCACCCAACTCCAATCCCAGCGGCACCGCGGTACTCGGGACGGACTACCTCGGGCAGGACGTGCTAAGCCGGGTCCTCTACGGCGGCCGCAGCATCCTGGTGATGGCTGTCATCGCAACGGCGATGGGGCTCATCGTCGGCGTGGCGATCGGCCTGGTGGCGGCGTACTCCCGCAACGCCCTTGATGACGTCCTGATGCGCGGGATGGACGTGATCATGGCGTTCCCGCAGATCATGCTGGGGCTGGTCGCCGTTGCCATCATCGGCGCGCACGCCTGGGTCATTGTGGTGGCGATCGCTCTTACCACCGCACCACGAATAGCGCGGGTGGCGCGCGGCGCCGCACAGCCTGTCGTCGAGCGCGACTTCATCGCCTGTTCCGAGGCGATGGGTGTCCCGCGGTGGCGCATCCTATTCGCCGAACTTCTGCCGAACGTCCTAGGGCCGCTCATGGTGGAGGCCAGCCTTCGGTTGACCTACTCCATCGGCGTCATCGCCGCGCTAGCCTTCCTCGGGCTCGCTCCCGACCCCAACGCCGCAAACTGGGGCACCATGATCCAGGAGAATCAGATCGCGCTGTCGGTCCAGCCGTGGGGGGCGGTCGCGCCGATCGTCGCCATCGCGCTGCTGACGATGGGAACCGGCTTGATAGGTGATGGCATCGCACGGACAGCGGCCGGCATTGACCGGGCTCGGGGCGACGAATGAGCGCGCCCGGCCTGGCCGGTCAGCCGGCCGGGCCCGCCAAGCCTGCCGTCGCCGTGCAGGACCTTCAGGTCGGGATCGCCTCGACGGGTACGCCGATTGTCAGCGATGTTTCGTTCGAGGTCGCCCGCGGCGAGATCCTCGGGCTCGTGGGCGAGTCCGGGTCCGGCAAAACCACTGTTGGCCTCGCGCTGCTCGGCCACGCCCGGGCCGGCCTGGCGATCGCGGGAGGGTCGGTGCTGCTGGGTGACCACGACGTCCTCGCGCTGGGCGACGAGCAACGCCGCAAGCTGCGAGGCTTGGTCGTGTCCTACGTCCCCCAGGATCCAGCCTCGTCGCTGAACCCGGCGCTACGGATCAGCCTCCAGCTCCGCGAGGCGCTGGAGGCGCACGACAGCGGCCGGGGAAACGACCATTCCGGGCGCCTCGCGGAGATGATGCGCGAGGTCGCACTCCCCGGCGACAGTCGCTTCCTCAGGCGTTACCCGCACGAGCTCTCGGGCGGGCAGCAGCAGCGGGTAGGGCTCGCGATGGCCTTCGCGAACCGCCCCCGGCTCATCGTGCTCGACGAGCCGACCACCGGCCTGGACGTCACAACACAGGCCCACGTCCTGTCGACGGTCCGTGAGCTCGCGGCGCTGCACAACGCCGGTGTGCTCTACGTGAGTCACGACTTGGCGGTGGTCGCGACGCTGGCCCGGTGGGTCGCGGTCATGTATGCCGGGCGTGTCGTCGAGTTCGGGCCTGCGGACACCCTCTTCGAATCCGCGGGGCATCCCTACACCCGCCGCCTCATCGGTGCGATCCCCCGCCTGACGGGCGGCCGGTCACTGGTCGGCATCCCCGGACATGCGCTGTCGCCCGGCAACCGCCCGCCCGGCTGTGCCTTCGCGCCCCGCTGCAGCCTGCGTATCGAGCAGTGCGACTTGGCGCTGCCGGAGTTGCGGCCGATCAGCGAGGATCACACGGTCCGCTGCATCCGGGCCGAGCTCGTCGTCAGCCGGGAGCAGAGCCGGGTCGGCGACCCGATCGAGATGCCGGCGGCGGGCGAGACAGACCTGCCCGCCTTGCGGCTGGAGAACGTGATCGCATCGTACGGGCGACAAGAGGTCGTCCACTCGGTGAGCCTGAGCCTGGCGGCCCGTGAATGCCTGGCGCTGGTCGGTGAGTCGGGCTCGGGCAAGACGACGATCGCCCGGACGATCGCGGGCCTGCACCGCAGCTGGACCGGGACCATCTCACTGAGCGGCTCCGCGCTGCAGGCGTCGGCGCGGAGCCGCAGCAGCGAGGCCCGCCGGCAGATCCAGTACATCTTCCAGAACCCGTACGGCTCGCTGAACCCCCGTCGCACGATCGGCCAGATCGTCGAGCAGCCGCTGAAGGTCTTTGGCATGGCGAGTGGCCGCGCGGCGGACCAACGTGTCGCGGAGATGCTCGAGCGAGTTTCGCTGACCGCCGTGTACACCCGCCGCTACCCGGACCAGCTCTCCGGTGGAGAGCGGCAGCGGGTCGCGATCGCCCGGGCACTTGTCTGCAACCCCACGGTTCTGATCTGCGACGAGGTGACCTCGGCGCTGGACGTCAGCGTCCAGGCCGCGATCGTCGAATTGCTCGGCAACCTGCAGCGCGATCTCGGGCTCTCGATGCTGTTCATCACTCACAACCTGCCGCTGGTCCGGTCGGTCGCGCAGCGGGTAGCCGTGATGAGCCAGGGCCACATCGTCGAGCTGGGCGACGCCGGACAGGTTCTCGCCCACCCCCGCCAGCCCTACACCCGCCAGTTGCTCTCCGACACGCCCTCGCTGGAAACAGCCATCGCCGATGTGGGACTCGGCGAGCCGCCAGCAG
>WNGR01003885.1_pt1 | contig 16251 bp, 13 predicted proteins | sample 5407581 | NCBI WGS metagenome assembly WNGR01 (sample SAMN13153383, study PRJNA577476) | soil metagenome | isolation source: 80 cm soil or saprolite under Garry oak tree replicate 2 | place: USA:California | collected 2016-06-15 | reverse complement strand
ACCGCCGACCGGGCAGGCTGAGCTGGAAGATCCGGTGAACTCGCCGGGTGAGCTCTTCCCTGTCCCGACCGATACGCGGGAGCATGGCTCGTAGGCCGCCGCACCGTAAGCCGCACTAAGCGTCTTGAGAGGACCGGACATGGCAATCAAGTCAGTCCTGGGCATCGTGCTCGCCGGCGGCGCCGGAACCCGCCTCAGCCCGCTGACCGCGGACCGGGCGAAACCGGCCGTCCCGTTCGGCGGCCTGTACCGGCTGATCGACTTCGCGCTGTCCAACCTGGCCAACGGCGGCATCCGCAAGATCTGCGTGCTCACCCAGTACAAGAGCCACAGCCTGGACCGGCACATCTCCACCACGTGGCGGATGAGCTCCCTGCTCGGCAACTACGTGACCCCGGTCCCGGCCCAGCAAAGGCTCGGCCCGCACTGGTACACCGGCTCGGCCGACGCCATCTTCCAGTCGATGAACCTGATCAACGACGAGCGGCCGGACATCGTTATCGTCTTCGGCGCCGACCACGTGTACCGGATGGATCCGATGCAGTTGATCGACCACCACGTGCAGCACGGGGCGGGCGTGACGGTGGCGGCCATCCCGGTGCCGCGCAGTGAGGCCTCCGCCTTTGGCATCGTCCGCGTGGGCGCGGACGGCAGGACGATCGACGCGTTCCTGGAAAAGCCGGCCGACCCGCCGCCCATGCCCGGGAACCCGGACCTGAGCTACTCGTCCATGGGCAACTACGTGTTCGACACCGACGTGCTGGTCGACGCGCTGCGCAAGGACGCCGACGATGACTCGAGCCGGCACGACATCGGCGGCAACATCATCCCGAACCTGGTGCAGAACGGCAGCGCGCAGGCCTACGACTTCAGTCTCAACGAGGTTCCCGGCGCGACCCCGCGGGACGCAGGCTACTGGCGCGACGTCGGCTCGCTCGAGTCCTACTTCGACGCCCATATGGACCTGTGCGCGGTCGAGCCGATCTTCAACCTGTACAACGACCAGTGGCCGATCCTGACGTACGTGCCGTCGCTGCCGCCCGCCAAGTTCGTGCACGAGGCGGGGGACCGGGTCGGGCGGGCGATCGACAGCCTGGTCAGCCCGGGCGTAGTGATCTCCGGCGGGCTGGTGCGCCAGTCCGTGCTCTCACCCGGAGTGCGGGTGAACAGCTGGGCCACGGTCCAGCGGTCTGTGCTGCTGCACAACACCAAGATCGGCCGGCACGCAGTGGTACGGGACGCGATCATCGACAAGAACGTCACCGTGCCGGAGTGGGCGCAGGTCGGCGTGGACAAGGACCACGACCGGGCGCGCGGCTTCGTGGTCTCGGCCGGCGGTATCACTGTGGTGGGCAAGGGGCAGGAGGTCGTGCCGTGACGGGCAAGCTCAGGGTTGCGCTGATGACCCGCGAGTACCCGCCCGAGGTGTACGGCGGCGCCGGCGTGCACGTCACCTACCTGGCGCGCGAGCTCGCGCCGCTGGTTGACCTCACCGTGCACTGCCAGGGCGCGGACCGCCCGGACGCGGTCGCGCACCGGCCCTGGGACCTGCTGGCCGACGCCAACCAGGCACTGCAGGTGGTCTCCACCGACCTGTCGATGGCCGCCGCCGTCGGGCCGGGAATGAACAGCGCGCAGCTGGTCCACTCGCACACCTGGTATGCCAACCTGGCCGGCCACCTGGCGGCCATGCTCTACGGCATCCCGCACGTGATGACGATGCACTCGCTGGAGGCCCTGCGCCCGTGGAAGGCGGAGCAACTGGGCGGCGGGTACACGGTCTCGTCCTGGTGCGAGCGGACGTCGGCGGCCTCGGCGGCCGCGGTGGTTGCGGTCTCGGACGGGATGAAGGTAGACATCCTGTCCGCTTACCCCGAAATTCCCGCCGAACGGGTGCGGGTCATCCGCAACGGCATCGACACCGATGAATACCGGCCCGATCCGCAGACCGGGGTACTAGCCCGCTATGGCGTCGACCTGGGGCGGCCCTACGTGATCTTCGTCGGCCGCATCACCCGGCAGAAGGGCGTGCCGGTCCTGCTCCGTGCGGCCTCCCGGCTGATCCCTGAGGCGCAGCTGGTGCTGCTGGCCGGGGCCGCCGACACGCCCGAGCAGCTGGCCGAGGTGACCGAGCTGGTGGACGGCCTGCGCGCGAGCAGGTCCGGCGTGATCTGGATTCCAGAGATGCTGCCCAAGCCCGAGGTCATCCAGCTCCTCACGCACGCGACCGTCTTCGCCTGCCCGTCGATCTACGAGCCGCTCGGCATCGTGAACCTCGAGGCCATGGCGTGCGGGACCGCGGTGGCGGGATCTCGTACCGGCGGGATTCCCGAGGTGGTGGCCGACGGCGAGACGGGCCTGCTGGTTCCCGCGGGGGAGCCGGGGCCGCTCGCCGATGCGCTGAACGTCCTGCTCCGCGACCCCGGCCGGGCCGAGGCGATGGGGCAGGCGGGCCGCAAGCGCGCGGTGTCGGAATTCGGCTGGCCCGCCATTGCCGCCCAGACCGCCGATCTGTATGCGGAATTGACGCATTAGGGCTTGAAGCGCCTTTCTACGCTCGGATTCATCTAACCGGGCGGAAATCACTGTTCTACTCACCTAGCCGGTGAACCTGGTGTAAACCGGTGCCGACCCTGGTGCGTCTTGCCATGGGGGCGTAGGGGCAAAGCGAATACTGCGAGGCAATTGATGATGAATAGCTCATGTCGTGCCGCTATTTATACCGCTTTGACCGGATTGCTCGCGGCCGGCGCGATCACCATGGGCGTGACCGTGGCCAGCGCCAACACCGCGGGCTTCTGCAGCGCGTCGAGCACATCGACCGTGAAGGCCACCTGCACCGTGACCGAGAAGATCAGCACCCCGGCCGATATCACCGTCACCATAACGATGGAGTCAGGCGCCCAGCAGAATGCCACCGTGGCCTGGACCGCCACCTGCGACACCGAGAAGACCTCGGGCGGTTCTACCTCGATGACCCCGGTGACGGAGGACGTCACCATGGCCTCCAGCAATCCGGACAGCTGCACGGTCGCGGCGACCGGGACGCTCAGCACTAACAGCGGGAAGATGCTGGTCGCGCTCAAGTACGACCCCGCCAGCGCCTCCCCGTCCCCGTCCCCGTCGCCGACTACGCCGTCCGGGCCGGTTCGGCTCTATCGGGGCTTCGGCGGCAAGTGCGTGGACGATGCGGGCAACAGCTCCGCCCTCCGGGCCAAGGTGGTCATCTGGACGTGCAATTCGCACGACGCCGCCCAGAAGTGGGTGTTTTCCGGCGGCAAGCTGATGCACAACGGCAAGTGCCTCAATGACCAGCGCTCCGGCGGTAACGGCAGCAAGGTCATCCTGTACACCTGTAACGGCGGCGCGAACGAGCTCTGGGCGCACAAGTCCAACGGCGACTTTGTGATGAAGGCCAACGGCGGCAAGTACTGCCTGGACGACCCCGCGTCCTCCAAGCACAACGGCACCCAGCTCATCGTCTGGACGTGCAACAACAGCACCAACCAGCACTGGTTCACGAGCCTGGGGTAGGACCCCCGGCGGCCGGGCTGGTCCCTACCAGGTAGGGATCAGCCCGCCGTCGATCCTGAAGTCGGCGCCGGTGACGTTCGCCGTCCGGTCGCTGGCCAGCAGGAGCACGAGGTCGGCGACTTCCTCCGGGCGGCTGAACCGGCCGGTCACCGAGCCCTGTGCCGCCTGGCTGGCGACGTCCTCCGGCTTGGCGCCGGTGGCACGGCTGACGGCCTGCGCGACCCCCTGATCCCCGAGCCACAGGTCGGTGGCGACCGGCCCCGGGCTGATCGTGTTGACGCGGACGCCATGCGGCCCGACCTCTTTGGACAGGGCCTTGCAGAAGCCGGCCAGGGCGGCCTTGGCCGCACTGTAGTCCAGTACGGCGGGATCGGGGAGCGCCGCGTTGACCGAACACACGGTCACGATCGATCCCTTCCCGGCCGCGAGCATGGCGGGCAGCGCGCTGCGGGTGGCGCGGACCGCCGCCATCAGGTTGAGGGTGAGGGAGGACTGCCAGTCGTCGTCGCTGATGCTGAGGAACCCGCCGGTCCTGGCGGGCGCGCCGCCGACGTTGTTGACCAGGATGTCCGGTCCCGCTCCGGCCAGCGCGACCAGCCGCGCGGGCCCGCCCGGGTCGGTCAGGTCCACCTCCAGGACCCGTACCGAGCCCTCCTTGGCCAGCTGATCGAGTTCGGCGGAGGACCGGCGCGCTCCCGCGACGACGTGCGCACCGTGCGCCGCCAGGCCCCGGGTGATCGCCAGCCCGATGCCCCGGCTGGCCCCGGTGACGATGGCGGTCCGCCCGGTCAGTCCCAGGTCCATCGCATGCCCTCCTCAGGTAGGGGATGTGGGTACACACTAACCAGGCGGGTCGGGGCCGGCTTGAGTCATCCGACTGGCGACTCGGCTACCGTGACCGTGTGCCGAACGAGCACCACCACCGCCTGTCGCGCATCGCCGTGCTGGATAGCGCCATCCTGGCCATCGCGTGCCTGATCACCTTCATGCTCGTGACAGATCTCCTGCCGCGCGCGTATCACCTGTCCCGGGCCGACGACCTCATCGGCGGCCTGTGGGCCGTCATCGCGGCCGTGTTCGTCTTCCGGGACACGTACCAGCACAGCATGAGCGCTGCCGTCTCCCGCATCGCCGCCACCGCCGTGAGCCTCGTCCTCTGCCTGGCTTACCTGGCCTTCCTGCCGTTCCATACGTGGGCCCTGCCGTGACCGCCGCCGGGTCGGCGGGGCGCCTGCTGTCGGTCAACGTGGGCCTGCCCAAGGACGTGGCCTGGCACGGGAAAACGGTGCATACCGCCGTCTGGAAACGGCCGGTGGCCGGGCCGGGCCAGGTACGGCGGCTGAACATCGACGGCGACGGCCAGGGCGACCTGGCCGGGCACGGCGGCGAGCACCGCGCGGTCTTCGTGTACCAGATCGAGTCGTATCGGTACTGGCAGCAGCAGCTGGGCCGGGACGACTTCGAGTACGGCCAGTTCGGCGAGAACTTCACGGTCAGCGGCCTGGCCGACGATCAGGTGTGCATCGGAGACCGCTACCAGATCGGCGAGGCCCTGTTCGAGGTGACCCAGCCGCGGGTGACGTGCTACCGGGTGGGAATCCGGATGAACGAGCCGCGGATGCCGTCGCTGCTGGTTTCTCACCACCGGCCCGGGTTCTACTTCCGGGTGCTCCGCGAGGGCGCGGTCCGGGCCGGGGACGAGATCGTCCAGGTAGCCGCGGGCCCGGAGGCGATGACCGTGGCCGAGGTCGACAGCCTGCTCTACCTGCCCGGGCGTTCCCGCGAGCGGGTGCTGAGCGCGCTGCGCATCCCGGCGCTGCCCGAGGGCTGGAAGGCCTCCTTCCGGGCCGTGGCCGACCAGGCCGGCACGCCCGGCGGGGCCCGGGGCAACGCCGGGCTGACCGCGGTGAGCCCGCCACCGGCCTGGCCGGGATTCCGCTCGCTGGTGGTGACGGCGGTGGACCGCGAGACCGATTCGGTGATTTCGGTCCGGCTGGCCGATCCAGGCGGTACCACCCTGCCGCCGCCGGGACCAGGGCAGTTCCTGACCGTGCGCCTGAACGTGGTCCCGGGCGAGCGGCCGCTGTTGCGCAGCTACTCGCTGTCCGGCCCGCCGGAGGCAGGCTCCTACTGCATCAGTGTCAAGCGCGAGGCGCACGGAGCCGGGAGCCAGTTCGTGCACGCCCGGGTCCGGCCCGGCGACCTGCTAGAGGTAGCCGCCCCGCGCGGTACGTTCGTCCTCCAGCCGGGCGATAGGCCGGTCCTGCTGATCAGCGCGGGCGTCGGGGCGACCCCCGTGCTGGCCATGCTGCATGCCCTCGCCGCCGGCCGCTCCGCGCGCGACGTCTGGTGGCTGCACGGCGCGCGCAGCCGGGCCGAGGAGCCATTCGCCGCCGAGGCGAGGTCCCTGCTGGCGGGGCTGGCCCACGGCCACCGGCACGTCTGCTATAGCCACCCCGGGCCCGGCGACGCGCTGGGACGTGACTATCAGAGTGCGGGACGCCTGACCGCTCCGGTGCTGGCCGGCCTGGGCCTCCCGGTCGGCGCCGACGCTTACATCTGCGGCCCGGCCACGTTCATGACCGAGATCTCCGCCGCCCTGGTGGACCTCGGCATCGACGGCGCACGGGTGCACACCGAGATCTTCGGCGCGGCGCCCGCCAGCACACCGGGCATCGCGGCCGTATCCGCCCGGCCTCCGCACGCGCCCGCCGGACCGTCCGGCGGCGGACCCGAGGTCGCCTTCGCGCGCAGCGGTCTCACCGTCCGCTGGGGCGCTGATTACGGCAGCCTGCTCGAGCTCGCCGAAGCCTGCGACGTCCCGGTCCGCTGGTCCTGCCGCACCGGCGTCTGCCACTCCTGTGAGACCGCGCTGATGTCCGGGACGGTCGGCTACTCCCCGGATCCCATAGACGAGCCCGCCGAAGGCAGCGTCCTGATCTGCTGCTCCCAGCCGTCCGCCGACCTCGTCCTGGACCTGTGACCCCCCGCCCCACCCCGTCAGATGGGGTAGCGGGTGGGCTCGGTGGTGTAGCTGCGCCCGGCCGGGTGGTCCAGCGGAACGTCCCGAAGCACGTCAGTTACTGCCCGGTCTTTCAGGGCGGGTGAGGTTTCAGAGTCGTTCGTGACGGTGACGTTGCCGTTTCATCCGCTGGCCGGTGAGCGGTTGCGGGTGCTGGGGCATCAGCGCGGTCCGCGGGGGCTGGAGCTGGACTGTGATGGCGGGCGGCTGGGCCGGGTCCGGCTGGCTGCGGCATGGACCGACCGGGTGCCGCGGGAGGCTGCTGCAGCGCGGGTCAGTGCTGAGGTTCTCGCGGACCTGGGGGCGGTCATGGCGGCGATCGTGGCGCGACACGCCGGGTGAGCTGGTTGACTCCGGCAGCTTTACCTGGGAGTTTCTTGTGCTGTGAATCAGGACAAGAATGCCCTGGCGGCGCTGGGGACGGCTGAGCTGCGGGCCCGCCGGGCGGCGCTGGCCGCCCGGCTGACGCAGGCGGGCGGGTTCCTGGCCGGCTCACTGGTCGAGCAGCGCCGCCGGTGCGGGAAGGAGGGATGCCGGTGCGCTCGAGGGGAATTGCACGGGCCGTATGCCTATCTGCAGGTGGCCGGCCGCCTGGTCTACGTGCCGGCCGTGCTGGCGCAGCCGGTGCGGCAGCATCTGCAGGTGTCCGGGCTGGTGACCGGGCTGCTGGAGGAGATCTCCGCGATCAACATGGAACTGCTGGCCCGCCGCGAGCTGGACTAGGCGATGGCAGCGGCGGGCATCACGGCGCCGGCCGGGCTGCCGGTGACCGCCGAGATGGTCGCGCCGCTGGCGAACATGATCGAGTCGGCGCTGGCCGCCGGGCCGCCGCTGGCTCCGGCCCTGGCGGGCCGGGCGGCATCCAGGGCGGCCGGCGGTGATGCGGGGCGAGTGGAAGATTACCCCGGCGCACCTGGACCGGACCGCGATGATCTACCTGCGGCAGTCCACGCTGATGCAGGTCCGCGAGCACGGCGAGTCCACCGCCCGGCAATACGGGCTGGCCGGCGAGGCCGCCCGGCTAGGCTGGCCCGCCGTTCGGATCGAGGTGATCGACTGCGACCTGGGGCTGTCCGGCCGCACGGCCACCCGCCGTGAGGGGTTCAAGCGGCTCCTGGGGCAGGTGTGCCTGGGCGAGGTGGGCGCGATCTTCGGGCTGGAGGTCTCCCGGCTGGCCCGCTCCAGCGCTGACCTGTCCCGGCTGCTGGAAGTCGCCCGGATCACCGGGACCCTGGTCATCGACGCGGACGGCATCTACGACCTGGCCGACATCAACGACCGGCTGCTGCTGGGCCTCAAAGGCCAGATGAGCGAGGCCGAGCTGCATTTCCTGCATACCCGGCTCGGCGGCGCCCGCCAGGCCGCCGCCGCCCGCGGCGACCTGCGGCTGCAGCTTCCGGCCGGCTTGGTCTACGACGATGACGGGCAGGTCCTCAAGGACCCCGATGAAGAGGTCGCCGCGGCGATCGCCGACGTGTTCGCCGCGTTCACCGCCACGGGATCGGCCTACGGCGTGGTGACGGCGTTCGCCGGGCGCAGGTTCCCGCGCCGCGCCGCAGCCGGCCGGGCCGGGATCCCCGCATGGGGGCCGCTGACGTATTCCCGGGTGGTCCAGCTGCTGCACAATCCGGTCTATGCCGGGGCCTACGCCTACGGCCGGCACCGCACCAGCCAGCACGTCGACCCCGCCGGCGGCGTGCACGCACGCGCCCGGCTGATCCCCCGTGACCAGTGGCAGGTCCTGATCCCCGGCCACCACGAGGGATACATCACCTGGCAGGAATACCTGGCCATCGAGGCCAAGATGGCCGCCAACCAGACCAGCCGCGGCGCCCGCCCGGCCCGGGAAGGCACCGCGCTATGCCAGGGCATCATCTACTGCGGTTGCGGCCGGCACATGGGCGTCAGCTACCACGGCGACGGCCGCGCCTACTACACCTGCCGCGCCCGCTCGGACCGGCAGGCCACCCCCGGCTGCCAGCACGCCAGCGCCACCACCATCGACGCTGCCGTCAGCGCCGCCCTGTTCACCGCACTCGCACCCGCAGAGCTGGACCTGGCCATCGCCGCCGCCGGCGAAGTCACTGACCGCCGCCAGCGCGCCACCCGCGCCGCCGAGCTCGCCGTCGAGCGCGCCCGCTACCAGGCCGGCCGGGCCGAGCGGGCCTTCTGCGCCTGCGAGCCGGAGAACCGGCTCGTGGCCCGCAGCCTGGAAACCCGCTGGGAAGCACGCCTCACCGAGCTGGCCGAAGCCCAAGCCGCCCTGGCCGCCCAGCTCCACGACCAGGCTCCGCTGCCCGGCCCAGACCAGCTCGCCGAAACCGCAGCACGACTGCCCGGCCTCTGGCACGCCCCCACCACCAGCGGCAAAGACCGCAAGCGGCTACTGCGCACCCTGCTCGGCGACGTCACCATCATGCCCGCCAGCGACCCCGCCAGACTCAGGATCGGGCTGCGGTGGAACTCCGGCGCCACCGAGGAACTGCTCATCGAGCGCTACCAGCAGCAGCCCCGCACCAGCCCGGCCGCCATCGAACTGGCCCGCCAGCTCGGCCCGGCCATGGACAACAAGAACCTCGCCGCCGCGCTCAACGCCGCCGGGCACCGCACCGCCCGCGGCCGCCGCTTCGACATCGACTCCGCCGGCAACCTGCGCAGCTACCACAAGATCGGCTACCCCCCGGCAACCAGCCACGACGAGGTCACCGTCGCCCAGGCCGCCGCCCGGCTCGGCGTCTCGGCCCAGACCATCAGGTACTGGCTCGACCACGGCTACCTCACCGCCCGCCGCGGAGCCGCCGGCCACTACGCCATCCCCTTCCCGCCCGATGTCGAGGCCGCCTGCCGCCAGCGCGCAACCAGCTCCTTCCACCAGCACAAAGACATCCAGGCCGGCTCCCGCCGCGACGGCGAGCACAGCGTCCCCCAAACCGCCGCCCGGCTCGGCGTCAAGCCACCCCGCATCTACGCCTGGATCAAGGAAGGCATCTTGCCGGCCCGGCGCGGACCAGGAGCCCGCCTGTGGATCACCCTGACACCCCAAACCGAGGCCATCTGCCGCTATCGCCTCACCACGGCCAGCCCAGCAAAACCATCCAACGCCTGAACCGGAGGGCACTATGAAGCAAGCTTCCCGTCGGGGAGCTGGTCGACGTGCCACCCGGGGTGCTGCTTGAGCCGATGGTCATGACGGCACTTCGGGCCGGCATTGCACAAGCACGTCCGGCCGCCCGCCTCGTACGGGGTGTTGTGCTCGAAGTCAGCCTGGGCGGCAGGCCGCCGGCAGATCGGGCTGGTGCAGGTGGCGTGCCGGATCTGGGCCAGGTGCCGGAGCTTGACCCCGGCATCATGGCCGCTGTTTTCGTGCCGGTGATCGCCGGGGTCGGTGGTGATCAGCGGGACAGTGAGGGTGACCCGCCCGGCGAACCCGCCCGGAACCGCGCCGCCCGCAGGCTCCGCGGCCGGATCGGCGCCGTCCGGGCCGGGCCGGGAGTCTGCGCCCAGCAGCAGGTCCAGGAAGGCGCGGGCGCGGAGCTGGCCCATGTCCCCCCTCCAGCCCCGCCTGCTTCAGTTCCCTGGCCCGGGCGGTGACCTGCTCATCGGCGGCCAGCGCCCCGGCCGGGGCCAGCCCGGCCGCCCGGCCCAGCACCTCCGCCTCGGCCGCGCGGGCCTCCTCGTCCTGCAGCAGCACGGCCGCCCCCGCGATGCCTCGAACTCCGCGGCCGTCATCGGGTCGCGGTTCAGCCAGGCGAGATCCTCATCCCACCCGGGGTCCGCGGGAACCGGCGACGGAGGCATGAACCACGACCGTTCGGAAGAAGGATTGTTCTATCGAACATGATAACGTAAATCACTCATGATCACCAGTATATTCGCTCAAATTCGAATAGAATGACGGATGTGGTTGGTGTCATGTGTGAGGTTTAGGTCCGGGCCTGGCCGCCCAGGGGCTGGTGCAGGATCGACGGTGCCGACGTCCAGGATGGATGCCTAGGCCACGGCTCGGTAACCGAGGCTGAGCACCACGGGAACCGCGCCGAACGGCATCCGGAACCGCGTGCCGGGCTTGTCCGGCGCGTACGGTTCGTCAATGTCGGGCCAGCGCATCTTCATATGCTGGGCCGTCAGGCCCGCCACCGAGTACGGGAACTCCATGGCCGAAACGCCGTGCGCCCGGAGCAGCCCGCCCCACCGGAACGCGGCGAACACGTTGGCCAGCTCCCGCACCGACAGGGCCCGTCGTGTCGGCAAGCCGATCTTGTAGACGGCGTCGGCTAGCTCGACCAGCTCGCTGGCGCACTGCGCCAGGGCCGCTGACCTGGTCCGGAACATCGTGCCGTCGGGATTGACCGTACCCAGCTTCTCGCCGTGCACCGGTGAGTAGCGCGGCCGTGCCTGGCACTGCATCCAGTCACACGCCGCCAGCAGCTCCCATCCGATCCCGGTACGGCTGGCCACATCCTGGTACAGCGGCTGCGCCCGGGTCAGCGGACCCCTGGCCGTCGCCGCGAAGTCGGCGGCGACCGGGTACGGAATCCGGGGAACATAGCGGCGTGGTTTCGGCAGCGGGCCCCGCGGTGCGATCCGCGGCCCCGGTCGCGGCTTAGGCCCCGCCCGCCGCTCTGGCTCTGGTTCACGCCGCTCTGGCTCTGATACGCGCCGCTCTGGCTCCGGTTCACGCCGGTGTGGCTCCGGTGCGCGTCGCCTTGTCCGCACCGCGCCGACGGCCAGCGCGCCCGCCACCCCCGGAATGCCTGCCCCGCCTGCCGAACCCCCCGCGTCAAGGACGCCCGGCACCACCGCCTGCTGGCCCGCTACCCCAGGTCCGCTGGACGCCCCCGCCGGGGTGCCGCCCGCCGCCGGGGTGCCGCCCGCCGCCGGGGTGCCGCCCGCCGCGGCGGCGTCTTCCGGCGTCGCGGAGTCGTAGCGGTAGAGGTTGTACAGCCGCATCAGGGCGATCAGGTTGGAGCCGTAGCCGGGATCTGTGGCGTAGACGCCGGTCAGCGCGGTCGCGAACGCATCCGGCAGCCCACGGCTGGCCATGGCGTGCTGGTAGGCCGGGCCCGTGGCTAGCAGTCGGCTGTGGTCCTCGATGCTCTCCGCGATGTTGTGGTACACGCGGAACGGGGCGCTGCGGGTAACCCAGGCGCCGTTCTCGTGCTCCCGTGTCGGCAGCGTGTCGCGGCCGGCCGGCCCGGTCCCCTTGATCCCGAACAGGTTGTGATCCGCCGTCGCGAGCGCGCTCTGCCCCCACCCCGATTCGTCGATGGCCTGGGCGATGGTCACCGACGCCGGGATGCCGTACCGCTGCTGCGCCGCGATCGCCCCCGGCGCCACCAGGCTGATGAACGCCTGCTGGGCCGCTGTCCCTGGCCCGCCCGTCGGCGGCTGATCGTGCCTGCGGTAGGGAGCAGCAGCGTGCGGCCCGGCGGCGGGCTGACCGGCCGCGTCGCCTGGGGTGTCCGCGAGCACTCCGGGAATCGCGGCCATGCTGGCAGCCGTAGCCGGTTCGGCCCCGGCAGCTGCCCCACTGGCGTCGGCCCCACTGGCATCGCCCGCGCTTCCCAGGCCGCCGTTGTTGACGAATCCGAGCACGCCCTGGCCGCCGAACGGAGCCGGGAACTTGTGTGCGTTCACGGTCAGGTCCGGCAGCGAGTCGGCGCCGACGGTGTACAGCGCCGCGCCGCTGTACCTGGTGACCACCTCGACGTGCCCGTCGAACAGCACCCAGTCGCCCGGCCGCGGCCGGTAGCCGTCGCCCAGGGGGTGCCAGCGGTGATGCGCCTGCGCATCGGCGAGCATCGACACCACGTCCGGCGAGGCTGGGTTGGGCTGGACGCGGACGTCAGCCCATTGGTGCAGCGGCCACGGATAAGAGCCGCCCCCGGTCACCCAGCTCTGCTGGCCCGCCGCCTGGGCTCCCAGCGCCAGCGTGAGGCTGGCGAAGGCCGCGCACGACTGCCCGTGGTCGGCGCCGTCGACGCTGCTGGCCTGCCAGATCAGCGACTCCATCTCGGCCGGCGTCCTGGTCCGCGCCAGCTCTAGGTAGTGCCTGGCCACGCTGACGATCGCCGATCGCAGCGCGCCGTCCCCCCGGGAGGACGGGGAGGCCGGGGAGGCCGGGGAGGCCGGCTTGTCCAGGGCGAGCAGATGCGCCGGGACGCTGGTCGGTGACGTCATGTCGGCGACCGTGCCGTGGGCGACGGTCAAACCGGTCATCACTCCGCAGGTGGACAGGCTCACCAGCGCGGTCGACCGCGGCCACGTCGGCTTCGCGTTACCCCCCGTGGTCCGGCAGGCCCTTGAGGATGGCCTGCACCTGCGGATCACCGGGGTGGTCGGCGTTCTGGAACAGCACGCTCACGTTCTGCGCGGCCACCGACCCGGCGCCGGGCATCCACCGCTGGTACACGTCGGCGACGAGCGCCGCCTGCCCCTCTGGGGTGGCCACCGGGCTGGCGCACCGGCTGGGGAACCCGGCGCGCGAGATGACGGCCGGGGACCCGGTGTACCTGGCGCAGTTCTCCGGCTTGCTCTCCAGGCCCGGCTGGACCGCGGGCTTGCCGTTCGCGCCGGTCAGCGTGGCCCCGCCGATGATGTTGTTGATGGCGCGCGCCGCCACCTCCAGGCTATCGACCGGGCTGAACGGGTTGTAGGGATGATGCAGGTTCAGCGACCACGCGATCTGGCCACCCTGGGCGGGGGTGATCGGCTCGAGCCCTTTCCTTCCGGTCTTGGCGTCGGCGTAGCCGGGATCGTTGTTGCTGGTCATCAACGCGAAGACCCAGAGGATCTGGCTCGTGCCGGTGTCGCAGGCGAAGTTGACCTGACTCGGTTCCGACACGACGTTCGGGTTCTGGCAGGCGGTGGTGATCTCGGTTTTCACGGTGGCCACGCTGGGCGGCCACGACGGGCCCTTCGTGAGCACGATCATCGCGCCGATGACGAGCACGACGAGGACAGCCGCCGACCCGATGGCGATCATGCGGCCGCGGCCTGCCCCGCGCCGCCGGGCCGTGCGCCTCCCGCGTTCGATGAGCACCTGGGCCCGCTCCGCGGACCCGCGCGCCTGGCCTGCGGACCCGCGCGCCCGGCCCGCGGACCTGCCCGCCCGGTCCGCGGACCCGCGCGGCACGTGCTGCGCGTTTCCCCGGGCGCGCAGCATCTCCCGCTCCCGGCGCGGCGGCGACCCGTAGACCGCGGACCCGTGGCCGGAATCGCGGGTCCGCGACTCCCGCCACTCGGTGAGTTCCTTCTCCAGGTCTAGGACCTTGAGTTCTAGGTCGGAGTACCATTCATCGTTATCTTCGATAAAGTTTTCGATTTTCTTGCTCGTCGTGATCACCCCTGACGCATGGCCTGACCCGGGCAGTCCGGACTGGCCCCGACCCGGCGAAGATGGTCAGTGACCTAGATCACGTGTTCGACCCGTGTCAACTATTAGAACACAAACGCGATGAACTTGGCCACCGGGCCGTACGGCAAAATCACTCCTATGGCACCGGTTTCTCTGATCGTCGTCGGGGCAGGCCAGCGCGGCGCCGGGTACGCCCGCTGGGTCAGGCGCCACCCCGATCGCGCCACCGTCGTCGCGGTCGCCGAACCCAGCCAGGTCCGCCGCGCCCGCCTCGCCACCGAGCACGGCATCGCACCCGAAAACACCGCCGCCGACTGGCAAGACCTGGCCGCCCGCGGCCAGATCGCCGACGCCGTGCTGATCTGTACGCAGGACCGGATGCACGCCGAGCCGGCCGAGGCGTTTGCCGCGCTCGGCTACCACATCCTGCTGGAAAAGCCGATGGCACCGGACGAAGCGGGGTGCCAGCGGATCGTGGCGGCGGTGGAGAAGGCCGGGGTCATGCTCGCCGTGGGCCACGTAATGCGCTACACGCCGTACACGCGCGCGGTCAAACAGATCGCTGACTCCGGCCAGCTCGGCGACGTCATGAGCGTCCAGCACCTGGAGCCGGTCGGCTTCTGGCACCAGGCCCACTCCTACGTCCGCGGCAACTGGCGGCGCAGCGACCTGGCCACCACCATGCTGATGGCCAAGTCCTGCCACGACCTGGACTGGCTGCAGTACGTCCTGGGCCGGGCCCCGCTGCGGGTCTCGAGCTTCGGCAGCCTGACCCACTTCACCGCCGCGAACCGCCCACCGGGCGCCGCGGACCGGTGCGTCGCCTGCTCCGTCGAACCCGACTGCCCTTACTCGGCGACGCGGCTCTACCGTGGCCTGCTCGACCGGGGCGAGCACGGCTGGCCACTGAGCGTCGTCGTCGACGACTTCTCACCGCAGGCCCTGGAGGAGGCGCTGGACAACGGCCCGTACGGCCGGTGCGTCTACGCCTGCGACAACGACGCCGTCGACCATCAGGTCGTCACGCTGGAGTACCCCGGCGCGACCACGGCCACCTTCACCATGACCGCGTTCACGCAGGCCGGCCACCGCCGCACCCAGGTGTTCGGCACCCGGGCCGAGCTCACCGGCGACGGCGAGACCATCCGCGTCTACGACTTCCTCACCGGCGCCGAGCGGACGGTCACCCCGGCGGCCGCGGGCGGTATGAACGCCGAAGAGGGCCACGCCGGCGGCGACGCCGGGCTCATGGACGCGTTCACCGCCGCCGTCGCCACCGGAAACCGCGAGCTGATCTCCTCCGGCCCGCGCGAGTCGCTGGCCAGCCACCTGGCCGTCTTTGCCGCCGAACGGGCGCGCCTGAACGGCACCGTCGAAACGATCCCGCCGTACGCCGGCAAATTATCCCGAACGGGCCGGGTGGCTGCTCAGCCGGCCACCACGTGCACCCGCCAGGTCTGGCCCTGGCACGGCGTGGACACGAGCACCTCGCGCCCCGCGTTGGTGTCGCGGACCGTATAGTGCGCCGCCGATCCGTTCAGCGTGACCTGATGGACCGTCGCGCCGGCCGGCAGGGTGGCGCCGACGTGCAGGGTGCACGCCAGGCTGGCGGTGACGGTGGTCGTGTACGAGCTGCCGTGGTGGGTGGCGGCGACGTCGACCGAGCCGGTGCCGACCCTGATGTTGGTCCCGCTCACCGACGACTGGCCGGACGGCACGTCCGGCAGCACCTCGAGCAGGCCGTTGCCGAGCTGCGGGTCCACCCCGAGCTGCTGGTTCACCACCGGCCAGAGCACGCCGTAGGTGCCCCAGGCCTGGTCCAGCGAGGACCGCTCGTTGAAGGGCTGGCTGACGTTGGCGGCGAAATCGGGCGACGGGCCGATCTCCGGCATCGCGCCGGGCTGCTCGGCCACGCTGCCCAGCTGCAGCTGGGCCAGGTCGTCGGTGTAGCGCTGCTGCTGACCCGGGCCGAGCAGGCCGTAGTTGCCCAGGGCGACCGCCATGACGCCGGTGTTGAGGGTGTAGGCCTGCTGGGTGTGACCGGTGTAGGTGCCCGGGTCGCAGCCGGGGCCGCCCTCCACGTACAGGCCGTAGGTGCCCGAGTAGCAGGACGTCTCGCGCAGCTTGAGCGCGGGCAGCGCCTCGGACGGCGGGACCAGGCCCGGCTGGGGTACCCCATCGGGGTATAGCTGGGTTTCCATCGGGGTGACGCCGGTCCACCAGCGCTGCATCATCTGGGTCTTGCCCGCGTCGGAGAGCGAGTCGGCGAACTGCGGGATGCCGGGCATCCACCAGGCGGCCGAGAACTTCTTCACCAGGGCCGCGGCGTGGCTGTCCG
>WNGR01003884.1_pt1 | contig 16252 bp, 12 predicted proteins | sample 5407581 | NCBI WGS metagenome assembly WNGR01 (sample SAMN13153383, study PRJNA577476) | soil metagenome | isolation source: 80 cm soil or saprolite under Garry oak tree replicate 2 | place: USA:California | collected 2016-06-15 | reverse complement strand
CGAGAAGACCGTGCAGCATGTCTGGGCGGATTTCGACGCCTTCCGCAGGGTTCAGGCGGCGGGTGCGCAGACGGCGTCAGCCGCAAAGCCCTAGACTCAGCTTCTTTCCCGTAGGGGCACGATACAACTTGTCCCGACCCGGTCGCGATCGTTCCCTTCTTAATCTGCGTGGCAAATCGGAACTTGTCCCGACCAGGTCGGGAGGGCGCCATCTTTCTCTTCGTTTTTGTAATGGACCCTCCCCCCGGGTGTTTTGTACAAAGAGCCCAGAATTGCATGAAAAGAAAGGAGATATGATTTTGCACCGTGCAAAAGAGTCCGCAAGAATGTGAAAAGAAAGGGGATAGGGGAAAGTGGACAGTGATCCGTGAACCGTGGCGAGTGAGGAGAAGCCGGAATTAACACAGAATCTACTGAGAACACAGAGTTCACAGAGACGAAAGTGGAGGATAGAAGGATTTCGGCAGGGCCGCGTTTCCCTGGACGGGCGCGGTGCGTTCCAGATTGGGAATTGTTGGTACACACCCCGGCAGTTTTCGTAAGAGTGGCAAGGAAAGGACTTACAAGATACGGAACTTGGAAGAGTGCGCAGATACGTGAAAGAGAAGAGCTTAAAAAACGAGAAGTAGGGAAGCAAAGAGGCAACAGATCTTTGGGGAGATAGGACGGCGGGTTGTAGCGTCAGATTCAAAAAGCATGGGACCACAGAAAGTAACCGATGTCAAGGATAACTATTTAGTGATTCGAATGGATGTGGCAAACGGGACACAGTGGGGTTCAAGTTGGCCGGTGGAAAGGGTTTGCGGGAGGGGTGGGATTTGGAAGTAAGGCTAAGGTTTCCGGCCTGCGATGTGAGCGCGAATCACATCCAAGTACTGGCGGGCGGATTTGAGGGCTTGCTCGGCATCGTGGTGAGAAACAAATCCGGTAGCGTCATAGAGGGCCAAATTTCTCTTCCTCCGAAGACGATCAAAGACGGTCAGCAAATCGCCATGTTTCTTGTCAACGCGTCCCCGAACGAATTCGATAATTGCGATGTGGTGTCCTGGTTGGCTTCTGGCACGAAGCCCGTAGCTGAACATGAACCCGAGGGAAGCCTTGAGCATTGCTTCGTAGGCTTGTTGAAGACAGGCTTCCTCATCAAAGGCGAGAATTTTGTGAGCCGAGGCGAGTTTCTTATCCGCGCTCGCAAGGAAGCGGTCAATTTGCGCCCAGTCAACGGCGTGAGGTTTGAGTTTTTTCACGCGAACCTATGAGCGAAACGCGCTTATTGTGCCAGACGTTTTCCAGGAACGCATCTTTTCGTGCGCGGCGCGACTTGAATTCTTTCGGCGTTAGAACCGTGTAGTTAACTTCGCGTCGGAGTTGCCGCTCAAGCTTTCGCACCGTCTCCGCTAAGACCTCCTCGCGAGGGGCACCAATCACGAGCACATCTATATCGCTGACAGCGTCCTGCTGGCTACGCGCAAACGAACCGTACAGATATGCCTCGTCTATTCCCTGAACTTTCTTGAAGGATTGCGCGATCAGAGGCACCGCACCAATCGTTTTCGCCACGATATTGCGCACCTCATCAAACAGGGGATACTCACGGTTCAGTTGAAAATATTTCTGACGCCCACTTACGTCCGATCGAAATAAGCCCTCGCGCTCCAGACGCCCTAACTCTTTCGACAGGTTAGATGGATCAATGCTCAGCTGCTCCGCCAAATCCCGCAGATGATGACGCGCCGTTGGGTTCGTGAAGTAATAAGCCAGTAGCCGCTGGCGCGCCTTAGAGCGGAAGCCGAGCATCATGGTCATATTCTACCATAAATGTGGTACTAATTGACCACAAGGAAAGCCGTGCATCCGGTGACGTGGAAACCGGCAAGATCATACTGCGCGATTTTATCAATGCCGCAGTTGGCTTTTCTGCGGCCCTTTCCTTGCACGTCCGACCCTACCAGCGCCCGGCGGGCGTTCAAGAGTACGAGAAGGATCAAGGATGGACGGCGGTACAGGTTGCTGCCGAGACCGGGCGGCATCCTCTGAAGGAAGCATTTTCGCCATCTTTTCTATCTTCACAGAGCATGCTAAAGTGAACTAACTGGGGGGCTTATTTTCCCGTCCCCTGAAAGGACTCTGTATGGATGCGGCCCCTGCTCCCAAGCCGGAATTTCGGACGATAGCGCATTCTGGCGGAAAAGTTACCATTGCGGTTAGCCTCGACCCCGCCACGGGCCGCAAACGCTACCAGCTCACTTGGAATCATTGCCGTCCCAACGCGGGCGGATTATTTGCGGTGTACGCACTTCCGCCCGGAATTGTCATCTCGCAAATGAACCTCGGCGGAATCGGTTCGCCCATAGACCCTCCGCCTATACCGGGCTGCTATCAAGTTTTCGTCGGCTCCGATAGCGAAGGAAAATATGGCCGCCAATGCCCCGCCTGCAACGGCTACTGGCGAAGCGAACTGGGACAGTTTTGCCCTTATTGCGGATTTCTCGGGACGACGGTCGATTTCATGACGGATGGTCAGCGTTCTTACGTTCAGCAGTGGTGCGCGACGATGGATAAGGCGCTGATGACAGAGGTTGGCGGCCAATACGTGATTGACCTCGATGCGGTCGCGGATGCTGCGGACGCTGCACTGCCCGAAAAGCCCGCGTTCTACTACGCGGAGCAAGGCCAGCAAAACAGCTACAACTGTGCGTCCTGTAACGCATTCAATGACATTCTTGGAACCTACGGTTACTGCACGCGGTGCGGAACGCGAAACGACCTGCATATTTTCAGCGAGAAGATAATTCCAGAAATCCGCAGCCGCATCAATTCGGGCGGACCGTACGAATCTTGCGCGAAGGACGCAGTTGCGGCGTTTGATTCGTTCATCGGTCAGTACAGCGAGCAACTTGTCAGGCGTGTACCGATGACACCTGGACGAAGAGCACGCCTGGAAAAAGTTCGCTTTCATGATTTCCAGTCGGTCGAACGCGACATGCGCGATATTTTCGACATCAGCCTCGCGAAGGACTTGACGGATGATGAAAAGGCGTTCGCGAAACGCATGTTTCACCGACGTCATGTTTACGAACACCGAGGCGGTCAGGCAGACCAGAAGTACATCAACGACAGCGGCGAGAGTGATGTTCGCGTCGGCCAGGCGCTTCGGGAGTCAGTTGAGACTGCGCACCGAATCGTTGGCATCGTTCACAAGATGGCCGTTAATGTTCATGCTGGCTTTCACGAGATCTTTCCTGTCGACCAGAGACCTATCGGGCGTTATGAGCAATGGAAGCCGAAACCGAAAGCGTCCTCGTAAGGATTCCACTTTGCCCTTAATTTATTGCGACCAAAACGCCCTATCCACACTAGAGGCGCAAGACGCCAATTTCAAGGCGCGACTCTACGGTAGGCTGCAAGGCAATCATTTTCAGTTCGTTTTCTCTAGCTGGCACTGGGTGGAGATGGCGAGGAACCAGAGCAAATCGAGGGCACTACAGCAAGCAGGATTTGCGGACTCCCTCAATCCACATTGGCTCCGCGACCGGCTCAACATTCAAAGTGAGGAGGCAACAGAGGCGCTCTGTTTGTGGCTCAATGTCCCTTTCGCGCGAAAAGCAAGTCTCACTACTCGTGCGGGAATGATCGCTGAGCTAAATAGAGTCCCACTCCAACAAGCACAGGGTCTCACTTCTAGCCATTTTGTTAACGGATGGCATGGCCGGGCAGATTTGTTGAAACCCTTGACGCTTGCCCACCGACAAAACGAATCGTCTTTTGGTTGGATACTAAAGAACTTGCGCCGGATTCGCAAAGAGAAGAGAAGGCTCGACATGGCCCTAGTATCCAGGTTGCTGCCGGCTGCCACGCTTAGAGGCATTGTCATCAATGATCCGACCAGAAGGTCATTCGTAGAGCAGTTCGACCTTGGCGCTTCGAATTGCAAGACCCTGATTGTTGAGCAGGTTATTTCAGAAGATGGATGGTCGTTTTGGGGCCGCCTGCGTTGGCAAAATTTCATAGACCGGATGCATTTGATTCCTGCGATGCCGCATGTGGAGTACTTTCTCACCGATGACAAAAGGCTCCAAAAGCTGATTAAACGAGTCAAGAAGGAACTGCGATTTCCAGCTGCTGAGCCGCTCAACCTTGAGGATTTTTCATCGCAATATCTCTGACTGGCGGACCACTCTCCGTTAAAGTTTCACTTCAATGAGCCTTCTCGGGTCTCTCTTTTAATTTTCAACCGTTGACCTGTTTCCCGCCGCTCACCACGCACTCCATGCCCCTTGCGTTTTGCCACTCGATGTATTCTATTTATCGCGCCCGCCAGCATAGCGCTGTGGCTGGGCACCAGAGGAAATCCACCGCGGGCTCAGGACTCTCTGTCACCAGGTTGCCCTGAGCGGAGTCAATCGCGGATTCCGACCCTGTCCCGACCTGGTCGGGAGCCTGTCGGAAAGGTCACGAATCTCCAGGCCGCCCCGACAAGGTCGGGGTCACGAGTCACGAATTCCATGGTTACCTACGACAGCGGAGCGAATCAGCCCGAGAAGCCAGAGGCCGGTTTTTTCTCCCGCTACGTCTTCAGCACCAATCACAAGACCATCGGCCTCCAATATCTCTGGCTTGCGCTGTTCAGTGTTTTTCTGGGCATGGCGATGTCGCTGCTCATGCGCATCCATCTCGTCTGGCCCGGTATGCATCTTCCGTTCCTCTCCACTCTCAACAACGCGCCGGATCGTTACGCAGCCCTCACCACGCTGCACGGATCTCTGATGGTTTTTCTGGTGCTGACCGCCGCGCCTCAGGCCGGCTTCGGCAACTACTTTCTGCCGCTCCAGATTGGCACTCGCGAGATGGCATTTCCCGCGCTGAACCTGCTCTCGTTCTGGACCACGGTCGTCTCGCTCATCGGAATGACCGCTGCTTTTCTGATTGCTGCCGAACGCGGAATCACGCTTTGGATCTTGAGCGTTGCCATCTTCTGCGCCGCGTCCCTGCTCAACGCGCTCAATTTTAGCGTCACGACCATCGAGTTCCGCGCCAAAGGAATGGCCTTGCCGCGGCTTCCGCTCACGGTGTGGGCCTGGTTCATCAACGCCATCTTAGGAATGCTGATTTTCAGCATTCTGCTGGCGGCGTGCGTCTGCTTGCTTTCGGACCGTCTCTTGAGCACGCACTTTTTTTCGCCGCTGAACTTCCTCGCCGGCCAGCCGCCAAACGTTGTGGCGAACGCTCTGCCCGTGCTTTGGCGGCGCCTCTTCTGGTTTTTCGCGCAGTCCGAAGTCTATGTCGCCATGCTTCCCTGTTTCGGGCTCACCACTCATCTGATTTCCACGTTTTCGCGCAAGCCCGTTCGGATGGAGCGCCTGGTGGTGCTGGCGCTGTGCGGCGTGGGCCTCTTTGGTTTTTGCGTTTGGGGCGAGCACATGTTTTCGAGCGGCATGAACCCCTTTTCGCCTCTCGTCTTTTCGCTTCTTGCCTCCTCGCTTGGCCTGCCCGCCACGATCCTCCTGATCAGCTGGCTCGGGACGCTGTGGAACGCGCGAATTCAGCTCCACACCTCGATGTTGTTTGCGCTTGGCTTCATTTCACTCTTTCTAGCCGGCGGGCTCTCCGGGATTTTCCTCGCGCGTCGTGATCTTACTTACGCGGCCGTCAGCGACGACTTCATCACCGGCCACTTCCACCTCGTCATGGGGGTGGCGGCCACGTTTGCCATTCTTGGCGCGCTGTTTTTCTGGTTTCCGAAACTCTTTGGCCGCCGGCTCAATGAATCGCTCGGCAAAATCCATTTCTGGCTCACCTTTGCCGGGGTCTATTCTGTTTTCATGCCCATGCACTGGCTCGGCCTGATGACGCATTCGCGTGTTTCATCGAGCAGGCAATTGGCCGCAGTTGTCGCGGCGGGTTCGTCGCTTCGCATCTTTATCACCGTCGCCACGCTCCTCACCGTTCTTGCCCAGGGTCTATTCCTGATCAATTTTCTTTGGAGCCTTTTTCGCGGAGAAAAGGTGGCGGAATGCAACCCCTGGCGCGCCACCACGCTCGAATGGAGCGTCGGATCGCCTACACCCGCCGATGATTTTGGCCCGAGCGAACCGGTGGTGTATCGTGGGGCATACGAATTCAGCGTGCCGGGTGTAGCCGAAGATTTCGTGCCGCAGCACCTTGCGCCCGAGCAGGTGGTCAAGGCTCGCTAATTGGAGAAGAGGGAGGATCGCCATGCCGGGCACAACCGCAACTCCGGACATCGAACTCATCATTGAAAACACCGGCGGAGGAGGCGGCGGAACGCCTCCGGCAGGCGGGGATGGCGGCGATGATGGTGACAACGGCAGGCGCCGCAAGCGGTCCCCATCGCCGAGACGCTACTCCACGGGAATTGCGATCGCGCTCGTGTCCATCCTGATGTTCTTCATGGCCCTCAGCAGCGCCTTCATCGTTCTGCGGCGCGGCAGCGACGCGTGGGTGACTGTGCACCTTCCGCGCATTCTTTGGTTGAACACTTGCGTTCTTCTCGGGAGCAGTTTCACGCTCGAAACGGCGCGGCGCCGTCTCTCTCTTGCAGACCTAACCGGTTTTCGGAAGCTCTGGCTGGTTACGACGAGCCTGGGCTTCCTTTTTGTCGCCGGACAACTGATTGCCTGGCGTCAGCTCGTAGCGCAAGGCGTATACATTGCAAGCAACCAGGCGAGCAGTTTCTTCTACATTTTCACGGGCGCGCACGCCATCCATCTTCTCGGAGGAGTGGGAGCGTTGCTGTACGTTTCATTTCGCGGGTTTGAAAAGGCACGTATTTCACTTCCCAACGCCGCGGAAATTACTTCCTACTACTGGCATTTCATGGACGGGCTGTGGATTTTCCTGCTGGCGCTGCTCTACCTGGGGAAGTAGGAGGCGGGAAATTTTGGCTGGTTTGCACGACAAAATAGTTTGCGGATTTTCCTGCGCGAATCTATAGATAATATATAATTTATTAAACTAAATAATAAACTCTGTGACAGCCTCCACCACGCGCGCAATCTGCTCTTTGCGCAATTCCGGGTACATCGGAAGCGAAAGCACTTCCTGTGCGGCGCGCTCGGAGTGCGGGAAGTCGCCGGCTCTGTGGCCGAGCGACGCGTACAGCGGCTGGAGGTGCAGCGGAGAGGGGTAGTAAACCGCGCACCCGATCTTTCGCTGCGCGAGATGCCGCTGCAGAGCGTCCCGCTGCTCGATTCGAATGCTGTACTGATGGAAGACGTGTTCGCAGCCTTCCGGCTCAATCGGCGGCATGACGCCGGGAACCTGAGTGAAAAGGCGGGTGTATTCCGCCGCGTTCGAACGGCGCGCGCGCTGCCAGCGTGAAAGGTGGCGCAGTTTGACGCGGAGAATCGCCGCCTGCATCTCATCCAGACGGCTGTTCCAGCCCGGCTCGCTGCTCAGATATTTTGCCGCTTGACCATGATTCCGCAGCGTTCGAATCCTCGCGGCGATTTCCGCAGAATTCGAAACGACCATTCCCGCGTCGCCGTACGCGCCCAAATTCTTTGTCGGATAAAAGCTGATGCACGCCGCGTCGCCAAGCGAGCCGGTCCGCCGGCCTTTGTAAGACGCGCCGATTGCCTGCGCGTTGTCCTCGATGACAGGCAGGTTGCGCGACTTCGCGAACGCCAGGATCGGGTCCATGTCCGCCGCGAGGCCATAGAGATGGACGACCACAATCGCTCGCGTGCGCGGCGTCACGCGCCGTTCGAGCTGTGCCGGATCGATGTTGTAGGTTTCGGGCCGAATGTCCGCGAAGACCGGCCTCGCGCCAAGCGCGCTCACCGCGCTGCCCGTCGCCACGAACGTAAACGGCGGCAGGAGCACTTCATCGCCGGGCTGCACGCCGCACGCGCGCAACGCCAAGATCAGCGCGTCCGTCCCGGAAGCAACGCCAACGCCGTGGGCCACGCCGCAGAACTTGGCAATCTCCTCTTCCAGCGCGGCCCCTTCGCACCCCAACACAAACTGCTGCGAGGCCATCACGCGCTCGACTGCGGTTCGAATCTCAGCGCCGATCTCCGCGTACTGCGCGGATAAATCCAACTGTGGCACCGGTTCAGGAATTGGATTGGGTTGCGGATGGGTGCTCATGGATTCATGTATGCCGCATTCAGTATACGTGAGCAGGGCGCGGTGGGGGTTTCCTACCGTGCTGGATATAATGCTGCCGCACGATTGGATCGGCTATGTTTGCGCAACGAACAAATTGGAATTTGACGCCGAACCCGCTGAGCCAAGCGCTGGCAGCGCATCGCGCGGCAGGGAAGCCGTTTCTCGATTTGACCGTTTCGAATCCCACGGAATGCAGCTTCACATATGATGGCCCTGGAATTTTGGAAGCGTTGAGCAACCCTGCGGCCCTCTCCTACGAACCAAATCCCAAAGGACTGGAGTCGGCTCGCCAGGCCGTCGCCGCCTATTACGCTGCGCGCGAGGACGACGTTTCGTCCGAGGATATTTTGCTTACGACCAGCACCAGCGAAGCGTATTCGTACGTGTTTCGAACGCTCTGTAATCCCGGCGACGAGCTGTTGATCCCCGAGCCCAGCTACCCGCTCTTTAATTTTCTCGCGGAAATTCAGGACGTGAAGCTGGCGCGCTACCCGCTGTTTTACGACCACGGATGGCAGATCGATTTTCACGCGCTGGAACAGGCCATCGCGCCGCGAACGTGCGGAGTCATCGTCGTTCATCCCAATAATCCGACGGGGCACTTCACCAAGCGCGCCGAAATGTCAAAGCTGAATGCGATTTGTTCCGCGCGCGAAATAGCCATCATCGCCGACGAAGTGTTCCTCGATTTCTCGCTCGAAGAGAATCGGCCGGAGAGTTTTGCGGCGAATCAGGGAGCGCTGACCTTCACACTGAGCGGCCTGTCCAAGATTTCTGGCCTGCCGCAGATGAAGGCCGCCTGGGTGGTCGTCAGCGGGCCGCAACCATGGAAAAACGAGGCGATCGCTCGGCTCGAAGTTATTGCCGACACCTACCTCTCCATGAACGCGCCAGTGCAACTGGCGATTCCCCACTTTCTCGAACAACGCCACGCGTTTCAGATGCAGTTGATGTCGCGCGTTCGTCGAAATCTCGCAGAGCTCGACCGCCAACTTGCAGCGCAGAAAGCTTGCACGCGCCTGACGGTGGAAGGCGGCTGGTATGCCGTCTTGCGCGTCCCTGTAACACGTTCCGACGAGCATCTGGCGATCGAACTTCTAACCACAAAGGGCGTTTATGTTCATCCAGGCCACTTCTTCGACTTCCCGTCCGATGGTTACCTGGTCCTCAGCCTGATCACCGCAGAAACAGACTTCTCACGTGGACTCGCGGAATCGCTGGTACTTTTCAATTAGCTTCTTCCAATCAACTTCGTCCTGACCTACTCTAGCTCTTGAGTCGCACGCTATAAGGAATTCTTTTGGGCTTCATAATCTAATAGATAATTTGGCGTACACATACAATTTATGGAATAAAGGGCCTCTAAAATCGCCAAGAAAGTACTAGGACCGTCACACTAAACAAAGGAGTTAGGTAACTTCCATCCAAAAAGAGCATAAATCATAGATTGGAAAGCACCTTGCAGAGGTATCATTTCGGACTAGTGGTGGTCTTTTGGCTTTTCATTCTTCAGATGATGTTTATGGGGGCAAACGATATGAAACGTGTCCTGTGCGGAGGTATTTTGCTGCCTCTTGGTTTCTCGCTTCTGGCGATTGTAACTTTGCTCGGGCTTTTGGCGCCTTATAGCTACGCAGACGTGAACGGGCGAATTCGCGGAACCGTGATTGACGCGTCGGGTGGTGCCGTGGCGGATGCCACCGTGAAAATCGTTAATGTAGCCACGAACCTTGAACGCACATTGACGACGACGGATGTGGGCACCTTCGATGCTCCCGAACTTCCGCCGGGAACATACAATTTGACTGTGACGAAGACCGGTTTCCGGACCTTCAAGCAGACGGCTATTAAACTGGAATCGGCCGCAACCTTTGTGGTGTCGGCCGGCCTCGAAGTGGGAGAGATGTCAGCGACGGTAGAGGTTGTGGCGGAGAAGCTCCAGGCGGACACAACAACCATGCAACTGGGCGGAGAGCTCGCGGGAGCGGATCTCAAGGACTTCCCCTTGCTGAACCGGGCGTGGATCAACTTGCAGACCACGTTGCCGGGTGTGGTGGCGTCGTCCGATCGGTTCGGAAGCAATTTTTCAACGAATGGAAGCCGCACGCAGTCGAACAACTACACGGTGAACGGTACGGATTCGAACGATCTCCCACTAAACACGCCGATCGCGAACGCGATTAACCCGGACGCCATTCAGGAAGTTAAGGTTGTTGACAGCACTTTGAATCCTGAATACGGCCGGAACTCCGGCGGGACGTTGATGGTGACGACGAAGTCAGGAACGAACGAAATCCACGGCAGCGCATTTGAGTTCTATCGCGACACTTTCATGAATGCGAAGAACTTCTTTTCGACCAAGGTGCCTCCATTTCATCAGAATCAATTTGGCGCGACCGTCGGCGGGCCCATTATGAAGAATAAGCTATTCGGTTTCTTCTCCTACCAGGGCACGCGCCAATTCCAGGGTGTCGCGCAAAGTTCGCAAGTCTTCACGGTTGCGCAGCGGGGTGGCGATTTTAGTGCCGCTGCAAATCCTTTGTCTGGAGCTTCTCCAATTCCTCTCACGGGGGAGGACGGAGTTGTGCATCCTGCTGGAACCTCCTACGGAACCCTCTTTCCGACCAACCATATTCCCACGGTCGATTTCTCTACACCTTCTGCTAATTTGCTGAGCAAGTTCATCCCATCGCCGAATCCGCCGGGCGCTCTTAACACTGCATTCCAGTACTCCGAGCTGATCACGACGAAACCCAATCAGTACCTTGGCCGGGCGGACTATAACCTCAGCAAAAAGGACAGCATCTTTTTTTACTTCTTTCATCAGAGGTCCAAAACGCAGGATACGCTGCCGTTTCTACCAGGAACGACTACTCCTCTGCCGGGCTTCGGGCAATTCTCGTCGACAAAGATCTATCAGTATACCGCCGGCGAGACGCACATCTTCAACCAGCACATGCTAAATGAATTCAAGGTCGGCTATAACCGGTTCAACTTCGACGCGGTTGAGCCAAGCAACGTAGTCAGCCCCTCAAGCCTCGGTTTCACTGGCATTGTTCCCCAGAACACCAAGGCCAATAGTGCGCCGAGAATCGATGTCACAGGTCTCTTCACCCTCGGTTTTTCCGACAATGGCCCCCAGCCGCGCCTCGACGACACCGGGCAAATCATTGACAATTTCTCTTATACCACCGGCAAGCATGCGTACAAATGGGGAGTTGATATTCGCCGCGGGCACGTTGCGAATCCGTTCTACTTTGACAATAATGGAGCGTTCAGCTTCGCTGGCGGAGGCACCTTCTCGACCGGCAATGCTGGTGCGGACTTTCTTCTTGGGTTTCCAGATTCTTACGCACAGTCCAGCGGGAGCTTCATTGATGCTCGGGCGTGGGAGTATTACTCCTTTATCCAGGACCAGTGGAGACTGAAGTCCAACCTGACGTTCACGTACGGAATCGGCTGGCAGATTGACACGCCCCTGACCGACCACTTCAACCACGATCTCGCGATCAACGCATACAAGACGGGTCAACAGTCCACAGTCTTTCCGACAGCGCCGGCAGGGCTGTTGTTCCCTGGAGACCAAGGAGTCAACGCGTCTGGCGGAAGCCGCACGCGCTACAATAACTTCGCGCCACGAATTGGCTTTGCGTGGAATCCGATGAGAAAGCTGACAGTCCGCGCGGGTTGGGGCATCTACTACGACAGTTCGGAAGAAGAACTCACCTTGCAAAACCTCATCGCTCCGCCGTTTGCTCTGATTGACTTTGGAGCGGGCGACGCGGGCGGAAACGTGGGCTTTGCGACGCCGTTCAATTCCATCAATACCACGCCGGTAATAGTAGGCGGCAACATCGTTGCCCCGGTTACGGTTGCGCAAAAATATCCATTTACACCGCCGGCGCCGGGTTCGGCCGTGAATTTTGGATTCTTCGAGCCCTTTTCGCTTAACGTGGTAGACCCGAACTTCAACACGCAGTACGTGATGAATACTCAACTCACCGTTCAGTACCAGTTCAGGCCCTCAATCCTCGGGACTTTTAGCTACGTAGGCGCACAAGGACGGCGGCTCGAAGGGGTGCACGAACTCAATCCTTATAACGCCTCGGTTTGCCTGGCCACGGCAGGTTGCCCAGCGAATAGGGCAGTTGAGTTCGTCTTCCCAGGCGTCGGTACGATCGACGATGGGTTCACGTTTGCTTCGATCGGCGAGCAATCAACATTCTTGCACTCCAAATACAACTCCTTCCAGGCTACTGTTGAGAAGACACTCTCTCATGGTCTGCAACTGCGCGCGGCCTATACTTACGCTCACGCTTTGGATAACGGATCGAGCTTCGAAGCCGGGAACGTCATTCCTAGCAACTTCAATTTGACCTATGGAAACTCCGCCTTCGATGCGCGACATCGCCTGGTGGCGCAATATCTCTACCAAATTCCGGATTGGGGCTTTCACCATTTGCCCAGCCGTATCACGAAAGGGTGGACGCTTTCCGGTGTAACCTCACTCCAGACCGGTTTCCCCATAGCACTTAGTGAGTCGGACTTCAGAACACTCCAGTGCACGCCGGTCATCAGCTTCTACGGGTGCTGGGATCGTCCGAATATCTTCGGCCCGGTCACGACTTTCTCAAATCCTCGCACAAAACAGACGTTTCACGCGGTCAACTCCAATAATCTTGCCGCCACGGTTAACGGGAACTTCTATTTCGATACGAGCAGCTTTGGAAGGGAAGGCTGCACAAGTTCCGTCCAGAAGATTTCTACGTGCGGGTTTGGGGTTGGCGATGCTGGGCGCAACCTATTCCACGGTCCTGGCATCAACAATACCGATCTTTCCTTCTACAAGAACACGGCGATCACAGAAAAGACGAACCTTCAGCTTCGCGTGGATCTGTTTAACGCTTTTAACCACGCCCAGTTTAACAATCCCTCGGGCAATGTGGCCAGCTCAGTCTTTGGACGCGTTACTACGACGCGCATTCCGGCCCGCATCACGCAGTTGAGTGTAAGTTTCACCTTCTAGTTAACGGACGCTAAGTGGATGTATTATCGAAGGGGGCCGACTTCGAACGAGAAACCGGCCCCCTTCGCCCTTTACCCCCAATGCTGGAGCCTGCGACGCATCGCATATTTGACCCCAATGGGATTGTGCGGGAAACTTCGCTGAGCGCATGCGAGAAAAGCGAACGTTCCTGCGAATGGCCTCTGGAGATTCCCAACACTGCCGCTTGACTGGTGAAGTCATGAAAACAAGAGCCGAGAAGCGCGCAAAATCTGCAATTGTGATGCTCTTTGTTCTATGGCTGCTCGCGCTACCGGCGGGCAGCTTCGGGCAGGCGCCTTCACCGGCAATGGGTGGAAGACTAGGGCAGGGGACTTTTGTCAGTCCAAATTTCGTGCTGAATTTAGATGTTCAAGTGCACGGGCCGGACGGAGCGCCGTTGAATTCGATGGCTGTGGTGACGCTGTACGCGTCGTCTGGGCTACCGGTCTCGACGGCGACGACGAAAGGCACTCGGGCGCTCTTTACGCAACTGGCGGCGGGCCAGTATTACGTGGAGGTGGAGGCGCCCGGCTACTGGAAGACAAGAAAAGATGCGACGGTTCAACCCACGCTTTCAGATAACGTTGTAACGGTATCTCTGACGCCAGCCGTGGCGGGGAGCGCACCACCGGTGTACTCGCATACACCTTTATTGACGCCAGACGTGCAGAAAGACCTGAACAAGGGAATTGCGGCAATGCGGGCAAATAATCTGGATGCCGCACAGAAGGTGCTGAAGTCCGTGGTGAAGCGGGCACCGAACCATCCCGACGTGCTCTATGTGATGGGGATGTTGGCGGATAAGAAGGGAAACACGGCGGAAGCCCAGAGTTACTGGGAAAAGGCAATTTCGTTCGATCCAAAAAGCGGACTCTCCCTGTACGCGCTCGGGCAGTCGTATCTGCACGAAGGAAATTACTCCAAAGCCGGTGAGTTGGGGCAAAAGGTGCTGGGATTGGATCCGAACTCGTGGAAGGCCCACAGCCTCCTAGCGTCCGCCGCCTTCCGGCAAGACCGTTACGGCGAGGCCGTGTCTCACGGTGAGCGAGCCTTAGAACTCGGAAAAGAGAGCGCTGCCAGCATCTCGATCGTATTGGCGCAGGCTCTTGCCGTCCAGGGGCGTAGGGATGAGGCAATTCAAGTCTTAACTCAATTCCTCGCCATGAAACCGGACGTCGTCCACGTAGAGATGGCGGAAGGAATCTTGTCGCGGTTGCGAAGTAAGGCAGACCAGTTCGTGATTGCGGGGAGCGAGACAGCAAAGGCGCCCGCCGAGGCGCCCCAACCCGAGATTTCACCGCTCGTTGAACATTGGGTACCGCCCAATGTAGACGAACTCCTACCTCCTGTGGAGCCCGGCGTGTCGTGCGACTTGGAAGATATTCTGGCAAGGGCCGGACATCAATTGCAACGCTTGCCTGATACGCTGGATCGATTTTCTGCAACCGAAAAAATCGAACACCAGACAGTGAACGAGAAAGGAATCGCGTCCAGGGAACAGACCGTATCGTTTGCCTACGTCGTGTCCATTCACGAAACGCGGCTCGGCTCCCTGAACGTTGAGGAATATAGGAACGGCGCCGATGATGCATCGGTCTTTCCCGACCGCTTTGCCACGCGCGGCTTGCCTTCGCAAGTATTTGTTTTTCACCCGTACTATCGACAGGAATTTGACATGAAGTGCGAGGGCTTGGCCCGGCAGGGAACCGGCTTTGCGTGGCAGATCCACTTCGAACAGAAGAAAGAAGTTCCGAGCCGAATGCAGGTGCACTATTTGAACGGGAAAAGGTTCCCGGTGCCCTTGAAGGGGCGATCGTGGATTGACGCGACGAATTATCAAGTGGTTCGCCTGCAGACCGACTTGCGGGAGCCGGTGAAGGCGGCGGGCTTGTACGCGCAGCATACAGAGATTGAGTACGGCCCGGTCCGATTCCGGAAGGATAACTTGGATCTCTGGCTGCCCATTCGGGCAGAATTTTTCGTGCAGACGAAGGGGCACCGAGTCCACCGGCGGCACGATTTCAATGACTACATGCTGTTCGCAGTCGAGGAGAAGCAGAATATCGGCAAGCCCAAAGGTACATTCGAGCCACAATAGGACCTATCTTTGAAAACTACATCGTTAAGGCAAGCCTCTGTGTTCACCGCAGACGGCCGGGAGGGTCGGCGGGAGTGGGCATTGGGGCGGCGCTGTGCGTGCCAGGAGCATTCGGCGAAACGTGCACCGGCGCAGGCTGGGGAATGCCAACGCCGGCGTTGAGGTCAACGTGGTTCTTTGCGCAGGCGGGGCAGTAACCCTTGCCGGTATCTTCATCGCGCAAGCTGGCAAGCTCGTAGCACCCGCAAATGCAATCACAATAGCCCGTCTCGGATGCTGTCTTGATAGGGATCAGCGCCATTCTAGGCAAATAGTACGTTTTCCACGAGCTCGTTGCAAGCGAGGGAGTGGCGAGTGGCGAGTGACGAGTGGCGAGTGGCGAGCGCGGAGCACATCAGACTGGGCCGCAGGAAAAAGTGCCGGGCTGCAACGGCGACGCCCGGAGCTCTCGGGCGCTCAGGGTAAACGAGCGCCATTCCCACATCCGGAAGGAAGACATGGAGAGGGGAATGGCGGGATAAACCCGCCGCTACATCGACAAGGAAGAACGCGTCAGCTCAGGGTAAACAAGCCATTCCCACACCCGGAAGAAAGACATGGAGAGGAGCGTGGCGGGATAAACCCGCCGCTACATCGGCAAAGAAGAACACATCAGCAAGGAAGAACGAAAGGGAGAATGGCGGGATAAGCTTGCCGCTACAGATTCTTCAGATGCGCGAGGCGGAACGGAGAGCCCAGGTTTTCCTTCAGATCCAGCCAATGTTGTTGCGGGATCGACAAAAATATCTCGACGACCTTGGGATCGAACTGCGTGCCGGCGCAGCGCCGTATCTCATCGATAGCATAGGACATGGGCAACGCTCGGCGGTAGGGCCGGTCACTGATCATCGCGTCCAGTGAATCAGCGACGGTAAATATCCGCGCGCCGAGAGGAATCTGTTCACCCTTGAGTCCGCGCGGGTAACCCGAGCCGTTGT
>WNGR01004352.1_pt1 | contig 16254 bp, 14 predicted proteins | sample 5407581 | NCBI WGS metagenome assembly WNGR01 (sample SAMN13153383, study PRJNA577476) | soil metagenome | isolation source: 80 cm soil or saprolite under Garry oak tree replicate 2 | place: USA:California | collected 2016-06-15 | reverse complement strand
TGAGCCGAGGAGGCGGTGTATCCGGCACCTTGTAAATTACTAGCCCATTGTATCTGTTGTCCTCGAACACCTTTGGGAAATAAGTGGCATAAAGTTGTTGGTGTGGACGCTTGATGAACTGACCCTGCTGAACCGCATTGTCGTAGGCCACATAACTGATGCCATTCTCTTTCAAAAGATGATATACTTTCCAAGGATCCTTGTTCTCGAACAGATCTGTGTAAAGCCTGTCGTACTTGCTCGCGTTGTAACCGGCTGACCATCCGTAGTAAGGCCAGCCATACAACACTCGGCGTCCAGCCATCAGGATAGGATGATTGACGAAGCGATCCGTTAGAAAGATATCTCGCGGCTTCGTGTTTTTCTTCAGCCAATCGATTAATGGATCGTTCTTATAAGTCACTTCGCTCCAGCCGGTGTTGTGGATTGGAAAGAAATCAACGACGCCACCCGGGATGACCAAAAGGAAGAGAATAGTCGCAACGAATTTCCCGGGCAGCGTAGTTCCGCCCAGTGAGAGACGCCATAAACGCCACAGAGCAAAGGCGACGAAGAGGTTGGCAATAATTACCCAAATGTGCAAAAATTTCTGATTGGCAAAGACTTCGATGGTGAACTGGAAACAAAATGCGACTCCAAGCAGGCTCAAAGCTGCCAGGAACAGGCGCCTTTGGAACCAGCTAGCAAAAATCAGCGCCAGTGCAATAAGCAGCCATTTAAAACCAAAGATGAAGCCAAGATACTTGGCCGCATTCATAGCCGTGGGCTGATCAAGCGTATAGCCCCAGTGGAGCAGCCGCGGCATTTGTGCGCGGCCGCTCCCAGTGCTCAAATAGAGCATTTGTGGCAGCGCGATCAGGCCTGCGGTTACAGCCAGCACCAACATTTGCCTTCGCAGCGGAAATAAGAGAAACAGAACTCCCAACACAGCGGCCGCTGCAATAAATACCGCGCTGTTCCACATCGGCAGAAGACCGAGGAGGACCCCTGAAAAAATGAAGCCTGGCAAGCTGGCGCGAAAGGTCTCTCCCGTGATGACTGCTTCTTGGTTTGCTTCTGTTGCTAATGATACAGAAGGCATTTCGGTTTTTGGTTCTGACAGGCTTTCGAACGGGGCAGCATGGTCGGAGAGATTGTCCGGTGCGCCTTCGGGTAACGCATCGGGCGATGGCGCGACCGGGTCAGCAGGTAGGTGTGCTCTGGTTTGCTTTGCCGGTAGCGTGCGATAGCGGATGACCAGAAAAACGAGTACGAGCAGGAATATCCCGATTGCGCTGGCAAAATGCCGCTGATTGAGAAACGTGACTTGCGACCAGGTGCCCCACATTTCCCCGCGATAAGGGAAGATGGTTGGGAGAAATTCGCGCTGTTGTCTGATGGCTTGAATCGCAGCGCGGACTGAACCTTGTCTGTAAATGAAGGGAACGTAAGAGAGCGAGCCAAAAAAGAAAAAAAGAAAAGAGCCCAGGCGCCCCACTGTGCGGGAATTGAAAACAACCTCGCCTAGCGTCATCGCCAATATCAGCATTGCCACCAATGTGACTATGCTCAGCAGGTTAAGACTCCACGCCGGGTTTAGTCCGAGGAATTCAAGATTTCCTGCCTGAAAGTAGAAGAGGAAGTGGTAACGGATGCGGTCCCCTGAGAAGTGCGGATACTCCGTGGGAAAGTTATGCCCGACGGCGAAGCTCTGCATGATCGCAGTGTTCGGCCCGAAATCGCTGTACTGTGGGTTGGAGATATGCAGCTTGCTGCCGGTGGAATTGAAGGAGGCGAACATCATCCAGGATACGAGGGCCACGTATCCGGCGATGAGTACCCAATCAGCTATGCTCGAACCCTTAGACCGTGGCAGGTATAAATCCGCTGCGCGGCTGTTGCTTTTGCCTAAAGTGGTCCCGCGAATTGCGCCTTTCCACCTAGGCCACGACAGCAGTGCGACCGCTGCGATAAAGAACAAAAGGTTGCCCCAAAGCAGTGGCCGTGACGCCCAAGCGAATGCCAACCCAGCCAGATACGTGAACCACGAGCTAACCAGTAGTCCCACGAGGACGGCTGCCGCAAGCCGATGTGCGACCGATACGAACTGGTAAAAGCGCCGGCAAAGAAAATCGCCCAGACAAATAGCTAATCCGAAATAAATCAGCGCCAGCATATCCAAATCCTCGGTGATTTAGTGGACAGCACAGGCGCAAACCCTAAACAGGCGATTTCTTCCGTCAAACGTGCCCCAGAGCTTTCGAATGCAGATGGCAAGGATCCGCCTACGCCAAGGCTTCGGCGGACAGGTCAAATGAACGGGCTGCCAAGAATCAGAAAGCGAATGCGAAAATATTCGCGACGCAAAAATTTTGTGGTTTTCCAATTCTCTCGTGCGGCCATTTGACTCCGTGCATGAATTCCTTGCGAACGGCGAGTGCCGCTAGGGCTGAATTTGGTCAGTCCAAAGAAATTGCCAGGTAGCGATTGCATTGACCGCAACAGATACGGCGAAAAGGAAGGTCTCGCTGACAGTTATTTTCGCTGGACCGTTGCCTGTCAGCAGGAGAAACATCCAGGGAAGGAGAACCATCGCGTAACGATACGAAAACTGCCAGCTTCCGGGGTTGCCATGACACCAGAGGACGAGTGTTAAGAGGGCGATCGCTACCCATGCGACCACCTTGTATCGTCCGCCCTGACGAAAAAGGAGGCACAGGAAAGGGCTGGCAAGGAAGATTGAGCAGCCGAACCCGTTTGGTTGGATGTAAGGAAAGTAGGAAATACTCTCGAATCCTTGGAACAGCATCGTGTACATATTCCACGGAATCGCATCGATCGAGAACAGCCCGTGCTCGTACCAAGGTTCATCCCGCACTTCTGGGATGTGAATGTAGCCAAAATCGAAAATCGAATGGAACCGCGCAAAGTTATAGGCGGCGGTCAGAAGCGCGAGGATTATGGGCACGCATAGAAATCGGGCGAGCATCGGCATGTTCTCCGGAAATCCTCGCTTGAAATTCTTCCAATTAACTGTGGTTCCATTTGGCTGACGCCACAGAAAATAAAGGTAAAGAGGCAGAGTGATCAGTAGCTCGGTTCGATTGCCAAAAGCCAGAGCGAAAAATGCTCCCGCTACGAAGGGAGACGGCCGCACCAGCGAAAAATAAAGCGCTGCGGTTTGGCACATCAGAGCCAGGCCGAGAGCGATTTGCCAGGCGCCGCCGAATCCGAGATTGCACCACGTCCAGGTTCCAAAAATTGGAAACAGCGCCAGCAAGATCCGACGAATTAACGACGCACTCTTGTGGCTGGAGTGATCGGCTCCGAATGCCGTCGCGAGCTGAAAAAAGAAATAAACGCACAAACTAGCAATGAGCGCTGCCAAGACATGTCCCGGAAAGTTATCGATCAAGCCTGCTTTCTGCAGGAGAGCAATCGGAACCATGCTAAGCACTGCTCCGAGCGGAAAAGCTGAGTAATATCTCTCACCTTGCGGGATCATTTCATTAAGCCAATCAGGCGGCTTTTCCCGAAGGCCCAGTTCGCCACGCAGCAAGGCCGAAGCAATCTGGCTTGTGTAATCCAGGTCGTGGAGCGTCGCTTTGGTCGAGAAAAAAAAGGCGAGCGCCGCAGACAGCGACACGACTGCTGCGATCCAAAATTGACGGGTAGTGTCACGCCTTTCGTGAGCCATCGGGATTCTCACTTTCACTTTTCAACTGAATGTCGCCCCAACAGTTTTTCCCAAGCAGCTCTAGTCTCGGGCGGGACGTTTTGGTCAGGACCGATCAACCAGGAAACAGTTGCAAGCGAGTTCACGGCGATCGAGAGACCGACGAGTCCGATTATCACATGGCGTGACCGGACTAAGGCCGGCCCGCCCGAACGGAGAAAGATAATGAGACAGAAGATCAGGAAAGGATAGAGATCAGCGGCGTAACGTTGGGCGAGCAAAAAATATGATAGGATGCAAAGAAATTGGGCAAAGAGAGCCACAGCCGCGCCCCGCTCGAATGCGTCGGCACCATTGCGTCGAACAAGACATATGAGTCCCATTATGGCACCGAAAACAAGCCAGCCAGAACACCATGGGAGAGGAAGATAGACTTCGCTAAAGTCGTTCGAATAGAGAAAGGGATGATCATAGAAATGGCGATCTGCCCCTAAGAATGGCGGCTCTCGATGAAGGGATGGAAAACGAAGGCTGAAGTAGTCAGCGAAGCTGTTGAGGATTCGGCGCGGGCTGAACACGCCAAATTTGTGGGCAAATTCGCTATGAACCGGGTTGATGTAGTAGTCGAAGTTCACTCCGGTGAGGCTGCCGAATTTTGCGTAGCTAAGCCAAATGAAAAAAGTGAGCGCGGCGCCAAGCGGGAGAACCAGGGTCGTGAGATTAGTTACTCGATTCTCGCGCGGTAATCCGAGAGCAAGAAATGGCGCGATACAGATAAAAGGCGCGCCAAACGTCACTCGGGAGAGTAGAGCGCCGCCAGCACAAAACGAGAATCCCAGCAGTGCACCTGTCAGGGCGCTGCCCTCGGCCTGTCGCGAGCGGAAAGCGAAGAAGATCGCGCCGAGCGATAAGGCCAGTCCCCAGATGATGGCTTCGTCGTAGATGGACAGATTCCCTAGCAGCAAAAGCAACGGTGAGCCGAACGCGAAGCCGAGTACGCACGCGTTGCCCAGCCAGTTGCGCGCGCGCGATGAAAGCGGGGAAGAATATAAGGCGGTGCGCACCAGGCCGGCAAAGGCGAACAGCGCGATGACTCCCGCGCAAAATCCTGAAATCCGCGACCATTTCCCATGTCCCGCTGGGTAAACGAAATTCAGTGGAATACGCAGGAGCGCTGGGAACGGACCAAAGTACATACGCGCGTGACCGTTCACGATCATTGCTTCATGGCCGATCGCCTCCACATCGACGTCTACGTTGCCGCACAGAAAATGTTCCGCCTGCGAATCATAAGCGTCGCCGAGCACCTCCTTAACGAAAATCTGGCGCCCTCCTGTTGTGACAAACACCCAAAGAAGCGCGCTCAACAGGAAAGTGAGCGGCAGAAGCCGGGGAGCCGCGGGAGAACTCAGAGGACGCTGATTACTTTCTGAAATCGAGTGCGCCCTTCTTGAGGGCGTAAGCGTAGCCCACCATCAGGATCGTGATGAAGCTGAGCATGCTCCAAAAAATGACGCTGCTCTGTTTGATCGCATCACGGTAAACGACCGCCCACGGATACATGAACACGATCTCGAGGTCGAAAAGGATAAAAAGCATCGCCACCAGATAGAACTTCACGCTGAAGCGCGGTAGCCGTTCCCCCTGCGGGATCATCCCGCACTCGTAGGGTAAATCTTTGGCTTTGGTGCGTGTTCCGCGCTTGCCCACCAATACGCTGACGAGCAGCGCGGAAACCGCAAACAGCATTGCGACGAGGATTTGCAGGAGGACCGGCAAATATTCGCGCAGCATTCCGGGAGTCTGGCCTGAAGCCAATCCGTTGTGAAAGGTGGCCTATCTTACCCCGGCGAGATGACCATTCTGCTGGGCAATGGCATTGGCCAAAGCCGACGGCAAGCCCTTGTACTTCTTGCCATTTTTCCTGACCGCGCCCCGTGCAACGAGATTCTGTAGTTTCTCGTAAGCTCGCAGTCGCAGCATTTCTTCGCCGCCGCTTGCAGCGTTCCGGGCCCGAAGATTCTCGTGCACAATATCGAAAAGCTGCTTAAACTCAAAGGAAGAGCGTCGGGAGAGGACAGCAACCAGCTCCTCAGTTACCAGGTCAGGAACACGCCGGGAGAATGCATTTTTCTTTAGAATAGCCATAAGGCGAAAAAGATAGCACGTTTTCCATAGGTTGCAGCAGTTTTCTTCCCCTTTCTTTCCGGCAGAATATACAGTGCCGAAATGGCGCGACAGGCTCCCTACCTATGGCGTAGGAGATGGGCTGGGTGTAGGTCGCGGCGTGGCTGTAGCGGTGGAACCCCAGCCGGTCACACCCCCACCAGCCTTTTGTCGTGCACCCGCGCCGAGGCCGCTAAGAATAGCAAGGCCGATTGCCGATTGATCCAGCGTAATTGGTCCAACTGATTCGGCCACATAGCCGTCGCGATCATATCTTTGCGAGGAGACGATAGGGCTCAAGTGCTTCGTAATGATCTCCGGCGATGGCACCTTGGTAGGATCGACCGAACCAGCCACTGCCGGCATGAAAGCCGCAGCCATTAACAACATTGGACGAAGCGAAGCGTCGAGTCGGGAATACAACAGTCCCGTATCGACGTAGGCAAAAAAATTCGTCGGCGCCGGCAGCAACCGCGAGGCAGCTTTGTAAGTTTGGGAACCCGAAAGCTCGGACGAGGCGGCCCCGCTGCGTTTCATGGCCTCTTCCACCGAGACTGGGTTAAAGCCGGCGATAAGAATCCGATCGGATAAGCCGATCGTTGGAGTGATCGCGACGAGACTCGCAGCCGACTGCTTCGAGAAATAGCGGATGCCGTCCTTCTCGGCGTGCGTCCAAGTCGCGTTTGCATCGGCACCAATAAGGGTCTCCACGATCTTGCCGGCTTTGGCCGCGTCCATCACCGGCAACGTCAGAAGCAAAGACGGCCACTGCGCGCTGGAGGGCCAGGCCGCAAGCGATCCCAGCTCGAGTCCAAATGCAGCTTTCCAATCATCAGCGGCCACCCCGCTATCGGCAAGCGCCTGAAAAATTTTGGCGCCAGCAAAGGCCGCCGCCTGGTTTAGGATGTCGATTCTCTCCCCGAGATTGAGAAGCATCGACAGATAAAAGAACGTCTCTTTCGTCCCGAGCGAGACGGAAGACCGGGTGAGCGTGATACCGCGCTCTAGCCTTGGCATCCCGAGAAAAAACACGTCGTGTATTTTCCCGTTCTCGAACCGCGTCGAACCGGCGATGCAGCGCATTTTCTCGAGCATCGTTGATTCGCCCGGAGCTGGGCTTGATCGAACAGTAGCGCGCAGCGCCGCAAGCCGATCGGAAAATATCTTTGGCTGCAAATAAAAGAATGCCGCGTAATTGGAGGGCCGGTGCGCGACGGCTGCGCGATATGCTCCGTCGTCGTCGAGTGTGCCTTCTGGATTTTTAGCGCGATGATCTGCGCGGTCGAGCAGTGCCTTTAATCCCGTCAGGTCCGTCGCTGCAAAAAACCATGGACGATCATAGGTCGTCGCGAGAGTAAACGGAGGCGCCGTGACCAGCTCGATTTCGTGGCGCTGATATTGCAGCTTCTCGCGTTTCGCGCCCGTAGTTTGTTCCTGAAATGTCGAGCGCCATCTGCTGATGACTCGCTCCGCCTCTTCTTCGCTGCCACGAAAACGGAAGCCGCCTACGAATCTTGGGTTGTTGTTATCCAGAGTGGTCAGAGCAAAAAAGGCGTGCTTCGGATCGAGTTGCTCGATCTCCTGCAGCGTGTGAGAAGCCGCATTTGTCTTCGGAAGGTTGCTCAGTCCCGCAAGTGCGGGACGCAAAAAATCCTGCACCGCGGGTTCGCGATACAGCTGATAAATATCGCAGTGATGCCAATCATCGCGGGTTCGATTAAAGTCCGGCAGATGCGCCAGAAAAATTGTTCCTTGAGGCAAAAGCGTGCTTACCGGAGCACTCGAAATCTGTAGGGAAACCTTCCAGTAGTACCAACCAGCGAATACCGCGACGGCGAGCGCGATGATTACGAAGATCAGACGTCTCATGGAGGCGAAACTGTAGCGGCAGGCGTCTCGTTGCGAAAATTAAATAATCGCAGCTCCAAAGTCTTATGCAGCTGACACGGCGGCTGCCACAGAAACGAAAATCACGCCCGCGGATGAAATTGCCGATGCACAGCTTTAAGCCGCTGTTGATCGACATGCGTATAGACTTGCGTAGTGGAAATATCGGCGTGGCCCAGCATTTCCTGGATGATCCGCAGATCGGCGCCGTTCCCGAGCAGATGTGTCGCGAAACTGTGCCGGAGAAGGTGTGGGTAAACATTTTTCCCCAGCCCCGCGCGGCGCGCGTGCTTTTTTACGATTTGCCAGATACGCGCTGTGGTTAATTTAGTGCCGCGCTGGGAAAGAAAAATCTCGCTGCTGCTACGCCGTTTCACAAGTTTCGGCCGCTCCGCCGAGAGATAGGCTGCCAGCGCTTCGCACGCTTTTCGACCCACTGGCACCAGGCGGGTCTTGTTCCCTTTTCCAGTCACACGCACAACACGCTCTTCGAAATTGAAATTCTCCAAGCGCGCATTTGCCAGCTCGGAAATGCGCAAGCCGCTAGCGTAAAGCAACTCGATCATCGCGCGATCGCGCAAGCCGTGAACAGCTTTCGTGTCGATCTTTTCGAGGAATTGCTCCACTTGCAATTCGTTGAGCGTTTCCGGGAGATAGCGCTCGATGCGCGGGAGCGCCAACGACTCGGCTGGGTCTCGTTCAATTATTTGTTTACCTGCCAAAAACCGAAAAAAAATCTTCAATGCAACCACGATCAGCTTGATCGAAGAGGCGGAAAGGCCCGTGCGTTTGCGATCAGCAAGATATTCGCTGATCATCGGTAGAGTCACAGCGCGCGGATTATTGATTTTTTTATTGGTGGCACACCATTGTGCGAATTCGCTTAGCGATCTTTGCGTGGAGAGCTGGTAATTTTCAGAAAGACCGCGCTCGACTGCGAGGAAACGGATAAACGAGTCGATTGAGTCTTCCACGAGTCAAAGCTAAGTGAGGAGTGAATAGTGACTAGTGAAAAGTTGGGAAGCCGTGCCTGATCGCGACGTTATTGACAAGCGAAGGTTAAATGCTGGATGTTTCTTTTGCCATGAGCCTGGACTTAAACAGCATCCTGAAAGATTGGCCGCACGAGAACGGCAGCATCAAAGTGCGCAAGGTCGCCGGCGTGGATGGCCGCGAGAAATTGCAACTGCGAGTCGATCTCGGCGTGTTACAAATGGAATTGACCGGGCGACCGGATGGCAGGCGTCCGCACAATTGCGAATCTCTTCTAGAATATTATCAAAAGCGGGCGGCCCGGGCCGAGGGTAAGGGCGAGACTTACGAGCTTACGCCTGAGCAATGCGCGGAACTTCAACAGGAAGGCATCCAATATTATCATCGTTATCTGAGCCTGTTTCAGATCAACGATTTCGAAGGGGTGGTGCGCGATACGCAACGCAATCTCGACCTTTTCACGTTCGTCGCCGAGCACACCGACCGGGAGGAGTTTTCCTGGAGCCTGCAGCAGTTCCGGCCTTACGTGCTCATGATGAATACGCGCGCCAAGGCATCCATTCTTCTCGGCCAGGGAAAATTTGCCGAGGCCATAGCCGAGATTGAGCGCGGTCGCGAGGCGATTGTGGACTTCCTGCAGCAGTCCAATTTTCCGGAGTTGGTGTCGAAAAGCTCGGAGATCGCGTTTCTCGACGAATGGCTCGAAGAAGTGAAGGCGAAGCGCCCGCTTTCGAAGCTGGAGATCATGCAGCGCGAGATGGAAACTGCGATTGCAAAGGAACTTTACGAGCGCGCTGCTGAGTTACGCGACGCGATCAAGCTGCTGAAGACGCAGAAGCAGGCGTAACACTCCCGGCTAGCAGCAGCCAGTAAAATTGTCTTGGTAACATGAAAATCGCATTCTATTCGCTCGCTCTGAGCGTTTGCGTCATCCTTCCAATCCGAGCAGATCTCACGATCGTCTATTCCACGACAGTGCAACCCGCGAGCCAGGGTCAAAAAGTGCAGACTACCCCCAACGCGATCGCTGCCGCTACTAATATGACCATTAAGGTCAAAGGCGACAGAGCGCGCATTGATGCTTCTTCGCAAATCAGCGTAATCTTCGATGGACGAACCGGCGAGTTGATCAATCTGTTGAACGACCAAAAGACGGTCGTCCGCATTTCACCGGACAAAATGAGAGCGATCGCTGATATGTTAAACAAGTTCAACAGCAAGCAAGCAGGCTCGGAAAAGCCCAGACTTACACCCACGGGGCAGAGGGAAACAATCAATGGTTATGATACCGAGCAATACACCTACGATGGACCGGATTTTAAGGCGACTTACTGGATCGCGCCGAACTACCCGAACGGCGCGGCAGTCCTGACGCAGCTCCAGTCGATTAAATCTGAGTTTTGGGACGCGGCGAATACGAAAATGCCAGACTTTCGCGATTTCCCTGGGTTACCGATCCGAATGCGAATGATCGTCGCCACGGAAAACCTGGCAGGCGGGCATGGGGCCGACGCCTCGGGCCATCCTACGGAAATTATCAGCACGATCACCGGTGTAGGCCTCGACTCGATTGCCGACAACCAGTTTACGGTACCTGCTGATTTTAAAGAAACGAAGCTGCCAGATATCTTTAATAAAAACACGGCTCCAGCTGTGTCCCCCGGCTGGTAGCATCAGTCTGAGTTGAAACGCGCTTCACGGTTTCTGTAGCGGCAGACATGTCGCCTGTACAGCCGCGATGGTTGCACCCGGCGCGGCTGCTTTTAGAGTTTGTAGCCATGCCTTCGTTTGTGCTGGCATCCAGTTCACCAAGGCGGGCTGCGTTGCTGTTCGACAGTGGATTTGAATTCGAAATCGCACCGCCGCGGCTCACGGAAAAATTTGATGTCGCTCTTACGTTACGCGAGCTCACGCTCTGGAATGCCATTCGCAAAGGAATGTCCGTCGCGCAAACAAGGCCCGATGCCGTTGTGCTCGCAGCCGACACGCTCGTTGCGCTGGAGAATGAAATCATCGGCAAGCCTGCTGATTTAAACGAGGCGGCCCAGATGCTCCGGCGCCTGAGCGGACGAACTCACGGGGTTTGTTCGGCCGTTCTAATTTATCATCAGACATCGGGGAAAATGGCAGTTTTTCATGACATTTCGCGTGTCCGTTTTCACCGCGTGAGCGACGCAACGATCAAAAAGTACCTGGCGAAAATCGATCCGCTAGATAAGGCCGGTGCTTACGCCGCGAAGGGAAGCGGCGCGGAAATCATCGCAAAAATCGAAGGCTCATTCACAAACGTCGTCGGCCTGCCGATGGAAAAAACAATCACCGCACTCGCAAAATTCTGCATACGGCCAAGAGACGCCTAACGTCTGGTTCAGCGATTCGTTACGCCGCCAGCCGAAATCAGGAGGCGAGCAACTGCTAAAACGAACACTAAAATTGGAATTACCAGGCTGAGACCGTTCAACAAGAATCCCGCCGTAGCCAATTTCCCCGCTGATGTTGGTCTACGTCTGACGCTGAGTGCTGCGAAGAACCCAGAAGTCGCGAGCGCAAAAACGATCAATCCAAAGAACGGCAACCCCCAAATAATATCGCTGCCACCTTTACCGAATGGAGGCATTTCCATGAGCGAGTTGAAAACCAGAACTTCAGTTCCGAGCGCAACGACTGCTGTAAGTAAGGAGAAGTACGTCAAATGATGTGTTCGCGATTATCTGATCGGAGCCGGATCGTTTTTGTCTGTAGATTGTGTCGGGCTCGAATGAAACGGACCGTCTTGCTCTTCGCTCGCATCAGGATGGAATGCGTTACTGCTGTGACGCCACCGTGCGCGCGGATGCCGCGCAGCAGCGCGCTGTCGCTGATCCCGGTCGCGCAGAAAATAATGTTTTGCCCGTTGGCCAAATCGTCCGCCGAATAGACTCGGTCGAGATCTTTTTCGTAGCCGTCGGCGATTAATTTTTTTCGCTCCTTCTCATCGCGCGGCCACATTTTGCACTGCATGTCGCCGCCGAGACATTTGATTCCCGCCGCTGCCAGCACCGCTTCCGGCGAACCGCCAATACCCATGTAAAGATCCACGTCCGAGTCGGGCAACGACGGTGCGATGGCTGCAGCGATATCGCCATCACCGATCATGCGCAATGACGCGCCAGCCGCGCGAATTTGTTCGACAATTTCCTTGTGGCGCGGCCTGTCGAGCATCATCACCGCGACATCCTGGACGCGCTTGTCCACCGCGCGCGCCACGATCCCCAGCACCTCGGCGATCGGCATCTCGAGGTGGAGCGAATCGCCGCGTTTCTTCATGTATTCGATTACCCGCGGCCCATAAGCCAGCTTCGACATGTAAAACGAAGGCACATCGCGCAGCGCCACCTTCACGCCTTTCTCGGGACTGGCCGCGGCGATGCAACTGATGGAGTTTGGCGCGCCCTTGGAAATGTTGGTCGTCCCGTCGATCGGATCGATGGCGATATCAAACTGCGGCGAACCGGGGACCCAAGTGCCGAGTTGTTCGCCTTTGAAAATGCCCGGCGCCTCGTCCTTGATGCCTTCGCCGATCACGACCTCACCGCAGATGTTCATTAGATCGAACATGCCGCGTATGGCGTCGGAGGCAGCTGCGTCAGCAGCTTCCTTGTCGCCGCGCCCGAGCCAGCGCAACGAATTGAGCGCGGCCGCTTCGGTCGCGCGCACAAAATCGAACTCAACGATGCGTTCGATGTCCTGATAATCTTGTTTTGGCAGTCGCAGAGCCACGGAGCGTCAATTTTCACGCATCTCTCGCGCGATGACAAGGAGAACACCGCCCGGGACACTACAGGCTTGATTTTGTCGCGAGTTTTTACTTCGATTGCAGTGTGTCTGCCGATGATGAAGGGACTTCATTGGGTGCGACGGGCTTGAGGGCCCCAAATGGGGCAGTCGCCTTCGCCACGACGCACTGGAGCGTCGTGCTGGAGGCGCAAGGCGACTCACCTGCGGCACAGGAAGCGCTCGAAAAACTTTGTCGCACCTATTGGCGACCGATTTATGGCTTTCTGCGGCGACAAGGTTTTGGGCAACAAGAGGCCGAGGATCTGACCCAGGGTTTTTTTGCGCTATTCTTGGAGCGCAGAGACCTCAGTGCTGTCCGCAAGGAAAAGGGGCGACTGCGTTCTTATCTGCTCTCGGCCCTGAAGCACTTTCTTGCTGACGAACGGCGCCGCGCGATGGCGATCAAACGCGGAAAAGGAGAGCGGCTCATTCCGTTGGAAGCACTACGTTCCGACGAGTGGATGGATATGGAGCCAGCCGACCCGCTTACCGCAGAGCGGATTTACGAACGCCGCTGGGCTGCGACAGTGCTGGACCACGCTCTCAACCTCTTGAAGGATGAATACGCAGCAGCAGCTAACGCCGCGTTGTTTGATTCGCTAACGCAATTGCTAACAGATGAACCAGGAGCGCCGTCGCGCGCGGAAATTGCCGCGCAATTTGGCATGACCGAAAATGCCATCGCGCAAGCGTTTCACCGATTTCGGCAGCGCTATCAAAAGTTATTGCGGCAGGAAATTGCTCACACGGTCGCTACTCCCGGTGACGTCGACGACGAGCTGCGCCAACTGATCGCGGTGCTCCGGGCGTAATATCTGCCAAAATTTTACGCAGTACAAAAGGGAGACTGCTCGAGTGAATCTGCGGCTATGATCAAAGTCATTAGAGTCTGTCGAAAGTGCGGCGCGAAAATCTTTTCCGATGCGCCGAGAGGGCTTTGCACGGCGTGCGCGCTGGAAACAGCGCTCGGGATCTTTGCGGATCCTGTAGCCGCTGGCGACTTGTCCGCCGTAGCCTCGGCGAAGGCGGATGGCGGCGGCTCTGCTGAAAACGTTCAAACCAATAATGCGCATGCTTCGCCAGACAGCAAAACAACAACGCACATCGCAAAGGTGCTGGGAGAGTTGGGCGATTACGAGTTGCTGGAAGAAATCGGGCGCGGCGGTCAGGGCGTCGTCTTTCGTGCCCGGCAAAAAAGTCTTAACCGGACAGTTGCATTAAAGATCATTGGTCTTGGCCAGTGGGCGAGCAAAGCGCACGTCAAACGTTTTCGTTTGGAAGCGGAAGCTGCCGCGAGGCTCGACCATCCATGCATCGTCCCCATCTACGAGGTGGGAGAGGGTGATGGCTCCTGCTATTTCAGCATGAAATTCGTCGAAGGCGGTCAGCTCGACGAAGCCGTCAGACGTACACCGATGCCGATGCGACAGGCGGCCGAACTGATGGCAAAGGTGGCGCGCACGGTGCATTACGCGCATGAACACGGCATCCTGCATCGAGACATCAAACCGGGAAATATCCTGCTCGATGCAAACGGCGAACCGCATCTGACTGACTTTGGCCTTGCCCGATTAGTCGAATCCGAAAGCAGTGTCACGCACACGCTGGAAGTGCTGGGCACACCCAGTTACATGGCGCCGGAACAAGCTGCCGGAAACAACGCAGGTCTTAGCAGCGCCACAGACGTGTACGGACTTGGCGCCGTGTTCTATCAACTCCTAACAGGTCATCCGCCCTTTGCTGGAGGAACAACATTTGAAACCGTCCGGCTGGTTTTAGATACCGAGCCGCGGCAACCGCGCCTGTGGAATCCGAAAGTAGATCGCGATCTTTCGACGATTTGCCTGAAATGCCTTGAGAAAGATCCGCAGCGTCGTTACTCGTCCGCTCTCGCGCTGGCCGAAGATCTTGAACGCTGGTTGCGTCACGAACCGATTCGGGCCCGCCGCACTGGAATTTTCACTCGCGGGCGCAAATGGGTCCGACGAAATCCAACCATTGCGATAATGGCTGCGCTTGTGCTGATCCTGTCAGGGGCGGTGAGCACGGTGGTTTGGAAAAGCGAGATGGCTCGCCGTCCGATGCCAACCGGAATCGCCGTCCTGCCATTTGAAAACCTGAGTCGAGACAAAGAGAACGCGTTTTTCGCCGACGGCGTCCAGGACGATATTTTGACGAAGCTGGCGAAAATCGCCGATCTCAAGGTGATCAGCCGCACCAGCGTCATGCCGTATCGCGGCGCTCGGAACACTCGTCAGATTGGCGACGCGCTTCGCGTGTCTCATGTTCTTGAAGGCAGCGTGCAGCGGGCTGGCGGCAAGGTGCGGGTGAACGCCCAGTTGATCGACACGCGCAACGACACTCACGTTTGGGCGGAGGAATACGACCGCGATTTGTCTGATATTTTCGCGATTCAGAGCGAGATCGCGCAAAAGATTGCCGACCAACTTCAGGCTAAAATCTCCGCTGGAGAAAAAGCGGCGATTGAAGAGGAGCCAACGAAGAATCTTATTGCCTACGATCTTTATGTCCGCGCCTCCGCTCTGGTCCACGCGAGCTGGAATGCGCCAGATGAAGATCGGGTTCGGGATCTTCTTCAAGCCGTAGATTTACTCAACCAGGCGATCGCTCGGGATACCGCGTTTCTTCTCGCTTTTCATCTGAAAGCAGATTCACCCGAGGCGCACCTGGCCCTGGCCACGCATCTGTATCGCGCCTACCTGGATTACGATCACGCCCGGGACGAACTCGCTGCGGCGAGCCGCACCTTGCCCAACGACGTGCGAATTTTTCAGCTAGGCGGCCTGATTGATCGAAGACAGGGCCGTTGGCCTGACGCAGTGCGGAATTTCAAGCGTGCGAGCGAATTGGATCCACGAAATGGTGAGCATCTGCAGGCGCTCGGATCGACGTATCGAATGATGCGCGCCTATAAACAAGCGAGAGAAGTCTTAGATCGTCTCGCTGCGCTCAAGCCCAACGACATTGGTCCGCAGCTGTCTCGTGCTTGGATCGACGTCGACGAGCGAGCCGATACTCGACCATTGCACGCTCTAGTGGAAAAGATTCTCACAGATGACCCGACGTTGGCGAAGAGTTTGGCGGGAGATTTGTTCGTGCTCGCCATGTATGAGCGCGACTTCACTGCAGCTGATCGCGCGTTGGCGACGCTCACGGAGAGTAAGACTGCACATATTACAGTGAGATCGGGTCCGATTGAGTTCGGACGAGCTTGCGCGGAAGGTTTGATCGCTCGCGCCAAAGGAGACGCGGCAACCGCACAGGCCGCCTTTACCGCCGCGCGCACGTGGCAGGAGGAAGCGATCCGTGCATACGGCGATCACGGTGGTGATCTTTGCGTGCTGGGGCTGATTGATGCTGCGCTCGGGCGAAACGAGGAAGCGCTGCGCGAGGGCCGCCGAGCTGGTCAGCTCCCGCCTGTGGCAAACAATGCAGTCGATGGCCCGGACATTGTTTATTTCTTTGCTGTGATCTGTGCATGGACTGGCGAGCGCGAGCTCGCTATCGAGCAACTGGAAACTCTCGCTAAAATCCCGAACGGCGCATCATACGGCGACCTCTGTCTCGATCCCAGTTGGGATCCGCTCCGCGGCGATCCGCGCTTTGAAAAGATCGTCGCTTCCCTGGCGCCGAAAGAAGTGGTTTCCAAGTAGCGTCTGGGGAGCGCACGCGGCTCGCGTGTCTATCAGTCGGTCATTCGTGAAATCCGCGGCCTG
>WNGR01003882.1_pt1 | contig 16256 bp, 16 predicted proteins | sample 5407581 | NCBI WGS metagenome assembly WNGR01 (sample SAMN13153383, study PRJNA577476) | soil metagenome | isolation source: 80 cm soil or saprolite under Garry oak tree replicate 2 | place: USA:California | collected 2016-06-15 | reverse complement strand
ATCCAGTCGATCGCGCTGTTGGAGCCCTGGTGCTCCCAGTGCTTGGACTTTTCGAACTCGGCCGTGAGCTCCGCAAACTGGAGCTCCAGGTCGTCGATGTATCCACGCAGCTCGACGAGGCGTGAGCCCAGTTCGGCGTCTTCCTGCAGCATGAGGAGCACCAGAGAATCGTATCGAACAAACGTACGGCCGTCAAGTTAATTTACATGTAAAACAATGCAATCCTAGCGTCCTTTCCAGCCACCAATACGTACCCCAAACACCCCTCTTCCCAGTACTTACTTACGTACGCCCATGACCACCCCGCACTGGCACCAGGACTCTCAAGGCACTGACCTCGGCAGAAACCGTTGCCGGCGTCCTCCCCGCCGCCTGATTGTCCGCATACACCCTCACCCTCGGCCGAGTCCGCACCCTGAGCCTCTTGAACCGCACGATCCGCCCCGACCCCTCCCGGTGCCTGTCGAGCAACGCCGACGCCAGCGCCCTCCCGACGATGTCCGCATGCGACTGCCCGGCCTCTGCCGAGAACTCCAGGTAGGGCTCGCTGGGATTCGAATCTCCGATCGCAAGCTGAATCCCGATCGCCGACGTGTTGCTGAACACCAGCGACATCGCGGTGCCCCTTTCGCGAAAGTCACCCGACAGCTCGTACTCGAACGGTCGCGCCTCGATCACCTCCCTCAGCCTCGTCACCACATCGCCGAAGTGCAGATCCTTCGCGGCATCCCCGAGGACGATCGCCTCGCCAAACAAACCGACCGCGCACGCCTCGAGAAACACCTTCCTGTTGACGCGGCCCAGGGTGATCGCCCGCGCATGCCCCTGCTCGATGACCCTGATCGCTCGACCCAGGTCATCCGGCAGGCCGAGCGCGTGCGCAAAGTTGTTGAACGACCCCATCGGAATGATGCCGAGCGGATGCTGCGAGTCCGCCAGCTTGCGCACGACGTGCTCGACGGTGCCGTCCCCACCGGCGATCACCACCTGCGCCTTCCTCGTGATCAGTGGCTCGAAGTCACGCCGCGCGTTGAAGTAGATGACGCGGTGGTCGGCGAACGCCTCCCGCAGGCGGGACTCAACCGCGGGGGTCATCGACCCCGCGCGGCGGCTGAGGATCAGCAGCTTGTCGGCCTGTCGCATGCGACTCCTCGGATGGTTAACGTTGGAGCGTGGCCGAGATGGAGATGGGGGTCATCGGTCTGGGCACGATCGGGGGCGGCCTCGCGCGCAATCTCGCCTCGCACGGCGTCCACGTCGCCGTCTACAACCGGACCCATCACCGCACTGAAGAGTTCATCGCCCAGCACGGCGGAGAGGGCAATTTCACGGCGGCCGCAACCGTCGAGGAGCTCGCCCGCGCGCTGAAGCCTCCGCGCGCGGTCGCGGTGCTGGTGGATGCCGGCCGAGCCGTCGACGCGGTGATCGATTCGTTGACCGGGGTCCTCGAGCCGGGCGACATCATCATCGACGGCGGCAACTCCTTCTTCCAGGACACACAGCGACGAGCCGCGGCGCTCGAGAAGCTCGGTTTCGGGTTCATGGGATGCGGGGTGTCGGGCGGGGAGGAGGGCGCGCTGCACGGACCGAGTCTGATGCCCGGAGGCGCGCGCGAGTCGTACGCGCGCGTCGAAAACATGCTGACCGCGATCGCGGCGAAGGTCGACGGTGTGCCCTGCTGCACCTACATCGGTCCGGACGGCGCGGGCCACTTCGTGAAGATGGTGCACAACGGGATCGAGTACGCGGACATCCAGCTCATCGCCGAGTCGTACGACCTGCTCCGCCACGCAGCCGGCCTTTCGCCGGACCAGCTGGCCGCGGTCTTTCGCGCCTGGAACGAGGGGCGGCTGCAGTCGTACCTGATCGAGATCACCTCATACGTGCTCGCCAAGCACGACGACGGTTCGAGCGGTTCGCTCGTCGACGCGATCGAAGACGAGGCCGAGCAGAAGGGAACCGGGCGCTGGACCAGCCAGTCCGCCCTCGAGCTGGGCGTGCCGCTGACCGGCATCACCGAAGCGGTCTTCGCCCGCATACTCTCGAGCCAGAAGGCTCAACGCGTGAAAGCCTCCGGCATCCTGAGAGGCCCGACGTCCGAGAAGGCCACAGTCGGCCTCGTGGAGGACATCCAGGGGGCTCTGTATGCCTCGAAGATCGTGGCCTACGCCCAGGGCTTCGAGCACATGGCGGCCGGCTCGAGGGAGTTCCACTGGGACCTCGACCTCGGTGCGCTGGCGACGATCTGGCGTGGCGGCTGCATCATCCGCGCCAAGTTCCTGGACCGGATCAAGGACGCGTACGAGGAGGACTCGAGCCTGCCGAGCCTGATGCTGGCGCCCTTCTTCCAGGAAGCCCTCGCCGGCGCGCAGTCAGCCTGGCGACGGGTGGTGAACACCGCGGTGGACCAGGGCATCCCGATCCCGGCCTTCGCTTCCTCCCTTGCCTACTACGACGGGTACCGTCGCGCCCGGGGGCCGGCCAACCTCATCCAGGGCCTACGCGACTATTTCGGGTCGCACACGTACCACCGCGTCGACCGCGAGGGCGCGTACCACACGCGCTGGGCGCAGGACGGAACCGAAGTCCGGACCGACGCTTAGGCCGCGCCTGGGGGCGCGAACCCGGGACCGCCCGAGTCCGCCCGCAGCGCGCTGAGCAGGCTCCGCTTCTTCGCCCAGAGCCTCGCGACGATCTCCTCCCGCGGGGTGAGCTCGTCGCACGGGAAGCCGAGCTGCCAGAGAGCCGCGCGAACTTCGACCGGCAGCACATCGTCGCACCGGTGCGGACGCGCGACCCTGGAGAGAACCTCGCCAACCTGGAGCAGCATCAACTCGTGCTCGCTCATGTGTATCCCGAAAACGCCTTTCGGGCTCGCGCTACTGGGCCAGCTCCTGGCGCGTATCGACGAAGGCGCGGACTGCGCGTTCGAGATCGTCGCGTGAGTGCGCGGCCGAGACCTGGGTCCGGATCCGCGCCTTGCCCTGCGGCACGACCGGGTACGAGAACCCGACCACGTATACGCCCCGGTCGAGCATCGCCCCGGCCATCCGGCCGGCCAGCGCCGCGTCGCCGATCATCACGGGGACGATCGGGTGGTCGCCGGGGAGGATGTCGAACTCCTCCTCGGTCATGCGGGCGCGGAAGAACTTCGTGTTCTCGGCCAGGCGCAGCCTGAGGTCGCTCGCGGTGCGCAGGAGCTCGAGCACCTTGAGGCTTGCCGCCACGATCGGCGGCGCCACGGAGTTCGAGAACAGGTAAGGCCGCGAGCGCTGGCGGAGCATCGCCACCAGCTCCTTGCGGCCCGAGACGTAGCCGCCGCTGGCCCCGCCTAGCGCCTTGCCCAACGTCCCGGTGATCGCGTCGATGCGGCCCATGACGCCGTGATGCTCCTGCGTGCCGCGGCCGTTCGCGCCGATGAACCCGACCGCGTGCGAGTCGTCGACCATGACCATCGCGTCGTGGCGATCGGCGAGCTCAACGATCTCTGGCAGTGGCGCCATGTAGCCGTCCATCGAGAAGACCCCGTCGGTGACCACCATCCGAAAGCGCGCGTCGGCGCTCTCCTCCAGCTGCTTCTCCAGGTCGGCCATGTCCCGGTTGGCGTACCGGTATCGCTTCGCTTTGCACAGCCGGATGCCGTCGATGATGCTCGCGTGGTTGAGTGCGTCCGAGATGACGGCGTCGCGCTCGTCGAGCAGTGCCTCGAAGATGCCTCCGTTCGCGTCGAAGCATGAGGAGTAGAGGATGGTGTCCTCGGTGCCGAGGAACTCTGTCAGCTCGTTCTCGAGCTCCTTGTGCACCTCCTGCGTGCCGCAGATGAACCGCACCGATGCCATGCCGTACCCCCAGCGGTCGAGCGCCTCCTTGGCGGCGGCGATCACCTCCGGATGGTCGGCGAGGCCCAGGTAGTTGTTGGCGCAAAGGTTGAGCACATCGCGCTCCATCACGGCGACGGTCGCGCCCTGCGGTGACTCGATCACACGCTCAGGCTTTTCAAGCCCTGCCTCCCGGATCTCCTGCAACTGCTGGGTGAGGTGCGATCGCATGCGTTCGAACATCACAGGCTCCAATCAAGAACGACTTTGCCGCACAGCCCCGAATGGGCGACGTTGAAAGCTTCGTGGTACTGCTGGTAAGGAAACCGGTGCGTGATCACCGGCGAGATGTCGAGGCCGCTCTGCACGAAGACCGACATCTGGTACCAGGTCTCGAAGATCTGGCGCCCGTACACGCCCCGGACGGTGAGCATCTTGAACACGACCTGCGACCAGTCGATGGCGAACTCATGGTCCGGCAGCCCGAGCATCCCGATGCGGCCGCCGTGCGCCATGTTGTCGATCATGTCGCGCATCGCGCTGGGCACGCCTGACATCTCGAAGGCAACGTCGAATCCCTCCTTCATGCCCAGCTCGTCCTGGACCTCATGCAGCTTCTTCTGCCGGACGTCCACGGCCATGGTGACGCCGATCTTCCGCGCGAGCTCGAGCCGGTAGTCGCTCACGTCAGTGATCACGACGAAGCGCGCACCGTTGTGGCGGGCAACGATCGCCGCCATCAGTCCGATCGGCCCCGCACCGGTGATCAGAACGTCTTCGGCCACCAGGCGGTATTGCGTGGCGGTGTGGACCGCGTTGCCGAACGGGTCGAAAATCGATGCGACGTCGAGGTCGATCTTCGTGAGGTGCGGCCACAGGTTGCCCGCGGGCATGACGATGTACTCGGCGAACGCGCCGTCACGGTGGACTCCGATGCCGACGGTGTTGGCGCACAGCGCCCGCCTGCCGGCCAGGCAGTTGCGGCAGCGGCCGCACGTGATGTGGCCTTCCGCGCCCACGATCTCGCCTGGGTAGACCGACGCCACGTCTTCGCCGAGCTCGACGACCTCACCGACGAACTCGTGGCCGACGACCAGCGGCGGCTTGATCGTGTGCTGCGCCCACTCGTTCCACGCGTCGATGTGAAGGTCGGTGCCGCAGATTCCGGTGCGGAGAACACGGATCAGGACCTCACCCGGGCCGGGCCGGGGTTCGGGGACGTCATCGAGCCACAGGCCCGGCGCGGCTTTTGTTTTGACGAGCGCCTTCACTGACAGGCCAGATTAGGGCTTCCGAAAAGTAGAATTCCCCGCACGGTTCGGCTGAACCGCCGGATTTCGTGGTGTGCCGGGAAGGCTGGTCGGCAGGAGGTCGATCGCTGCCCGAGTGAGCACCGCCCAGAGCTTTCTCTTCTTCCTCATCCTTCTCGGCGGAGCGGCGACCGCTCTGCGCCTGGCGTCGCGCAACACGCCGACGGTTCCTTACCCGGTGCTGCTTGCGGTGGGAGGGATTCTGATAGGGCTGGTCGCTCCGGAGATCGGGGGACTGCGCTTGCCCCCGATCGGCCCCGACCTCATCCTGCTCGCCTTCGTCCCAGGCCTCGTCTTCGAAGCTTCGCTCTCGCTCGACCTCGAGGAGATGTGGCGGCGATTCGTGCCGATCAGCTTGCTGGCCACCGTCGGAGTCTTCGCCACGGTGGTGCTCATCGGCGTTCCCGCGCATGCCGTCCTCGGCCTCGACTGGGCGGCCGCGTTCCTCCTCGGCGCGATCGTCTCCGCGACGGACCCGATCGCGGTCGTGAACCTGCTGCGCCAGGTCGGCGCCCCCCGCGGGTTGGAGGCGGTGCTCGACGGTGAGAGCCTCTTCAACGACGGCACGGGGGTGGCCGTCTTCGCGGCGGTGCTCGGCACGATCCTCACCGGCCACCCGTCTGGGGCCGACGCCGGGGTTCGCTTCCTGTTCGTCACCGGCGTCGGCATCGCGATCGGGCTCGGCGCCGGCGTCGCCGCGGTCTTCTTCTTGCGCCTGGTCCGAGAGGCAGAGCTGGAGATCCTGATCACTCTCGTCCTCGCCTACGGTTCGTACCTGGCAGCCGACCTCGTCCACGCGTCAGGGGTGGTGGCCGTGGTTGCAGCCGGCATTGCGGTAGCCCGCTACGGGAGCCGCACCGGTCGACTGCAGGGCACCCAGCTGCACGGCTTCTGGGGCCTGCTCGCATTCGTCCTCAACGCGGTGCTGTTCCTGATCGTGGGCATCGCGCTGCCTACGCAGCGTCTCCTTGCGGTGGCCGGCCTGGTCCTGGCCGCCTACCTGGTGATGTTCCTGGCGCGGCTGATCATGGTCTACGGGCTGCTCAGCGCCGTCGACCTCCGAGGCCGAAACATCCCGTGGGCCTGGCGCCACATGACCATGTGGGGTGGCCTGCGGGGGGCGCTCGGGGTGGCGCTCGCCCTTTCGGTGGCGGCCTACCCGCAGGTGGACCCGAACGTTTCGGTCCTCGCTTACGGGATGGTCGTGCTTTCGCTCATCGTGCAGGGGGGCTTGCTGCTGCCTGTCGCGGACCTGCTCCGCCTGCGCAGTCCGGGCACACGCCGGTGAAGAGCAGCTGATGGCTCGTGACCACAAACCCGGTGCTCGTCTTGACCGAGCGCTCCGCGTCCTCGAGGACGCAGCCGGGGACCTCGACCACCCTGCCGCACGACTCGCAGCGGATGTGCTCGTGGTGCTCCTCGGACAGCTCGTAGTGGACCTTGCCGTCGCCCAGGTCGATGCGCTGGATCAAGCCCTCCTTCTCCATACCGCTGACAGCTCGGAAAACGGTGGAGTAGTCAGCCGCGCCGAGGGATTGCACGACCGCTTCGTGGAGCTCGTCGATCGACCAGAGGTGCTTCTCCTCGGCGGTGAGGAGCGTCCGGACCTGGTCGCTGACGGGGCTGGGCCGCGCCACGCGCCCAGTCTACGCGCACTTGACTTGCGCAATTAACTTGTGCAATGCTCTTGCAACATGTGGCGGGTGGTGCCGGCGGGAGCGATCCTGCTCTTCACGGCTTGCGGGAGCGTCTCCGTGACGCCGCCCGCCTCCATCGACGTCGTCGCGGCAGAGAGCTTCTGGGGCAGCATCGCCGCCCAGCTGGGCGGCTCCATGGTCAGCGTGCAGAGCGTGGTCACCGACCCCAAGGCGGATCCCCACGAGTACGAGTCAAGCCCCAACGACGCCCGGGCCTTCGCCGAGGCGCGGCTCGTGATCCTCAACGGCGCGGGTTACGACACCTGGGGCCAAAAGCTCCTCGACGCCAACCCGTCCACTCGTCGGACCGTGCTCGACGTATCGGTCCTGGTGGGGAAGAAGCAGGGCGACAACCCGCACTTCTGGTACAACCCCGCATTCCTCACCCAGGTGGCGGACGGGATCTCTGAAGACTACCGTCGCATCGACGCCGCGGACACCGCCTACTTCGACCAGAGGCGCGCCGAGCTCACCATCGCCCTCGAGCCGTACACCCAGGAGATCGCCACGATCAAACGGCAACGCTCGGGTACGCCGATCGGCGCCACCGAGAGCACCTTCGCGTACATGGCCGATGCGCTCGGGCTGAACCTCACGACGCCGGCCGAGTTCATGGAGGCGGTGGCCCAAGGCACCGACCCGCCGGCGAGAGCTGTGGCCATCTTCCACGACCAGATCGCGCAGGACAGGATCAAGGCGCTCGTCTACAACCTGCAGACGTCGACCGCCGTGACCACCAACCTGAAGTCGCTCGCCGCTGCGCGGCACATACCCACCGTCGGCATCTCGGAGACGATCGACCCCACGGGCCTGACCTTCCAGGACTGGCAGCTGAAGCAGCTGAAGTCACTCGATGCCGCGCTGCAGTCGAGCGCGTGACCGCCGCGATCGCTGCCGATAATCTCGCCGCCGCCTACTCCGGGCGCCAGGTCTGGGCCGGCGCCTCCTTCACGATCGAGGATGGCTCGTTCACCGCCGTCCTCGGACCGAACGGCTCCGGGAAAACGACTCTGATCCGGATGATCCTCGGCCTGCTGCCGCCCGAGGCGGGCAGGCTGGAGGTCTTCGGACGGCAGCCCCGCCGCGGGGACCCGAAGATCGGCTACATCCCACAGCGTCCCGCGTTCGACATTGAGCTCTCGATCCGAGGTCGCGACTTCGTCGACCTGGGCGTCGATGGTTGGCGCTGGGGAGTAAGGCTTGGCGGACGTGCGCAGGCGGCCGCCGCGCTGGCGTCCATCGATGCGGTGGGCGCGAGCGAATATGCGGATCGCCCGCTGGGCCGCCTGTCCGGAGGCGAGCAGCAGCGCTTGCTCCTCGCCCAGGCGCTGGTCGGCGATCCGCGCCTGCTTCTGATGGACGAGCCACTCTCCTATCTCGACGTCCGCAACCAGCTGGCCATCGTGCAGCTCATCCGCGACGTGGCCCGGCGCCGCAACCTGACGGTTCTGTTGATCGCGCATGACGTCAACCCGCTGCTGGCCCACATCGACCAGGTCCTGTACGTGGCCGCGGGAAAGGTCGCCACAGGAACGCCGAACGAGATCATCACCACCGAGCGGCTCTCCGCGATCTACTCGGCGCCCGTCGAGGTGATCCGCGACAGCCACGGTCGCGTCTTCGTGGCCGGGCTCGAGGAGGAGACCAGCCATCCGCACGCTTGAGGCGGCAGTTCCCCTCACCATCGCGAATCCCACGCCGACCTGGAACCTATTCCAGGACATCGCCATGCTCTTTCACTACGACTTCATGGTCCACGCGTTCGAGGCGGGGACCGTGGTGGCCGTCGTGGCGGGCGCGATCGGCTACTTCGTCGTCCTGCGCGGTTCGGCTTTCGCAGCGCACGCGCTGTCGCACATCGGCTTTGCCGGCGCGGCGGGTGCGGTCGTGGCCGGCCTGAGCCCGGTGGTAGGCCTGCTCGCATTCACGCTGGGGAGCGGCGCCGCCATCGGCGTGCTGGGCAATCGGTTGCGGGGTCGCGACGTGACGATCGGCATCGTCCTCGCATGGACGCTCGGCCTGGGGGTGCTCTTCATCTCGCTCTACCGCGGATACGCAACCGAGGCTTACGCCCTTCTGTTCGGCGAGATCCTCGGCATCAGCCAGGCCGACGTCCTCGTCACGCTGATCGCGGGGCTCGTCACGATCGCCGCCCTGGTCATCGTGTACCGGCCGCTGCTCTTCTCCTCGGTGGACGAAGACCTCGCGAGCGCGAAGGGCGTGCCGGTGACCGCGCTGTCCGTTGGGTTCATGGCGATCCTCGCCGTGGCGGTGACCGAGGCGGTGCAGGTCGTCGGCGTGCTCCTGATCTTCGCCCTCATAGTCACACCCGCGGCGATCGCGGTCCGGTTCACGAGCCATCCTCCATATGCCATCGGGATCGGGGTTGCCCTCGCGCTCGTCTTCACGTGGCTCGGCCTGAGCATCGCCTACTTCTCGCCTCACCCGGTCAGCTTCTTCATCACGTCGCTCGCGTTCGTCACCTACGTCGGAGTCCGCCTCTCAGAACCTCTTCGTCGCCTCCTCGTTTAACGTTTCCCCGATGCGGTTGCGAGTGGGGGTCGCGCTGCTTCTGATCGTCGTCGCGGCGGCGGCGGTGAACTACCTTCGACCCATCCCGGCGGTCGCGCCGACCCACCTCCTGATGACATCCGAGGTAGTCCCGGGCGCCTCCCCGAGCCTGCCGTGGCCGGCGCGCGGGTCGGCGGCCGTGGGGGTTTCGGGGCTGGGGCTCGTGGCGAGCTCAGGCAACGAGCAGGCGATCCCCGCCGCAAGCGTGACCAAGGTGATGACCGCGCTGGTCGTCCTCGAGGACAGCAAGCTCAAGAAGGGCGACAGCGGGCCGGTGTTAACGATCTCGGACGCCGACGTGCGGTATTACGCGACGGACCTCCAGGACAAACAGTCGGTCGTGCGCGTGGAGTCGGGCGAGCAGCTGACATTGCTCCAGGTCCTGCAGGGGATGCTCGTCCCGTCGGCCAACAACCTGGCCGAGACGGTCGCTCGCTGGGACTCTGGTTCGATCGACTCGTTCGTCGCGAAGATGAACACGCGCGCCGCGGCGCTGCACCTCACACACACCAGGTTCGCCGACACGAGCGGCGCATCGACGAACAGCCTCAGCACCCCCTCCGACCTCGTGACCCTGGGCATGGTCGCCATGGATAACCCGGTCTTCGCGCAGATCGTCGCCCTCGGCCAGGTCGACCTGCCGCTTGCGGGCACGGTCTACAACGTCAACGGCATCCTCGGCCAGAACGGCATCGTCGGCATCAAGACCGGTTCGGGTCTCAACAGCGGCGCCAACTTCCTCTATGCCGCAAACGCGGTGGTCGACGGGCACACCATCGTGGTCTACGGCTGCGTGATGGGCCAGCCGACTCTCGACATCGCGTTCACGAGCGCGAAGACGCTGATCGCGGCGATGACGTCTGTCCTGCACGTGAAACGCACGATCGCGCGCGACCAGGCCGTCGCCCACTACACGACGCCCTGGGGAGAGGAGTCGGACCTCGTCTCGAGCGTGGACGTCGACCTCGCGGAATGGCCTGGGATGGTGCTGCGCCAGCGGCTCGATGCGAAGGCGCTCATCCTCGACCAGCCGCTGGCGTCGCGATCGCCCGAAGGCACCGAGCATGTGACGCTGGGCGACTACGACCTCTACGTGCCGCTGGTTACTGCGGACCCGCTCTTTCCGCCCGGCCGCCTGTGGAGGCTGACGCGGGTCTCGTTCTGATGGGCAGGCAGGACGCCGTCCCTCCCCGCCACGTTGCAACCGCATGCGAGCGAAATAGCAAAAGCCCGACAATGGCCGCGGGATGGGGTTCATCTCTCGCGGCTTCAAGGGCAGGCGCCGGGATGTCGCGACCACCTCGCGTGTGCCTCCGGGCCAGTATGTGGTCACCGATTTCCCCGTACTCTCGGCGGGGCCCACGCCACGCGTGAACCTCGACCAGTGGACCTTCGCCGTCGAGGGCGAGATCGACCAGGCCAAGCGATGGAGCTGGAAAGAGTTTCTCGCCCTGCCGGCGGAGACGGTGACCAAGGACATCCACTGCGTCACCAAGTGGTCGAAGCTCGACACGAGCTGGAAAGCCGTGTCTGTGGACACGCTGATGGAAGGTGTGGACACGGCGGCCGACTTCACGACAGTCTTCTCAGACGGCGGCTACACCACGAACCTGACGCTCGACGACATCACCGGGGGCAAAGCTTGGGTCGCATATGAGTTCGACGGGCAGCCACTGCACCCGGAGCACGGCGGCCCGGCGCGCCTCCTCGTACCGCACCTCTATTTCTGGAAGAGCGCGAAGTGGGTGCGGGGGATCAGGCTGCAGAAAGAGGAGCACCCGGGCTTCTGGGAGTCGAACGGCTATCACATCCGCGGGGACCCTTGGCTCGAGCAGCGCTACTGGGGCGACTGACCTGGCAGCTCGGCGAGGTCGCCGAGATCGCCCGGGAAACCTCACGCGTCTCCAGCCTCTACCTCGACGTCCCTGACTGGGCCGGCCACCTGGCGGGCCAGCACATCGACGTGCGGCTCACGGCGGACGATGGCTATCAGGCCGAGCGGAGCTACTCGATCGCATCTCCCCCGGAAGACGATCGCCTGGAGATCACGGTCGAGCGGCTGGACGACGGTGAGGTTTCGCCCTACCTGGTCGGCGAGCTGCGTTTCGGCGACAAGCTCGAGCTGCGCGGGCCGATCGGCGGCCATTTCGTCTGGCGGGCCGGCGATGACCGTCCGCTCCTTCTCGTCGCCGGAGGATCAGGGGTAGTGCCGCTCATGGCGATGCTTCGCCACCGCGCGAGGGGCGAGCGCAAGACGCCCGCCCGTCTCCTCTACTCGTCGCGGACCCTTGCGGACATCATCTATCGCGCCGAGCTGGACCGCCTGGCGTCCGCGAACGACGGGCTGGCCGTGCATCACACGTTGACGCGCGACAAGCCGGCCGGCTGGACGGGGTACACGAGGCGCATCGACAGCGCGATGGTCAAAGAGGTCGCCTGGCCGAAGGAGCAGACGCCCGCCGTGTTCGTCTGCGGTCCGACCTCCTTCGTCGAGGCGGCCGCAGACCTGCTGGTCGCCTCGGGTTACGACCCGTTGTGGGTCAAGACCGAGAGGTTCGGAGCAACTGGAGGATGAGCATGCAGACATCCGAGATGAGACTTGACGGCAACGCGATTGGAGGCCTCCTGCGCGAGATCTTCGCGATGGAGATGACCAACGCGGTGGGCACGTGCGCGTCTTGCGGCGCGGTGAACGAGGTGGGCCGAGTGCACGTGTACGTACATGCGCCCGGCACCGTCGTGCGATGCCCATCGTGCGGGCAGGTCCTGATGCGGATCGTCCGTGGGAATGGTCGCTACTGGGTCGACCTGACGGGGACGCGCTGCCTGGAGTTCGCGGAGCCCTAGACGCCGGGCTTCTTCATCGCCCAGGGCCCGAACTTGATCGCCCCGATCAAGAGCCAGACCAACAAGCCCAGGCTCGCCAGCGCGAACACCTCGCTGATCGCCACCGCCCAGAGCGGAATCGGCGATGTCTCGGGCCGTGCGAAGGTCGACAGGTTGGTCAGTCCGCTCAGTCCGCTCAGAGCAAGGAGGACAAGCGCGATCCAGAACATCCACCGCCACCCGAGGTAGCTGCCCAGCGCGATGACCAGCTCACAGACGGAGATGAAGACGAGGAATCCAAGCGAGAACACGACAGCCGCGTTGACGATCGTGTCGACATCCGTCCCAGAGGGGAACCGCTGTCCCTGGGCCTGCATCGCGCGCAGCATCGAATCGCGGTTGATGTAAGCAAACGAGATGACCACGGAATAGATCGCCCCGAGACCGAAGACCGCCGCAGTCGCAATCTGCATCGGCCGCGTCCACGGAGTCGACTCGCGTGCCCCGCGTGGGATCGGCACCCACTGCACACCGTCCCAGCGAAACTGGCCGTCGGCGGAGACCTGGCCGACCGCCGCCGTAACGGGCTGATCGCTCAAGGCGGGACTAGACTACCGCCGGCCGGCTCAGGCTACGAAAGGTAGCCCGATCCGGGCGACCAGCAGGCCGCTTCCGACCGTTGAGCTACTGAACGTTTTTTAAGGGCTAGCGGAACCGCTACGCCCTGGAGGAACCAAGTTGCTCGTACATCCGCCGGTACAGCAGCAGATAAGAAGCTGGTTCGACGTCCTGGTGGCGCTCGGACTCAAGGTCAAGGACCGCGAGGCGCGGGCCCACAACCTGCGCGTCGCCCGGCTGTGCGTCCAGATCGGCCGCCAGATGTCGATGAGCGCCTACGAGCTTCGCGTGCTCGCGAGGGCCGGGCTCATGCACGACATCGGCAAGCTCGGCATCCCGGACACGGTGCTGGGCAAGCACTCGGCCCTGGACGAGGCCGAATGGAGCCTGATGCGCACGCACCCTGAGATGGGCCTGACGCTGCTCGACCGCGCGGGCCAGTCGAGCCGCGAGGTGCTGGCCGTCCTCTACCACCACGAGAGGCTGGACGGCAGCGGCTACCCCTACGGCCTCAAAGCGGAAGCCATCCCGATCGAGGCGCGCATCGTCGCCGTGGCGGACACCTATGACGCGTTGACCTCAGACCGGCCTTATCGCAAGGCGTGCTCTGATTTCGAGGCGCGACGCGTGCTCGGCGAAGAGGCGAAATCGCGCCTGGATGCGAAGGCCGTGCAAGCGCTGTTCAACGCGCTCGACTTCAAGGTGTCCAGCCGGAGGCCCGTGCTCGCGTTCTAGCGCTTCCTTCAACATAAAAGGGTGAAGTTCGGCGTCGCGATCTTCCCGACGGACTACGCGATCTCGATGACCGAGTTGGCACCCGCCGCAGAACAGCTGGGCTTCGAGTCGCTGTGGGTCGCGGAACACTCACACATCCCGACCAGCCGCGAGACTCCATGGCCTGGCGGCGCCGAGCTGCCAAAGCACTACTGGCACACGATGGATCCTTTCGTCGCGCTCACCGCTGCCGCCCTCGCCAGCAAGACGATTCGAGTCGCCACCGGGATCTGCCTTCTCATCGAGCGCGATCCCATCCATACGGCGAAAGAAGGCGCCAGCCTCGATCACATCTCCGACGGCCGGTTCCTGTTCGGCATCGGCGGCGGATGGAACCGCGAGGAGATGACCGACCACGGAACGGACTTCAGCACTCGGTGGAAGCTGCTTCGCGAGCGGACCGAGGCGATCAAGACCATCTGGGCGAACGACGTCGCCGAGTACCACGGCGACCTGGTCGACTTCGGCCCGATGTGGTCGTGGCCGAAGCCGGTGCAGCGGCCGCACCCGCCGATCATCCTCGGCGGCAGCGGGCCGAAGATCCTCGAGCGAGTGGTCCGGTACGGCGACGGCTGGATGCCGAACCGCGGTGAGGTTGTCGAGCGAATCCCCGAGCTGCAGCGGATGGCGACGGAAGCGGGGCGGGAGCCGATCCCGGTCACCTACTACCCCAGGGCGACGGCCGAGGAGATCGAGCGGCTCGCGAAGGTCGGGATCGACCGGCTGATCTGGTACGTCCCGCCCGACGGCCGCGACGCCGCGCTCAAGAAGCTCGAAGACCTCGGCAAGATGATCCGTCCCTATCTGGAAGACTGAGGAGCCCGACCCTGGAGGAGGGTGCGGGGCACTTCTAGTCGCTGGTTACTGAGTTTCTGGAGCGGAGGAAACCAGCTCCGCAGGCTTTACAGCCGGCAGCGTGAAGTGAAAGTCCGAGCCTTTCCCGAGCTCGGTGTCGACGCCGATCTGGCCGCCGTGCATCTCGATGATCTGACGGACGATCGCAAGCCCCAGCCCGGTGCCGAGAATCTTGTTGTTCGTCTTCTCGTATCGCTCGTAGCGGCTGAAGAGGCGCTGGAGAAACTCCGGTGCGATGCCAAGCCCGTGGTCGCGGACGCTCACATCGACGTGTCCGTCCTCCGAGTGGCTGCTGACCGTGATCTCGCCGCCGCTCGGTGAGTACTTGATGGCGTTGCTGAGCAGGTTGGCCATGACCTGCGCGATGCGGTCGGGGTCGCACTGCACGACGGGATGACGTGGGTCGAGCTTCGACACGATTTTGTGCTTGTCGCTCGACGCACGGGCCCGCTCGACGGCGTCGCCGATCAGGCTGTTCAGGTCGACCGCCTGCGGATGGAGGGTCAGGCGACCCGCCTCGATGCGGTCGAGGTCGAGCATGTCGTTGATCATGCGGTTCAGCCGCCCGGCGTCCTTGTTGATGTCGCCGGCGTAGGTCTTGGCCTCTTCCATCGAGACGTCTTCGTCCCGGATCATCTCGCTGAACCCCGTGATGCCGACGAGCGCAGTCCGGAACTCGTGGCTCACGAGGGACACGAACTCGCTCTTCAGGCGGTTCAGGCGCTCGAGTCCGGCCAGGTGAGCGGCCGCCGCCTCGTTGGCGGCGTGCTCCGCGTCGGTGTCCTCGTACATCGCAATGAAGTAGTCGATCCGGCGACCAGCGTTGCGCACGCCGGTTGCGCTCCAGTGCAGCCAGACTTCGGAACCGTCCGACCGGATCGCGTGGCTGTCTGACTCCACCGTGTCGACGGCACCTTTCCAGAGAGGCTGAAAGACCTCGTACACGCGCTCGAACTCTTCGGGATGCAGGTACCCGGCGACCGCGGTGCCGACCATCTTCTGTGGGTCCATGCGCAGCAGCGCCGCCATGCGGGGGTTCACGTCGATGATTTTCATGTCCGGCCCAACGCGCGCGATGCCGAGCGGCGCGTGGTTGACGATCTCGTTCAGCAGGTCGTTTCGCCGGGCCAGCTGGCCTTCGGCGAGCCGGCTCTTCTGCAGCAGGTCGAGGGAGTCGCGGTGGGTCAGGACCTGGTTGACCACCAGGAGGACGCCGATGCCGCCGGCCAGCACCGTGCCAAAGCGGTCGAGGCTCTGATCGATGAGCGCAAGGCGGATCGCCGTGATGGCGCCCGCGAGCACCGCAAGCCATGGGAGCGCGAGCTGCCACAGCTCGATGGGACCCTCCGCTCTGCGCTCGGTCGCGCCGCCCGCCGGCCAGACCGGCGCGAGTGCGATCAGCAGATAGCCGATCACCCAGCCGGCGTCGAGCACGCTTCCCAGGGATCCGTAGGTGCCGTTTGCAGTGAGGTACGCGAACGCGCTGTCGGCGAGGGCGTTGGCAGCGAGGCCTCCGAGGAGGAGCAGCATCCGCCCGACCTCACCTCGTCTCGCCCGGCGCAGCGCCACGACCAGCACGGTGGCGGTGACGATGTCGCCGACCGGGTATGCCAGTCCGATGATCTGGGCCGTCGGGGACGCTGACGACGAGTCGTACACATGGTTGAGCCCGAAGGCCCAGGCGACGAACAGCAGCGAGAGGGCCACGATCGCCCCGGCGAGCACCGTCTCGCCTCGGGTGGCCAGTCGCGATGGGGCGGAGGTGAAGGCGAAGACGCCCAGGATCG
>WNGR01009958.1_pt1 | contig 16258 bp, 13 predicted proteins | sample 5407581 | NCBI WGS metagenome assembly WNGR01 (sample SAMN13153383, study PRJNA577476) | soil metagenome | isolation source: 80 cm soil or saprolite under Garry oak tree replicate 2 | place: USA:California | collected 2016-06-15 | reverse complement strand
TGCAGCGCCGGCTTGTCGGCGATGATGCGCGGCAACTGCGTGTCGATCTCTTCGAAGGCGAAGGCCGCGTCGAAGCCGAATGCTTCGCGCGCGCCTTCGGGGCCGAAGCGGAAGCCTTCCCATGTCTCGCGCTCCGCATTCTTCGCGCGGCAGAACAGGATCGCCGCGGGCTCGTCCTGCTTCGCGCTCGCGTCGAGCACGAGCATCGCTTCCGGTTCGGTGAAGCCCGTCAGATAGTAGAAGTAGCTGTCGTGCCGGTACGGATAGTCGGCGTCGCGGTTGCGCAGTGCTTCGGGCGCGGTCGGGACGATTGCGACGCCGCCGCCCGTCGCGCGCAGCGCATCGAGCACGCGTGCGCGGCGCTGGCGGTAGATATCGGTTGCCGGAGTCAGATCGGTCATGAGTGCGGTCGGCGGTTCATCGTGCGTGGTGGAAGGCGGCGCTGCAGGCAAGGTCGATCGCCGCGCGGCAATGTTGCGATTGTATCGCCCATCGGAAATCGCTTCCGGGTCGCCCCTGGCCGCGCGCGCCGGGCAATCCTGCGGCGCATGGAATCGCCTGGTGAATGTCGAGGCGCTTCGGCGAAAGCGTCGTGCGGCGCCTGGCTATCAGGCTAGGTAGACGGTCCCGCGCCCGCACGGCATTGTTGCAATCTGTCTACAACCCGGCGCGCTGGCGGGGCGAAGCGCGGCGCGCAGCGCACGGAAAACGTTCCAGCGCCCGCCGGCGCACTTATACTTTCGCCCAATTTCAATCCAAGGCAGGATGTAATGAAACTCATCGGTTCGCTGTCGAGCCCATTTGTCCGCAAGGCGCGGATCGTGCTCGCCGAAAAGAAAATCGACTACAAGCTCGAACTCGAAAACGTCTGGGCCGACGACACGACGATCCACGACTTCAACCCGATCGGCAAGGTGCCGTGTCTCGTGATGGAAGACGGCGCGGCCGTGTTCGATTCGCGCGTGATCTGCGAATACGTCGACACGCTGTCGCCCGTGTGCAAGCTCGTGCCGCAGTCGGGCCGAGAGCGCGTCGAGGTGCGCTGCTGGGAAGCGCTGGCGGACGGCATCATGGACGCCGCCGTGCTGATCCGCCTCGAATGCGTGCTGCGTGAAGAAGCGCATCGCAGCGAATCGTGGGTCGCGCGTCAGCGTCACAAGATCGACGACGGCCTGATCGCGATGGCGCAAGGTCTCGCCGCGAAAGCGTGGTGCGCGGGCAATCACTACACGCTCGCCGACGTGGCCGTCGGCTGCGCGCTGGGCTATCTGGACTTCCGCATGCCGCAGCTCAACTGGCGCGAGCAGCATCCGAATCTCGACAAGCACTATCAGAAGCTGTCGCTGCGTCAGTCGTTTATTGACAGCGTTCTGACCTGATCCGCGCCGAGTGATTCATCGCGCATCGAAACACTGCGCGGATGTCGCATCGGCATGACAGAGTGTTAAGAAAGCTTTCGTTTTCCCCGAAAATACCTTTCGATATGTTAAAAAGCGCCTGCCTGTCAGGCGCTTTTTCTTTGGGCGTCTGTCCGGATGAAACCGCCGCGGCGCGTTCGTTTGCGTGCGTTCGCGGTATCAGGCAGGGCGCCCGCGCCCTCGCACGACCATCGATCACATCGTCAAAGGGACGTTCGTCATGAAAGCGATCCGCGTTGCTCTCGCCGCCGCCGCGTGCGGTGTGCTCGCTGCCTGTTCGGGGATGAGCCTCGATCCCAACACCCTCGTTCAGTCCGGCACGCAGGCCGTGCAGGCTGCGTCGCTCACTGACACTGACGTGCGCACGCTGTCCGACAAATCGTGCGCGCAGCTCGACGCGGAAAACAAGATTGCGCCCGCCAGCAGCCCGTACACGAAGCGCCTGAACAAGATCGCCGCGCAGCTCGGCGACAACATCAACGGCGTGCCGGTCAACTACAAGGTCTACCTCACGAAGGACGTCAACGCGTGGGCCATGGCGAACGGCTGCGTGCGCGTCTATAGCGGCCTGATGGACATGATGACGGACGACGAAGTGCGCGGCGTTGTCGGTCACGAGATGGGACACGTCGCGCTTGGCCACACGAAGAAGGCGATGCAGGTCGCGTATGCGACGTCGGCGCTGCGCTCGGTGGCGTCGTCGACGGGCGGCGTCACGGCCGCGATCTCGTCGTCGCAACTTGGCGATTTCTCCGAGAAGCTGATCAACGCGCAGTTCTCGCAAACGCAGGAATCGGCGGCGGACGACTATTCGTTCGATATCCAGAAGAAGAAAGGTCAGGACCCGGCTGGCCTCGTCACTGCGTTCAACAAGCTGGCCAAGCTCGATGGCGGAAAGTCGAGCATGTTGAGTTCGCATCCGGCGTCGGCGGCGCGGGCGCAACATATCCAGCAACGGATTGCTGCGAATCAATAACCGGATCGGGGATTTGTTTTTGCTTGCGCAGGCGGGGTGGTTTGCTGGTGTTTGCGCTGGCATCCGCGCTTTGCCTTCGTACTTCAAGCGTCGCCCCGCACAGGGGCGACGCTTGAACGGCAAACACCGTAACGCGGATGCCAGCGAAAACACGGGCAAACAACCCAGCGTCGCAGACAACCAAAAGTAAGTGCCGCCCCGCACAGGGGCAACACTAGCAAACCCGAAGCAAACCGCGGATGCCCGCTAAAAAAACGTCACGCAACAACCGGTTCGAGTTCCGGCGCAAACGAATCACTGCGCGCCACAGGCCACCATTTCTCATACAGCGTATAGCGATACTGCCCAACCAGCAGATCGCCGGGTTCGAGATACTTCAGCAGATCGGACATCAACCGCACTTCATACGACGACACGCGCCGCACGATGTGATGCGCGCGCAGATCGGCCGGATGGCGCAGGCCCGCAGCCTGGATGATCTCCTGCAACGCATGCGTGTTGTGATGGAAGTTGAACACGCGGTCCGATTTGTCGGTGACGATCAGCGCGCGCTGGCGCACCGGGTCCTGCGTCGCAACGCCTGTCGGACAGCGGCCCGTGTGGCACGTCTGCGCCTGAATGCAGCCGACCGCGAACATGAAGCCGCGCGCCGCGTTCACCCAGTCGGCGCCGATGGCCAGCGTCTTCGCGATATCGAAAGCCGTGATCATCTTGCCGCTCGCGCCGATGCGAATCTTGTCGCGCAGTCCGACGCCGACCAGCGTGTTGTGCACGAGCAGTAGCCCTTCCTGCAGCGGCACGCCGATGTGATCGGTGAATTCGAGCGGCGCCGCGCCCGTGCCGCCTTCCGCGCCGTCCACGACGATGAAGTCCGGCAGGATGCCCGTTTCCAGCATTGCCTTGGCGATGCCGAAGAATTCCCACGGATGCCCGATGCACAGCTTGAAGCCCGTCGGCTTGCCGCCCGACAGGTTGCGCAGACGCTCGACGAATTCGAGCAGCTCACGCGGCGTCGAGAATTCCGAGTGCGTGGCGGGCGAGATGCAATCGCGGCCCATCGGCACGCCGCGCGTTTCCGAAATTTCCGGCGTGATCTTCGCGGCCGGCAGCACGCCGCCGTGACCCGGCTTTGCGCCTTGCGACAGCTTCACCTCGATCATCTTCACTTGTGGCTCACTCGCCTGCTTCGCGAACCTGTCGGCGTTGAACGTGCCGTCGTCGTTGCGGCAGCCGAAGTAGCCCGACGCGATTTCCCAGATGATGTCACCGCCATGCTCGCGGTGATACTTCGACATCGAGCCTTCGCCCGTGTCGTGCGCGAAGTTGCCTTTCTTCGCGCCGAGGTTCAGCGCGAGAATCGCGTTGGCCGACAGCGAGCCGAAGCTCATCGCGGAGATGTTGAAGATCGACATCGAATACGGCTGCGCGCGGTTCGCCCCGACCACGACACGAAAGTCGTGGCCGTCGAGCTTCGTCGGCACGAGAGAATGGCTGATGAATTCGTGGCCCGTCGCCTTCACGTCGATTTCCGTGCCGTAGGGACGGCTGTCCACTTCATTCTTCGCGCGCTGATAGACGATGCTGCGTTGCGCGCGCGAGAACGGCTTTTCTTCCGTGTCGTCTTCGACGAAATACTGGCGAATCTCAGGCCGGATGAACTCGAACAGGAAGCGGAAATGCCCCCACAGCGGATAGTTGCGCAGGATCGCGTGGCGCTCCTGCGTCAGATCGTAGGCGCCGAGCGCGACCAGCAGCACGGGCACGATGATCCACAGCCATGCGATGTGACCGGTTGCCGCGAGCGCGGCGCAGGCCGCGAGCAGCAGGATGGCACCCCACATCGCCAGATAACGTCGAGAAAACATGACAACTCCATTGCGGTGAATTCATCGCAGCGGAAGCATCCGGCGCGGAGGGCGTCGGGGTCTTCTCGTGAAAACAGCGGGCGTCCGTGGGGATGGATCGCGCTGCGAACTGTACGGCGGGTTGTTCTTGCTCAGTTAACGGCGCGTTTCACGGAACATGAAGCGAACCGTAAGCGTGCCGAAACGCGGGCGGCAGGACAACCGTCGCCCGGAAGATACAACGAAGCGGGAATCAGTGCAGCGATGTCTGCGGGAAAAGCTTGCGGATCGTGTCCGCGAGCCTTTCCCAGCGCGGCTCAGCGCGCCGTCAGCAGCGCCGCTTTCTGAGGCTGGCGGACGACCGGCTGCGCGGTGGCCGCGTGCTCGATGATGCCGCCGCCGAGGCACACGTCGCCATCGTAGAGCACGGCCGATTGCCCCGGTGTGACAGCCCATTGGGCGTCGGCGAAATGAAGCGAAAAGAGCGCGTTCTTGTCGGCGCCGTCGGCAGCGCCGAACGTGCACGCCGCATCGGCCTGGCGATAGCGCGTCTTCGCCGCGCATGCATGGCCTGCCTCGGGCGCGTGGCCCGCGACCCAGCTCGTGTTGCCCGCTGTCAGCGTATGGCTCAGCAGCCACGGATGATCGTGGCCCTGCGCGACATACAGCGTGTTCGACGCGATGTCCTTGCCCGCGACGAACCACGGCTCGCCGCTGCCGTCCTTGCTGCCGCCAAGACCAATGCCCTTGCGCTGCCCGAACGTGTAAAACGCGAGGCCGATGTGCTCGCCGACCGTCTTGCCTTCGGTGGTTTTCATCGGGCCGGGCTTGGTTGGCAGATAGCGGTTCAGGAAGTCGCGGAACGGCCGTTCGCCGATAAAGCAGATGCCCGTCGAGTCCTTCTTCTTCGCGTTCGGTAGGCCGATCTGCTCGGCGATCTCGCGCACCTTGGTCTTCGGGATTTCGCCGAGCGGGAACAGCGTCTTCGACAGCTGCGCCTGATTCAGGCGATGCAGGAAGTACGACTGGTCCTTCGTGTGATCGAACGCCTTCAGCAGTTCGAAACGCCCGTCGATTTCGCGCACGCGCGCGTAGTGGCCCGTCGCGATGGTTTCCGCGCCGAGCGACATCGCGTGATCGAGGAACGCCTTGAACTTGATCTCGGCATTGCACAGCACGTCCGGGTTCGGCGTGCGGCCCGCCGAATATTCGCGCAGGAATTCGGCGAACACGCGGTCCTTGTATTCGGCCGCGAAGTTCACCGCTTCGACGTCGATGCCGATCAGATCCGCGACGGAGACGACGTCGATCCAGTCCTGACGCGTCGAACAGTATTCGCTGTCGTCGTCGTCTTCCCAGTTCTTCATGAAGAGGCCGACGACCTCGTAACCCTGTTCCTTCAGCAGCCATGCCGTGACGGACGAATCGACGCCGCCCGACATGCCTACCACCACTTTCTGTTTGCTCATGTGACTCTGCCTGACTGCTCTTTGTCGTGCCGAAGCACGCGTTCTATCGGGAGGGCCCGACCGAATGCGTTTGCACGAAGTCGAGCGGGAAACGCCGGCCTGCGAGGTAATCGTCGATACATTGCATCACGAGCGGCGTGCGATGCCGCTCGGGGCACGCGCGCAATTCGTCAGCGCCCATCCAGACGGTGCGGACGATATCGGGATCGAGCGCGTGGGCCTCTGGAGGTTCGCTATCCGTCGAGCCGCAATACGTGAAGCGCAGATACGTGACGCCATCCTGCGGGCCGTCGACGGTGTCGGGCCGGCTGAAATGGGTCATGTAGACGCCGACCAGCGCCGCGGGCACGAATGACTGCGCCGTCTCTTCGAGCGTTTCGCGGATAACGGCTTGCGTCAACGTCTCGCCCGCTTCCAGATGCCCGGCGGGCTGGTTCAGTCGCAGCCCGGCGGGAGTATGTTCTTCGACCAGCAGGAAACGCCCATCGCGTTCGACGACGGCCGCCACCGTGACATGCGGAGCCCAAGTTTCCGGTTTCATGGGACGGCATTTTACCGTTTATGGCCTGGGCTTGCCGGCGCCTGCGAAGAATGGACCGCCTCGCTCTAGCACATATCGATGCAAAAGGCACGGAAAGACACAAGGATCGTGTTCCTGAATACCGGGATCGTTACCAATTTCGATCCGCCCCTAGGTTTCGGTTAAAGTGGACCTCGTGGCTGAAGCCCCAGCCGTGCGTAGCCGTTGCACTTGCCTTTTGCATTGCCGGCGTTGCCCTTCGTCGGCGATTCCAGATTTTCATAACAGGATGGTCGAGGAGGATTCACGATGCACATCGGAGTGCCAGCCGAGACGCGGCCGTACGAAACACGCGTCGCCGCGACGCCCGAGACGGTCAAGAAGTACGTGTCGCAGGGCCACAGGGTTACCGTACAGAGCGGCGCAGGAACGGCCGCGAGCTATCTGGACGACGCGTACGCAGCTGCGGGCGCAGAACTCGTCGATGCGCCAACCGCGTTCGGCGCAGAGATCGTTCTCAAGGTTCAAAGCCCCACCGATTCAGAACTCCCGCTTCTTAAACGCGGTGCGGTGCTGGTCGGCATGCTGGAGCCGTTTAATGCCGAGAACGCATCAAAGCTTGCAGCCGCAGGCATAACTGCGTTCGCGCTCGAAGCCGCGCCACGCACGACGCGTGCGCAAAGCCTCGACGTACTGTCGTCTCAAGCCAACATTGCGGGCTACAAAGCGGTGTTGCTCGCCGCCGATCTTTACCCGCGCTTCATGCCGATGCTGATGACGGCAGCAGGCACCGTGAAAGCGGCGCGTGTGCTGATTCTCGGCGCGGGTGTCGCGGGCTTGCAGGCGATTGCGACCGCGAAACGCCTTGGCGCCGTGATCGAAGCGTCGGACGTGCGTCCTGCCGTGAAGGAGCAGATCGAATCGCTGGGCGGCAAATTCCTCGATGTGCCTTACGAAACCGATGAGGAACGCGAAGCGGCCGTTGGCGTCGGCGGCTATGCTCGGCCAATGCCGCCATCGTGGCTCGCGCGCCAGTCCGCGCTGGTTCACGAGCGGGCGAAGCAGGCCGACATCGTGATCTCCACGGCGCTGATTCCCGGGCGTGCCGCGCCGACCTTGATCTCCGTCGAAACCGTGCAGGCGATGAAACCGGGCACGGTGCTCATCGACCTCGCCGCGGGACGCGGCCCCGAGTACGAAGGGCAGCGTGGCGGCAACTGTCCGCTGACGGAAGCCGACAAGGTCGTCGTCAAGCATGGCGTGACGATCGCGGGGTATACGAACCTCGCGTCGATGGTCGCGTCGGACGCCTCGGCACTGTACGCACGCAATCTGCTCGACTTCATGAAGCTGATCATCACGAAGGAAGGCACGCTCAATATCGATCTCGCAGACGACATCGTCGCGGCCACGCTGGTGGCACGCGACGGTGAAGTCGCGCGCAAGGCATAGCGCACTAACGTGCATGGGACCAGAGTAAGGCGCTAAAACGCCAACTCTGATCGACAGGAGACAGAGAATGGAAGTCATCAACCATACAGTGATCAACCTGATCATTTTCGTGCTGGCGATCTACGTCGGCTACCACGTCGTCTGGAACGTGACACCGGCGCTGCATACGCCGCTGATGGCAGTGACGAATGCGATTTCCGCCATTGTCATTGTCGGCGCGATGCTCGCGGCGGGCCTCACGGTCGGCGGCACGGGCAAGTTCTTCGGCACGGTTGCCGTCGCGCTTGCAGCGGTGAATGTGTTCGGCGGGTTCCTCGTCACGAGGCGAATGCTGGAGATGTTCAAGAAGAAGGAGCCGAAGAAGATCGCGGCTCCGGGCGGTTTGAAGGAGGGTGCATGACAAGCCTTAACTTCGTGAGCCTCAACGTCGTTACGCTCCTTTATCTGATCGCCTCCGTCTGCTTCATCCAGGCGCTCAAGGGGTTGTCCAATCCGAAGACCGCGCGCACGGGCAACATGTTCGGCATGATCGGCATGGCGATCGCCATTCTCACGACCGTCGCGTTGATCTCGAAGCAGGCGGCCGTGCTCGGCTCGAATCTGTCGCTGGGTCTTTCGCTGGTGTTCGTTGCGCTGGTTGTCGGTGGCGGGATCGGTGCTTTCGTCGCCGCGCGCGTCGAGATGACGAAGATGCCGGAACTGGTCGCGGCGATGCACTCGCTGATCGGTATGGCGGCCGTGTGTATCGCGTATGCGGTGGTGTCGGAACCGGCTGCATTCGGCCTCGGCGCCGAGGAAGGCATTCCGGGTTTCCTGCCGTACGGTAACCGGATCGAGCTGTTCATTGGCACGTTCGTCGGCGCGATTACGTTTAGCGGTTCGGTGATCGCGTTCGGCAAGCTGTCGGGCAAGTACAAGTTCCGGCTCTTCCAAGGCGCGCCTGTCGTTTATCCCGGTCAGCATCTGATCAACCTGCTGCTCGCAATCGCGATGGTTGGCTTCGGCGTGATCTTCTTCCTCACGCAATCGTGGCTGCCGTTCATCATCATGACGTTGATCGCGTTTGCGCTGGGCGTGCTGATCATCATCCCGATCGGCGGCGCGGACATGCCCGTCGTCGTGTCGATGCTGAACTCGTACTCGGGCTGGGCGGCGGCGGGCATCGGCTTCTCGCTGAACAACGCGATGCTGATCATTGCCGGATCGCTGGTGGGTTCGTCGGGTGCGATTCTGTCGTACATCATGTGCAAGGCGATGAACCGCTCGTTCTTCAACGTGATTCTGGGCGGCTTCGGCGGTGAAGCGAGCGCGGCGACGGTGGGTGGCTCGGCGGAACAGCGGCCTGTGAAGTCGGGGTCGGCGGAAGATGCATCGTTCATGCTTGGCAATGCCGAAACCGTTGTCATCGTGCCGGGGTATGGTCTTGCCGTGGCGCGCGCTCAACATGCGCTGAAGGAGCTGACCGATGTGCTGATCGAGAAGGGCGTGGATGTGAAGTATGCGATTCACCCTGTTGCTGGGCGTATGCCTGGGCATATGAACGTGCTGCTGGCGGAAGCTGAAGTGCCGTATGAGATTGTCCATGAGATGGAAGATATCAACGGCGAGTTTGGCCAGGTCGATGTGGTGCTCGTGCTCGGTGCGAATGACGTGGTGAATCCGGCTGCGAAGACGGATCCGAAGTCGCCGATCGCGGGTATGCCGATTATTGAGGCCTATAAGGCCCGGACTGTTATCGTGAATAAACGCTCGATGGCGGCGGGGTATGCCGGGCTCGATAATGATCTGTTCTATATGGACAAGACCATGATGGTCTTCGGTGACGCGAAAAAGGTAATCGAGGAGATGATCAAGGCCGCCTAGCCGGCTCCGATGACCGGCCCCATGTCTGTGCGGATTGAAACAGCAATCGGACCTATTCCGGTCGCTCCAAGAGGAGCGCCGCAGCACTGCGCTCATCAGCCGTCTTCAAGAGATCAAGCAGTTGCTCACAGTCGCTCGGAAACAGGCAGGCAAGCGCGAATTCGCTAACAGCTACGTCCTGACCTCGCGGCAGCAAATCCAGAACACCTGGGAATTTCTCGCAAATGATAAATCCAAGGCAGGACAACGCGGACAATACGACGGCAGAAAACGCCACCTTCTCGATAACTCGAAAATTCAATTCCATGACTGCACCCCTCGTATCAGTTGCGTCAAACCCGCGAAGACACGTTTGGTCGGCCTTTCCTATATCGGCATCATGAAATGGGGTACCCAGATTTTTCCCGATCTGCCACGCCGTATGTCCGGCAGTATGGATAGGGCATTTAATCCAAAAACGTAACAATCGTGCTGAGGACAGCCCATTACATTACAATATACTTTCAATAACTCCTTGGGCGCAAATGGTTCTATTTCACCGCGGTGCCGCGATCTGGGCATCAAGCACCAGACGCGGTAATACCTTCGTCGCGCACGCGTGCGTTCGGAAGGATGACGGCGAACCCGTCTCGCTGGCTGACTTGGAGCAGTTCGCGAGCCGAAGCTGCGCCTTCGCATTTGCCGTGCGTCGCGCGACTGCCTTCGTTTACGGCAAACCGCAACCTCGTCGGCTATTTCATGTCAGCTCCGGCAAGCACGAGCTAGCGGCAGTTTCTTTGCGCGAAAGCGACGGTCCGATCAAGGCAGGTCATTTGTGAAGCGGCACGGTTTTCTGTGGGCGCAACTGCGACGTGCTGGTATGGCGCAGTAGCGCTTGTTCTATCGCACACGGCCATCGCGATCACCTATCGTCGAACGAAGGCTTGGATAGACCGTGCATGCGGGGCCTCATCATCGCTCTGGGAATTCGTCGGACGTTTCGTTGGCAAACGCGGCTGGCAGAGGGCGCTTGAACGGCTGCTTTTTGGCATTGGCCACCGTCCCTTTTGATTCGGAAATGGGACCGTTCGGTGACCACAGCTCAAACTGTCCACATTCCCATTTGCACCAGAACCTGGCAATTTCGCCCCGCCGGGTTCCGGGCGCCCGAAACAGACGGGCATTACGTTTTCGCGTGATCGCGCCACGCGTGCGAGAAGCTGGATTCAGGGTGATCCACGAGAAAAACCGGCAGATCGGTAGCGGGCGGTTTCGCGGGAACGTCGAAGAACATTTCGCAAACCCACCCGCGATGGTACGAAGCGTGATTCACCAGATGCATGAACATCGCGCCACGCGACATCGTCGAACGTTCCCCGGATATAAACGCGAACGACAGTTCTTCAGCCAGCGACGCGTCGGACTGCGCATCGGCCCAATGTTCAAACCACGCGTTCATGGCCTGATGCGCGCGACGCAGATCGCCCAGATCGGCGTGCACGATTACGTTACGCGTCGTGAAGCCATGCTCTTTGCGTTCGAGGTGTGCCCTCCAGATCAGATCGATCACGTGAATATGGTTTAGCGTGCCGATCATCGTCCTGAACAACGTCTGCCGGATTTTGACGACTTCATCGGGCGGCAATGCTTCGATGGAATCGTATAGGACGTCGTCGGCCCAGGTTTTATACCGGGAAAACATCCGGGCGGTTTGCGTATTGAGCATGGCTGTATTCCTCGACTGTTTACTGGCATCGCTTAGCGCGTCCAGCGCCGCGTGACGCGCGCCAGGCAACTGTTCACACATCAACTCCTGCGCGTTCGACGAGCGGTCCATAATGGCGTCGCGAATTTTCACTGCCTGACTGAACGGCTCCTGCATGCGGCCTTCGCGCGCCATTGCAATGCGTCGCTCCGGCCCGATCAAGCTCGCCCTCAAACCACGTGAATGCACTGTATACAGATTATACAATAGGAGGCTTTATGGATCGCACGGCTCCTCACGAAGTTTGACAGATGATCGCGCTGCGCCGGCATGTTCTGCGGACACTCCGACATCTGCTCTCATGACGCGGATATGCGCCAGTTCTTGCGCCAGATGGTGGTCAACGTTCATAGGCTTTCCCGGCAGGATTCGTGTTGTTGTTCTGCGGGTCGTCCGGATCGCACATAGACCGCCGGTTGCGAGGACGGTGCCCGTGATACGTGCGGTCCATCTGCCTCAACAGCTGTGCCCGCCGATGCTCCAGCCGATAATGGCCGACCATGAAAACGGCTGCAAACAGCAGCACCACGAAACCCATCAACATGCTTACCCAGCTTTCGTGCATCTTCACCTCCTTCCCACACCCGGCGACGACCTGTTAGTCGTTCGCTCGGGTGTCAGCCGCATCGTTAGACGCTCTGGCTATCTTGCGTGTCATTCATTCACCACTTCCTGCTGGCCAATACATGCGGGGTTCAGCACCATGTCTGTGGTGCCGGTATCGTGGTCATCGCTTCGTCGCCTCGTTCGCTGGCCCGATCGTGCGACGGGCGGTTCGCGAAACGGCCATCGCCGCTACATCGAAGCTGCCTCGGGTGACCTCGACCGCCCGCCGACCGGTTTCCTGCAGGATTTCATACAGCTTGCGGGTGGCGGTGATCGTGAAATTGAGCGCGGCCACAGCGGAGCCGGAGCCCACGGGCGCGCTTTTCGCGACGTCCTCCGCCAGTGTCCTGACCCCGTGGCCATACGCTTCCCACTGCGCCTGCGCGAACCGCATAAAGGCGACGTGGATCGACGCTGCGATCTCGAAAAGCTGGTGGTTCTGGGCCTGGAACCTCTCAGCCGTCGGTGCAGCAAGGCGGTCATGCAGCCTCAGCCATTCCTGCGGTTCCCTGACGGCAAGCGCTTTCTGCGTCCGGTCGAGCTGACCGGCCAGCGTCAACCGGATCGTCTCCATGTTCAGCCGGGCCAGCTTATCGACGCCCTCGACGATTCCGTTTGTCAGCCTGAAAAGGTTGTCGAGGTACGCTGTTTGGGTTGCAGCAATCTGTTCATCGGACAGCATCATGTCTCTCCTTCAGGGGTGATCCCGCGTCGGCTTAGGGCCGTGCGATGGATCGGGTGACTGGGCCGATGAGGTGCGCTGCACGCGCAGTTACATCCATCGATTTGCAGGGGAAGATCCGACTGGATCCCCCGCGCCCATGTAGCCGCCATCGACAGCCAGATCGTGGCAGTGCCGGTGCTGTGGTAAGGCGGGGACGCTGACGTCCGGACGCGAGCTGTTCGAATGCAACAAGTTGACGCTTCAGCAACGTGCCAAGCTCTTCGCGGGTCGGGTCGGGTCGATCTGGTCTGCCGCTGTGTTGACTAACATCAAGGTGGAGAATTCATGGGGGCTCAACATGTATGTCTCTCCGATTATCTGGATCTTCGTGGGAAAAAGTATCGCGTTCGCACCGCACATATAGGCCTTCCGTCAGTCCCGAGGTGCGATATCTGAATCTGACTCACCAGGCTACGCCCTGCGTCGGCTCTCCGGCTGCAACAGGATTTCTCTGATGACATATTGGTCGGTACGCCGCGTGGCGGCCGGCATACCACGGTCTGGCCGCAACGCGCACCGAGTAACGCGATGCCGGCGGGTGACAGCACAGAGAGTCGCCCTCGCAAGTAATCCGCCTCGTCCGGATAGACCAGCGTCCACGTATGTGCGTGAGCGCCGTCGACCGTTGTGCATTGGACGGTCGTGTTCATCGTGACGAGGTCCGGTGGAATCTCGGTGTGGTCGCCAACAACGGCTGTAGATTCGAGTGCTTCCACCAACGCGCGCTGCTGGGCCGATACCGTTGGCAGGAGCACACATGCCCTGAGGCGATCCATGTCGGGTTCCGAAAGGATCGGCGGGACTTCGGCATGTGCATTCACAGTCATGGATGAAGAGGTTCTGGCAAGTGACATGTGTGCCTCCGGCAGGAATGCAGATTACAGATGTCCACGCAACGACTGTCATTCCATACGCCTAGCCACGAATCATCGAAAAAGACGAGGCGGTCAACTACGCCAGACCGGACAACTTCGCGCACGACCTTCCGGTTGACAAACGCGCCGGGACGCTCATCCGCGAAAACAACCTGCATCAGGCAGCTGAAACGCTGGGTGACCTCCCTGAAACTCGCATCCTGTGACGGTTCTGGCATTCCCAGCCAGTACAGGAGCGCTGCCGTTGGGACGGAAGGGTTCCTAACCACGAAGCGCAATGTTCCGTCACTCCTACATCTTGATATAGTTTGCATAACGAAGCATCTTCCTATGTTGTCGAGTGAGGCATCAAGACTGCTGCGCGCGATTGTCCAGGCGACTGACGTTGCCGGTGTTTTTCGTCAGTTGATGGTCGACCCAGATTCTTCCCCATCTGGTCGCATAACGCAGGGCTTGCCGCACGTCGTAGAAGTGGTCCAGGGCGCGGAAGTGACGTGATGGAAATCCAGGGCGCCCAATCACCAGATCGACCGCGTACAGCTCGCTAGACGTCGGCCTGGCAAGGGCATTCAGGCGGTAGCCTTTGTATTCAGCGCAACAGTTCAGCGGATGACCGGCATATCAGCAGCCCGACGCGTGATCGAAATGGCGGGTGTCGCACCGAGCTCCAGCGCTTCGTTTGAACGTTTGGTTTGCGTTTCCATGGTTTCCCCGGTTGCTCGCATAAGCCCTCGTCGCGTCTCGGACGTGCGACGAACGGCCGCACGTTCGCAGCGCAACGAGGATCTGGTGGAATGCGTCATTCGCCCACGCACGTGCATGCAGCACGTCAGGTCGCGGCATCCTGAAGGAAAGGCGCGACCATGGACGGTCGTAGGCGGCCAGCTGAGGTAGGGAGCCCGGGCCTTCGCTGTAGTGTGTTACGCGAAGAGCAGGGCAAAAGGAAGTGTTGACTTGTCCGCGGGACCTCCGCGGCTCCAGCGGGGTCTGACAATTCCAAGTTACCTCGCTGTGACAGCGCGATCACGACGCAGGCACGTTCGCGGCTGGCGCGGGTGTTGTAATAGGCGCACACATGGCGAGGCAATTGAACGCCGACGTTACACTTTCTCCCCGCACACGGTGAATCCCGCCGCGGAATTCACGTTTGCTTACACACGCACACATCTTCCCAGTGCGATTTGCATAGAGTGTCTCCCGAGATCCGAAGCTGGGAGAGCACGATGAAAGCAACTATCACCCTGACGATGCCCGGGCGCTTGCGTCGAAGCGCACTTGCTGGACGCGGCTGATCATGGCGGGCGCATATGAACATCCATCTGATGACGTGATCGTGAGCGTCGACGAGCAGCCGTCGTTGAAGGGCACGTGCGTGACGGTGCAGACGAACGGCAAATCGATGTCGGCCGAATACAGCGAGCTTACGGGACAACTGTGCCTGAGACAGGACGGTATGATGGTGCAGGAATGGTTCCCGCCGCATTCGTGGTTCGCGATTGCATCGGTGGCGGGCGCGAGCAGTTGGGGCACGCAGCCCAGTGCTGAAGACCTGCATGCGCTGATTCGCAATGAGTTGATGGCGAGGCGGGGGTAAGGCGCTTGCATCGCGTCGATCACGACGCCAACCCGACGCAATAGTATGATGCCCCGCATATCCGTTGATTCAGCGATGAACTCAGCCTGATGCGAGGAGGGCAGCACCGTGACAGTCTCCCGTTTGCGCAACATCCCGGGTATCGGCGTCGACAGAATGGGCGACGCTGCCGACGCAACGAAGAATCGCAACATCCTGCGGCTGGAGAACCTCGACACCGACCTGAGGCCGCCCGCCGAAGCAATCCGCCGCACGCATGAAGCCGTCGACGATGACGACGCGAACAGCTATCTGCCGTTCACCGGGCACACAGCATTGCGTCAGGCCGTCGTCGCGCGGATGAAGCAGTCGACAGGTATCGACTACGACGCCAGCAGCGAGTGCATCATTTCCGCGGGCGGGCTCGCGGGCATTCTCAACGTGCTGTTGTCGATCCTCGAACCGGGCGACGAAGTCGTGCTGACCGACCCCACGTACGCGGGCCTCATCAATCGCGTGCTGCTCGCGGGTGGCGTGCCGAAGTTCGCGCGGCTCCTGCCTTCCACCGATGCCTCCACCGATGGCTGGCGGCTCGATCTCGAATCATTGGCGAGCGCAGTGGGGCCGCGCACGCGGGCATTCCTGATCATGTCGCCGTCGATGCCGAGCGGCTTCGTCGCCAACGAAACCGAATGGCACGCAATCGCCGATCATTGCCGCCGTACTGATGCGTGGCTCGTCTACGACGCCGCGATGGAGCGCATCCTGTTCGACGGACGCAACGTGATTCATCCCGCGTCGTTGCCGGAGATGCGCGAGCGCACCTTCACGGTCGGCTCCGTATCCAAGGAGTACCGGATGATCGGCTGGCGCGTGGGCTGGATCGTCGGTCCCGAACGCGTCATGAACGACGTGCGGCTGACGAGTCTGTCGAACGTCGTTTGCCAGGTCGGTATCGGCATGCCGGGTGCGACAGCGGCGCTGACGTGCGCAGACGATGGCGTCGCGCAAGCGGTCGCCGTATGGCAGGCGCGGCGCGATTTTCTGTTGACCGCGTTGCGCGATCTGCCGTTGGCGCGTCCCGATGGCGGATGGTCGCTGCTCATCGACACGACGCAGTTCGGCATCGCGCCGCCCGATGCGTCACGCCTGCTGCTCGAAAAAGGCGAAGTCGCCGCGACGCCGATGAACGGC
>WNGR01028888.1_pt1 | contig 16265 bp, 20 predicted proteins | sample 5407581 | NCBI WGS metagenome assembly WNGR01 (sample SAMN13153383, study PRJNA577476) | soil metagenome | isolation source: 80 cm soil or saprolite under Garry oak tree replicate 2 | place: USA:California | collected 2016-06-15 | reverse complement strand
CGGCGGTGGCTCTCGCTTCTCGGTCGAAGTGCCGCGTGCCGCCGGGATTACCTCTGTATTCAAACCCCTGGCCGATTCGCGCGTCGAGCCCGGACGACTCGATGGAATGGTCGTGCTTTGCATCGACAATGAGCCCGCCATCCTCAACGGAATGGAAACGCTTCTTAACGGCTGGGGCTGCCGCGTGCTCAAGGGCATCGGCCTCGCTGAAGCAATGGCGGCGCTTGAGGCAAGCGGACTCGAGCCGGACGGATTGCTGGTCGACTACCATCTCGACAGCGGTGATGGGCTTGGCGCTATTAAGGAACTCCGCCGCCGGGGCCATCCGGACGAGCGCGATATCCCGGCCATCGTGATCACCGCCGACCGATCGCTTCACATCCGCGAACAAGCGCGCACCGAAGGCGCGCATGTTCTCAACAAGCCGATCAAGCCGGCGTCGTTACGGGCTTTGATGTCGCTGTGGCGCGTGCAGCGCGTCGCGGCGGAGTAGCCTCATTCTTTCCGCGTATTTAGGAGCCAGACGCTTTTCCACCGATTGCAGACGTAAGCTATCGTGCCAGCAAGTCGAAGTGGAACTCATCATGCCGAAACGCTCGTCGAAAAAGCCATCGACTGAAATAAAAAATATCAAAGCGAGTAACGATGCCTATTATGAGGCACTATCGGCGCGCGATTTGCGTGCAATGGAGACCGTGTGGACTTGTGCGCCAGACAACATGCTAATCGCTCCGCCGTCCGACCCCCATGTATACGTGGGATGGGCGGCGATTAAACGGAACTGGGAATCGTACTGGCCTACATTTGATCAGTTCCGAGTGTCTATGCGCGTAAATAAGGTCAACATCAGCGGACCAGTCGCCTGGGTGCATGGCATCGAGACATCATACCGACGAAGGAAGTCAGGCGAAGTAAGCAGCAGTCACAATTATGGAACGAATATTTTCGTGTATCGGAATGGCCGTTGGCTGATGGTGTTTCATCAGGCGGCCGCGATCCCCGAGACACATGCAGCTAACCAAGGCGTTCCGGGAAATCGCCACTGACCGATCGCTAAATTCGATTGCGCTCGGTGTCAAACCGCGACCTGTGTGCCCACCTCGACCACCCGGCCGGTTGGAATTTGAAAGAAGTCCGTTGCGTCGCTCGCGCTGCGTGCAAGACCAATGAATAATCGGTCCTGCCATCGCGGCATGCTTGATTTTGCTGCGGGGCGCAGCGCGCGCCGGGACAGGAAAAACGACGTCGACATAATATCGAAGGTCCAACCCTTCTTCCGAGCAAGAGCAAGTGCTTTCGGTACGTTCGGTATTTCCATATAACCAAATTTCAAAGCGATCCGGCTGAACCGCGGCGAGACCTGAGTAATTGTAACTCGATCCGCCTCGGCCACACGTGGTGTGTCAGTCGTAACGATTGTGAGGATCGCATTGTGTTCGTGCAAAATCTTGTTGTGTTTGAGATTGTGCATTAGCGCTGTTGGCGCGTAATTAGGGTCACTTGTGAGAAAAACCGCGGTTCCAGGAACGATATGTGGCGGTTTTCGTTCGAGGCTGCGCACTAATGTCTCGAGGCTGACTTCCGATCCACGGGTTTTTCCGGCAACTACGTCGGTGCCGCGGCGCCAAGTTATGATGAGAAGTACCATTGCGATGCCAAACAACAATGGCAGCCAAGCACCCTCAAAGATCTTGAGAAGATTGGCGGAGAAGTATGTCGCGTCGACGATTACAAGCGGGCCAATGAGAAGCCCGGCCTGCCACCAGCGCCAGTGCCACAATTTCCAGATGACAACAAATCCTAAGACGCCGTCCACAACCATCGTGGTCGCGACGGCAATGCCATAGGCCGATGCAAGGGCACTTGATGTGCGGAACAAGCCAACTAACAAAAGCACGCCAACGAGCAGCGCAGTATTGACCCTGGGAATATAGATTTGGCCGGAATAGGCATCGGAAGTGTGTGTGATCGCAAGGCGCGGCAGAAATCCGAGTTGGATTGCTTGGCGCACAAGCGAGTAGGCACCGGTGATAACGGCCTGACTCGCGATCACGGTGGCGGCGGTCGCCAGAACGACCATCGGCAGGAGCAGGGCGTCGGGCACTAAGCGGTAGAACGGGTTTTCAATCGCAGCCGGATCGGAAAGGAGCCGTGCCCCTTGGCCGAAATAGTTTATCAGGAGGGACGGTAATACGAGAAAAAACCATGCTGTTTGGATCGGCCGGCGGCCGAAGTGACCGAGATCGGCATAAAGCGCCTCTCCGCCGGTCACGGCAAGAAACACAAGCCCTAACGTGATAAGCCCGATATGGCCATGCTCCAATATAAATTGAAATGCGTAATGTGGGCTGACTGCCAGCAACACGTTCGGGTTATCGCGAATGTGAACCGCGCCGGCGACGGCGATGGCGACAAACCACACAACCATTATCGGGCCGAAGAAGGCTGCAACGCTGGCGGTGCCGCGCCGTTGAACCGAGAAAAGCGTTAAAAGAATCGCGAGGGTGATCACAATCACGTGGTGTTCTGCCGCGATAGTCACGAGCTTTAAGCCCTCTACCGCTGACAATACCGAAATCGCCGGAGTAATTACCGAGTCCCCGAGAAACATCGAGGCACCAATCGTGCCTAAAAGGAGCACGAAGGTAGTTCGTCGGCCGAGTGCACGCCTCGCTAGCGCTGTGAGCGACAGTGTCCCGCCCTCCCCGTTATTGTCAGCGCGCAGCAAGATTAGAACGTATTTGAGCGTAACGACAATAATGAGCGACCACAGGATCAGTGACAGCACGCCGAGTACGGTTGTTTGCGTAAGCGGCCCGCTGTCCTGCGCTGCCAGCACCGCTTCGCGAAACGCGTAAAGCGGACTCGTACCGATGTCGCCGTAGACCACCCCGACGCTGCCGAGAGTCAAAGCTAATAGATTGTGCTGAGATACGCCACCAACGGTGGTCGAGGCCGATTGCGGATCGCTCGCTAATTTTTCCATGGAGCTAAAGTCTAATCCGCAGCCAGTGTGTTTATAACACTAATCGGATGGTCTAGCGCGCGGCGGCGTCTATTCCCGCGCAACCGCCTTAACGCTAACTTCGCCGAGAAGTTCATTGCTGCGGCCATTGTCCCGATTCGATCTTGGTGGCAGCGATGACGGCTTGGGTCCGGCTTTCGACGCCGAGCTTTTGCAGAATCGCCGATACATGCGCCTTTACGGTGGCTTCTGAGACGCCAAGCTCATAGGCGATTTGTTTGTTTAGGAGCCCAGCGGAGAGCATCATCAAGACCCGGACCTGTTGCGGCGTCAGTGTCGCCAACCGCCTGATCACGGCCCGGCGGCGCCGAATGCCATGCAGCGTCGGATTACGGCCGGGTCGTCATTGGCCGACACGATAGCGACCGGCAAGCTCGGATATTGGGCGCGCAAATACATGAGCCCGGAAAAGCCGCGCACGCCCGGCATTTGCAGGTCGAGCAGGATCAAATCCACCTCGCTGCCGTGTTCGAGCCGCTCCACAACCTCCTCAAAGGCGCCGGCCTCGGCGACCTCGATACGCTCGAACAGACCGTTGACCGCTTCGCGCAGCGCGCCGCGAAACAGCGGATGATCGTCGGCGATCAAGAGATGATAAAGTTGCGCGTCGCTCAATGGCACGCCCTCAGCGCTTGGCGCACGATCCGGAGAATTGCAGAACCACTTCGCGCCGATGGGGCATCGTGCGGTGCTCGGCGAGATAGATCCCCTGCCATGTGCCCAACGCCAATTCGCCGGCACTGACAGGTACCTGCAACGACACGCCATTGAGCATAGATTTGACATGGGCTGGCATGTCGTCGGGCCCTTCGACTTCGTGCACCCAGCCAGCATCGGCCGGAGCGACGCGGCGAAGCGCCATGACGAGATCCGTGCGTACGTCGGGATCGGCGTTCTCCTGGATCGTCAGCGACGCCGAAGTATGTTTCAGATAAATGAGCACGGCGCCGTCGCGCGCGCCGATCTGCCCGAGGAAGCGCGCGACATCGGTCGTAATCTCGAAGAATCCTTCGCCAGACGTTTCCACCGACAAGCGCGCGGTAGCAATCGTGTCCACAGGCGCGGTGTGAATGGCGGAGAGCTTGCTCAAGGTGCGTTAGCTCTTGTTGAAGATTTGCTTTTCCGCGCGCGTGACGGCGTCGATGAAGCGCTGCCAGACTTTGCCAACGAAGGCGATCGCGCGATCGATATCGGCATCGCTCGGCAGACGCAGGGAGGGCTCGTTTTGCGCGGCAGGAGGCTCCGGCGCCACGCCCGGCGGCAGCGAAAGCCGATGCGCAAGGATAATTTTCTTCAGCGCTGCGTTCTCGTTCTGCAGTCGCGCGATCTCGCTCTCAAAAAGCGCGCGATCCTCAGGCGCCGCTTGGCAAGTCCAGCCCACGGACTGCTCACTGCACAGCGCAACCGCGCCGGATTGGGTATCGAGGCGCAAAAAGCCATTGGCCTGCTTGCTGAAGACATATCGCCCACCACCAGTGTCCGGCGTTGCTTCGTCCGCCCGTGCCGGCCCACCTAGGATTGCTGCCGCGATGACGGCCGCGACGACAGGGATCATGCCGATTTGCATCATGATGAAATCCTCTCGCGAGAGCCCGCGGACGATCCAATATTAGGGTCGCAACGCCATCCTAGCACTGCACGCGACGACTCTGGCGTGACTTTGCGGTGCACAAAGGACGGCCAAAACGAAGCTGCGGACATGCGATATCTGCCGTTGTTTCAAAGCACTAGAGCAGGCCGGCGTTTTCTTGACTTGCTGGAACCCAGTCAGTATGGTCCGCGCGGCTTTAAGGTGCGCGCGGGCCGCGATCGCTGCAAGCCGCGAGTGTCGAGAGCATGAGCGACGCGCGCGAAAACAGCGACCGGGGCAAGCAGCGAACCGACGAGGCCGCTCTCTCCGCGAGACTCCAGCGGCTCAACGAAGGACTGGGCCACGCGCGCGATGCCGCAGGCGGCCCTTCGGACGGCCCTGATAGGGAGCAGGCAGCGACTGCATCAGGCTACGCCAAGGGCTTTCGGCTCTCGAGCGAACTCGTTGCAGGCGTCGTGGTCGGTGCCGGGATCGGCTGGCTTATCGACCGCTGGCTCGCCGTCTCACCCTGGGGGCTGATCGTATTTCTCTTGCTCGGCTTTGCCGCGGGCATGCTCAATGTCATGCGCTCCGCGGGCCTCATCGCCGGCACCGCGCTCGATGAAGGCACCCGGCAAGGCCCGGACAGGTAAGGCCGCGCAGCGCAAGCTGCCAACGCAAACGGCAATTGGACCATGCAGGTCAATCCGATCCATCAGTTCGAGATCAGGGATTTGTGGCCCCTTATCAAGCTGGGCGGCCACCAGATCAGCTTCACCAATTCCGCCCTGTTCATGTTCATCATCGTCATTTCGGTTTCCGCACTCCTGATCGGCGCCACTTCGCGACGCGCGGTGGTGCCGGGGCGGTTGCAATCCATGGCGGAGATATCCTACGAGTTTGTGGCCGACACGGTGCGCAGTTCGGCCGGAACCGAGGGGATGAAATTTTTCCCGTTCGTGTTCACGCTCTTCATGTTCGTCTTGTTCGCTAATTTGATCGGGCTCATCCCTTACTCATTTACCGTCACCAGCCAGGTGATCATCACCGCGACGCTGGCGCTGCTCGTATTCTTCATCGTCATCGGCTACGGGTTCTGGAGGAATGGCCTGCATTTTCTAAATCTGTTCGTGCCGAAAGGCGTGCCAAAACTGATTCTTCCGGCCATCGCCCTCATCGAGGTGCTGTCGTTTCTGTCGCGGCCGGTTTCACACAGCGTCCGATTGTTCGCCAATATGCTTGCCGGCCACATCACGCTGCAGGTCTTTGCCGGCTTTATCATCATGATGGCCAGCGGCGGCATACTCGGCTGGTTCGGTGCCACGCTGCCGTTCATCATGGTCGTGCTGTTGACCGCGCTCGAACTTTTGGTGGCGTTCTTGCAGGCTTATGTGTTCGCCATTCTCACTTGCATCTATCTCAACGATGCGATTCACCCTGGCCACTGACGGCCGATTATTGCAACCTTGAACAAGGAGTCTTCTCATGGATCCGACCGCCGCGAAATATATTGGGGCCGGCATTGCCTGCATCGGCATGGGCGGCGCCGGCGTCGGCGTTGGCATTATTTTCGGTAACTATCTGGCGGCGGCGTTGCGCAACCCCTCGGCGGCGCAGAGCCAGTTCGGCAACCTGATTTTCGGCTTCGCCATTACCGAGGCGCTCGGCATCTTTTCGCTGCTGATCGCATTGCTCTTGCTGTTCGGGCTGTAAGCCCGTCGCGTCGGCAGAACCGCGCTGCCAGGATTCCAAAGCAGGAACTAAGGCAGGAACTATGGCCGAAACGACTGCTCACACCGAAGCTCCTGCGGGACATCGCAACACTTCCCGTCCCAGCTCGTCTGGTTGGCGGTCAGTTTCGTTTTACTCTACGTGCTGATGTCGCGAATTGCGCTGCCCCGGATTGGCGCGATCCTCGCCGCGCGCAGCCGAGTCGTGAGCGACGATCTCGCCGCCGCGGAGCGGTTGAAGGAGCAGTCGAACGCCGCGCAGGCGGCCTATGAGAAGGCGCTCGCGGATGCGCGCGCTCGCGCGCAGGCCACCGCTAATGCCACGCGCGAGCAGCGGGCGCGCGAAGCCGAGGCCTTGCACAAGCGCCTTGAGGCGGAGGTGCACGATCGGGTCGCTGTCGCAGAACAATCCATAGCGAAGAGTCGCAGCGCTGCCATGAGTAACGTCAGGGCTATCGCGGCCGACACCGCCGCGGCGATCGTTGAGCGTTTGATCGGCCAACGGCCGCGCGAGGACGAGATCGCCGCCGCGCTCGGCGATGCCGGTAAAAGCTGAAAGGACGGCGATGCTCGAAACCGAAAATTGGGTGGCAATCGCCTTTCTCTGCTTCCTTGGGCTGCTTGCCTATCTCGGCGCCCATCGCAAGATGATCGACGCGATCGATCGGCGCCAGGCCCGGATCAAATCCGAGCTCGAACAAGCGCGCCGCCTGCGCGAAGAGGCGCAGGCACTGCTCGGCGAATTCCAACGCAAGGCGCGCGAGGCTGAAAACGAAGCGCAAGCCATCATGGCCGGAGCCAAGGCCGAAGCCGAGCGGCTGACCGCCGAAGCAAAATCAAGAGCCGAAGATTTTGTCGCCCGGCGCACCAAGATGGCCGAAACCAAGATCGCCCAGGCCGAAGCTCAAGCGGTTGCCGATGTGCGTTCTGCCGCAGCCGAAGCCGCCGTGGCCGCCGCGGAGAAAATCCTGGCTACAAGCGCCAAAGGAAAGATCGCGGAAGATCTGCTGGCGCGCGGCATTGCCGAGCTCAAACAGAAATTCAACTGATCTGAAAGCGGGCCTGAACTACCCAGTGACCCGCGGCTTATCCGGTGGGCGCGTTGGGATTTGGTTTCGCGCTCGGTTTAGGCTTTTTGGCAGGTGGCGGTTTCTTGGCCTGATCCTGCGCCGCGGCGCCGAGCGGGTCGAAGCCGATATAGACGACGTATGGATCGGACGAGCCCGTCGGCGGCAGTGGGAAACTCAACCCCTCCTCAATGTGAGAAAAATCGGCATTGCCGGCACCGGCGCCAATCGCCACCGGAATACGGATCAGCTTGGTGACAACGGTCTTCGGCGCGGTGAGTGGTGCGCTGACAACCGCGATCCGTAGCGGCACATCCACCTCACCCGGTACGCCGGCCGGTCCAACGATGACGCGCCCTTGCACGCCAAGACGCATCACCATTTGGCCGTTGACCACAGCGCAGTCGCGCGCCGCCCGCACGAAGATGCCCTGATATTTGAGTGACATCGCTTCGTTGCTGCCGTCGGGCGGCGGCGGCGGGATTGTCAGTGTCGATGCGCCCTGGCGGATGTCGAGAAATGGACACTGGACATCCGGGTCCGCATTGATGACCGGCTGCGGCTCTTTCTGGGTCGCACCGGAAAAGAAGCTTGCGATCTTGTCTTTTAGAGTCGGCGGGCTCGACTGTGGAGGCGCTGGCGGCGTTGCCGAAGGAACCGATGCGGTCGTGGTCGGCCCGCCCGGTCCGCCGCCGCTGCATCCAGCGGCGAGCAATACGGCCGCGAGCAGCGCCGCGCGCGCTAACCGATCGCGCCAGAGTGGTTCACGAAATACGCGCAAGGTTCCCCGCCTCATCGCAAATTCGCGATACCCAAGTTTTATAGCAAATCAATTGTAGCCTGCCCAATTGGAGCCTGCCCAAGCCGTCGCACGGCTTGGTTAAAGACGCGAACGATCAAGCTTTGCCGTAATCGGAACCGCCGTTCAGGCGACCGTAAAGCAGGTGGTCCTGCCAGACGCCGTTGATGCACAGATACTCGGGTGCATAGCCCTCTCGCACGAATCCGGTCTTCTCCAGAAGCTTGATCGATCCGGTATTGCTCGGGATGCAGGCAGCTTCGAGGCGGTGCAGCCGCAGGCTATTGAAAGCGAAGGGAACCAGGGCGCGTACCGCCGCCGTCATGTAGCCCTGGCGCACGAACGGCAATCCGGTCCAATAACCCAAACTGCCCGCCTGGGCGACGCCGCGGCGGATATTGGCAAGCGTCAAGCCGCCGACCAAGGCACCGTCGGAGCATCGCGCGATCACAAAGGCATAGCCCGTATCGGTTCGCAAATCCTCGGCGTAGCGCTTGATACGCCGCCGGAACGCCGCGCGGGTCAGATCGTCGACCGGCCAAGTAGGCTCCCACGGCGTGAGAAACTCGCAGCTCGCCTCCCGCAGCGCCGCCCATTCCTCGAAGTCGGTCATCTGCGGCGTCCGCAATACCACCCCGTCGCCCTCGATGATCGGCAAGGGCTCGGCGAAATTGATGGTGCGGAAGAAAGCCATGGGGCCGTTTCGCCGGAATTGTCACGCCGCTCGGCGCGTCAAAGTCTCGGCAATCGCCGCCGCGCTTTCAAGTCCGGAACCAAGCCCCAGAACTGCGGTGGCGAGCTTGCCGCGCGAAATCAGAGCGCGGCCGGCGGCGCGCGCGCTTTCAACGGTTACGGCGTCAACCCGCGCCACCAATTCGTCGAGCGGTATTGGCCGGCCGCGGGTGATCATCTGGCGTGCCAGCTGCTCGATACGCGTGCCCGAGCTTTCTAGTGCCATCAAGAGCCCGGCTTTCATCTGTGCTTTGGCGCGCGCCACTTCCGGTTCGGAAATGGTCTCGGCAGTGCTGGCGATCTCGTCGACGATCAGCCGCATCAGCTCCGAAGTATCCGCCGCGTCGGTGCCGGCATAAAGACCAAACATGCCGATGTCCGAATACGGCACATGAAAGCTGTAAATCGAATAGCATAGACCGCGCCGCTCGCGCGCTTCCTGGAACAGCCGCGAGGACATGCCGCCGCCGAGAATATTGGTGAACACCTGCAGGCTGTAGAGCGACGGATCGACGATCGATACGCCCGGCAGCGCGAGCGCAATGTGCACTTGCTCGAGTTCGCGCTTCTCGACATGAGTGCCGCCGCCGAAACTCGCCGGCTCGGGCAACGGACCAGCGGGGCCGTTGAAGCGGCCAAAATGCTTCTCCACCTCGGCAACAACCGCCCGATGCTCGACCGCGCCGGCGGCGGCCACCACGATATCGGGCGCGCGATAATTCCGCGCAAGATAACCGCGCAGCTTGCCGCCGTCGAACGAACGCACGGTTTTCGGCGTGCCCAGTATCGAGCGGCCGAGAGACTGATCGGGGAACGCGACGATCTGTAAATGCTCGAAAATGAGGTCGTCGGGCGTGTCGGCGACGGCGCCGATCTCCTGAATAATGACGTTTTGCTCGCGGAGCACCTCTTCGCGTTCGAAAGACGGCTCGGAAAGTATGTCAGCAAGTACGTCGAGCGCCAGCGGCACGTCGGATTTGAGCACGCGCGCGTAATAGGCGGTGGCTTCCGCTCCCGTCGCGGCGTTGAGATCGCCGCCCACAGCCTCGATCTCTTCCGCGATCTGCCGCGCGCTGCGCCGGCGCGTGCCCTTGAAAGCCATATGTTCAAGAAAGTGGGAAATGCCGTGCTCGTCATGCCGCTCGTCACGACTGCCCGAGGCCACCCACACGCCGAGTGACGCGGTCTCCAGGTGCGGCATGGCGTCGGTCACCACATTGATGCCGGACTTCAAAGTGGTCACCTCGACACTCATGCTGCCGCTCCTTTATGGGCTGCCCGGCTCGCCGCCAAAACAAACTGCTCGACCGCGGACTGGTCTGCCGCGAGTACGGTGCTGCGCTCCGGCCGCTCGTTGATATGCGCCAGCCATTCGGGAAGAACCGGGCGAATGCCGCAGGCTGCCTCCACGGCGTCGGGAAACTTCGCCGCATGCGCTGTCGACAACACGACCATCGGCACGGCGGGGTCGCGCGACTCCTTCTCCGCTACGGCAATCGCCACGGCAGTATGTGGATCGATGAAATTGCCGGTCTCGCGTTTGATGGTCCTGATCGTGGCGGCGACCTCATCCTCATCGGCGCGATCGGCAGTGAATAGGGCGCGAATGGACGACAGAGCGCGTGACGACAGCGTGAACCGCCGCGACTGCGCGAGCGATCCCATCGCTGATCTGACGGCAGCAGCATCGCGGTCATAGGCCTCGAACAGCAAGCGCTCGAAATTGGAGGCCACCTGGATGTCCATCGACGGTGAAGTCGTCGGGACCACCGCGCGCGGCTCATAGCTTCCCGTTGTGAGCGTGCGCGCCAAGATGTCGTTGACATTTGTGGCAACGACCAACCGATCGACCGGCAGGCCCATTCGCGCCGCCACATAGCCGGCATAGACATCGCCGAAATTGCCGGTCGGAACGGCGAACGCGATTTTGCGCACGGGCGCGCCGAGCGCGACCGCCGCGGTGAAATAGTAGACCACCTGCGCCACGATCCTCGCCCAATTGATCGAATTGACGCCGGAGAGGTGGACCTGATCGCGGAAGCCGTGATGATTGAACATGCCCTTCACGATGGCTTGGCAATCGTCGAAGGTGCCATCGATGGCGATGGCGCTGACATTCGCTGCGCCGCTCGTCGTCATCATCCGACGCTGCACATCGGAAACACGACCGTGCGGAAACAGAACGACAAGGTCGACCTGACGACGATCGCGGAATGCCTCGACCGCGGCACCGCCGGTATCACCGGAGGTCGCTACCACGATGGTGCGCCGCTCGCCGCGTGCGGCCAGCACGTGATCCATCAGCCGCCCGAGAAACTGCATCGCCAGATCTTTGAACGCGAGCGTCGGACCGTGGAACAGCTCAAGCATGAATGTGTTGACGCCGATCTGCCTGAGCGGCGCCACGGCGGGATGGCGAAAATCGCCGTAGGCCTCGCGCGCGATGCGCGCCAGATCGGCCGGCGAAACCGAATTCTCGGCAAAGGGCCTGACGATCTCGACCACGACCTCGGCATAAGATCGGCCGGCAAAGCTGGCGATTGGCGCGGCATCGAGCTGCGGCCAAGCCACCGGCACATAAAGGCCGCCGTCGCGGGCAAGCCCAGCAAGCATGGCTTCGGCAAAACCGAGCGAGGGGGCCTCGCCTCTGGTCGAAATGTATTGCACGGGCCTTTCCGCCGCCGGAACGTGCCGGCTATTTAAGTTATTGATACGGCACGTTAATTTGCCGGCCAAAATGCTGGTGGCCGCCGCGTCGCAGCGCTGAGGCGGCTTTGCTGGCGCGGTTCGGCCCCCTGAGGTGAAGGTCCAAACCCCAAATACGGCGGCCAGCACCGCCGCCAGACCATACCAGGTCACCGCATATTGCAGGTGATTGTCGGGTAGCGCGACAACGAGCTTTCCCGGCTGCGGCAAGCCGCCGGGCGGGATCGGCGCTTCCTGTTCGACATAAAACGGCGCTACCCCATCCGTTCGCGGGTCAAATCCTTTCGCGGCAGCGATCGCAGCGGGATCGCGCGTGAACCAAAGATTATGCGAGGTATCGTCCGCCGGCGTGAACCAGTGCCGCTCGTCGGGCCAGCGCAGCGCACCGGTGATTTCAACCGGTTGTGAAATCTGTCCGTCAGAGCGTGATTTGGGATCCCGTCGTCCATCGGGGACAAAGCCGCGATTGATCACGACGACGCTGCCGTCGGCCCGCCGCGCCGGCGTAAACACCCAGTAGCCCGGGCCAGCGACGTCGGGCCGAAACGCGCTCGCCGCGGCAAACACCAGGGCCTCGCGGTCGTTATCGAAGGCCGCTGCGAAGTGGACGCGGTGATATTCGTCGCGCGTTCGCTCGAGTTTTGCCCAGTCCGCCGCCGGCGGCAGCGCCCGAGGCGGAACTGCGAGGCGCTCAGTCAGCGAAGCAATCAGCGCTTCCTTCCAAGCTTTGCGCTCGATCTGCCAGGTACCAAGCGCAATGAGGACCGCAAACGCCAATAGTGTCGGCACAAACAAGCCGAGCCAGGAGCGCTTGCGCGCGGCTTCAACATGCGGCGCGGCGCCGACGCTCGGCCGAGCTGTCATGACCCACTCACGGTCCTTCGCCGAACCGGCTCTCCGCTGCCTTGTGATGATATTGCAGCGCGATCATCAAGCCTTTCATCGGCCGCAGCGGGCCAAGCGTGACAAGCATGATCAGCGGCAGCCACAGCGCTGCGTGCACCCAATAGGGCGGCTGAAACAGGATTTCAGTAATCAGCGCGGAGCCAACCACGATCGCACCGGCCAAGAACATGATGAATACTGCGGGCCCGTCGCCGGAATCGGCCCCCGCAGCGCGGACAGGCGCAAGACAGGCCTGCGCCGATCGCGCCCGAAAGGGTGGTGATGGTCTTGTCGCTCATGATTGCGGGTTACGGTTTCTCGCACGCCGCACAAACCGATGCCATTGCGAGCTCACTCCCGCTGTCGCGGCAATGAGCGACTCGCGTCATCCCGCGTGCGGGCCGCCGCCCCACACGTAAATGCAGGCAAACAGAAACAGCCACACGACGTCGACGAAGTGCCAATACCAAGCCGCGAATTCGAATCCAAGATGCTGCGTCGGCTTGAAATGCCCGGCCATGGCACGGAACAGGCAGACGATCAGAAATATCGAACCGATGATGACATGGGCGCCGTGGAATCCCGTCGCCATGAAGAACGTGGCGCCGTAGATGTTGCCCGAATAATGAAACAACGCGTGCATGTATTCCCATGCCTGCACGCAGGTGAAGCAGGGGTCGAACGTGTCGACCCCTTTGGGCGGCCACACGCCTCCGGTATAGGCAATGCGGGCGACGTCGCGGAATTCGTCCGGAAATAATGCGGTGTTGAAGTAGGCCCAGAACCAAGCGACGAAAAACATCACCTCCGAAGCGATGAACAAGATCATCCCGTAGCGGTGGGATATCTGCACCACCCGGGTGTGATCGCCTTCCACTTCGGCTTCGTAGATGACGTCGCGCCACCAGCCGACCATCGTATAGGCGATACCGATCGCACCGGCGCCGAGCACCAAGGGCGCGTACGGGACCATCTTGTGCATCCAGAAGATGGCGCCGACGGCCGCGATGAAAACCGAGGTGGCACCGACCGCCGGCCACGGACTTGGATTCACCAGATGGTAGTCGTGGTGCGGCTTGGCATGCGCATTCGCCATCGTTGTCTTCTCCAACTAGCGCGACCGGCTGCGGTATTTGCGCCGTCTTTCGTCCGTTGAACTTTCTAAATGCGTCCAGACTTATCCGAATTCGCGCTCTCCGCCACTGGCCGCTCCGGTACGCGCACCGGAAAGAAAGTGTAGGAGAGCGTGATGTTATTCACCGTGTCCTCTTCCGAGTCGTTAGCGAGCTTGGGATCGACATAGAAGACCACGGCCATGTCGCGTTTCTCGCCCGGCTGCAATGTCTGCTCGGTGAAGCAGAAGCAGTTGATCTTTTCAAAATACGCACCGGTTCGCGGCGGGGTGACGTTATAGCTAGCCTGGCCCCGCGTCACCCGCGCGGATTCGTTTCGCACCGCGTAATAGACGGTGACAACCTCGCCGAGCCGCACATCGACGGTCCGCCGTTCCGGCTCAAACGACCATGGCAAACCGGGCGCCACGTTTGAATCGAAACGTACGGTGATGGTACGGCCGGAAATCTGTGTCGGTGCCGTCTTCGCCACCTGCGTGGTGCCGCCGAATCCGGTGGTGCGGCAGAACCAGGAATAAAGTGGTACGGCGGCGAACGACACGCCGACCATCACGGCGACAAAGGCGCCGCAGGCGAAAGCTACGACGATGTCGCGGCGCGATCGCTGTTGCGGCGCGCTCACGCTGTAACCTCAGATCTGACCGCTTGCCGGATCACAATGGCCGCTCCAGCACGCCGGGGCCCTTTACCAGGGTCACGATGTAGAACAGCACAACGAGCACGCCCAACGATATCGCGATCGCGATCGATCGGGCCCGACGCGCACGTTGCTGCTGTTCGGTGAGCCTGATGCCGGGGTCCGGCTTGCCTTCGTTCATTCGATTGTCCATCGCGCCGTCATCCTCCGGCCGAGAGATGAATTGACAGCCCGGGCAGCGCTCCGCCCGCCATCCGGTCGACCAGCAACATGGCGAACAGCAGGAACAGATACAAAATCGAGAAGCTGAACATTTGCTTGCTCGCCGCATGGCCGCGTCGTTCGCCACGAACGCGAACGGCAAGGGCGATCATCGCCAAGCCGGCCAGCGAGGCTGCGATGCCATACAAAGGCCCGGCATAGCCCGATGCTGGCCGGGATGCTGACCAGGATGCTGACCATGGCCGCGCCGGCGCTTAATGCGATGACGGCCAAACGTGACAACGCCTTCATGCCCTGTCTCTACTCCCTGGTGCTGATCTTGATCGCGGCCATGGGCGACGAGCGAAAACCCTGCTTTCGACGCGAACCGCCACGGTGTGACGCCACCCGCTTTGGCGAGCTTTGTCCCGCGGCGCGATGTCTCTGGCAGGCTTCGCCGCGACAAGGGAATTCCGGTTCCTCCAAACCACAAATCGAGGACTGCTGCAATGCACTCATCATCGCATGTGCGAGCCGTGAAGAGGCCCATATTCTGTTGTGACAAGCGGCCGCCACAAACGGATTGCTCGACTTGCCTCGACCTTGGCGGGGCCACAATGGCTTGACTTTGATGGTCCTTGACACGACAGGCTCACCCTGTAGGCAGGGCGCGGCAGCCTGCCGGGGGCGGCTTGGCCGCGGACCGAGGGAGTCCATGATTGCACAAAGAAAAAGCGGCCGGACGATCCGGAGATTGGCCGCCGTGCTGTTGGCCGCTTCCGTTTTCGTTGTTGTTGCGAGGACGGCCGATCGCGCCAGTGCCCAAGGTGCGGTCAAATCCGTGCATGGCGATTGGCAGATCCGTTGCGATACGCCGCCCGGCGCACAGGGCGAGCAGTGTGCGCTGATGCAAAGCGTGACAGCGGAGGACCGGCCGAATATCGGACTCACGGTCATCGTACTGAAGACCTCGGACCAGAAGAGCCGCTTGATGCGGGTGGTGGCCCCGCTTGGCGTCTTGCTGCCGTCGGGCCTTGGTCTCAAGATCGACAATCAGGACGTCGGTCGTGCCGGTTTCGTCCGCTGCCTGCCCAGCGGCTGCGTGGCCGAAGTGGTGATGGACGACAATTTGATCAAGCAATTGCGCACCGGGCAGACTTCGACCTTCATCATTTTCCAGACGCCGGAGGAAGGCATTGGCTTCCCGATGAGCTTGAAGGGATTCGGCGAGGGCTACGACCAATTGCCATAGCTTAGACAGGGAAAACCCGATGCGTGCCGCTCCGATTGTCGCGGCGATTGCCGCGACTTTTTTGGCCGCGACTTCATTGGCCATCATGGCTGCAGCGCCGCGCATCGCCAACGCGCAGACCGACTATCCCAATCGGCCGGTCAGTTTGATCGTTCCCTACGCCGCCGGCGGCGTCGCCGATGTCGCCATGCGCCTGCTCGGCGACAAGCTGTCGAACCGGCTCGGGCAGCAATTCGTTATTGAGAACCGACCTGGCGCCGCCGGCATCGTGGCCGCGCAGACCGCTGCGACCGCTCCCGCCGACGGCTACACGCTGTTGATGACGGGCAACAATACCGCGATCGCTGCCGCGCTATTCAAATCGCTGCCGTATAACGTCCTCACCGATTTTGCCTCGGTTTCTACCGCTGCGTTTTTCGACCTGCTGCTCGTGACGCGGGCCGGCTCGCCACTGCATTCGGTGCAGGACGTCATCGCGGCGGCGCGCGCCAATCCGGGAAAATTGAACATCGGCACCATCAATCCGGG